>Ga0326727_10006992_pt1 | contig 30325 bp, 37 predicted proteins | sample MB2enrmetagenome_FD_207643 | JGI IMG/M metagenome (GOLD analysis project Ga0326727, IMG submission 207643) | Lab enriched peat soil microbial communities from McLean, Ithaca, NY, United States - MB29MY | ecosystem: Environmental > Terrestrial > Soil > Wetlands > Peat | place: USA: New York... | reverse complement strand
CGGTCTCTTCGTAGATGCCGAGGTTGATGAGGTTGTTGGCCAGGTGCGGCCCGGTCAGAAACTCGGCCGAGAGGTAACAGACCACGCGCACATCCTGCGCCCGGTAGTTGAGCACCGTCCTGATCCACCGCTCCACCAGCCGGTCGCGCACCGTATGCGCCAGCGCCATGTAGAGATCGTTCATCGTAGCCCGTTCCCGCGAGCGGCCCTGCACAAAAAACAGGTTGTCGAGAAACGAGTGTGCGAGGGCCTCGACGGCGTTGGCGGTGCGCTGGTTTTTCGTCGATCCTTCGAAGTTCAGCTCGGGCAGGACGGGAGCAGTCATGGGTTCTCCTCGATTCTGGGGACGGGCGAAGACTCGGGTCTCCGGACGTCACAGTAGATCATCGGCAGGCGCCGACCGTTTATCAAAACGATACGTCCGCTCCCCGGCCCCAGGGAATAAATCTGCGTCAAAATCGGTTCAGAGCGGACTCGCGGGTGCCCCATGTCCCTCGCATTTGGGGACATGGGAGGGATCCTGGTTCCTCCTAAGGACCTCGCCTATTCCAACCTTGCCGCCCTTACCACCACCTCGGCAACCTCATCGGCGGTAAGGGCGTCAGTCATTACTGTCACGTGCGCCTCACGGTAGAGCGGCAGACGGCGTTCGTAGCGGTTCTCAAGGTTGGCGCGGTCAGCCAGCACCGGCCGCTCTTGCTCGGTGCCTCCGCAGCGGGTAAGCGCGGTTTCAAGCGCCACTTCAAGGTGCACAAGCAGCGTTGCCTCGCCGGTGAGCAGCTGATCGAGCGTCTCGGCGCGCTCGATTGCGCCGCCGCCGAGGGCAAGAACGAGATTGTCGGTGGCGGCCAGGCGGGCGATGGTCGCGTGTTCCAGATCGCGGAAGGCCGCTTCGCCATGCCGCGCGAAGATCTCGGCGATCCGACAGTCGGCTTCGGCCTCGATCACATTGTCCGCATCGACAAACCGCCAGCCCAGCCGCGCGGCCACGAGCGGCCCCACGGTGCTCTTGCCCGAGCCCATGAAGCCGGTAAGCACGATGCGTTTGATGGGCGCGGCGGCGGTTTTCCGATCGTTACGGGCCGAGGTCATCCTCATCAGTATAGGGAACGGCGGGAAAGCCTTCAGCCGATAGTGGTCAGTGGTCAGTTTCTAGCCCGTAGCCAGCTCCGCTAACACCGCTAACTCCGCTAGCTCCGCTTCGCTCTGTTCTCTCAGTCCCTACTCCCTACTCCCTACTCCCTATTCCCTGTCTTTAAGCAAACACCATCACCATCGCGCCCACGGTGATCAGCGCGCCGCCGGCGACGGCCGCGGCGTTCAGCTTCTCGCCCAGCAGCAGCCACGCGAAGATCATCACCAGCGGAACTGAAAGCTTGTCGAGCGGGGCCACGCGTGAGGCCGGGCCCAGTTGCAGCGCGCGAAAATAGCACAGCCACGAGAGCCCCGTGGCCAGGCCTGAAAGCGTTAGATACAGGACTGTCCGCCGGTCGAGGGCGCGAATCTCGCCGTGCTTGCCGAGCGCCAGCGCGATCCCCCACGCAAAGATCACCACCACTGTTGTGCGCAACGCGGTGGCCAGGTTTGAGTCCACGTGCGCCACGCCCACCTTGGCCAGCAGCGCAGTGGCCGCGGCAAAGACCGCCGAAAGCAGTGCCCATCCAATCCAGCTCATGGAAACATGCTACGCGCGACGGGCGCCCCGCAGCACCGCGATTGATAAACTCCAGCCATGGAGACCGGTCGCGCCAGCCCCACAGCCCTTTGCGCGCGGGATTGGGCATGCTCGCCACGGCCTTCAAGCAGCGCGCGTCCTTCCGGTGACGCGAGTTAACATTGCTCTATGCGCCCGTTCTCTTCCGGCAGGATTCTCCATGCTGCAGCCGCATTCGTGGTTTTCGCGCTCGCCGGCTGCGGCTATCACACCCTGGGCGCGGCCTCGCACCTGCCTCCCGACGTAAGAACGCTCTCCATTCCCGTCTTCGCCACGCACACCGAGGCCAACGGCACTGAGACGGTGATGACCGGCGCCGTCATCCGCGAGTTTGCCGCGCGAACCGGCTTCAGGGTCACGCCGGCCAACGACCCCGGCGCCGACGCCGTGCTGCACGGAACCATCCTCAAACAGGTGGTTACACCGCTCACCTACAACTCGAACACGCAGCAGTCGTCCAGCTTCGTCATCACCATCGTGGTTGCCGTCACGCTCAACGCCCGCGACGGCAGGGTGCTCTACAAGAACGATAACTACACCTACCGCGAGCAGTACCAGTCGTCCGTCGATCTGCCCACCTTTTTCCAGGAAGATCCCGCGGCAGTCCAGCGGCTCTCGCGCAACTTCGCTAGACAGCTGGTGGCGGATGTGCTGGAGGGCTTTTGACGACAGGGGTCAGGGATCAGGGGTCAGGGGTCAGAGAACATCGGACGGCGGACAGAGCGGGTAGGGAACAGGGAATAGGGAATAGGGAGTAGAAGCCAGTAGCCGATAGCCAGTTGCTAGAAGCTGATCACCGACCACTGATCACTGTCCACTGACACCTGACACCTGACACCTGACCCCTGCCGTCTACCCGGCCCTCACCAGCAAACACGTAATGTTGTCGTGTCCGCCGGCTTTGTTGGCGGCGTTGACCAGGCGGACGCACAGCTCTTCGAGGGGCAGTTCGAGCCGCAGCAGCGACTCGATCAGCGGATCGGAGAGCTCGCGCGTCAGCCCGTCGGAACAGAGGAGATAGAGGTCGCCGGGCTCTGCTTCCAGGGCGAAGACGTCGGCCGTCACCTGGCTCTGCGTGCCCAGGGCACGCGTGATCATGTTGCGCAGGGGCGAGCGCTGGGCCTCGGTGCGGTTCATCCGGCCCATGCGCACCTGTTCTTCAACCAGCGAGTGGTCCCGGGTAATCTGCTGGAGCGTTCCGGTGCGCAACCGGTAGCCGCGGCTGTCGCCCACGTTCAGGATCCAGACTTGCCGCTCCCCGGCAATCAGCGCCACCAGAGTGGTGCCCATGCCGGCCAGTTTGGGATTTCGCTGCGAGCGGATAAAAACAGCCTGGTTGGCGGCGTAGATGGCCTTTTCGGCCTGCTCCGGCGTGGGCGCGCCCTGCCCTTCGGCCACCAGCAGCCGCATCATCTCGTCCACGGCCAGCGAGCTGGCAATCTCTCCGGCCGCCGCCCCGCCCATTCCGTCGCACACCACGAACACGCCGTGCTCAACCGAGTATCCGAATGCGTCTTCGTTCGATGGACGTTTGCGGCCGCGGTCGCTTACCGCTGCAGCCGTGTACTGTACCAGAGCCGTGGACAAATGCAATCTCCCATCGCCCAGTTTACACAGGTTTCGCGCGCGCCGGGAGTCACGGAAGATCAATGCGGCCGGCGGTTCCCGATCGGGGCCGTTCCTACCTGTCCTCGACCGTAACGGGCACGGGCGGCGGCTCGGGCAGCTCAAACACCTGAATGGCGCCGGCATTGACCACCGCGACCCTGCGGCCCGAGGGCGAGATGGCCACATTCCCGCCGGCATCGAGCACCGGGCTGGCCGGGGTCTCCAGCGCCATGTCGCCGGTGGCCGCGTCGTACACCGTTACCCACTGGCCTTTTATATCGTCGGTGTCGAGCGAGGAATAGGCAGTGATTGCGTGGGTTACGCCCAGCGTTTCGCGCGCAATCCGCCGGCCGTTGTGCGCCATCGCCACCTCGGGCCAGACGGCAAGCTGAGGCGTCACGTCGATCCACAGCACTTTGCCGTCGGTGTTCATCGCCACCAGCTTGTCGCCGCCTCTCTCGTCGCACGCGGTAATCAGAATCTCGCGCGCTGAAACAAAATCATCCCTCGGCGCGCAAATCGAATCCACCTTGCCCAGCACGCGGCTGCCGCCGTCAAAGTAGCTCAGGTTCAGGATCCGCTGCCAGCCGATGCCTTGGAGATCGTCAAGATACCCTAGGTCGTTAATGGGCAAATGCACCGCTCTGCGCACGCGGCTCACCAGGATCACCTTGCCGGTATCGCGCCTCAGAATCCGCACCACGACCTCAGGAGCGCGTCCGTTGTTCTCAGCATCCAGATCCATGCTGGGTCCGGCAGCCGGCGCGTCGCCGGAGTCGCCGATCTGGGGCTTTGGGGGCGCGGGCTCACGCGAGTCGGTCACAATGTACTGCTGCGTAGGGTCAACCTCGATCCACTGCAAACGGCCTGGGAATTTCAGAAAGGGCTTCAGATTCAGGCTCAGGTCTCCCTCCCTGAGCTCGTTGCGGTCGCGCAGCAGAAAATGCCCGTCCTTGAGCATCCACAGGTAGCGGGCGCGGTCGTGTACCGTCCACACCTTTTCCACCTCGACGCCGCCCTGGGGCAGGTCCAGCACAACGGCGCGAATCTGCCGCTCGTCCTCGTCGCTGTTGTTGGTGTCGCGATGCAGCAGGCCCGGCACCCGGAAGGTGAACAGCAGCTTGTTTTCACCAATGAAATCCAGCGAAGCCATGGTGTTGCGCGCGCCCAGGTAAAGAGGGCCCGGCGGCGAAAAGCCCAGCGGCTCGACGGGAACTGAGAACGAGGGCGCCATGGAGGGCTCGGCAGGGAAGTGGCTGGGAATGAGGCGCTCTTTCACTTCGGGACGGGGGTGGGGAGCGGCCGCCTGCGCGCAAACCGGACGCGAAAAGACCGGGGACAACACCACGGCAGCGAAAAACAGGGCCGCCCTGGCATGAATGGCCCTCATTCGTTGCCGTTTGATCATTCCCTTGTATTCTCGCCGATCGGGGTGGGATGAATGCAATGGAATCCGGGCACGGTCGATTGTGCGACTCTAGGAATGGGATGCCATCCGACAAAAAAGACTCTCCCCTCAAGCAGGGCGGCGCAGAGCGCCACACGTTTCTTGGCTACGGGGCCTGCGCGCTGGCCGGCGCGCTATGGGGCACGGGATTCTACTGGGGCCGGCTTGCGCTGGACGAAATGAGCGTGGAGCACATGGTGCTCTACCGCTTTCTGTTCGCCTCGCTTGGCATATTGCCCGTGGCCCTGCGCAATCGCGTGCGCCTGACGGCCGCCGAGACGCGCACGCTGCTGTTGACCGCGGCCTTCGGCGTCCCCATCCAGTTTCTGCTGCAGTTTCACGGGCTGGCGCGCACCACGGTGAGCCACGCGTCGCTGATGGTGGGCGCCATGCCGGTGCTTCTGGCGGCGTCCGCGGCGGTCTTCGCCGGTGAGTCGCTCGACTGGTTTGAATGGCTCGCGCTCTGCGGCTCCACGGTCGGCGCAGCCCTGGTGGTCCTCGGCGGCAGCCGCGTCGCCGCGGGGCGCGAAACGCCCACCTTCGAAGGCGACCTGCTGGTGATTCTGTCGCTCTTTACCGCGCTCGCCTGGATCCTGTTGAGCAAGAAGCTGATGGAATCGCACAGCCCACGCGTGGTGACCGCCTATACCATCCTCTCCGGGACCGCCATGCTCATCGTCATCATCCTCGGCCCCTGGGCAATCTCGCCCATCACGCACATTCACGCCCTGGGGCTGCCGGTTGCCCACGTCAGCGCCACGGCCTGGATCGCCCTGGCCATCAGCGGCATCCTCTGCACCGCTACCACCACACTCCTGTGGAACTGGGGTATCCATCATGTGCCCGCTTCGCGCGCCGGCGTTTTTCTCAATATCGAGCCGGCTCTCGGCTCCATCCTTGGCGTTGAGCTGCTCGGCGAAAAGCTGGGACCTTACGCGTGGCTTGGCGGAGCACTCATCCTGGCCGCGGCCATCGCGCTTACCTCGCGCGGCAACGAGCCCCAGCCGGAAGCGATTCTCGAGTGAGGGACAGTGGTCAGTGGTCAGTGATCAGGGAGCAGGGAACAGGGAACAGGGAACAGGGAACAGGGAACAGGGAACAGGGAACAGGGAACAGGGAACAGGGAACAGGGAACAGAAACAACCTCGATGGAGGCTCTAGCACCGCTAACTCCGCCAACTCCGCTTCTGTTCAACTGTTTCACTGACCACTGATCACTGACCACTGACCACTGTTTTACCATCGCTCCATGGCCGACGCGCCCGCCTCGAATCCGCCGTCTACCGCGCCGTCGCACGGCAAGACCCGCGACCTCGCCGAGATCCTGATCGCCTACGCCCTCATCATGATGGTCATCTGGACGCCGCGCGCCGCCCAGCGCGTGCTCTGGTGGGTAGCAGCGGCGGGCGTGCTCGCCATCATCTGCCTCTCGTTCGACGGATGGGCCGCTGCGGGCATGCGCCGGGCAAACTTTCTGCGTTCGTTCTGGATCGTGGGCGCGGCAATTGCCGTATCCGCGGCCGCGATGCTGGTTGCCGCGCGGCTCGGCACGCTTCACCTGCCCCCAACCGTGCTCGCGTTTATCGGAACCTACATCGCCTACGCCATCTGGTCTGCGGTGCAGCAGTTCCTGTTGCAGGCAGTCTTTCTGGCCCGCTGTCTGCGGCTGATTCCGAAAACCCGGCTGGCTGCGCTGGCCGCCGCCGCACTCTTCTCGGCCGCCCATCTGCCCAGCCCGATTCTGACTCCCATCACGCTGGTCTGGGGGGCCGCCTCGTGCCTGTTGTTTCTCCGCTATCGCAATCTGTATCCGCTGGCGCTGGCCCACGCCATCCTCGGCATCACCATCGCCACTACCGTTCCCGGCCCGGTCGATCACAATATGCGCGTCGGGCTCGGCTACCTGACCTACGACGCGAACCATCCCCACCATCGCCATCTGCCGCTGGTCGAACCCCGGCCGAAGGAATAGGTCACCGCAGCCACAGCGACCAGATCGCATCCACGGTTGCGTGGGTCACAGCCGACGCGCCCACGCGCTGGTCGCGCCGCCACGCCCGGCCGTAAAACACGCCGGCCAGCGCTGCCAGCAGCACGTAGCGCCAGTTGAAGAAGGTAGTCCGCTTGTTGAAGTGGGCCAGGCCGAAGAGCGCGGCAGCGATCAGCAACGCGACGTTGCGACCGAGTCGCCGCTCCAGCAGATTTTGCAGCCAGCCGCGGAAGAACAGCTCCTCAGGCACGGCGATAAAGAAGAACGTGAAAATCCACGCGCCGGCAATCGGCACAAGGCCCGGCCAGGCGGCGTGCAGGCGCAGAAATCCCAGGCTCAGACCCAGTGCCAGAGCGACGGGCGAGTAAAAGGCTGCTTCGCGCAGTCCCGTTGTCGCGTCGCGCCGGCGCAGTCGCAGGTCGAAGCCCGTCCCGGCCAGGTCGCGCAACATTACAAAGCCGTAGATGCCCGCATCAAGCAGCAGCACCTTGTTGAAGATGGCCAGATGCGCGGGCCAGGCCGATTCAAACCAGCGCAGATCGACGGCCAGCCCCAGCACGGCGAGAACCACGAAATCGCGCCAATTTCCGCGCTGTTCCGGATCAACGAGCGCGGCCTGCGACAGGAGCGCGGCGACCGCGACAGGGAGGAGCGCGTAGAGGGCGAACCATCCCCACCGAAAGACGTGACTTTTTGAGGCGACCAGGGCATAGGGAACGCAGAGGAAAAGCGGAGCAGCGAAGCGTGCCCACCAGGGCAGGGTCCGGACGCGGGCAGCCGTGGCGCCGGGGAAGAATGCAGCGACCACATAAGGGATCAGCGCCAGCACCGCGGCGATCACGTTGGCTGGAACGGCGAAGTGCATCCACTCCATTGTGCGCCTCGCCCGCCGGCCATTGCAGCCTGATCGACCTCATCCCGCGCCGGATCTACGGGCTGCGATTCCAGCGGCCCGCAGCCGTTCGCAGTTCAACTTAAGTGAAGCCGCCTTCGGAACAAACGGCAGTATGATGGCTTGGGAAGCTCCGGTCCCAAGGCCGCGAGCTCGCAAGGCCAGGTATATGAAAACAGTAAGTTGCCGTCGCATCCAGATGTTGATCTGCGTCGTCGCTCTGCTCAGCGGTTGCCGCCAGCAGAGCGCCCCGGCTACCGGCAGTCCGAATCCCGCCGGCGCGACAGCGCCGCATTCCTACAGTTCCACGTTTCAACTGACAGAAAACCCGATCAGCGAAGGCGGAAACTGGGCTGGCGGAAGCGACGGAGGCGCAAGCCTGCAGGCGGGAGGAGATGCCCGGTATAAGGGACGCCTCTGGGGTGACGTGCAAACGGAGCCGGGCTTTGCCTTTGGCGTCGACGAGCCGACCAAGTACGGCGATCCGACTGCCATCCTGACCGGCGTGTGGGGACCGTCGCAGACGGTCACGGCGACGGTCAAGATCAACAAGACTCCGACCGGCCACTGCTGCCACGAGGTCGAGTTGCGCCTGCGGACCACGATCTCGCACCTCAGCATTACCGGCTACGAAGCCTATTGCAGCACCATGCCCAACGAGCCGTATTGCCACATCGCTCGCTGGAATGGCCCCAATGGCAGCTACTGGAACTTCGAGACGGGCAGCAGCACAGCCTATGTCGCCAACGGCGACGTAATGAAAGCCACCGCAACCGGAACAAACCCCGTGGTGATTACCCTCTACAAAAACGGTGTGCAGATTCTGCAAGCCACTGACACGGGAACCGCCGGCGGCGGATTTGGCGCTTATGGACCGTTCCCCCGCGGAAACCCCGGGATCGGATTTTACGACGACACCGACAGCCGCTGGCACGATTTCGGCTTCTCGTCATTTACCGCGACCGGCAACCCTTAGCTCTCGAATGACAACTGTGCCGAGGCCCACGCGGGCGCGGTCGGTCTGGCCTCGCTGGCCAGATCATAGACCAGCCGCTCCAGCACCAGCCGCTTGTCGGGCGGCGACGAGCGCAGCTCCAGGTCGGCGCGAGCAACCAGCCTCAGCGCGCGCGTGAGTTCGCGGCGGCTCTTGTAGCGCCGCGCCTGCCGGATCAGATCCTCGGCAGCAAACGGCGGAATCCTGAACCCCTGCCACAACGCCTGCCATATCGCGCGCGTGTCGCGCACGTTTTTCTCCAGAATCACCAGCATCTGCCTGAAGGTGCGCGCCAGCATGTAGAGGTGTCCGATGGCCGCGTCTTCGCCGGCATCGGAGCTATTCAGCAGGCCGTGCAGCAGCGCCAGCGCGCGCGCGCGGTCTTTGGCGCTGATGGCGTCAGTGAGTTCGTAGAGCGAGCGCTGCTTGGCGCCCAGCACCATGGTTTCAACATCGCCGAGCGTGATGCGCCCTCGCCCGGTTGCGTAGAGCAGGAGTTTTTCAAGTTCCGACGAAACCAGCATCATGTCCGCGCCCAGCGCATCCACCAGCTCGCGCGCCGCATCGGGCTCCAGCTTTACGCCGCCAGCCTGCGCCGTCGCCACGGCCCAGCGCATCGCGTCTTCGTCGCTCACCCGGGCCAGCTCAACCATGCCGCAGTGCGCGCCCAGCGTCTCCTGCAGCCGCTCAAAGCGGTTCTTGTCGTCCATCTCCATGCGCCGCGTGTCATTGGTGATGCGCAGAAAATCGGCAACAAGAATGAGCAGCGCCTGCGGGTTGGGCGACTTGAAATAGCGGTCCAGCGCCGCGAACTCGTCTTTCTTTGCGCCGCGCGTATATAACTGCCGCACGTTGCGCACAAAAATCACCTGGAACGGCGCCATCAGCGACGGCGTCTGCGCGCGGTCGAGCACCTCAAAGATGTTGGTGGACGCGAGATCGAGATCGGAGAGGCAGAAATCCCTGAGGCCGGCGGGAACAAATGCCTTCAACAGCGAGGCCCGGCAGCGGTCGAGCAGAAAAACCTCGTCGCCAGCCAGCACATATCCGGGGCGAAGCGTACCGGCATTGGCCGCGGCCGCTTCAATCTCGGCCACAAAGCGGGATACGGCTGAGAATCCCGCGCCCCAGCGCGATGTGCTCATGCGCTCAGGCTCCTGCTGAGACGGCTAATGGGTTTCGCTCTCATCCGGCTACAGAATAACTTGGCCTGTGCGCCCAGGCCAGTGGAAAGCCGGGCCGTTATCTACTCAACGAGCCACGTTCGCAACTTACGCCGGTTGTTCGCTTGGCGTGACTGTTTCTGCGGCATCCGCGGTTTCTCCGGCCGGAGTGGGCGCCGCTTTTGTGAGCGGGGCGGTACTCTCTGGTTTTGCTGAATTGCTGGCTCGCCGGCTGGCTGGCTCGCTTCCCCCACTCGCGGCGGCCTTTTTCGCGGCCCTCTTTGCCGGCTTCTTCTTCACGGGCGCTTGCGCGCCGCCCAGCAGCAGCGCCCAGCGCAGCTCAGGCACATGCGGCGCATGTTTTGCCTTGGCGATCGCCAGGTCGGCCACGGCATTCACAATCCATTCAAAGTTTGCCGGCCCCACCGAGTGCAGGTCCGCATCGGGCGCGGGGTTCATGAAGTCGATGGCGTAGGGAATTCCGTTCTCCACGGCGAACTCTACCGTATTCAAGTCGTAGCCCAGCGCGCGGCAGAGCGTGAGGCAATCCCGCTCCATCCGATTCAGCAGCAGCCGCCCCGTCACGCCCTTCGCCGTCTGCTGCACGTAGCGCTCGGCGTGCGGCTTGCGCGGATCGTAGGGCATGATGTGCACCTTCTTCTGCCCCACCACATAGCAGCGGAAGTACTCGGTGAAGTCGACGGCCTTCTGATACATCATGCACAGGTCGCGCGACTGGTCGTAGGCCTTGAAGAACTCCTCTCGGGTGCGGATATGATGCACGTCGCGCCAGCCCCCACCATCCACGGGCTTCATGAATCCGTGTTCGCCCACGTAGGCAAACACCGCCTCCCAGTCCAGCGGATACTCGAGGTTGCGCATCGAGCGGTCGGTGGTGCCCTCGGGGTGCAGCTTGTGCGGCAGGATCACCGTGGGCGGCACGGCCACGCCCAGCTTGCCGGCCAGCGTGTAGTTAAAGAACTTGTCGTCGGCCGACCACCAGAAGGGATTGTTGATGATGATGGCGCCGTTGATGGCCGCGTGCTTGAGGAACGCGCGATAGAAGGGAATGTCGTGCGAGATGCGGTCCACAATAACCGAGTAGCGCGGCGGCTTGTCGAGCGCCACGGCCCCGGTGAGCACAAACTCGGCCTCGATACCCTCGATGTTACGCGCATTGATGCGCTCCACCAGCGCGCCCGGAAAGCTGTTCTCCATGCCGAACAGTACGCCGATTCGTTTCACGCCCTTGCCTCCTGCGGGTGATTGCGTTCTGCCTGCCGGCCGCAGCTGTGAAGCCGGCATTGCCCGGCCGCGTCACCACACCCGCACAGCCCCAGTTTACGTCATGGAGTGCTCGCGGGCGGCGATGCCGATTTGATCGGCGCCGCGTTTCACACTTTGGACCGCAGTGCCCTCCGGCACATCGCGGCCTTCGCAAACGGGGGTATATTATTTGCCGGTCATCGATCAAGGCTGCTTTTTTCTGATCGGGGAGGTGGCCATGAAATACCGCGTATTGACTGTCTCAAGAGAATTCGGCAGCGGAGGCGGGCGCATCGCCAACACAGTCGCCCGATGGCTGGGATGGAAGCTGTTCGACCAGGAGATCATCGGCCGGATCGCCCGCGCCGCGCACGTCGACTCAAGGGTCGTGAAACATTATGACGAGCGCGTTGACTCCTGGCTGCGTCGCGTCAATCAGGAGGCCATCCGTGGCGTGGCTCTCGCCGCAGGTCGTCCGCTTGACGAGAACGACATCTTCGACGCCCACTCCATGACCGATCTGACGCGCAGGATTATTGAGGAGGCATACGCCGCCGGCGACTGCGTGATCGTGGGCCGCGGCGCGCAGTGCATCCTGCGGCACAAGCACGATGCCTTTCACGTCTTTGTTTACGCGCCGTTGCGCGAACGCATCGAGCGGCTCAAGAAGCGTCTCGAGCCCGGCGCCGACGTGGAGCAGCGGCTGCGCGCGGTCGATGGCGATCGCGCTAAATATCTTCAGCTGCAGTTCGGTCGCCACTGGTGCGATCCGCATCTCTACGACCTGATGTTGCGCTCAACCGACGATGAAGACGCCGCTGCTCGCGTGATTCTCTATGCCATGACCGGCAAGCTTGTGGCGGAGTCAGAGGATGGAGCTGGGGTGCACTATCACGCCGGTATGCAACAATGCTGATCCGGTGTGCGGCGCAGGCATACCGGGATGCACAACAACCAAAAGGGAGAAGAAATGGACAGCAGACCCAAGGTGGTGGCCTTCAACGGCAGCGCTCGCAAGGGCGGCAATACCGCAATTCTGTTAAAGACGGTTCTGGGTGAGATCGAGAAACAGGGCATCGAGACCGAGCTCGTTGAGATGGCTGGCACGCCCATTCACGGCTGCCGCGCGTGCCGCCAATGCTCGGCAAAGAAGAATCGCCGCTGCGGACAGACCGACGACGTGTTCAATATGTACATCGAGAAGATGGAGCAGGCCGACGGCATTCTGCTCGGCTCGCCCACTTATGTTGCCGATATTTCTCCTGAGATCAAATCGCTGATGGATCGCGCCTGCATGGTGGCAAAGGCCAACGGCGGATTCCTGCGCCGCAAAGTGGGCGCGGGGGTGGTCGCGGTGCGTCGCGCCGGGGCCATCAACGCCTTCGACAGCCTCAACCACTTTTTCCTCATCAGCGAGATGATTGTGCCCGGCTCGTCTTACTGGAACATCGCCATTGGCCGCGAGCCCGGCGACGTGGAGATGGACGCCGAAGGGATGGAGACGATGCGCACCCTCGGCCGCAACATGGCGTGGCTGATCAAGAAGGTCGCGGAATAGGGCCTATCTATGGGTCGGGTGCCCCATGTCCCTCGCACTTGGGGACCTGGGACGAAATTCAGCTCCCAATTCAACCCTGCTCGGCGATCCTCCGCAACTGCCCCAGATGGTTCAGGTCGTGGCCGGCCATCGTCTCCACTACCGTCCTGAAGGTCATGGTGCCGCGCTCGGGGTGCGTCATGGTCCGTTCGGCCTCGTGCGGCAGCGTATGCTGAATCAGTTTCAGATTCCAGTTGCGCAGGGCTGCGAACGCCTCAAGCGCCGCCGACGCAGGCAAGTCGCCGTATCGCGCGGCCCACTTGTCCTGGTCGAAGGGCTGGATGGTGGGGCCATCCTCGGCCAGCGTCTGCCGCAGACGGAACCCGAAGACAATCTCGCAATCGGCCAGGTGGCTCACAATCGCGGCCGCGCTCCATTTGCCCGGCGCTGGCGCTTCCTTCACTTGTTCGACGCCCATCTTCGCAAGCAGAAATGCAATGTGATTCGCCGTGTCGTGGAGAATCGTTTCCACCGGCCGCCCGTCAAGAAAACTCTCATAGGGATTCAATGCACTCATCTCAGTCCCTCCGTCCCTTAGTCCCCTAGCCCCTGGTCCCTCAGTCCCTTAGTCCCTAGTCCCTAGCCCCCAGTCCCTGCTCCCTGTCTTACAGATACTCCTGCACCATCCGCTGCCACGTCGGCCAGTCGTGCGAGTTCCACGAGTCCCACACATAAAGCTTGTGCGGTATTCCCTTTTGGCTCATGATGCGGTCGAGATTCTGGTTCTGGCCCAGGCACTGGTCGTCCCATCCCGTGGCCAGCACGTAGGTGTTACGCCGGTAGTGGTCGAAGTACCACCCGTCGCTCAGGCCGGGCAGGTAGTGCGTGGGCAGGTTGAAGTAGCAGTCCTGGTCGTAATAGTCGTCGAGAAAGTTGGTCAGGTCGAAGGCGCCCGACATCGTCAGCAGGCCGGTAAACCAATCCGGATGGCGCAGCGCGATATTCGTCGCGTGGTAGCCGCCAAAGCTGCAGCCGAGAGAGACCAGGTGCCCGTCGCCATTCTTTTGTCGCACCAGCGGCAATACCTCGCTCATCACGTAGTCCTCGTACTGCACGTGGCGCGCGATGCGCCAGCGCGGAGGCACACGCCGGTTGTACCAGCTCTCCATGTCGACCGCGTCCACGCAGTAGAGCTGCACATTGCCGCCATCGATGCGGCCCGCGAGCGCGTTCACCATGCCGCGGTCTTCAAACTCAAAAAAGCGCCCGCCCGAGGTGGGAAACACCACCACCGGCACGCCCGCGTGGCCAAAGACCAGCAGCTCCATCTCGCGGCCCAGCCGCGGCGAGTACCACTTGTGATATTCCCGATTCATTCGTTCCTTGTCGTTCGATTTTCGACCTGCTGCGCTCCGCCGCTTCTCCGCATCATAGCAGCGCGGCGCTCAGCCAATCACCAAACGCCGTGCCCCATTCATTTCACGGTTTCATCGTGAAATGGGTGGGAAACCACGACCCCAATCCGCCGCGGAGCTGCGCAAGAAATCTGCGCTGTCCGGCCATTTGCGCCGCGTCTTCCACACGCACGCCGCCAATATTTGGCAAAATAAACCATGGCCGCGAATCCCCAACCCGGCAATCCCCAGGCTTCCGATCCCCAGCCCCATCCGTGGACGTCCCCTGCGGTGAGCCCTCCCGCGCCGGATCCTGCCGATCTGCACCCGCGCCTACGCCTGCACCGCGGATTCGAGAGCCGCTACCTGCCCGACAAGCGCGATGTGATTGTGTACCTGCCGCCCGGCTACGACCGCGAGCCCGGCCGCGCTTATCCCGTGCTCTACATGCAGGACGGCCAGAACCTCTTTGACCCGCGCACTTCGTACATCCCCGGCCAGACGTGGCGGGTACGCGAACAGGCCGATGCGGCCATCCGCGAGGGGGCAGTTGAGCCGCTCGTGATCGTGGGCATCTACAACACCGGCGACCGGCGCCTGGCCGAATACACCCCCGAGCGCGACTGGCAGATGGGCGGCGGCGAGGCCAACAGCTACGGCCTGCTGCTGACCCGCGAGCTCATGCCGTGGATCGCGCGGCGCTATCGAGTTCGCACCGAGCGCGAGGCGACGGGGCTCGGTGGATCGTCACTCGGCGGGCTGGTGACGCTTTATCTAGGGCTCCGGCATGCGGAGATCTTCGGCAGGCTGGCTGTGCTCTCGCCCAGCGTGTGGTGGAATCACAAAAGCATCCTCGGCTATCTGAACGAGCGCGCGCCTGAGATTTGGGAGCGGCCGCGGCTGTGGCTCGATGTGGGCGACCGCGAGGGCCGGCGCACGCTCGAGAACGCCGCGCACCTCAACCGGCGGCTGATCGCCAACGGCTGGCGCCCCGGCAACACTCTGCACTTTGAGCGCGTAGCGGGCGGCAAACACGACGAGGCGAGCTGGTCCGCGCGCGTCAGGCCCATGCTGGAGTTTCTGTTCCCGGGGGCGTGAGCAAAAACTGGCTCAGTTTGAGAGGCCGCGCATCCGGACACGGGAATGACGATGGAAAGAGAGCCCTCATTGGCACAGCTGATGCCGCGCCCTCTCAAAACCCCGACGAATCAGCAAACTACAGAACCACTGGTATCGGGCGATATTCCTGATGCCTTTCTGTCAGAAACTAGGCGAGGGTGTTGCTGATGCTAAGAAACACGGTGCTGACTGCCGACGCAACCTGCTGAACTCCGGCCACGGCGACCAAGGCAATCAGGGCAACACTCAGAGCATATTCAACAAGATCCTGACCTTCCTCACCGCTCATCAGACTCTGCGCCTTCGCCGTCATCTTCAGAAAAAAGTTATTCATCGACTCTCCTTCCAGGGTTTTGTTTGCTTGAGGGCATCAGAGTACTACTGCTTGGACCTGATTTGTTGCATCAATAAGTAACAAGACTGTGCAAATTTGGTAATATTACCGACTCTTCGCCCCCGCAAGGAATTCCGTCTAGTAATGACAAGTCCCCAGGAAATCACCTGACCGACTACCGAACCGCGGGTGGTGGGTCACTTTGCTTTCCCACAGGCAAAGAAGGCAGATATTTGGCACTCTACGTGCCCTTCAACTCCAAAATTTGGACTCTAGTTCGAGAGGGGGCAAGGTATGAGTAGGCCCCCCAAGACACTTACTCCCACAACTCAAGCACGCGCTCAACAGATATTGAAGCGCCTCCGACTTGTGTGGGGATTGTGCGCCCATAGTTTGGGTGTCCGTTATCGCAGGAGATTCCGTTCAAATCAACACTTCCCAAAAGACTGGCCGCAGCCTCTACATCAAACCCCAGCGGCACTATTGCGAGAATGTGTAGCTGATCTGCGCACGGCGCTTTACCGCATCGGACAGAGATGCGATAGATTGCCGTTTGTTTGGACATATTCTGCTGGTCCTTGTTTTGAGCGCGATCCCACTGGCACACTTCAGCTAAATAGCCGTTCACTCGCCAGCATGAGGGACATAGAAAGTTTCCAGAAAGAGCACCCCACGGCCACGCAATTTGACGAGGAGATATTTCACTTTGGATGGGAAGCGGGAGCGACATGGGCCGAGAACAGTTCTTGCAAGGAAGAGAGGGTAGAAAAGTCATGCGATTCTCCGAACCGAGACAGCATACCCGATTCCCCATGGGGGCGAGTATGATTTCGACTAAGCCGCTACCAAAACCTAATCCGAGAGTGTATCGGCCTCGGAGGACGCCTATGACCGTCGCCGTGGGGATTGTCTACGATGATGGGGTGGTCTTCTGCGCCGACACAAAGGTGACTTACCCCGTTAAGGGAAATGAAAGTAAACTTCCATTCTTCACCTTCGATGAGGGGCGATGCGCCATGCAGTTTGCGATTTCGAGCGATGATATAAACTTCCCGAAATCAGCCATCACTCGATGTGTGGAGATGGTGGAAAAGTTAGACTTTTCTACCGCAACCATTGACACCATCAAGAATGCCGCAGAGTTCTCCCTCGGCGAGTTCTACCGAGATCACATCTATACGCATCCAGATCGCGCACCAACGCAGCTCTATATGCAGATGCTTATCGGAATCTGGCTGCGCAATGAAACACGCCTATACTCTCTCCATGAAACGGTGCTTTTGAGGATTGAAAAGTATGAATGCCTGGGTGCCGGAGAATACCTAGCTAAGTACCTGATCGAACAGTACAAGAGAGCAAATCCCGCCGCATTCACGCTAGCCGACGCCGCAATATTGGCGAGGTACTGTATTCAAGAGGCAATCAATTACGACGATAGATGTGGGGGTGAAGTCGAAACTCTGATTATGAGGAACAGCGGAGAATGTGACAACGCCCATCGGACCGCAGGATACCCAGCTCACCTGATAAACAGCCTAAGGGATGAATCATGGCGTTTTCTGAGAGAACTAGCGCACGCTCAGACGGATGGCATCGCGGAAGATAAAGCGCCACTTATTGTTGATGAGTTCTGCGAAATGGTACGGAAGGCCGAATATTCCAGTCGATTATGCTGGGCGTTACGCAATCTCCCCAAGCGCCCGAAGCAGTAATTCCCGGTCTTTTGTGGTGGGTTGAGCGACTGGCTTAGGTAAGAGAGCAATCAGTTCTTCGACTGTCCAAACGTGATTGGCGATGCCGGCCTCCATTGCCGGCGAAACTCTAAGCGTCTGATGCACCCGGCAGAAGTTGTAGTGCATGTAATGGAGAGCCACGGCATGAACGTGGTTCTCCCATTTCTTGCTGAAGCCGTTTGTGAGCCGGGTAAACCGGCGCATTTGCATACGCATAGTGAGGTTCTGCCGCTCGACGTAGGAAGTAGAAACGTGGTCTGGGTCCGGTCTGCCGAGAACGGTTTTCATATCGGAGCCGATGCACTTGGCCGGGGAGTAGCGGCGCGTCTCTTCGTCAGTGGGTGCGCCGAAAATCTTGTGCAGCATCGCGTAATCAATGTCCATACCGAAAGCGCCTTCAACCGCTTCGAGGTAGGCACGGTGGGCATCGGTCGTAAGCTGAACCCGGTTACGGATGCGGCTGGCGCAGTCTTCCATGAAGTCTCGCGCCCATCCTCCATCCCGGCCCCCGACAAGGTAGCCAATCACCAGCTTGGTATCGGCATCGATCCCCACCCAGGTCCACACGTCGCCCCATCCCTCTGCCTTCTGCGCGGGAGTGGCGTTCTTTCGCTTGCAGCCGACAAAGCACCAGATTTCATCGGCTTGCATCCGGCGGACCTTAAGGTTGCGAACGTGCTTGTCATGGTACTCGGCGCAGGCTTTGCCCATATCGGCGAGGAGTTTAACCACCGTATTCTTTGCCGCTCCCGTCATTCTGCAAGTCGCCCTAATGCTGCAACCTTCAATGAGGCAGCGGACGATTTGCGCCCTAGTTTGGGAGTCCAAGCAATTCATACTGACAATTATGCGGAAGCCGCTTTAGCATGTCAATGGGGCCTAAGTATGGTTGGGTATAGTGGAAGGCAAATCTCCGGGGAGGCGATGGCATGGGGAAGCCGAAAAAAGCAGCAGAAGAGTTGAGGATCAAGTATGTCAATCTGATCTTCAAGTGCACCAACGGGCACAGGATCGCTAAAAAGGTTGAAATTGTTCAGGGACCGGGAACAAGCAAAATCCTAGACTCTATACCGTTTCCCCTGCGGTGTCCTGAGTGCAACTGGGAGGGAGAACTTCTTGGCTCTCGGAGGATCGAAGTGATACCGGTTGAGGCGAGTGGGAAAATACATTGACCGCGCCGCATACGGCGCACTCGCACTCCATCGTCTTAGGCCACTCTTCTTCTACGCCAAACATCGGCTCTTTGCATTCGAGGCAGTAGGCCCAATACAAGGTGGCGTCAAAGTTGGGAAGCGATTTAATGATGGACACAAAATCTCCGGCGCGGTAATATCCGCCTAGAGACTTGCAGTACCGGCCCTTCGTCCTGGCAGACGAGGGGCGTTTCATTTGTGCCTAGCCTAGCACTAATCCTGCGGTTCCCAAAGCAAATCCGGCTCCATATCAAATAGCGCCGTCTGGATCACAGCCGGACTCGCACTTCTCCGGTACTGTCTTGCGCGGTCTTTCAGGAGTTGTTTTGGCTCCTGAAATAGTGGATTGCACGGCATCAAGGCAGCTTCCCGGTCGTACACATCTGCAAGGAACTCTGCCACTCTGGATTCGTGTGTGTCGAGGCTCGCCATGTGAAATATCCTACTCCTCGCCTCGCTATTGGCCCCTCAAGGTTTTAATCGTCGCAGCTTCGTCTTGGCTAAGATCAATGCAAAGGGGAATCCTGTCGAGAGGTTTTGCATTGTCGAGGACGAGTCCTTTGGGAACGTGAATATCCGGTGTCTCGTTGAAGGTGCGGCAGAGTTGGCCGGTCTTTGTGTCTAAAGCATAAAGATAGGCGCTGCTGACCAGTTGGAATCGCGCAGTATCCACACTCGGCTGCGCTGGCGGTAGCGGTGGAGTTGCCTTGCATCCGACTATCAGCAGTGAGCAGCCTAGAGAGAAAAAGGCCAGAGATTGTTTCACCGCGATTTCTCCTTCTTGCTCCACCTGGCTTTGGCAGCTTTAGCGGCTGCGGCTCGTCTAGCTTCCGGCGTCATGGTCAGGAGTCGGCGCTTGCCGCCGATCTGACCGCCTTTGCGCCCCATAGCCGCCATGTAAGCTGAGAGGCTGGAGGCCGAAGGAAGTGGGGGAGAAGGCGAAGCCTCGGAAGTCGAGGAATCCACGAGCCACTTAGCGAGCTGGTTGGGATCGCGCGGACGTTTGCCTTTTCCGATGGTCATAGTTTCATCCTAAGCGAAGCAGAAACCGGTAGCGGAGATTTTCGGCATCGCTGATAATACGATCATGCTCGACCGTTTGATAGCCGAAGCCGAAGCGACCGCCGAGAGCCAAAGACTTGACGGGGAGCGTTTTGTGCGCGAGCAACGGATGTTAGATGAGCAGGTTCCGGCCATCTGGAAGCGCCTCCGTACTGCGATGAAGAGCAAGTGTGAGCGGTATCCGCAGCATTTGAAGTTCGATGTCTGCGTGGAGAGCGAGGCGACTATCCGTGGCGCAAACCGAAGGGTATTAGAAGTAAGGTTTCTCCAAGAGTCTAAAGTGATTACCTTTGAGTGCAATGGAGGAACCGGCCTTTTCTCCTTCCGGTTAGACCGGCAGAATATAGCTCTACTCTGCGATTCCGATGGCGTCCCATTTCCAAGCGAGGACCACGTAGCGGATCAACTCCTGAGCATGATTCTACGGAACCCCGGCCACGAATAGTGGAGTGTGGAAAAGCAAACTGACCCACTACCGAACCGCGGGAACCCTTGCCTCGAACCCCCGTTTTCGGCGATACTTAGGTGTTGCGTCTTGCGCGGCCGCGCGTCTCTGCGGGCCTCGCGCACTGGCTGCGCCCGCTGGCGACGGCCCTTGAAAAAGAGACCCCAACAGACCAGTTGCACCATCGAAAGGAACCATACTCCGTGGTCATGATTCGTCTGGCGCGCGTCGGCGCCAAAAAGCAGCCCTACTATCGCATCGTGGTTATTGAAAAGGACCGCGCCCGCAATGGCCGTTCCATTGAAGTGATCGGCACCTACAATCCCCGCACCAGCCCGGCCAGCGTTGAGCTCAAGCACGAGCGCGTCGCCTATTGGCGCAGCGTTGGGGCGCAGCTTTCGCCCACCGTTGCCAAGCTGGTGGCCAAAAATCCAGCCCCGGCCCCCGCTCCCGCTCCTGAGCCGGCTCCCGCACCCGCACCTGCTGCCGACACCGCCGCTGCCGACACCGCCGCTGCCGACACCGCTGCGGCCTGATTCTTCTCCTGTAAATTCAACTTTTTCTGTTCCCGGAGCCGCGCGGCTGACACCTATCGCGCGTAGAATGTGTCACGGCGGCCAACTGCCGCAAATCCAACTTGCTCACGGAGTTTCATTCGGGCTTATACTAGGTGCTCACGAGCCGGTTGAGCAGTTTGGCAACGTAGAAGGTCAGGGGCAAGAGCATGACCCAGGTTGATATGGTTGAGGTTGAAGAGCTGGTCCGCGAAATCGCGCGGGCCCTTGTGGATGAGCCGGCAGCCGTTGAAGTTGAGTCGGTTAACAGGGATGAGAATACGGTTCTCAAGCTCCGCGTGGCGCCGCAGGATGTAGGCAAGGTGATCGGCAAGCAGGGCCGGACTGCGCGCTCGGTTCGCACCATCCTCGGGGCGGTCAGCATGAAGCTCCATCACCGCTACACGCTCGATATCCTCGAAGAGGACGAAGAGGAGTAGCATGGCCGCGGCTTCCGCCCCCGGCCGGATTCGGGGCTGCGATGACTGTGCCCGCGTTGAATTTGTCTGACCAGCCCGGCCCATGGGCCCTGCTCGCGCATATCCGCCGCCCGCAGGGCCGCAAAGGCGAGGTCTTCGCCGATATCCTCACCGATTTCCCTGAGAAGTTCGCCGAGCGCCGCCGTCTGTGGCTGGTGCGCGAAGACACGCCGGGTCCTTCTGAATCGGGTGCCCCGGGTCCCTCGCAATCGGGGACCTGGGAGGGGCTTCCGCAGGCCGGCGAATCTCTCGAAGTGAAGAAACTCCCCGTCGAAGTCCACCTCACCAACCACTGGCTTCACAAGGGCGGCGTTGTTCTCCACTTCGAGGGTGTCGACTCCATCTCCGCCGCCGAATCGCTCCAAGGGTTCTATGCCGCCATTCCCCGCGCCCAGCGCGCGCCGCTGGCCGAAGGCGAGGCCTACATCGGCGACCTGGTGGGCTGCGTGCTCGTCGATGTTGCGTACCCCGAGCCGCGGGTGGTCGGACCCATTGAAGACGTCGACCGCTCCGCCGGGCCGGTCGCGCTGCTCGTCGTTCGCGGGCCGCACGGCGAAACCCTCATCCCCTTCGCCAAAGACTACGTGCGCCGCATCGATCTCGAAGGCCGGCGCGTGGAGATGGCGCTGCCCCAGGGGCTGGTCGACCTGAATGCCCCGGAGAGCTGATTTCGGAAAGCTGATTTCGAGCGCCGCTGCCCGCTCCCGCGTCTATCCGGCAAAGTCACCGCTGCGGCCGGCAATATATTCTTGAATGCGAGGCAGCGCCGTTTTTTCACCGCGAGTCGGGAGGGACGCCCCCCCGATCCCCCCAGGAGCAGGCAGGCACACATGAAAGCAATGCGACTCGCGGCGGCAATTGCCTCGACACTCCTGGCCTCGCAGCTTGTACTGCTCCTCGCCGGCTGCGGCGACTTCTGGGAAGCGCCCGGCGGCAATTCCACCGGCACCACCGCGAGCACCACCGCGCTCACCGCTGCCAGTACCAGCGTCACGGCAGGCAACACCGACTTGCTCACAGCCACGGTCACACCCACCGCGGCCACCGGGACCGTCACGTTTTATAACAACAACACTTCCATCGGCACTGGAACGCTCAGCTCGGGCACGGCGACTTACACGGCTACGTTTTCTTCCACCGGCACTGAGACGCTCACCGCCAAATACGGCGGCAACAGCACCTACGCGTCCAGCACCTCGAGCGCGGTTACGGTCACGGTCAACCCCGCCGCCTCTGATTCGTCGCGACCCGGCATCTTGACCCAGTCGACAATCTCTCGCGAGACCAATCTCGTGCTCGACCCGGCGATCGCCTGGACCGTGACCGCGGACTCACAACTTCACAATGTCGCGGGCCTTGTGCTGCTGGGCTCGACCGTCCAAAACATCGATGGCGGCGGGCATTGCGTGTACTACTCAGGCAAGGCTTACATTGCTGCGGGTGAGTCAAATGCGAGTGGCGTGTATGAGCTCTCGGGCGGAGGGTTCCTCGCGCCCGCGGGAACCGCGGGGCTGGACTGCGAGTGAGTTATTCCCGCGTTCATCTCACCGGCTGATTTGCGTTGCCCTTCACGGGGACTGTTGCGGAAGCTCGAACGACTCGCTTGCAACCTCCTTGAAGATGTCGTGGCCGAACTTCCGGTTGATTGCAGGCTCGCTGACGCTGTCATAAGCGGCGACGTAATCCCTCGTGTTCTTCGAAACAACGCAACCCGCGACGGCTCGATAATCCACTCCATATCTCTGATGCAAGAGCGAGATGTATTTGTCCATGCCTCGCAGAGGCAGACCGTATCCGAGTTCCTTGAATTTGCCGTGGACAAGATCGACGTGCGCATCTATCAGCCCGTGCATTTTGGGGATGGGCCAGTAGCCCATGGCGTTCCACAGTAAAAACAAGAACACGCTCGCCAAGACAATCGCGAATCCGCCTGCGACTCTTACGAAGCCTCTCACCCCTTCACCGCCTCACCTTCACCGACCCACGACTCACGAGCCACGAGCCTCACTCCTCCCCCAGCGGCTTCCAAACTCCGTTATCCTTTACCGCCAACTGAATGGGCCGCGGCGGTCCCTTCGGCGGCAGCGTCACCTCGATCCACAGCTCCTGACCCTGCTTCAGCGGCAGCGGGCTTGATGCATGCTCTGAGATGAAGAAGTCCGTGGCCGATTGCAGATGCATCTGGTCGCACGGCAAATCGTTTGTGGCCCAAACCAGCTGGCCCTCGTTGGAATTATTGTTGCCCTCCAGGCGCACCGCAACCAAGCGGTTGTTTTCAACCTTCAGGGTGGCATTGAAGTTCACTGACGCTCCGCGCACCACATACGGCCCCGGCTTGACCGCGCCGTTGATGTCGCGCGGAAACTGCGCGTGGGTCGCCGAGGGCAGCGTGCTCCCGCACCCATCCACCACGAGCTGCGTGCTCAGGTACCTGCCGCGCATCGGCATCTCGGGATCGAAGGCAACCGCCCGCGCCCACACTCGCGGGCAGGTCTGGCGTTCATACAGGTATTTGCCCGCGATCGACAGCACCAGCGCCAGCTGAATCCCCAGCACCGCAACGGCCGCCCCGCTCATCTCAACCCGCCCGATCTTCATTTCATGCCCCTTTACATTGGGTGCCCCATCCTAACGGCGTTTTTTGTCGCTAGGGTGGGAGACCAATTACCCTTGCCGGTCGCTGAATTACAACCCGCCAACTCCGCTAACTCCGCTGCCCTTCCCCATCCCCGCCAGAATCTTCCGCCGCATCTTTTCGAGCGCCCATCCACCGGCCAGAAAGAGCACCCCGAGCCCGATCAGCCCCAGCGAGCGGCCGAACTTGTCCAGAATGTCGCTGAAGTAGAACCACGCCACCGCGATGGCGAAGCCCACGATGCCGAAGTTCACCAGCAGGCGCGAGCCCAGCCGCATTCCCCACCAGCACAGAAAGACGGCAAACCCCGCCACCAGCACGTGTGCCGCGAGGTTGGGAATCGCGTAGTACTGAGTGTGCGCGTACCCGTTGCCGTAGTTGTAGCTGTAGTTTTTGAGGTGGTAACACCAGGGCAAAGCAATGGTGAACCCGACGGCCGCCGCAATCGGAATCAGCCCTTTGTGCCCGTGGAACGCGGCCACCGCCAGCGGCACTGCGGCAATCATCACCCAGGCCCAAACCCGCAGGCTGAAAGGCAAAAATGTCTGGTCCGACGACCACGAGTTCCAGCTTGCGAGCATCATTCCCACGCCGATGATCGACGCCACTGCCGACACCGCAAACAAAATGCCCTGCACAACCTTGCGCCGCGAACTCAGAAAAAAAGTCATGTACAGGACGGCCCACGCGAACAAAATGCGGCCCTGATACGCGAATTGGCCGATGTGCCAGTACGCGCGCGACTCGAACTCGCACATCATCCACGCCGGCACCAGCAACAGCGCCAGCGTCTGCTGCGCCTGGTCGCGGAGCAGCGCCCACCCGGCCAGCGCCGCCAGCGCCCACATCAGCACCGCGGCCGGCCAATGTTCGTTGATGTTGAAGATCTGCCCGGTGAGCGCAATGGCCGCGCCGGTCGCGATCGTCCCCACCGCGTGCAGCGCCGTCCCCAGCCCGTAGTACTTGTCGCGTACCATCGCGCCGGCCACGTGAAAGACCGCAACCATGGCCAGCACCAGCGCAAACCGCCCGCCGCGGCCCATCTCGTCCCAATGCGCCGAGACGAACAGCACCACGCCGCAGGCCAGCAGAATGGCGCCCATGATGAGCGCCGTTATGCCCTGCCAGCTGATGCGCGCGGCCGTGCTCTCGCCCTTTGCCACCCGTTCGCCGGTAGCGCGGTCGCTCTCGGGCAGCGCCAGTTCGTGATCCCTGATGCGGGCAGCCGTGGCGGCGTCAAGCAATCCCGCCGCTTCCCATCGTTGCAACATCGATTCGATTTCGTGCATGATAGTTGACCTTCATTATAGGAACGGTTCGGCGGGGCGAGCTTGCATGCGGCGGGAGAATTTTTTGAGTACTGGCGGGCCGGGTGCCCCACCTGGGGACCCTCTGGGTACGACGTTCTTGTTTTTGTCGCTAATGCCCGGTCTCTAAAGTTCGCATCAAAAACATTTTGTCATCCTGAGCGGAGATTGGCGCGTGTCTTGCGCCAATCGTAGTCGAAGGGCCTGCATTTGTTCTTCCACGAACTTCGGATTCACCGCACCAGGGTGGGAGACCACTTACTCCTGCCTCCGACCCTTCACTCAAATTGCGATTCCCCCGCTATCGCCTCGCGCCGCGCCTTTACGTCGCGTATGGGCGGCTGGCCAAAGAAGCGGCTGTATTCGCGGCTGAACTGGCTCGCGCTCTCGTAGCCCACTTCAAAGGCCGCGCTGGCCGCGTCCAGCCCGTCAGAGATCATGCGCTCTCGCGCCGTGTGCAGCCGCAACTGCTTCTGGTATTGCAGCGGGCTCATCGCCGTCATCGAGCGGAAGTGATGATGCAGCGTCGAGACGCCCATCTGCGCCATCGCCGCCAGTTCTTCAACGCGCAGCGGCTTGGCGTAGTTCATGCGCAACCAGCTCACAGCCTTCGCTGTGCGGTGGCTCTGCTCGCCCAGCGTGGCAATGGCGCGCAGGTGTTTGCCCTGCGGGCCGCGCAGCAGCCGGTACACGATCTCGCGCTGGATAAGGCTGCTCAAAAATGGAATGTCTTCGGGAGCATCGAGCAGATCCATGAGCCGCAGGCAGGCGCTCAGCAGCTCCACGCGCGTCTCGCCCACCGCCATTCCGCAGGCGCCGCAGGGCTCGGGGTGCGCGGCGAACTCATCCTGGTTCAGCAGCCTGCGAACCTCCGCCATCTCCAGTTTCAGCAACAGCGAAAGCAACGGCTTTTCACGCGTGGCCGCAACCACTTGGCTCACCACCGGCAAATCGACCGTGGTCAGCAGAAACGTCTTTCCATCGCACAGATACGTTGTCTTGCCCAGGTTGATCCGCTTCTGCCCCTGCACAAACACAACCAGTTTGGGCTCGTAAGTGGCCGAATTGCATGGCGAGGGTTCGCTGCGCCGGTAAAGGCTCAGCCCCGGAACCGCCGTCGCCAGTTCGCCTTCGAGGCCGGCGGTAAAGGCGCCAATCCTGCGCGCCAGCTCGGCCCGCATCTCCACCGCCCGCTGGTCCTGCTTCAAATCTGTTATGCGCGCCCCATTCGCTTTCATCGCCTGTTCAACTCCCGCGTCCATCTCAGATCCAAGGTACCGCCGTTTCCGGTTCGCGTGTGCACAAAAATGCGGTCATCGACAGAATCAGGCAATAAAAAGGAAGGATCGGGATACCGCCGCGCGGCCCCGATTCAGTAATCTCGTTTTTGGCATGGTTCTGCGCAGCGCCTTTTCAGCCTGCGCCCCTCAGCAACCCAATTAACCGCCGGTCAGGCATCGAGGTCTTATGTACAACGCCAAAGCATATGCGGCTTCCAGCGCCACATCGCCCCTTGCTTCCCACACCATCCCGCGCCGCGACCCCACCGACTCCGACGTTCAGATCGAAATCCTCTACTGCGGCGTTTGCCACAGCGATCTTCACCAGGCCCGCAACGAGTGGAGCGGCGTAATGCCCACCGTTTATCCCTGCGTGCCCGGCCACGAGATTGTGGGCCGCGTAACCAGCGTCGGCTCGGCCGTAACCAGGTTCAAGCCCGGCGACCTCGCGGCCGTCGGTTGCATGGTCGACTCAGACCGCACCTGTCCCGAGTGCCAGGCCGGACTCGAGCAGTTCTGCAACAATTTCATCCTCACCTACAACTTCCCTGACAAGCACCTCGGCGGCGTCACCTACGGCGGATACTCCGAATCGATCGTGGTCGACGAAAACTTCGTGCTGCGCGTACCCACCAACCTGAATCTTGCCGGGGCCGCGCCGCTGCTCTGCGCAGGCATTACCACCTACTCTCCCATGCGCCACTGGGGAGTGACCAAGGACAAGAAGGTGGGGGTGGTCGGCCTCGGCGGTCTGGGACACATGGGCGTGAAGTTTGCGCACGCGCTCGGCGCGCATACCGTGGTCTTCACGACCTCGCCCTCCAAGAAGGACGATGCCATTCGCCTCGGCGCCGATGAAGTGGTGATCTCGAAGGACGCGAACCAGATGGCCAGGCACGCCGGCAGCTTCGACTTCATCCTCGACGCCGTGGCCGCCGAGCACGACGTAAACGCCTACATCAATCTGCTTGCGCGCGATGGCAACCTGACCATGGTTGGCGCGCCTCCGCAGCCGCTTGCCGTGGGCGTCTTCGGGCTGCTGTTCCGCCGCCGCAGCTTTTCCGGCTCGTGCATCGGCGGCATCGCCGAAACCCAGGAGATGCTCGACTTCTGCAGCGACCACAACATCGTTTCCGACGTCGAAGTCATCCCGATACAAAAGATCAACGAGGCCTACGAGCGTTTGCTCAAGTCGGATGTCAAGTACCGCTTCTCCATCGACATGGCCTCGCTCAAGACCGAGTAAGAAGAGTTTGGGTGCCCCACCCTCGCGGCGTTTTTGTTTTTGTCGCTAGGGTGGGATACCCCGCAAGCATCGCTCAGCGGCCCGCGCCGTAGGCGAAGCGGTTGTTAGCCCCGCGCTTTAGCGTGGGGAAGATTACATCAAATTCCACTCCGAGTCCCGTAGGGACGCCGGAACCAAGAATCACCAGGAGCACAAAATGAAAAAACGCATTTTAGGTAAAAGCAATCTTGAAGTCTCAGCCCTCGGCCTCGGCTGCATGGGCATGAGCTTTTCTTACGGCGCGCCCAAAGACAAGGGCGAGATGATCGCGCTCATCCGCGCGGCCGTCGATCGCGGCGTCACCTTCTTCGACACGGCCGAGGTCTACGGCCCCTACACCAACGAGGAACTCGTCGGCGAGGCGTTGCAGCCGGTTCGCGATAAAGTCGTCATCGCCACCAAGTTTGGCTTCAATATCGGTTCAGACAGCCGCCCCGGACGACAAGGCGTGAACAGCCAGCCCGAGCACATCAAGCAAGTCGTGGAGGGTTCGCTCAAGCGCCTGAGGACCGACGTCATCGATCTTTACTACCAGCACCGCGTTGACCCTGAGGTGCCCATCGAAGACGTGGCCGGCGCGGTCAAGGATCTCATCGCGGCCGGCAAGGTCAAGCACTTCGGCATGTCTGAAGCCGCTCCCCAGACCATTCGCCGCGCGCATGCCGTGCAGCCGGTCACGGCGCTGCAAAGCGAGTACTCGCTGTGGTGGCGCAAGCCCGAGGCGGAGATTATTCCGCTGCTTGAGGAACTCGGAATTGGCCTGGTGCCGTACAGTCCGCTGGGCAAGGGCTTCCTCACCGGCAAAATTGACGAAAGCACCACCTTCGCCAGCAACGACTTCCGCAGCACGCTGCCGCGCTTTACGCCCGAAGCGCTGAAAGCCAACCAGGCCGTGGTGGATCTGCTGAATCGCATTGCCGCCGGGAAAGGTGCGACGCCGGCGCAGATCGCGTTGGCCTGGCTGCTGGCGCAGAAGGCGTGGATCGCGCCCATCCCGGGTACGACCAAGCTGCATCGGCTGGAAGAGAATATCGGCGCAGTGAGCGTGCAACTCACGGCGGTCGAACTCGCCGAGATCGATGCGGCGGCAGCGGCCATCGAGGTGCAGGGCGGCCGCTACCCCGAGCACATTGAGAAGATGACCGGGCTTTGAGACGAATTCGTCGGGACGCGTGTTCTTACGAACCTGCGTCCCGCGCAAGGGGAGGCAATTGAATGAGCAAAAACGTCCTTATCCTCTCATCGAGTCCCAGAAAAGGCGGGAATTCGGACACATTGTGCGATCGGTTTCTTGCCGGCGCGATTGAGGCTCATCATCGCGTCGAAAAGGTGACCCTCGCGGAAAAGAAGATCAACTACTGCAAGGGCTGCTATGCCTGCAGGGGCAATGGAAGATGCGTCCAGAAAGACGACATGGCGCAAGTCCTCGACAGCATGGTGGCGGCCGACGTGATTGTCCTCGCCACGCCCGTCTACTTCTACACCATGTGCGCGCAGATGAAGACCGTAATCGACCGCACCGTCGCGCGCTATTCGAAGATCGCCAACAAGGAGTTCTATTTCATCGTTACAGCGGCAGTCCGCAGCAAGGCGGCTCTGGAGCGGACCATCGAAGGCTTCCGCGGATTTACTTCCTGCCTGCCCGGCGCAAGGGAAAAGGGCATCGTCTATGGAACAGGAGCGTGGGAGGTTGGCGACATCGAATCCCGGCCCGCAATGAAAGAGGCGTTCGAAATGGGTAAAGCGCTGTAGACCGCGCGAAGCCGGCCCGTCGCCGGACCGGTTCATGAGTTAGGATCACGAAAGAACGAAGCACCCACTTGAGAAAGGAACGACATGGAAATCAAACGCGCCGGCTCGCAGCCCTCCGGCAAAGGCCCGGCAGACTGGTTCACCGGCACAGTCCGCATCGACCCGCTATTCGCCGCGCCCGATCCGGCGCGCGTGCAGGGCGCGCACGTAACCTTTGAGCCCGGTGCGCGCACCGCGTGGCACACGCACCCGCTCGGCCAGACGCTCATCGTCACTTCCGGCTGCGGCCGCGTGCAGCGCTGGGGGGGGCAGATTGAGGAGATTCGCCCCGGCGACGTTGTCTGGTTCGCGCCCGGGGAAAAACACTGGCACGGCGCCGCGCCATCTACGGCCATGACCCACATCGCCATCCAGGAAAAGCTTGACGGCAAAGTGGTGGAGTGGATGGAGCACGTGAGCGACGAGCAATACGGCGGATAAAACACCAACCCGGGTGCCCCAGGTCCCTCGCATTTGGGGACCTGGGAAAGCGAATTCCCCAACCAGCCGCTGTCATTCTGAGCGAAGTTCGACCCGCAATCGCAGTCGATTGCGGGCCAAACAAGTCGAAGGATCTGCGGTTGTTTTTTCTCGATCGCTTAGAATCTTTTATCTGCGAGAATCGATAAGGCTTTGGGAAAGAAGAATCCAAAGACAAAGATTGACCTGTTTCCGCATTCACCCTGACTCGCCATCCCCGTCGCCCTATATCATCTCTGGGTATGCGCTTCGACATCGTCACCATCTTCCCCGCATTCTTTGCCGGCATCTTTGAGCACGGCATTGTGCGCCGCGCCCAGGCCGAGGGACTGGTGACCGTCGAAACCCACGACCTGCGCAACTTCACCCATGACCGTCACCGCACCGTCGACGACCGCCCCTTTGGCGGCGGCGAAGGAATGGTGCTCAAGCCCGAGCCGCTTGCCGAGGCGCTGGGCGCTTTGGGCGTTTCGCCCAAAGCAGGGAACAGGGAACAGGGAACAGGGATTAAAGACCAAGAGACGTGCGTGGTGCTGCTTTCCGCGCAGGGTCGTCCATTTACGCAGTCCATAGCGCGGCAACTCGCCACGCTCGACCGCATTGTTCTCGTCTGCGGCCGCTAT
>Ga0326727_10006990_pt1 | contig 30326 bp, 24 predicted proteins | sample MB2enrmetagenome_FD_207643 | JGI IMG/M metagenome (GOLD analysis project Ga0326727, IMG submission 207643) | Lab enriched peat soil microbial communities from McLean, Ithaca, NY, United States - MB29MY | ecosystem: Environmental > Terrestrial > Soil > Wetlands > Peat | place: USA: New York... | reverse complement strand
GTCCACGCCGCGAGACACCCCCAAGCAGCAACGGTGAGTCCTGCTCAGATTGTTCCCGTGTCACAGCCCTTGAGCAAACATCACGCGCACAAGGCAAAAAAGGAAACAGCAGCAAAGGTGGAAGTCACTGCCCCATCTTCCGAACAAACGCAGACGGAAGCGGTAGAGCAACCCCCGGCTCCTCAAAACCAGCCCGAAAATACATCTCAAGAAAACGCACCAGCAGACACCCAAGCGGCACCGCCGCCAAGCAATATCTCGGCTTCGCAAAATCAGGCGAGACATCCAGTCAATGAGTCCATCATTGCTGCACAACGCATAAGGTCTGCACACCCTCCACCGCCACAGAATGAGAACGAGAGATTTAGGCATCCGAGGTGACGATGAAGAAAGCTGATCGGCTTCTAATCTTTTTTGGCGTATTGGTACTGCTCGTTCTTGGGTATTTCTACGCTGGCCTGTGGTGGCTTCCGGTGATTCTTGGTTCGATTTTGGTTGCCGCTTCTTTTGTAGTACCTGAGAAATCGAGTGCGCTTGTGCGTGTTGGAAATTCTAATGGAGGAACGGAGATGATACTTCCCGCAGTCTGGAACGAGCAGGAAATTGGAGCGGGGCTGGAGCTTTACAGAAACAACGCCAGCCTCCTTGGAACATATATCGAGGGCATACGTTCTCGCTTTCTTGCGGGACAAAATATGCAAACGATGGAGAGCCGCGCAAAATATCTGGAGACATTCAACAGGTATGCAGAGATTGCGCGGGAGAGCTATCGCTGGAACCGCTACATCAAAGGCGGTCGGGCGGCGATGGAAGAAGACCATGCAGACCTTGAAGTGAAAATCAAACTTCAGACTGCAAAAAATCAGTTGGTAGGATTGCAAGCTGACCCTGAGCTTGTTGAACTGAAAAACAGAGCAGCGCGGCTTGATGCGGAACTGGAAGTTGCCAGACGAGAAAAAGAACTGGCCGATCTCAGGCGTCCAGATCCTCCCCCGCCACCTCCGCCGCCAACCGCCTATGAATTACAGCAACTACGGAAAAGCGAGCTGGAATTTCGGCTAAGGGATATCAAAGACAGGATTCGTAAGACGGAACAGGATTCAACCCAGAATGAAGAACTAAAGCAGAGGGAGTTAAATTTTCTGGAAGAGCGACTTTCTGATGTTCAGGAAGAGTTGGCGAGCCTGTTATGAAGCCGACACTCTTTGGACAGGACGCAGCAGGTGTTCCGGTGGAAGTTACACCGAAAGAGCGCCTAGCGCACATGCATGTCATTGGCTCGTCCGGTTCTGGCAAGAGTAAGTTTCTGGAACAACTCATCAGGCAGGATTTGAAAAGCGGTCAAGGCTTCTGCGTCATTGATCCGCACGGCTCACTCTACAAGGATGTTTTAGACTTCGCCTCGTACAAAGTAGCACGGCAGAAAATTATTCTGCTTGATCTCTCAAAGCCGGATTTCGTCATTGGCTTTAATCCTTTTCGTAAAGCGGATGATGGCGATATATCAGTCCAGGTTGATCGGCGAATCAGTGCCATCATGCACGCTTGGGGTGTCGAGAATACAGACCAGACACCGACCCTTGAGCGGACACTTTCCCTGATATTCACTACTCTTCTGGAACTGAATCTTTCCTTCCAAGAGGCACAGTATCTTGTGGACTTCAACGCCAGCGAGATGCGAAGCAAACTCGTAGAGCAACTTTCCTCCCCACTCATCCGCAGAGAATGGGAAGAGCTTGAGCAACTTAAAGCGAAAGATTGGCGCTCTGAGGTTTTATCTGCGAAGAATCGCCTGTACCGCCTGCTCACATCAAAGACGCTCGGCAGGTTCTTTGCGGCACAAGCAAACCCGATTGATTTGGCAGAGATTATCGAATCAGGGAAAGTTCTTCTGGTTAACCTTGCACCGAGCGACCATCTGTCTACGCAGAACGCCAGAATCTTCGGCTCGCTTCTGGTCAATGAATTCTTTGAGGTTGCACTCCGCCGGAATGCAACCAACCCGAAGCTGAAACCCTATTACCTCTATCTCGACGAGTTCCAAACCTTCGTCGGCATAGACATTGCAGATATGCTCGATCAGGTTCGGAAGTTCAAGCTCTTTACTGTACTTGCTCACCAGCGATTTGGACAGGTCAATGAAAACGTAAAAGATGCCGTGCTTACCAACTGCAAAATCAAGGCAGTCTTCGGCGGACTCTCGGTTGAAGTAGCACGGATGATGGCGCTTGAACTCTGCATCGGGCGACTCGACCCCATGCAGGTAAAGCACGAGATTTACCAGACCAAATTTCGACCTGTCTACACAAGAGACAAAGTGTACTCGCGCTCGATAAGCAGCGGCAGGTCAACAGGCACTGGCGAGAATGAATCCTCGGGTTCGGCAAGCGCCTCAATGACCGGCATCTTTTACACGCCTGATAACGGTTTGATTTCCTACTTACCGGAAAGCGCAAGCCACAGTGAATCAACAAGCAGTTCCTCTGGCTCGCAACACGGACATCATTCCAACCAAACGGATTTTGACGGCTTTGCCGAGAGTGAAGCAGATGTTCCAATGATGCGCGCCGAAGAGTTCAAAGAGCTATCAAGTATTCAGTACATGAGCCTTGAAGAACAGCTTGTTCTTTTAACCGCCGCAATAAAGGAACAGCCAGACCAAAGCTGCATCGTTAAGATTCACAGCCAGCCTGCAAGGCGGGTCTTTGTTCCATTCATCAAATCTCACTACATTAAGCAGAGTTCGCTAGCGTGGTATCGGACAAGGCTTCTGGGTAAGGGCGGTGCAGTTTCAGTCGAAGAAGTTGATGCGGCAAACAATAAGGAACACGAGAAGTGGAAAACATCGGTCTCAGAAAAATCACGAGCCAAGGGTACTGATGAAGCTTTCTGGGGGCGTGAGTGAGTACACAGGTCAGGCTTCCAAAATTTCATCGTGTGCCAGAGGCAGTTTCTGGCATTCCAATCACTGAGCGCGGCATTGATATTATCCGCATACTTCTAAGATTCCGTTTCCTCTCGACAAGTTCGCTCGTAAAAGTTGCTGGCGGCAATGAGGATGTAACCTATCGCCACCTTAAACAGCTTTATCATCAGGGATTGGTAAGCCGCTTCACCCTCCCCCGCCAAGGGAACCCCGGCGAGTTCATATATTTTCTGGACAATGCCGCAGGGCTTCGGGAAATCGCACACAGGCTCAGCGGCATTGAGATTGATTGGGCGCTCATCAAAGGGAACCGCGAGAAGTATTCGGATATGAGGATTACACTTTCTGGCGATGGCTACGGAAAGTTTCTCTTCATACGTCACGAGTTGATGATTTCTGATTTTCACGCATCCCTTGAGATTGGGTGCCGCGCCTCAGAAGGCCGGATTGAGCTTCATCGCTGGATTCAAGGATCACAGCTTTGGAGTCGTGTGCGTATGCCATCGAAGCAACTTCTCCCCCATCGCCCAGACGCGTTCTTTACTTTGCGATTTCCCTTTGCCGCTGAAGGACAACAGAACAGCAACTTCTTCTATGAGGCAGACAGGGGCACAACAAATCTGACGCGCTTCCGCTTGAAACTGGAAGCCTATCTTGAGTATCTGAGGCAGGGACAACAAAAAGCTCTCGGCATCAAACGAGCGCGAGCCGTGCTTGTCGAAACCATAGATTCAGATCGAGCAAAGCAATGTATGGAAGTCGCGGCAAGCGTTACAGGAAGCGAACAATACGCAGCCGCGCAGTTCTGGTTTTCGACGCAGCAATCATTGAATGATGCTGGCTTTGAGCCGCGATGGTCTGTTCTCAGAGACGCATCGCCGCGCAGTTTGTCAGATTAAGAGCAACCCAAGCGCGAACGGCAAGCCGTTCGCGATATTCAAAACACTCCCCCAGAAATGAGAATTTGAGCAGGATTGATTGCGAGGGAGAGTAGCGAAGACCGAGGAGTGCCGTAAGGCACGAGGAGGTCTGAGCATTAGCCCACGATAGCTGACTGGATGAAAGTGTTGAAGCAGAGGGGTTTGCAGCGGCGGCAAAGTCGGTACGAGGATGCGACTCTGACTGTGCGGCGCGAAGGGTTCCCCTTCGCGTGTTTTGAGCGCAAAAATGCCGACCTTGTTGGGTCGGCGCTTTCTTTCGGGGTTCGCCGGGTGGCGAACGGTATTGGTGGAAGCAGTAATTTCCTGCGCCCTTGAAATCATCCTCAAACGAGATTTCGCTCAGAAAATAACTGCTCTATCTCTCTGATTTTGTTGGTCGGGGAGAGAGGATTCGAACCTCCGACCCCCTGGTCCCGAATCGGGTGAAAGAGAAATTCTGCAAAAACTGACTCTGCAAGGGTTGAGATAAAGGCAGTGGAGAGAATGCTTTAGGAGACTTCTTCTGCCCAGCGAAAACAGAGCGAAATTGAGGTTGGGAGGAAACTGCATCTCACTTCCGCCCTCGTGCCTCTGCTCTGAATTCTGCTCCCATCGGGCTTTCCACCAAAGCGACCACAGAGTTCAACAGACAAGAAAGCCCGCCGATCATTTCAGAACTCGGCGAGGGGATAGAATCAACCCAAAATCCCCGAGCCGCCCTCAAGGTACTACGCCGTTAGCAACTCTCGTAAATAAACTCTTGAACCGCGCAATGCATAGGAATGTACGTTTTTTATGACTATCAATACAATTAATTGCTTGACAATTGACAAACGTAGTCTCTACCACTACACTTTCTGCGAGCTTTCATGCAGAAAAAGACGTGCAGGAAAGCCCTGTAATCTCATTGCATAACCATGGAGGATTGTATGTCCGGTACTTTCTCTGAACCAACCTCCGAATCTCTGCGGGCGCTTCGCGGAAAAATCCAACCAGCTCACGGGAATCTTCGCAACGATTGCGATACGGGTGTCTGTTCAAGTTGTAATTGCAACTGCGACGACACTTACGGCATTCGAGCCAAGCGTGTATTGACTCAGAAACGCCATCCCTAAACAGCAGTCCCGAATGAGTGTGGAACCATGATTCTCCATTATCTTGGTTTCACACTCACACATGGCTGGAGATAGAATGCCTCCTGAGCATCTTGCCGATCAGACGCCGTATCGGCTTTCGCGTTTTTGTCACTTGATTCCCGTGAAAGATACAGTGGCGGTCTATCATTCTCTTCTGATTAAGACAATCTTCGTTAATCACGAAGCGGCAGAATTGTTGAATAGTTTTCAGACTGGTGTCACGAAAGAATCCTTCTTTCTCAAAGCAAAGGACTATGCAGACAGCGATGGCCTTAGAGTACTGATTGATCGATTGGTAGATATAGAAATGCTTGTCCCTGTATGCGAGAAGGAAGAAGATTTATTACAAGTTATACGATCTGAGTGTATGGTTAAACCAGAAATCACAGGAATGTATGTAATGCTAACCGATGACTGCAACTTTGCATGTAAGTACTGCTTTGTTGAATCGCAGTTACCAACGACGCATAGTTTTTCGAAGATGGATCCAGAAACAGCGAGTTGGGCAATTGATAAATTTAGCGAGTGGTCTGCATCTCAATTTGTTCGAAGTATTATTTTCTGCGGCGGAGAACCACTTCTCAATAGGTCAGCCTTTTATACTGCATTGGATCGAATTGATTACCACATTGAGCAAGGCACTCTTTCTAACGATCTAAAACTTCAACTAATCACAAATGGGTCATTAGTTGACGAGGAATTAGTTTGTGTGGCAAAAAAACACAATCTGAAAGTAAGTGTTTCTATCGATGGAAAGCCAGAATATCACAATGCCTCTAGGCTTTCGAGACACGGTAAGGATACACATGAAGGTGCTATACGTGGATTTCGGATGCTACAGGCAGGAGGAATTACGGTCGGTGTTTCTATGACCATTACTCAGAAGCATATTGGGCACCTACTCGAAAATGTCCAATGGATGATTGATGAGCTTGGAATCAAGAGCATCGGCTTCAACACACTTATGGATATTGATAGACACTCGCCTGTTTTAATTGAATACGCAGAAGCCGTCAACCGAGAGATGATAGATTGCTTTGAAGTTCTACGCAAAGTTGGAGTCTACGAGGATCGTTTGATGAGAAAGGTCGAATCTTTCGTTGAGGGCACTCCATACCCGCATGACTGCTCGGGATGTGGTCATCAGATTGTTATCTCTCCAACTCGCAGTGTTGGAGTGTGCCATGGATACGCTGGGTGGCGCAAATACTTTGTTTCACCTGATTCTGACTTTGTTCCTACCGAGCATCCATATTGGAAGGAGTGGGTTCAACGATCACCCATCAATTTGCCTCAGTGCTTTGGGTGCGAAGCGATAGGCATATGTGGTGGGGGTTGTCCTTGTTCTGCCGATATACGAAATGGAAGCATCTGGGCTGTAAATGAGACCTTTTGTTTACACGCAAAGACTGTTCTCCGATGGATGCTAGCAGAAGTCTGCACTTAGAAACTGCACAATAGCGACGCGAATGCAGTATTAATCCAACAAATAGGGTGAGTCTTGTGCCACCTCTCACCCTACAATCAGAATAAGTGCAACAGAAGCGTAGCATAAATTATTTTCTATATCCATTATTAATCAAAATTCATGATATATACACCAACACTCACTTTTGTTATAGATCCTAAGTATGACGAGGAAATGATTCTTCAAATGTGTCGTTCTACTGTCCATAGTGACATTAACACAGTTGCTCGTAATGCCTCCATTGATTGCGAAGATGTTCAGCGGCTCTTAAATGCGGACGAATCACATGCTAGAAAAATTGCTAGCTCACTTGTGCGAAATAGGTATTCACTTCTTGATGATAAGTTGATAATAACTAGAGATTTGTATCAAAGGTCTTGGAATGAAATCAATAATAAATTCTTTGGATCCGTTGCTCAGATCATGGAACACGGTTGGGAATATCAAAAATATGAGTGCGTCGTATCTGCATTTCACCGTGGAATTAGCAACTGGAATGGAAATATCATTGGAAGGATATGGTCTGAGAATCCGTACTTCATGTTAAAGGTTACTGGGCACGAATTAATTCTGGCGCAGACTTTCGCTTTGTTCAGGATTGATGAAACACTGAGACGCCTAAACTTGGATGATCGCCAGAAATGGGAGATAGGGGAAATGGCCGCATGGTGCATGACCGGCCTAGATAATAAGTTGATTACTCTGTGGCCGTGGCTTACTAAAGCCCAACTATTTCCGAAGAATCATAATTATCAGGCATTAGTGAATAATCAGGTTAATCTCGCTAGTATATATAGCAATTACGGATTCAAGAATTTTCTCGCGAGGGCTATTGAGATTACAAATCAATGATATTACCTACATGACGAAGTTACTAATCATTCTAACTGCTTCGATATGCTATAATTATATTAGATAGCATTAACTAGAAATTTAATTGCATTACAACTCACCTGAAAACATAAGCGGTTCTGAAAAGGAATATCGCTGGAAGGAAATCATATCTGAAGTCGAGCGCGTTACGGATCGCTTAGGGAAGACTATTGATAGTGGAATTATCGAAACCGTAGTTGCTTTCAAAGCCCTTGGATTACAAACTGTTGCATCCTGTGAGGGACATCTTGATTATGGAATCAAAGCGCCATGGGTAGATATTGGAAGTGTTTCAGACGACACGGCGAAGGTTGCGCTTACAAGGCGAAAATCTGAAAAACAGATAGATAATGAGGATATTGATAAAGTTAAGGAAACCCTGACTAAAATATATACAGAGAGAAAAAGAATTCTTGATCTCTTAAATGAGTTCTATATGAGCCGAGGTGTAACCGGGGCATATAGATTAATTGCACTATCCAGACTAGGAGAGACACGGATAATAAATCAAGGTTACGACATACAAGACGGTGCAATGAATTCCGTACAAGCTGAGAAGCTGGCAGAATATCAAAAGGAAATGCAACAATTTGGTCAGTGGATGAAAGATAAATATTTCAGCCAAAAGTAGGATTAGTCATCATCTTCGATCTCACCTGTACCATTACAGACAGTGCAAGTCACTGTACCACTAGTGCCGCAGTCTTCACACTCGAATGAACCTATATCAATGAAGGGAAAACCTCCGATTCGTCCTCTGCCATCACAGCGTGAGCATTTAGCATCACCATCACGGCAATTGTCGCATTTTCTTCTCGCCATATTACCCTCCTAAGACCTCGCAACAATTGTACCGTGTGGATTAAGAATATCAAGTCAAAATGCAATGCCTATGGCTTGCGCCATTTGTCGCGCTCTCCGCGATCTGTATCGCGTACGCGCTCGACCAAAATACTGGCATCAGGCGCAATCTCTTTTGCGCGTTCAATAGCTTCTGCTTGCGTCGGTAAAACCGCGCTAGCCCTCTCGGAGTTGGGTCTACGAACTGCGTAGTCGCCCTCTTCGCGCTGCTCGATGAAAATCTTATTGTCTGTCATGTGCCCATGCTCCTTGGAAATCTAAGCACACTATGCGCCCATTTCTGTTGCAGATCAAGTGCATTTTTCAATAGACGTGGTAAATCCGTCGCGCAGTTTCTTTACACAACTCCTTGATTTTCCTATACTTTAGGCACTAGCCATGTGTCTCCGGCATTGCCGACAAATTCAGAATGGCTCTAAACAGAAATCAGACAAATTATGTTCGAACAGACATTCAAAAACATTGATGATGTCCTCTGGAAAGAGGCGGGGTGCTCCAGCGAGCTCGACTACACTGAGCAGTCCTCCTGGCTGCTTTTTCTCAAATATCTTGACGATCTTGAGCAGGACAAGAGCACCGAGGCTCGGCTGGATGGGAAGAAATATACACACATCCTCGACGCGCCTTACAGGTGGGAGAACTGGGCAGCGCCCAAGGACAAGGACGGCAAGCTCGACCACAACAAGGCTCTGACAGGGGACGACCTCCGCGACTTCGTGGATCGGAAGCTCTTTCCTTATCTGCACGGCTTCAAACAGAAGGCGAGCGGTCCCAACACCATCGAATACAAGATTGGGGAGATATTCGGCGAGATAAAGAACAAGATTCAGAGCGGCTACAACCTGCGCGAGATTATCGACCAGATTGACGAGTTGCACTTTCGCTCTCAGACCGAGAAGCACGAACTCTCTCACCTCTACGAAGCCAAAATCAAGAATATGGGCAATGCCGGACGCAACGGCGGCGAGTATTACACGCCGCGACCGCTTATCCGTGCCATCGTCAAAGTGGTAAAGCCTAAAATCGGCGAGCGCATCTATGATGGCGCAGTTGGCTCGGCGGGCTTCCTTTGCGAGGCCTTTGACTACCTGAGTGCGAAACCGGGTCTGACGACTAAGGAAGCCAAGACGCTTCAAGAGCGCACCTTTTACGGTAAGGAGAAGAAGTCGCTCGCCTACGTCATCGCAATCATGAACATGATTCTGCATGGCATCGAGGCTCCCAACATCATCCACACCAACACGCTCACCGAGAACCTCGCCGACGTGCAGGAGAGGGATCGCTATGACGTGGTGATGGCAAATCCGCCCTTCGGCGGCAAGGAGCGCTCAGAGGTTCAGCAGAACTTCCCCATCCGCACCGGCGAAACGGCCTTCCTTTTCCTCCAGCATTTCATCAAGATGATTAAAGCTGGCGGACGTGGCGGCATTGTCATCAAGAACACTTTCCTATCTAATACCGACAATGCGGCGGCAAGTCTGCGTAAGCTACTACTTGAAAGCTGCAACCTCCACACCGTGCTCGACTGTCCCGGCGGCACTTTTCAGGGTGCAGGCGTAAAGACGGTGGTGCTCTTCTTTGAGAAGGGTGCGCCTACACGGAAGATTTGGTACTACCAGCTTGATCCCGGACGTAATCTGGGCAAGACGAACCCACTCAATGATGACGACATGGCCGAGTTCGTGAAGTTGCAAAAGACATTTGCCGATTCGCCAAAGTCCTGGACTGTCGATGCGAAGTCCATCGACAAGACAACCTTCGATCTATCCGTTAAGAATCCGAATGGCGGCGAGGAAGTGAAGCACCTCAGTCCAGATGCCATCATCGAGGAAATTGCATCACTGGACGCCGAGAGTGCCGAGATACTGACTAATATTAAGGCGCTACTATGAAAAGAGGATGGAAGACCGAATCTCTGGGCGATGCCTGTGAAATCTATCAACCTAAGACCATCGCAAGTAAGGATATGGTTCAGGATGGAAAGTATCCAGTATTTGGAGCGAATGGTGTCATTGGTCGCTACGACAAGTACAATCACGAAGAACCACAACTTCTGATTACGTGCCGAGGTGCTACCTGTGGCTCCGTGAATGTTTCTGCACCTAATTCATGGATTACCGGCAACGCAATGGTTGTGCGTCCTAAGACCAACTTGCTCCTAATGCGATATCTCGAGTACCTATTCAGGGGCGGATTCGACATCTCAAGAGCTATCACCGGGGCAGCGCAGCCACAGATCACCAGAACAAACCTCGCACCGCTAAAGATTTCGTACCCGATATCAATATACGAGCAGAAACGGATCATCAGCATCCTCGATGAAGCGTTTGAGGGCATTGCCACCGCCAAAACCAACACCGAAAAGAACCTCCAAAACGCTCGCTCTCTATATGAAAATTACCTCCAATCCATCTTTACAGAGCGCGGTCTGGGGTGGGTGGAAAAGAAATTGAGCGATGTTTGTGCAATCACATCAACGCTCGTTGATCCGCGTGAAAGAAGATTTCTCGATTTGACACATGTCGGTGCAGGAAACATCGTGTCAAAGACAGGTATTTTTGTTGATCTCAAGACTGCGAGAGAAGAGGGATTGATATCCGGAAAATTTCTATTCGATGAATCAATGGTGCTCTACAGCAAAATTCGCCCCTACCTTATGAAGGTTGCTCGTCCCGATTTTAAGGGTCTGTGCAGCGCGGACATGTACCCGCTTGCACCAATACCAAGCAAAATTACGCGAGACTACCTATTCCATCTTTTGTTGAGCAAAGAATTCACTGATTATGCAATCCAAGGCTCCGCCCGCGCAGGTATGCCCAAGATCAATCGGGAGCACCTATTTGATTTCACGGTTTGGCTCCCTAATGTTAAAAAACAAAAGGACCTCGCGGCAAAGCTCGACACGCTACAGGAAGAGACCCAACACCTCGAAGCTATTTACATCCAGAAGCTCGCCGCGCTGGACGAATTGAAAAGGTCGCTGTTGAACCAAGCATTCACCGGACAACTGTAAAGGAGCCGTCATGCAAAACCTACCCGTGCAGTTTGAAGATTATGCAATCCGCCGCGTTTATGACGAGCCAACAGATACATGGTGGTTTTCTGTGGTGGACATTGTTCAAGTGCTGACCCAGCAGCCGGACTCAACGACCGCGCGCAAATACTGGAACAAGCTGAAACAGCGTCTGGGGAAGGAAGGCAGTCAACTGGTGACAAATTGTCACCAGTTGAAATTGACAGCCGAAGACGGCAAGCAGCGATTGACGGATGTAGCCACTGCCGAAACTTTGTTGAGACTTGTCCAGTCCGTCCCCAGCCCCAAGGCTGAGCCCATTAAGCTGTGGCTGGCCAAGGTGGGGTATGAGCGGATTCAGGAGATGGCCGACCCGTCCTTGTCGCTGGACCGTGCACGCGAAACATGGCAAAAGCATGGACGCAGCGAGAAGTGGATTCAGCAGCGCATGACGGGGCAGGAGACGCGCAACAAGCTGACAGATTACTGGTCGGGGCACGAGATTAAGAAGGGTGAGGAATTTGCCATTCTCACCAACATTATTCATCAGGAATGGGCTGGGTTGAGTGTAAAAGAGCATAAGGACATGAAAGGGCTGAAGAGCCAGAACCTGCGCGATCACATGAGCGAAGCGGAATTGATTTTTACCGCGCTGGCCGAGCTCTCCACCCGCCAACTTGCCGAAAGCGTGGAGGCAACCGGGATGAAGGAGAATAAGACAGCGGCGAAAACAGGTGGCAGAATCGCGAAGAAAGCGCGTCTGGACCTGGAGAGCAAAACGGGGAAATCGGTTGTTACGGGATCGAACTTTTTGCCGCCATCGCGTGGCATACTTGGAAAGATTAGTAGAAAGAAAATATGAACGAAGCAGAAACCAGAGCCGAATATATTGACCCCGCGTTGAAGGCGGCGGGTTGGGGTGTCGTCGAAGGCAGCCGTATTCGGCGCGAGTATCCAATTACGCCGGGGCGCATTGAGGGTCAAGGGCGGCACGGAAAACCGCTGACGGCTGACTATGTTCTGGAGTACCACAACACCAAGCTGGCTGTAGTTGAGGCCAAGGCGTGGGATGAAGCGCTGACCGAGGGTGTGGCACAGGCCAAGAACTACGCCGGGAAAATGGCGGTTCGCTTTACCTATTCCACTAACGGCCAAGGCATTTATGCCATCGACATGGAGACCGGCAAGGAAGGCGAGACGCCGAACTATCCAACGCCGGACGATCTCTGGCAGATGACATTTGCCAAGGCGAACTCTTGGCGCGACCGCTTTGCTGCCATACCCTTTCCAGATAAGAGCGGCACTTGGCTGATTCGCTTCTATCAGGAGATTTCCGTTAATCGAGTGCTTGAGGCGATTGCGGACGGACGGGATCGCTTGCTGCTGACGCTTGCTACCGGAACGGGCAAGACTTCCATAGCCTTCCAGATTGCATGGAAGCTCTTCAATGCGCGATGGAATTTGACCGATTGGAAGAGTGGAGACGAACCAAAACGCCGACCGCGAATTCTCTTCCTGGCCGACCGCAACAACCTAGCCGACCAAGCCTATAACGACTTTACGTCTTTCACGGCCTTCCCAGAGGATGCACTGGTGCGTATCAAGCCGGATGATATCCGTAAAAAAGGCAAAGTCCCGAAGAATGCCAGCGTGTTCTTCACCATCTTCCAGACATTCATGACCGATCCTCTGGAGGATGGAAAGCGCTTGCCGTGCTTCGGTGAATATCCTCGCGACTTCTTCGACTTCATTGTTATTGATGAGTGCCACCGTGGTGGCGCAAACGATGAGAGCAACTGGCGCGACATTATGAATTATTTTGCTCCCGCCGTTCAGCTTGGATTGACCGCGACGCCAAAGCGCCAAGAGAACGCGGACACCTATATGTATTTTGGTGAGCCGGTCTTTATCTACTCGCTAAAAGAGGGTATCAATGACGGTTTCCTTACGCCGTTCCGCCTCAAACAGATTTCCACGACGCTTGACGAGTATGTCTACACGCCAGATGACAAGGTGGTCGAGGGAGAGGTTGAAACAGGAAAGCGTTATACAGAAGCCGACTTTAACCGAATCATTGAGATTAAGGAACGCGAAGCGCACCGCGTAAAGATGTTCATGCAGATGATTGACCAGAAAGAAAAGACACTGGTCTTTTGTGCCACGCAGAATCATGCGCTGGCTGTGCGTGACCTTATCAACCAGATGAAGTCGAGCACAGACCCGAATTATTGCCAGCGGGTCACTGCTGACGATGGTGAACTTGGAAACCAGCATCTGCGGGATTTTCAGGACAACGAAAAGAGCATACCGACAATTCTGACCACCTCGCAAAAGCTCTCGACTGGTGTTGATGCCCGCAACATCCGCAATATAGTTTTGATGCGTCCGATCAACTCAATCATTGAGTTCAAACAAATCATAGGGCGCGGTACACGTCTCTATGATGGGAAAGATTACTTCACTATTTATGACTTTGTGAAGGCGTACACACACTTCAGTGATCCAGAGTGGGATGGCGAACCACTGGAACCGGAACCGTGCAAGAAGTGTGGCTCTTACCCATGCCAATGCGAAGCACCAACACCGAAACCCTGTTCGGTGTGCGGGAAAACGCCATGCGAATGTCCGAAAGAGCCATGCGAGGTTTGCGGCAAGCGCCCCTGCATTTGCGAAAGAAAGAAAAAGGCAAAGGTAAAACTTGCCGATGGAAAAGATCGCACTATTCAGCACATGGTATGCACTACGTTCTGGCATCCTGATGGCACCCCCATGTCTGCTCAACAGTTTATGGAAATGCTGTTTGGCAAGCTGCCTGAATTCTTTAAGAACGAGGCTGAGCTACGCGCATTGTGGAGTGCACCGGATACGAGAAAGATGCTTTTGACTGGATTAGCTGAGAAGGGTTTTGGGCACGAGCAACTGGCAGAAATGCAGAAGATTATCGACGCTGAAAACAGCGACCTCTTCGATGTGCTCGCATACGTTGCCTATGCACTGCCTACGCTCACGCGCGAAGAACGCGCCAGTAAAGCGAGGGTTGCTATCAGTACACACTTCAATAGCAAGCAGCAGACATTCTTGGATTTTGTTTTAGGCCACTACGTCGGCGTTGGTGTGGACGAACTTGCTCAGGAGAAGTTGACCCAGTTGCTTCGCCTTAAGTATTCCAATTCCATCCAAGATGCAATTAAGGATCTTGGTATGCCGGAAGAAATCTCCAAGGTGTTTGTTGGATTCCAGAAATATCTTTACCAAGAAGCTGCATAAGGCTGGAAATGGGAGTTGAGTTTTCGTGCATGAAAAGAGCCTGCCTCACGGCAAGCTCTTTTGCTTATTCTGGAAAGAAAGCTTTTGCTTTCTCCATTCCTTCCAGCGTTTGTTCCTCCTTTTGCAGTTGTGCGCGAAGCCCATCAACGAGCTTTTTCTGCTCTTTAATCTGCTTGAGTACATGGTCGCGAGGTGTCAGCTTGATCCAACGCTTCCGCGTGGAAAGCTGTGGGTCAGTGGTTGGGGCGGACAGGTTCTGCGTCTTTGCATCACCCGCAGTCTGAGACTTCTTATCAGCCGTCATGGTTTCCTCCTTGCAGGCTGTGTGTAGGTTTAGCGAAGAAGTGAGAGCAGTGTCGTAAGAGTCCTGATCTCATCTTCCACGCCGACGTATGAACCGATTGCTCCGAGTCCTTCGCCTTTGTCTAGGTGCTCGGTGGCATTCGTGACTCGCAATTGGATTTGCGAGTTAAGCTTGCGAGCTCTCGTGAGAATCTGTTCTCGCGGGCTCTGCTCCTGAATGGTCGTATTCGGTGTTGGTTGTTTCGGCATCTTCTTTCTCCTTTTCCTTTTCTGCTTGCTTTGCTCTTTGCTCTGCAATCCAGATTTCCAACTTATGAATTGCCTCGCGGAGAGCAGGAAGTTCAACGTGTGTGTAAAGATCGTTGGTCGTACGCGCTGTTCCTTGAGAGTGCCCCATCAGCGCCATGCGCACGTCCTGAATTACTCCTGCCTCCATGAGGCGTGTGTTGAATGTATGCCTGAGCTGTTTGAATTGCAGAGGACGGATTTCTGATTTTGTTACAGCAGTTGCCCATGACCGTCTGAGCTTTTGAATCGGATCGCCCTTATATGTGAAGAGCAAACCTTTCTTTGGAAGAGTTGCGAACAATTCCACCATTACCTTTGCAAGTGGGATTTCTCTTTGCTGGCCACCAGCGGTTTTACTTTTTGTGACGTAGAGAACGCCACGATTAAGATCAACATCTTCGGCTAGCTGTGAAAGCAATTCCCCGCGACGCATTCCGGTATAGAGTGCGGCAATGATGATGAGTTTCAGATGTGCGCTTGCTTCCGCAATTACCTTTGGTTCTTCCTCTAATGAGAGGACAGGTCTACGCTGTCGTCGGGGACGCACCAAAGGAACGCGGCTTAGTGGGTTAATAAGAAGGATTCCAGCATCCACCGCATAAAAGAGAATGCGACGCATGGTTTCCAGATCGCGGTTGACTGTTGTGTCCACCACTTTGTCTTTGTTCTTCCTGTACTGCCGGTAGGCATCCGCATTGATTCGGTTCAGTTCTGTGAGCGGTGTATCTCCAAAGTACGGAAGAAGATTCCGAAGCTGATTCTCGTGATAAGATTTGCAGCTTGCGCTGCCAAGGAAACGGGTTACCAGTTCTGCGAATGGCATCTCTGGGTTGAGTTGAATTTGTTTGTGTCGGCGAACATCGAGTTCCTCTTGAAACTCACGCTCGCGCAACACTGCCTCACGCTTGTTGTTTGTTTTCAGAGACCGTCCGTGCCGTACATTGTGAATCCAGATGTACGACCACCAGACACCCCCTCGTTTGTAGAGACTCATCTGGATCGCTCCTGATTTGATGTCGGCACTGGCTTGTATCCAATGCCCGCTGCAAATCAGGAGCCAGGGCAACCTCTCGGGCAGCACTACGGGCACGACTGCCCGAGTTGATTGCTTAAAAACACCAATCAAGATGAGGCTTTTTGTGAATCAGGCAAAGCCGACTACTTCTGCTTTTGCTTCGTATCCTCTCCAAAGAGAAGTCTCTTAATCCATGAGGATCCAAGTATCCAGATGAGCCAGACGGCTCCTATAACAAGCCCCAGAAGCATTAAAGGCAATAAGGATGAAGGATTCTGAATCAAGGCCTTTGCGAAGACTCCCATATATGCAAGGGAGAACAAGAGAAGAACGGCAAAGGGTATGAACATAGCAAGCACGAAGAAAACCTTTAAGCCGATCTTTCCGCGCATCTGCGGGAGACTGAGATTGCGAGACCCACAGGTCGAACAGACTTCAGCCTCACGAGGGTTTATGTGACCCCTCATGCAGAGCTTCACATCATAGCTTTTCCCGCAGTAGTTGCAGTATGAGGGCTTGCCGGATGTAATCCTTCGGCAGGACATGCAATATCTCAATTAATTATTCTCCGGGCGGGGAGAGGGCATCCCTTGATGGCCTGAGCCATGAGGTTGACCAGAATCCCTGCCCCTTAATGGTTTCGACTGTCGCAAACCAGAAGAGCTTTGATGTTTGTTTTGCAATGGTTCGCCTGAGTGCCTGAAGCCGTGTTTCGTCTGAGGCAACAACCAGCACAGAGAATCGTGGATGGGGGATGAGACTATGGAATTCCCCCGACATTGCCAGTCTGATATATGAAGCCGCCTTGCGAGAGAACACAGAAAGCGACTCAGTTCCAAGATCAAGTTCTACGAAGAATGAATGAGCAGAGTTTGTGATGATTGCATCTGGAATGATCGGCAGCGACTTCGAGAGTGGAAGTGTTGGCGTTCTCCAGACAATCTCACCGTTCTGTGCAGCAACAATGTACAGATCAACAAGTGCGAGTTGGTGAGCGGCAAAGGCATTGCCGAGGATGATTGAATCTGACCTCCATTTAAGAGGACGATAGGCAGTCTGTATTTCCTCCGCCCCGCGTTTGCTGAGTGCATATATTGAGCGGCGGCTTCCTGTGCCAGTTGCCGTATAGAAACGGACGACAAGTCCTGCATCTCTGAGCTTTGCCAGTCGGACATTTACACGGCTGCGGGAATGAAAGCCTGAAAGTAGTGCTGCCTGTTCTCTGTCTAAGATTCGGAAGCGAGCAAGATATTTAAGAAGCGTTATGTCTCTCGGCTGCAAGACAAGCTGTTTAATTCCATTCTTCAAGTGCCTCCTTTCTGCTTGTTGTCTTTCGCCTTCCTGCAATCTCTTGTTCGATTGAAAGCCGCGATCTTGCCCAGTGCGACTTTGACCTGGCTTCGATGTCTGACGTAAACGCCGGACTTTTCGTTACCTCTGGAGCCACTACTTCGCACCATGTCTTAGCTCCACTGCGAATAATGAAATGACGATTGGGGAGTTCTTTGACGATACGCTCTATGCTCTGACCTCCATCAAGAGCGCGAGCAATATACGGGGCGTCTTCTGGCGATGAGCGAAAGAATATGCTTGTACCTGCTGAGAGAAGCGTTGCTCTGACTTGTGCCGAATATTGTCCGAGGTGTTGATTTGCCGTCACTACAGATACAGCAAACTTTCTGGCCTCAGCAAAAAGATGTTCGAACGTATCACCAGAGGATGCAAGGTTCTGGACTTCATCAGCATAAAGAGTAAAGAGCGTTCTGTTCTTCCTTGCAAAGACTGCATTTAGAAATGATGCAAGAATGAGTGCAGCAAGCGTCTCACTGTTTTCCCCAAGTTCAGATTTGCGAAGACAGAGCACCATCCACAAACCACTGTCGAGAACGCTAGCCAGATCAAGCGACCTCTTTTGGCCGACGATATGCCTGATGGCGGGGTCAGTTGTGAAGGCGCTAACCTTATTAAGGATTGCTTCCCGAACAACTGCCTGCATGGCATCTGAAAGCTGTTCGTAACGGTCTCGGAAATATGCCTTCACTTCAGCGTTGGCGGATTTCTCAATCAGTCCTGCACGAAAACCAAGGTCAGTCAGGAATGGCGCAAGCTCGGTCAGTGTCAGACCACTTTCAGCCAGCACCCAGAGCGAATTGCGAAGCAATTCTTCAGTCCTTGCCCCTAGGTGGTCAAGTTGCCAACGCTTGCGAAAGATGGCGACGACCTCAGAAACTAGAGGGGAAACTGCTCCTCTAATTTGCAATACATTTATTCCGGCTGAAACACTCGCATCAGCAGGATTGAGAATTACTGTCCGCGAGCTGAGGTCTTTGCCTGTTTGCCGTTCACGTTCTGCAATACGGCTGAGAATGAATGGAGTCAGATCGCCGTGCAGGTCTATACATAGGAAACCTCGCCCATCGCGGATATCGTTTGCGAGCATTGATTGAATCAGACTTGTTTTGCCTGTGCCTGTTTTTCCAAGAATGACTATATGCTCGGCGCGGTGAAGATGGGGAATGATGAAGTGTCGCTTGCTTACTTGTCCATCAGTGACCACGCTCCCCAGATTAAGTCCACTAGACTTTGGAGGCGCACGATTGACGAGACTATTCCATAGTGAGATTGCAAAAGGCATAGGCGTATATGGTTAATGGTTTTTGATGAGCAGTTCACAAAACCGCTTCCCTGCTTTTCTCTGGATTGTGTAGGAGATTGGAATTTCACTGATATTGAAGTGAGAGAACATCTCTCGTATTTCAGGCGTGTCGTTGATTGAGAGGACAAAGTTTCCAACGAGGCCTGAAAGTCTTTCGGCAAGCTGTTTGAAGTCCTCATGCTTGAACGTGTAGTGATAAAGATTTACGCCGTAATATGGAGGGTCTAAATAGAAGAGTGTGTTCTTGCGGTCATACCGTTTGAGAATCTTCTCGTATGGTAATTTCTCAATCTGTACACGAGCCAGTCGCTTGTGTGTTTCCTCTATGACACCTGAGAGCCGCTCTGTCGTAAAATTTGGCGGCTGCATAATGTGTATTGCATAATTCTGGCGGTCAACCCGTCCACCGTATGCGCTCTTCTGTAAATAGAAGTAACGGGATGCTCTCTGAATATCGGTGAGTGATTCTGGTGGAGTTTTCTGGAGTGTCTGAAACCACTCTCTGCTGGTAATCATAAACCGCATATAGCGGACGAGTTCTGTATGGTGTGACTGGCAGACACGGTAGAAGTTGACCAGTTCACCATCAAGATCGTTTAGCACTTCAACCTTGGAAGGCTCCTTGCGAAAGAATACTTGGGCACCACCAGCAAACGGCTCGACGTATGTTGTATGAACTGGTAGCTGTGCGATGATTGCTGAGGCAATGCGATTCTTGCCACCGACGTAGGAAAGTGGACCTCTCATTGTTCGTTTTCGTGAATGTTTAATAGGCGTTTGGTTTGGATATGCAGACCGACGATTACGGCATCGAGGGCAGCGTTCCCGTATCGCTTGCTGTCGAGTACAGGCCATAACTTCTTGGCGATTTTCCTGAGATGATGCCTGAGACGCAGTGGCCGATAGGCGTAGCTTTCCAAAAGCACTGCATACGGCACCTCTTCAACTGATGCAGACTCCTCCTGAAATGCTTCGCACATAGATTTGTACCCATGGGTAATCCTGGCACTTGACCGTTTTCCTTGCTCGATGGCTACTGAAGAGATTGAATAACGACTACAAGCCTCGTGAGCAAGGCTGACGATGGCGTTATCTGCACGGTGGTAGTCTGTCGGAATGTGCCGGACGATTAAACCTTGAAGATGTATTCCTTGAAAGAGGGCAAGTGCCGCCTCTCTGCGCCGGATGTTGACGGCTGCAATTATGTTAGACATGGGTTCTGATTAAAAATGAAAATAGGCGCGAAGCCGTTCGATGGTGGTTGCTGTTTCAGCGGTATTAGATAGCGATTGCTGAAAAGCACGTACGACCTCATTGATTGAATGTTTTTCAAGCAGGCGGAGATACCAGTTCAGATTTGGCAAGTCACGCAATTGTCTTGCCAGTTGTAGGGCGACATAGCCCTCAACTGTCTCTGGGGTAAACTCTTCAACCGCCTTGAAATGATCAAGAATGCTCATACAAGCAGAATTGGAAAGAGCGATTGCTGCCCGCGTGGCGGCAGAGACTCTTCGCGCTTTCTGATTTCTTCGCGTAAGCGGAGATAATCAGCATGGTATAGAAATTCGACCGGAGTGCGGTAGATTGCCGCGAGTTTGAGAACCGTCGTGAGGCTCGGGACTGATTGACCAGTCTCCAGAATCCACATTGCGTGACGACGTTTATAGCCGAGCAGTTTTGTGACTTGCTCCTGCGTGAATCCCATGCGGTGTCTGTATTCTGCAAGGGAGTTCGGATGTTTGATTTTTGTTTTGGACATTTCTGTCCTCCTTTCGCTTGCACAATATCAGCGAATGTAAAGAGTCGGAAGAGGGGCAAGTGTCTCCTTGCGCTTAGCGTTGCGGTATTTTCTTGTGCATAACCTGAAGATGATTTGAGTTGTTCACAACATTTATTGCGATGTATATGCCGGAAGAGGCGTTTGCCCGTCTTCCGGGCACTCCAATAAATAGTTAGGGTATGTTTATGAATAACGCTGAGTACAAGAATGCAGAGACAGCCCAAGAGCGTCTTCAAAGATGGCGTGAGATGCATCCAGAAATGACAGACCAAGAGTTTGTTGATGCTATCGAAGAAATAAAGTCATACCTCAGGCTCGCATGGCGGATTTATCGTGCAAAACACAAGGATGAAAACCTTCCCGACGAGCTTTGACAGCGAAGAGATTATTTCTTACCGTTAAGGGTATAAAGGTCGAACCCTACCCATAATTATTAAAATGAACCATAAACGAATGAAAGAGTATTTTGCATATACCCGCGTCTCTACAGTCAAACAAGGGGAGCGTGGCGTATCTCTTCAAGAACAGAAAGCCGCTATTGAAGCCTTCGCATTTCGACAACAAATGCCTATCTCGCGCTGGTTCGAGGAGCTTGAGACTGCTGCGGCAAGAGGCCGTCCTGTATTTAATCGCATGATGAATATGCTTAAAGATGGAAAAGCAGCAGGGGTAATCATTCATAAAATCGACCGCAGTACGCGAAACTTGCGTGACTGGTCGGATTTGGGAGAATTGATAGATCACGGTGTCGAACTTCACTTTGCGAACGAATCTCTCGATCTTCAATCGAGAGGTGGACGACTCTCTGCTGACATTCAGGCTGTTGTCGCTTCCGACTTCATTCGCAATCTTCGCGATGAAACGCGAAAAGGTATGCGTGGACGATATAAACAAGGATTGTTTCCGCTACCTGCGCCACTTGGCTATGTCGACCAAGGTCGGGCAAAACCAAAATTGATTGACCCAGTACAAGGCCCACTCGTTAAACGAATGTTTGAGCTCTACGCCTCGGCCAGATACGGTCAGACCGAACTCGAAGAAATTATGTATACACTTGGTCTGCGTACCAAACGAGGTCAACGAGTAGGACATACAACCATCGGCTGGATATTGGCTAATCCGTTCTATTACGGTCTGATACGCCTCAAAGCAACAGGAGAACTCTTTGAGGGAATACATAAGCCGCTCATTTCACGTTCTCTGTTTAATGCAGTGCGTGAGGTTGCATCGCAGAAACACAACAAAAAAGCATACAAGCACGATTTCAGTTTTCGTCGCATTGCCCGTTGTGCTATGTGTGGCTACAACCTAACAGGGGAGATGGTGAAAGGTATCAACTATTACCGCTGTCATTCCAAGACGTGCCCCACAAACTCCATACGGGAAGTTGACCTGGACAAGCAAATAAAAAAAGAGCTAATGCCGCTCACTATATCTGAAAGTGAACGCTTTGGACTTCAAGCAGCGCTGGACACGATTACACAGGAGTCAGTGCAGCAACGACAAATCCTTATCAGATCAGCCAGAGCAAACCTTGCTAGTGTGAATGATCGACTGAGCAAGCTCGCAGATGCATATCTGGATGGGCTGCTAGATAAAGACCTGCTTAGCGCCAAACAAAAAACGCTCCTGATGGAGCGTAAAGATTTAGAAGAACGGCTTGTTGAGTTGCAGAATAAAGACGATATCATCACAACAAAGCTGAAAGAGTTTCTTGATTTCGCGGGCAGTATCACTGAGACATATACATACGCAGCACCGTTTAGTCGCCAACAGCTTCTTCGTAAAGTTTCTTCTCGAATCACTGTTGCAGATAAATCTGCGAGCCTCGTCTTGCATCGCCCCTACCAGCTTTTTGCTGCCAGAGAACGTGTTCGAAGTGTCGAGTCCAGTGGGGTAGTCATTTCTGAAGGCAAAGATTTGCAAAACTTCGAACTTGCGAGAACCCTTGCAATCACAGAACAAAATGTCGATTTACCCCTCAGTTCTGCGAAGTGCGAACAATTTGGCTGCCCGTCTCAAGAGACACTTCGAACTCTGACCGGTTTACTGAAACTGATTGGTGAATGCCTTGTATAGCAGAAAGTTTTGTCAATAGCCATGAAGTCTATTGGTCTCGCTATTCTTAGGTAAGCTAGAAGCAGTCGCGCGACAATGTTTAAACGCTAGCAGGGCTATGTGGTGGCTCTGCTAGCGTCACGTCTCTGTTTGCTTTGAAAGGGGATTTGGCATAATATGACGGCGTATGCACTCAACATCATCATAATGAGTGGTCGTTGGATGTTTGCGTCCAATGTACGAACGGAATTTTACCATGATACAACACGAGAAACTTAAGGACACAATTCAAGGCTGTAATCTCAACTTCCTCATCGGGTCTGGTGTGTCGCGCCCATTTTTACCTACACTGGGGAATATCGAGATTTTACTCACGGAGATAGACGACCGTGAAGATATTTCTACTGAAGTAAAGAAATTGATCAGGACTTCTCTCTACAAGAAGTATTTCGATTCGGTGATCAAAGACAATCGGAAGATTCTTGCTTCTGAACCAGCAGCAAATGAAGTTCTGGAGAATTACAAAACATTCCTGAAGGCAATCAATTCCGTATTGTTGAAGCGCAAACTTACGCTTTTAAGCAAAGAAGCAAACTTGTTTACCACAAATGTTGATATTTTTCTCGACAAGGCGCTTGAGGATCTGAGCCTCGAATATAACGATGGCTTTAATGGGCGTTTCAACCCGAAGTTCAGTCTTAGCAACTTCAAGAAATCTCATTTCAAGAAGAGTCTTCATTATGACAACACGGCAGAGCTTCCAGTGTTCAACCTCCTCAAGCTGCATGGGTCGCTATCGTGGGAAATTGAAAATACGAATGTTGTATTCTCACATGACTTGGCGCACATACAAACGATTGAGGAGATTGCTATTTCTCCGGATCATGTCCTAAACGTACCAGATGGGGCAACAATCGACACATTGATAGCTGACGCTGAAGGCAAGACAAGCGATGCCACCGCAGGGGCGTTCATGGATGCATACGAAAGTCTGCTGATAGTTATAAACCCTACAAAGGAAAAGTTTAAGCATACGCTCATGAATCAGACATACTATGAACTTCTACGCTTATACTCCAATGAGCTAGAGAAAGAAAACACTGTACTAATTGTCATGGGATTTTCTTTTGCCGATGAACATATATGCGAAATTACGTTACGCTCCGCAAATTCCAACCCGACGCTTATTGTTTACGTATTTGCACATAGCACTGAAGCTAAAGAGGAAATCGAAGGAAGGTTTGGTTCTACTAGTATCAAAAACAACAATATTCAGGTGCTTGCTCCAGAACAAGTATTAGATGCCGATGGTGTAACCCTGAATGATAAATACAAGTATGATTTCACGACCATCAATAAGGCAATCCTTGGAAAACTCTTGGAGCAGATCGATTGCGTGGACGATAATGTGGTACCAGTAGATGGTGCTACCAGCATCTTGGAAGAATAGGACTATGACTACCAGCATTGAACAAATCAACGAGGACTCGATTTTCACGATTGGCAAAGTTATCTCTGTCAAAGGTAGAACCATCGAGGTAAAAGTTGATAAAACCAAAAATGCATCACACCTCGTGTACAAAGGCGAACTCCTCAAAAATATTTCAGTTGGCGGCTATATCAAGATTATTAAAGGGTTCACTGTAATCATAGGAAAGGTTGAGGGAGAACTGGTCACAGAAGACAAGATATTTGTACGTGAGAAAGGCTACACGACCCCGAAAGAAAAGGTTAACCGAATCCTAAGCGTAAGCCTGCTTGGTTTTTTTAAGGGAAAACGCTTTGAACGTGGAATCAAAGAGCTTCCACTAATAGATAACGAATGCTTCTTGCTTCACAAAAAGGAATTCGAGCAAATTCATGACTTCATCCAGCGCGGCGATGATCCAATAACAATTGGCTCTCTGTCGTTTGAGAAAGGACAGGAGATTAAGGTAGGAGTAAACGGTCTTTTCGCAAGTCATATTGGAATTTTCGGCAATACAGGAAGCGGAAAATCTTATACGCTTGCAAAAATATATAGGGAGTTGTTTTTGAAGTATAAGGACGAAGATAAGTTCAAGAAGAATGCCAAGTTCTTTTTGATTGATTTTAATGGCGAGTACGTTGGCTCTTCCGCAGGAGACGACATCATAATTGATGCACAATTCAAGAATACTTATAGACTGTCTACTCGGACAACCAATGGGGACAAATTCCCAATAACCTTGGAGACGGTTTGTGATTCAGATTTCTGGATAATATTTCTAGAGGCAACCGAAAAGACTCAAATGCCTTTTTTGCGACGCGCTGTGGGCAATAGCTATATTGCCCCTAAACTTAAGAATGCTGAGGAATTCAAAAGTCTTATTTTTCAGAGAATACTAGACGCCACAACCGAGGGCGATAGAAATCTCGAAAAGGCAGTTGTCATAAACTTCCTGAAAGAACTAAAAGATGCCTTGAGTGACAACGAATCGCTCGCAGTCCTCTTAGATGACTATGACCGCCACCTGAAATTCAATGGAACAACCAACTCGTACTATTACCAAGATGGGACAGTCAGGATATTTAGCAGTGATGATCGGTTCAGGACAGAGATAATTGAGGCGAAGATATCCAATTTACAGATCGACACAGCCCAGATTTCGCCTATTGAAGAAATTAGATTGCAGATAATTATTCAATATTACAGCGACATAATCCGTGGATTTGCGAATAAAGAGCACCTAGCACCTCTGCTTAAGCGGTTAGACAAGCGAGTGGATGACCTTAGGAAAGTGTTGAGAATTAAAGATGCTGAAGAGGCAGATGCACCGGCAAACTTTACAATCGTTTCGCTCAAAGACGTAAATATGCATATGCGGAAAATCCTACCACTACTTTTATGCAAAAAACTCTACAGCGACAAGAAGAATGAGAACGATGATAGTCGCTATCTGAATATCATCGTAGACGAGGCACACAATATTCTGTCTGAGAACTCAGAGCGCGAAAGTGAACAATGGAAGGATTATCGTCTCGAAACCTTTGAGGAAATTATCAAAGAAGGTAGAAAATTTGGAGTCTTTCTTACATTGGCTAGTCAGCGTCCATCTGACATATCTCCAACGATCATATCGCAATTGCATAATTACTTTTTGCATCGCTTGATCAACAACGAAGATATCAACTCTGTGAGACAGACGATCTCGTATTTGGATAAAGTCTCGTTTGAATATCTCCCATTATTACCTACAGGCACATGCATTTTGGCTGGTCTCTTAGCTAATGTTCCAATAGTGCTTGATATCGGGGAAATCGATCCTAAGAAACATGAACCCAAGAACAAAACAATTACGTTAGTGGATAAATGGAAATGAGCAGTTTCCTCCCAACCTCAATTTCGCTCTGTTTTCGCTGGGCAAAAGAAGTCTCTTAAAGCATTCTCTCCACTGCCTTTATCTCAACCTTTGCAGAGTCAGTTTTTGCAGAATTTCTCTTCCTCCCGATTCGGGACCAGGGGGTCGGAGGTTCGAATCCTCTCTCCCCGACCAACAAAATCAAAGAGATAGAGCAGTTATTTTCTGAGCGAAATCTCGTTTGAGGATGATTTCAAGGGCGCAGGAAATTACTGCCTCCACCTATACCGTTCGCCTCAGGCGAACCCCGAAAGAAAAGCGCCGACACCAACAAGGTCGGCTTTTTTGCGCTCAAATCCGCGAAGGCAATGCCTTCGCGCCGCACAGCCAGAGTCGCATCCTCGTACCGACTCTACCGCAGCGACAAACCCTGCACTCACAATACTTTCAGTCAGCCAGCTATCGCGGGCTAATGCTCAGACCTCCTCGTGCCTTGCGGCACTCCTCGGTCTTCGCTATTCTCACTCGCAATCAATCCTGCTCAAATTCTCATTTCTGGGGGGAGTGTTTTGAATATCGCGAACGGCTTGCCGTTCGCGCTTGGGTTGTTCTTAATCTGACAAACTACGCGGTGACGCGTCTCTGAGAACAGACCATCGTGGCTCAAAGCCAGCATCATTCAATGATCGCGGCGTTGAAAACCAGAACTGCGCGGCGGTGTGTTGTTCGTTTCCTGCAACGCTTGCCGCGACTTCCATACACTGCTTTGCACGATCTGAATCTATGGTTTCGACAAGCACGGCTCGCGCTCGTTTGATGCCGAGAGCTTTTTGTTGCCCCTGTCTCAGATACTCAAGATAGGCTTCGAGCTTCAAGCGAAAGCGCGTCAGATTGGTTGTGCCCCTGTCTGCCTCATAGAAGAAGTTGCTGTTCTGTTGTCCTTCTGCGGCAAAGGGAAATCGCAAGGTGAAGAACGCGTCTGGACGATGGGGGAGAATCTGCTTTGATGGCATACGCACACGACTCCAAAGCTGTGACCCTTGAATCCAGCGATGAAGTTCAATCCGGCCTCCTGATGCGCGGCATCCAATCTCGAGGGCTGCGTGAAAATCAGAAATCATCAACTCGTGGCGAATGAAGAGAAACTTTCCGTAGCCATCGCCAGAAAGCGTGATCCGCATATCCGAATACTTCTCGCGGTTCCCTTTGATGAGCGCCCAATCAATCTCAATGCCGCTGAGCCTATGAGAAATTTCCCGAAGCCCTGCGGCGTTATCCAGAAAATATATGAACTCGCCGGGATTCCCTTGGCGGGGGAGAGTGAAGCGACTCACCAACCCTTGATGATAAAGCTGTTTAAGGTGGCGATAGGTTACATCCTCATTGCCGCCAGCAACTTTTACAAGCGTACTTGTCGAGAGGAAACGGAATCTTAAAAGTATGCGGATAATTTCTATTCCGCGCTCTGTGATTGGAATGCCGGATACAGCCTCCGGCACACGATGAAATTTTGGAAGCCTGACCTGTGTACTCATTCACGCCCCCAGAAAGCTTCATCAGTGCCCTTGGCTCGCGATTTTTCAGAGACCGATGTTTTCCACTTCTCGTGTTCCTTATTGTTTGCCGCATCAACTTCTTCGACTGAAACTGCACCACCCTTACCCAGAAGCCTTGTCCGATACCACTGCAAGGCACTTTGCCGGATATAGTGAGATTTGATAAATGGAACAAAGACCCGCCTTGCAGGCTTGCTGTGAATCTTAACGATGCAGCTTTGGTCTGGCTGTTCCTTTATTGCAGCGGTTAAAAGAACAAGCTGTTCTTCAAGGCTCATGTACTGAATACTTGAAAGCTCTTTGAACTCTTCGGCGCGCATCATTGGAACGTCCGCTTCACTCTCGGCAAAGCCGTCAAAATCCGTCTGGTTGGAATGATGTCCGTGTTGCGAGCCAGAGGAACTGCTTGTTGATTCACTATGGCTTGCGCTTTCTGGCAAGTAAGACACCCAGCCGTTATCAGGCGTGTAAAAGATGCCGGTCATTGAGGCGCTTGCCGAACCCGAGGATTCATTTTCGCCAGTGCCTGTTGACCTGCCACTGCTTATCGAGCGTGAGTACACTTTGTCTCTTGTGTAGACGGGGCGGAATTTGGTCTGGTATATCTCGTGCTTTACCTGCATGGGGTCAAGTCGCCCGATGCAGAGTTCAAGCGCCATCATCCGTGCTACTTCTACTGAAAGGCCGCCGAAGACTGCCTTGATTTTGCAGTTGGTAAGAACGGCATCTTTTACGTTTTCATTGACCTGTCCAAATCGCTGGTGGGCAAGCACTGTAAAGAGCTTGAACTTCCGAACCTGATCGAGCATATCTGCAATGTCTATGCCGACGAAGGTTTGGAACTCGTCGAGATAGAGGTAGTAGGGTTTCAGCTTCGGGTTGGTTGCATTCCGACGGAGTGCAACCTCAAAGAATTCGTTAACCAGAAGCGAGCCGAAGATTCTGGCGTTCTGCGTAGACAGATGGTCGCTCGGCGCAAGGTTGACCAGAAGAACTTTCCCAGACTCGATAATCTCTGCCAGATCAATCGGGTTTGCTTGTGCCGCAAAGAACCTGCCGAGCGTCTTTGATGTGAGCAGGCGGTACAGGCGATTCTTCGCAGACAAAACTTCAGAGCGCCAATCCTTTGCTTTGAGTTGCTCAAGCTCTTCCCATTCCCTGCGGATGAGCGGAGAGGAAAGTTGCTCAACGAGTTTGCTCCGCATCTCGCTGGCGTTAAAGTCCACAAGATACTGTGCCTCTTGGAAGGAAAGATTCAGTTCCAAAAGCGTAGTGAATATCAAGGACAATGTACGTTCAAGGGTCGGCGTCTGGTCAGTATTCTCGACACCCCAAGCGTGCATAATGGCACTGATTCGCCGATCAACCTGGACTGATATGTCGCCATCATCCGCCTTGCGGAAAGGATTAAAGCCGATGACAAAATCTGGCTTTGAGAGGTCAAGCAGAATAATTTTCTGCCTCGCCACTTTGTACGAGGCGAAGTCTAAAACATCCTTGTAGAGTGAGCCGTGCGGATCAATGACGCAGAAGCCTTGACCGCTTTTCAAATCCTGCCTGATGAGTTGTTCCAAAAACTTACTCTTGCCAGAACCGGACGAGCCAATGACATGCATGTGCGCTAGGCGTTCTTTCGGTGTAACTTCCACCGTGGCACCTGCTGAGTCCTGTCCAAAGAGTGTCGCCTTCATAACAGGCTCGCCAACTCTTCCTGAACATCAGAAAGCCGCTCTTCCAGAAAATTTAACTCCCTCTGCTTTAGTTCTTCGTTCTGAGTTGAATCCTGTTCCGTCTTACGAATTCTTTCCTTGATATCCCTTAGCCGAAATTCCAGTTCGCTTTTCCGTAGCTGCTGTAATTCATAGGCGGTTGGCGGTGGAGGTGGCGGGGGAGGATCTGGACGCCTTAGATCGGCCAGTTCCTTTTCTCGTCTGGCAACTTCCAGTTCTGCATCAAGCCGAGCTGCTCTGTTTTTGAGTTCAACAAGCTCAGGGTCAGCTTGCAATCCTTCCAACTGATTTTTTGCAGTCTGAAGTTTGATCTTCACTTCAAGGTCTGCATGGTCTTCTTCCATTGCTGCCCGACCGCCTTTGATGTATCGGTTCCAGCGATAGCTTTCCCGCGCAATCTCCGCGTACCTGTTGAATGTCTCCAGATATTTTGCGCGGCTCTCCATCGTTTGCATATTTTGTCCCGCAAGAAAGCGAGACCGTATGCCCTCGATATATGTTCCAAGTAGGCTGGCGTTGTTTCTATAAAGCTCCAGCCCCGCTCCAATTTCCTGCTCGTTCCAGACTGCGGGAAGTATCATCTCCGTTCCTCCATTAGAATTTCCAACTCGCACAAGCTCACTCGATTTCTCAGATACTACAAAAGAGGCGGCAACCAAAATCGAACCAAGAATCACCGGAAGCCACCATAGGCCAGCGTAGAAATACCCAAGAACGAGCAGTAGCAATACGCCAAAAAAGATTAGAAGCCGATCAATTTTCTTCATCGTCATCTCGGATGCCTAAATCTCTCGCTCTCATTCTGTGGCGGTGGAGGGTGTGCAGACCTTATGCGTTGTGCAGCAATGATGGACTCATTGACTGGATGTCTCGCCTGATTTTGTGGAGCAGAAACATTTCTCGGCACAGGAGGCGGTGCAATTTTGATGGCTGATGGTGCGTTTTCTTGAGATGTATTTTCGGGCTGGCTTTGAGGAGTCGGGGGTTGCTCTACCGCTTCCGTCTGCGTTTGTTCGGAAGATGGGGCAGTGACATCCATCTTTGCTGCTGTTTCCTTTTTTGCCTTGTGCGCGTGATGCTTGTTCAAGGGTTGTGACACGGGAACAATCTGAGCAGGACTCACCGTTGCTGCTTGGGGGTGTCTCGCGGCGTGGAC
>Ga0326727_10006988_pt1 | contig 30328 bp, 23 predicted proteins | sample MB2enrmetagenome_FD_207643 | JGI IMG/M metagenome (GOLD analysis project Ga0326727, IMG submission 207643) | Lab enriched peat soil microbial communities from McLean, Ithaca, NY, United States - MB29MY | ecosystem: Environmental > Terrestrial > Soil > Wetlands > Peat | place: USA: New York... | reverse complement strand
GCACGCAATCGTTGTACCGCATCCAGCTTGAACTCCCTGGTGAACTTCCTTCGAGATTGCATCCCAGTTTCCCCTCTCGCTGCATTTTAGGGCTTAACTGGTTGTCTCAAATTCGGGGTCCACTCCATAGTGTCCTAAACTTGCAACATTAGGACATTACCGGCAGGTGCCAAGGCGTCTCGGGGCTGAGCAACCATGGTATTCTAAGTTATTGAAAACAATATTTTGCCTTGTAATGCGCCCAGCAATTGCGAGACAGATCCGAGAGCGAAGTGTGTCTCTGGGGCCAGCTAAACACAATGCCTAGCGTGAGTACCAAGTCTAGTGTGAGTACCAACTCCACCCGGGTCGGCGAGCAGGTCGCTGCACGGCTGGTTCTCGTAGGCGCCATACTCCGGGTCCTCTCATATCACTTCTCAGACAACAGCGGCGGCGATGCCGGAGCACATGTCGCCCTGGCCGCCGTTTGGCTGCAGCATCCCACGCTGAAATTTGTCTTTGATGTTTACCCACCGGGTCACTTCTGGCTGATCGGGCTTTCAACGCTAGCGGTGCATGATGTGCTTACGGCCGGACGGTTGTTGAGCCTGGTCCTGGGAATCGCTTCGCTGATTCTCGTCTGGAAGACGGCGCGCCTGCTGTACGGCATGTGGGCCGGGCTGTTATCGCTGGGCGTCTTCTCCCTGTACAGCTTGCATATTGGTTACAGTACAACCTCGTCGGCGGAAGTCAGCGCCGTGTTCTTCTTCCTGGCCGGAGCTTATTTCTTTTTCCGTTATTTTCAAACGGGCGATGACAAAGTCTGGCGTCTGGCGATCTCGGGCGCTTGCCTTTCGGTCGCGCAATCGATCCGGTATGAGCCTTGGGTTCTGTTCGGAGGTTTGTTTGTGCTCCTGGCTATCCTTTTGCGCGTGGGACCCGGCCGGCGGCCATGGGGAGAATCGCTCCGGTCTATACTCGTTTTCGGAGCCACAGGTGGAATATGGCCGGTGTTTATCTTGTCGTATGCCTGGCACCGGTTCGGCAATCCCCTGTACCTGGTGAATTTGAACCACCTCCAGGCGATCAAATTTATAGCGGCCAATCCGGTATCGCCGATTTACCAACTGGCGCTCCCGCCTTCGGTGTTGCTCCTTAGTCTGTCGCCGTTGGCAATGGTGGGCGCAGTTTATGGCTTGGCAACCTCGTTCTCAGCGCGCCTCCCCTCCGCGTTTGCGGGCCTTACAATACTCTTTGGCTTGTTCCAAGCCTATGAGTTTTGCACCGGCGGAATGCTGGCCGTGGCGAGGTACACCCTGATTCCAGGTACGATGCTTGCCATGGTCTCTGGATACGGATTGCAGAGAATATGTGAGAAGCTCTTTCGGAACAGAATGGGTCTGGCGCACAGCGCCGTCTTTGGTTTGCTGTTTCTGAATATGGCCGCTGTGCTGGCGATGAGCGAGCTGCCCAATCGCTATGCAGAAAAGTTTGCGTCTATATCCCCGCGTCTCCGGTATCAGGAAAGGATTCGACTGGTCGGAGACTACCTGCGCGGACATATGGGGCCCGACGATGCCGTCGTCGTCGATGATTACAATGTCGAGTCGGGTATTATCGCCAGCGTTGCGGGACTTCCCATAATCCCGGGCAAGCGTGCCTACCTCCTAAGCAAGAAGAACACGGTGAGCGTGGACGACTACATCAACACTGAGCACCCTCGATTCCTCGTGTACGCTGAGAGAGGAACACTGCAGCAGTGGTTCCCACTCCCGCCAGGATGCATGGGAACAGAAGAAATTAAGGGAGTAAGATTCCACTGTGTCTTTGCAAACCCGACTTATCGAGTGTACGAACTCAATTATCAGTAACTTCGCTGGTCACACCGGACACCGGAGCGGGTAATCACTTCTCAACAGGGAAGGATGTGTGAGTCAATGTAAGAGAGCCGGTGGACCTATGATATCAAGACAAGAACAGTCGCCGATTGGCGCCTACGAAGCGAAGTGCTGGTAATTCTGGTGATGAGATGCAATGCGAAAAAGTGGTGAAATGACGGATCGCCCGCACAAGCTTTTTTGTGAGCGGAGGAGCGCTTGGGTGAACGCGTGATTGAGCGAAAGCAGTGTCCTGTTTTTGTGATGGGCTGCCACAGGTCGGGAACGAACCTCCTGTACGATACCTTGCTGTCGTCTGGGGGATTCGCCATATACCGCGGGCTTGTGCCTGTCTACCAGGTACTCATTCCGCGCTTTGGAAGACTGGACCGGCTCGAAAACCGCAAGAAAATGGTGGCCACCTGGCTGCGCAGCAAGGGTTTCCGAAGATCGGAACTCGACAGCGCGGAACTGACCGCAAAGGTGCTGGAGAACTGCCGGAGCGGCGGCGATTTCCTGAGAATTGTCATGGATGAGGTTGCACACAAGCAACAAGTTCCCCGATGGGCGGTCTACGACCCCGATGCGGTCTTGTGGGTGGCGACTATCAAAAGGGATATTCCCGAAGCGCTCTTCGTTCACATCATTCGCGATGGTCGCGACATTGCGCTGTCGCTTCGCAAGATGGCCGGATTCAATCCGTTTCCATGGAGTCGTCGCCCACGGAGCCTGGAGGAGACGGCCCTGTACTGGGAATGGATGGTCCAAAAGGGGCGCCGCTCTGGACGCGCGGTCCCAAATGACTACATAGAGATTCGCTATGAAGATCTGGTTACGGATCCGCGGCGCACGCTGAAGGGCCTCAGTGAATTTCTTGATCACGACCTCGATTATGACCGAATCCAATCCGCCGCACTCGGCAGAATCAGCGAAACCAACTCCTCTTTTCGCGAGGAGGCGGCTGATGCCGGATTCAATCCCGTCCAGCGCTGGAAACATAGACTCTCGCGAGACCAAGTAGCCGCCCTGGAGTGGCATGTCGGCAAAACGCTGGAAGCAGTCGGGTATGCGCGGACCACCTCAGAACATGAGTGGAAGCCTAGGGTTCGGGACAAATGCCTGCGCACGGTCTATCCATCATTTCTCGAAAGCAAGCTCTGGTTGAAACTGAACACTCCGCTGGGACGTTTTGCCAGTTTGGCAAAGCTGGAGTTATCGAACGGGGACTAGTTTGTCCTATCATCCCGTGAACGGAAACAGGGGGCAGGTCGGAGCATTGCCGCAAGCCGATTCCCCCTCGACTGCAAGTTAGCTATATCGGTGAATAGCATTGCGTCAGATCACGCCCGCAGTAGCCTTGTCGATGGCCTCGATGTCGGCGCCGATGTCCTTTCCGTCACTGCCGGACCGCAGAGCCGGTGAAGTCTTCGTACAGGAGGCCGCTTCGCCCTTTTCGCGGCAGATGCGATATTCCGTGCCCATCGGGGTCTGCTTTTTCCAGAGTCCGGCGGCGTCCGCATTTTTCGCCAAAATGTTGTGATCCGGCCAGGCTCCGTAGCCGCCAATGATCAAGTTGTGGGCAAAAACTGGATTGGCAAAGCACAGATTGAGGACGCGTTCGGGATTTTGTTCCCGCTGGAGCGCGCAGTTCTCCGGTCCTCCTCCAGCGGATGCGATTTGCCGCTCGCCGGCATCAAAGATGCTGTTGGTAATGGAAAGGCCTGGCAGCTTTTCTCTGCGATTGATGACGGTGAGGATGGCGCGCGGAGGAAAGGCAGTGACATGATCGATGTGAACATCCTTAATCGGCGGGACGTTCGATATAATGATGGCAAACAGGCCAAATCCCTTGTAGGCCTTGCCCTTAATATCGTCCACCAGCAAATCGTGAATACTATAGCGCTCAGCGGCCGCAGCAAAAACCTGTAATTTCCCACCTCCCGTTCCAAACACTATCCCGCTGGCGACGTTGCGGATCCTGCAATAACGAATTGTGACATCGGTGACCCGGCACTGCGGACAATGGCCTCCCTGGTTCCCCGGCGCCAGCAAAATGGAAAAACCTGTTTGTGAGTATCCCCCCCAACTGTTTTCCAGGACGTTACCTTCGAAGAGAACCCGTTGCGCATTCTTCAATTCGAAATTGTTCTTTATGATAAAGGAATCGCCTGTGTACGCACCAACGAAGCCGGGCTCATCGGCCTTCCAGATGAGGGGCTTGAAAAGATGGTTGCGACGGATCTCGATGTCGGCCGGGGTTGTCGTCCCAGGGCCTCCGCCGAACATCACCGATTGGCCGGAGGCCTCCAGGAAATTGTTCTCGATCTTATAGGGCCCTTCCGGCGCATCGCCGATTCCTCCATTGATGGCCTGCGCGTCGGTGCAGGAACCTTTCTTGGAAATGCAGTGGAAATCGCTGAAATACGAGTCAACGATCGCCACGTAGGTTCCGCTGAGATGCACACCGCCCTTGGTTTCGTCCCGCGCAGTCCCATGCACCCACAGGCGGTCAAATACCAAGTGATGTGCGGTATCCTCGGGGTCTTTCATGTGAACCAGGTTGCGCAGGTGCAGCTCAGGCATGGCGCGCGTAATCTCCAGCCCGATGAGCCGGTAGTGATTCGCCCCATCCATGAAAGCGATGGGGCCGGCTTCGGCCTTGACATCGAGCTCGATCTTGGCCATCACGTTGCGTGGGGAAGGGCAGTGAAAATCGGGTCGGCCGGGAAGTGACGCTACTCCCGCATAGCAAGGTGTTACCCGCGTGCCTTCCGGAGGAAGAGTGTCGTCGGAAGCGCTGGTTCGGATGATGATCCAGTGAGAATCATCGCACGATTTCTGGGGGAAATGGTAGATTCCCCGGAATGTGGCCCCTGCCTGCAACTTAACGGTGTCTCCGCACTTGGCGTCATTGAGGGCATCCTGGAGGTTGTCGCTCTCTTTGACCAGCCGGGTTCGCCCCGGAGCGGGCGTGTCGGCCAACGCGCTGCGAACTTGAACGCGAGGCAGTTCTGCGGGCCCGTCAAAGCGCGGCTGTCCCGAAGACTCATCAGCCTTTGGACGCTGGGGTGCGGGATGGAGGAAGCAAGGGAACAGCAAGGCAACTGCAAAAACCAGTAAGACCCTGACCGATGCCATCATTTCTATTCCCACTCCCTTGAATGGTGAGTCTTTTCTCACGCTTGCGATACGAAGGCCGGGTATGCAGTGGCGAAACAACCACATGAACTCCTCCATGGGGACTCCCGCTTAGCCAGGTTTCCGCGGAACCGCACAGCCGGTACGGCTGGGCGTAAGAGGATTATATTCCAAGTAAGATTGCAGATTGCGCGAACGGGAAGCAGGGTAGTTACCGCGCTAAGCGATAGTCATGAAGCACTAACAAGTGCGGCAGAACCTTGAATGTCTGCAAAGGCTGCTGGAAACCGTTCTTACGAAGTCTGCGGGCGGAAATTTCAGTCCCCCGGGTGAGGTGCGGGTTTGAAACTATAAGCAATAGGCTACTGGAGAAAAGTGAGCACGGGCCGGATTGACCGGCCCGCACCGCACCTTTTTACTCCACTCCCGAGAGCTCCCGGTTTAAGCCGACGATGTCGGCTCCAGGATCAAGCCCATCGCCGGCTTTGCCTTTATAGGGGCTGCTGGGGGAAAGCTGGTAGTCGCCACCGTTGTAATTCTCAAAACCGACGTCGCCGATCGTGGCGGGGAACATATTCCCCCCGCTGGGCCATTCCTTCGGAGGGTACGCTTGGGGGGGGCTGATCAGAACGTTGGTGCCGAAGCCGTACGTCGTGAAGCACTTGTTGATCTCCGTCACGGGCACATTCGAGTGTGCGCAGTCGTTCGCCATCCCATATGGCCACACCGGGTACTGCGGCACGAGCACCAGGTTGTTCGAGAAAGTAAAGGCATACATCTCGGGGTTATCGACGCTGTTGCCGACGGTCAGGAGGATGTGGTTCGGATCCGCGAAGCCGGTTACGTGCTGGATCATCACGTTGTTCAGTACACGGGTCGGCCATCCGTTCATTACCATGAACAGGTTGCCGGATCCGCTGTAACGCACAGCATCAATGTCGTCTACTACCGTGTCATGAATACTGATGCGACCTGCGGCTTGCGCTCCCAGGTTGTCCACCGGTATGGCAGCGACAACCAGTCCTGCGCCCACGTGGCTGATTTTGTTGTAGCGTATCGTTATATCCGTGCCTGCGCATGCCGCGCACTGATTGCCTATTTTTGTCACCTTGTTATAGTGATTTCGCGGTCCCACAACGATCGAGTGTCCGTGCTGCGTGAACCCACCCCAGTTGTACTCGAAGAGGTTATCTTCCAGCAGCACCCGGGATGCGTTCTTGATCTCAAAGTGGTTCTTTACGACAAATGGATCCCCGCTGTACCCACCGACAAAACCGGGCGTGCCTTTCTGCCACTGTGGCACCTTGTAGAAATGGTTGTACTGGACCGTGATGTCCATCGGGACGATCGTGGCCGGCGCTCCTCCGAACAGAATGTTTTCTGCGGCAGCCTCGAGAAAGTTGTCTTCGATTTTCCAGGGGCCGTTCGGGTTGTTGCCGCTTCCCCCGGAGATCGCTTGAGAATCAGTGCAGCTTCCGACCCGTGCCGTGCAGTGGAAGTCATTCAGGTAGGAGTCGACGATCGCGACATTGGTGGTGCCGGTCAGATAGAATCCGCGGCGGGTTTCATCCTGAGCCGTCCCATGGACCCACAGGCGATCGAAGACCAGGTGATCGGCCGCCGCCTCCTCCGCGTTCTGGACCGAGACCAGCGCGACGACCTGCTTCTTGTCACTCGGCCGCGTTATCTCAAGTCCGATCAGGCGGTAGTGATTGGCGCCATTCAGAAAGACAATTGGGGACGCTCCGTTGGCCTTAGAATACGACAGCCGCGCCAGCACGTTTTGCGGGTGTGCACAATTGTAGGCGGGACGATTCGGCAGCGAGGCCACGCCGGCATAGCAGGGCGTGAGCCGCTGGCCTTCCGGCGGTAGAGCGCTGTCGGGAGCGCTGGTGCGAACTATAATCCAGTGCTGCTCATCGCAGTTCTTGGCCGGGAATGTGAATACGCCCGCGTAGGTTGCTCCCGCCTGCAGGGCAATCGTGTCCCCGCAGTTTGCGCTGTCTAGAGCGGCTTGCAGATTTCCGCCCGCCGGAACCGAAATCGTGCCGCCCGGAGCCGGCGTGTCCGCCAGGGAACTTGCCACAGTGTACAGCGGCAATTCTGCCGGACCGTCGAACTGCTGGGCTAGCCCGTAGGAGGCGGCGAAGAGCGCGGCAATAAGGACTAACGTGCAAGCACCCACGCGCGAGGCTGAACTGGGAACCAGCGAGTGGCCGGAAGATCTGTTATCGGTAGCAGCGATATGAAAGGGGGACATCATTAAACCTCGAATTGAAAAATGGAGGACTAGTCGGTTGTCCTCACGCTGAATCTATCGAGATGGGGCAAGGCTTCCCAGATACCGGTGGTACGTATCTGGGACTCATTAGTGCATGTGGGTGCGGCATGTACGGATTCGTGCGCGCCAGTGTCCGCTGGTGTTTTTGTGCGAATAAACGAAAACTGGCGCGGACGGGCGGTGTGGGCTATGCCGCGATTGCGGCGTGACTTGGAAAACTAGGCCGAGAGCAGGGAAGCTAAGGTAACCAACGGTCGGGTTACTGGTGGTGGTCCCCGAGCAAGACCGCGCGCAGCCGATCATAGGCGCGGTTTCCGAGCAGGCGCTGCATGCTGCGGCGAGCCTGATGCTGAAGGCGTTTCTTCCACAACCCGCGGCCGTGGCAAGTGGCGCTGAACTCCTCTATTGTGAGCTCGCGCAGCATGGCTATGCGGCCGAGTTCGTAGGGGCTGGTGCTGGACGAGTTTGCATAAAACTGGCTGTTGGCAACAGTCGCGAATCCCGCCCGGCGAGCTATCTCTAGCGTGCGCGCGTCGTAGCGCCCGCCGGGACACGAGAAGTGCTCGATGGCGCGTCCGACGATTTGTTCGATCTGGAGCTTGGCATCCACGATCTCGCGCTTGAGTTCCGGTTCCGGGAGATCGGAGAGATACGCGTGCGTCATCGAATGGCAGCCGATCTCGAACCCTTGCGCGTCGAGATCGCGCACCTGGCTGGCGTTAAGATAGCCGGGCGTGCCCAGGAATCCAGCCGTGAGATAGAAGGTTGCGTTGAAGCCGAACTGGCGGAGCACGGGCGCGGCAGCGATCAGGTCGGTCTCGCAGCCATCGTCAAAAGTGATGCAGACGCTCGGCTCGGCGGGATAGCGAAGAGCCTCGCCGACGTTCAGGCCACGCCAGCCGGACTCTTTTATCCACGCCATCTGGCTGCGGAAAGTTTCGAGCGGCAGAATGTAGCGCACATAGCCGGGAGCGGATTGGCACAGCGGGCGGAATGGCAGTTCGATCTCGTGATACATGAGAAAAACGCAGCCTTTTCCCGCCATCAGAAGATCCTTCGCAGCTGGGTTTTTACCGCTTCCGGAACACGGATTCCGACGCGGTCCAGCACTTGCTTACCCTGTTTCAGAAATTGCCGCATGCGGTAGGAAATGGCATGCGCATTTGCGAACTGAGTTAATAACTCCTGGTCGAGGATGCCGGAAGAGGGCAGCGTTAGTTCGCCCTTCACTCCGATGTAGTCGCCGTTGGCCAACGCGGCGAGGATGCCTTGGGCATTCGTTGGAGCGGAATCGAGCTGCACGAATATTCCGCGGAACTGTTTCTTCCAGTGCAGATCCTGACCATAGAAAGAGCGCATTTCGGGTTTGCGTTCGCGTAGTTTCTGGAGCAGCGCGAAAGTCTCTGGCCGCGGAGCATAGCGTCCATCGTACTTCGTATTCCAGGTTTCGATTCCCTGGGGAAGAGTTTCGAATTTCTCGATCCATTCAAAGAAATCGTTCTTGGGATGCGCGATGACGGAAACCGCTCCCTGCTCTTCGATCTGACGAATGACTGTCTCGGGGTCCTGGCTGTCCACGCGCCGAGTCGCGCCATAGCCGAGGATGTGCATCCGCTGCTCGCACTCATATTCCAGCCCGGCGACAAAAAGAAACTTGTCGTCCGAAAGCGCTTGGCACTCGTCAATGTACTGGCGGAGCTGGTCGGGATCAAAATGTTCCGCGTGATCGGCCATGCATACGAATGCGCAACCCTCGTCGAGAAACACACGGCGCAGTTCGGCGAGCGTGAATTCTCCGTCCGAGTAAGTGCTGTGAACGTGCAGTGCGCCTTTCAGCATGTGCTCCTCATTATCATTGCGCCGGCTTCACAGAGACAATCTCACTCAGTAGAAGAGAGTATCCGCCAGCCCCTAAGTGTCGAGAATAAAATTCAGGCGTCGATGTGGGGATCATTTTATAGAACACGTCAGCGTTATCCTCACCATCAAAGACGCAGATGACTTTTGCGGTCAGGCGCTCACCGCGGACCGTTTCGATTTCCACGAGTTTGTCTACGTTCGACTTCAAACATGCCAAATCAGTTTCCGTCATTACCACTCCACATGAAGGTTGCCGCCTGTGATACTAATCATTGCGCCTGCCCGCGCCGCAGAATGCGTCGCGCGAAGTTCAGCCAATCCCCCACTTCGGGGAGAGGGTCGTTCCAGACAAACAGATCGTGGACCGTTCCCGGGACAGGCGTGAGAACCGACGCCAGAGTCTCGAATCGTCCAGGATAATGCCCCGGATAACCCGGCGGTGGTCCTTGCCAGACTTCAATCAGATGGCGAAAGTCCCCGAGAAACCACCGGCAGTGCACTCCGGTGCGGTAACCGTGTACCGGCGGAACATCGCCGTGTTCCGCCATGTGGGCAAGCAGGGCGGGGAAGTCCATGCCGGCATAGCAGGCCAGCGGCAAAGAATTCCAGAAGCGCCCATTCACTTCCATGAACACCGGGGACTTGTCCGGCTGCCAGCGGAATTCCACCATCGCCACTCCGTGCCATTGCAGAGCTCCGAGGATCTCCAGTCCGGCGCGGCGAATCTCCGGGGCCGGTTCAATACTCACGCGCACCGCACTGCCGGAGCCCGTCGGATGGACATCGCGAATCCGGCGATGGGCGAACTCAGCGCGGAGTTCCCCATTATGCATGAGAGCAAAGTAGCCTGTGCCTTCGCCTTCCACGTATTGCTGGATCAGAACGGCAGAGGATCGGCGGCTGATGTCGCTATACGCGGATTGGAACTCGGCGGGCGTGCTCGCGTAGCGCGGACGGCCGCCGGTTCGCACGTTCCCCTGTTCACCAAGCTCTTCGGAGGCGCGAGGCTTGAGCACTACCGGATATTCGAGAGAATGAGCTGCACGTTCCGCCTCATCGGTGTCGTTGACCAGAATGGTCCAAGGCACGGCGATGTCCAGCGACCGGGCCAGTTCCGTGGTCTGCTGTTTGTCGAAGGCGCGCAACACCTGCTCGTGAGAAGGCAGTACCATGAGGCCGCCCGCGCCGAAAATGCGGTCCCGGTGGAGGGAAAGCGAAAGCGTTGTCGCTTCGGTCATGGGCAAAACGAGCGTGCCAGGCTCGGCGCCAGTCAATTGCGCAATCCGGTTCACGAACGCTTCCGCTTGCCGCTGTGGCGCCGGATACCTGAACGTTTCACGGGCGAAACGCGACCACCCCGCCTTGTTCCACGAGGTCGAGTCCCCCACTAACACAGTGTGTCCCGCACGAGCCAGGGAGCGGACCGCCGCGACCGCCTGGTTCTGGTTTCCGTCTAGGACCAGTATTCTCATAGCTGGACTGGAGCGGCTCCACTGGTGCGGACCGCAGTTGTACTTCCCGGCACCAGCTTACGCAAAACTTCGGCAAACTGCTCGACGACGCGAGACCAGTCGTACTGCGCGGCCAGTTGCACTGCGGCCTGCTCGAGCCTCCGGCGGACGGCGGCATCACGGAGAAGCAGGATTACGGCGTCCGCGAACGAAGCGGCGTCATCGGCCAGAAGAAGATCGCGGCCGCTCTCGACCTCAAGGCCTTCGGCTCCAATGGACGTCGATACCAAGGCTTTGCCCATGGCCATGGCTTCGAAAATCTTGAGCCGGGTCCCGCCGCCAATCCTCAGCGGGACTACGACCACCGACGCCTTTTCGAGATACTCCGCCACCGAAGGCACCGTGCCGGTTACCTCGACGGATTCGGAAACCAAACGCTGGACTTTAGCGAAGGGATTCCGCCCGACAATCTGGAAAATCGCATCGGAAAACTCCGCGCGAATCCTGGGCCAGATATCGGCGCAAAAGTACTCCACGGCATCGACGTTAGGTTCCCAATCCATGGACCCGGTGAACACCACCCGCGGCGGCTGTGCCGACGATGCAGGTGCGACGTTGAACTTCTGCGTGTCCACTCCCGTCGGAACCACCGTGATCTCGGAGGCCGGATTCATTTGCAGCATTTGGCGGCGATCGTGTTCAGAGACCGCGATGACGTGATGAAACCTTCCGAGCGTGGCGCGCTCGTAACGGGTCATCTTGGCCGACTCAATAGCAAACGACAGCTTCTTGACCGGATTCGATTCCACGGCCGCCATGCGCCGCCAGAGCGAGCTTTCCACATTGTGTTGAAACAGCACGCAGGGTATGGGCAACCGGGCGGGGAAGTTCGCGGAGGCGGAAAGAAAATCGCATACCGCTACGTCGAAGCGTTCGCTGGAAAGCCAGTCGGCGACGGTGGCCTGAACCGCGGGATCAGTGAACTTGGAGACGGCATAGGGCGCTCGCCTCGGGAGCCGGCACAGGTAGTCCACTCCTCGTTGTATCGCGTTGGAATCGGGCGCGGCCGTGTAAATCGTCTGCGATCCTGGGATATCCTTGGCGAGCGCAGCCTCATAATCCGGATCGCGCCGGCCTCCGTAATACGAGAGCAACGTGACTTCGTGGTCTTTATTCTTCGCGAGGAAGCGGAGAATGTTATAGGAGCGGATCTTTCCCCCGGTATCGACGGGGAGAAGTTTGCCGGCCTTGACCCACAGCACTCTCACCGGGAGCTCCCTGGGGATTGCGGTGAAACTACGGTCTTTACTTGCGGCGGTTGATCTTCTCCCAGCACCGTGGCATCGATGTGGGCCGCAGTCAGAGGACGAAGTCTCTGAATCAGCCGGTTCCCCTTTAGCCAGAGCTTGCCCTCGAAGTAGGTCCGGTACATCAATCGAGTGGCTCTCATTTCCATGTTCATGCCGCGTGCGGCTCCGTCCGTTGCCGCTGTATGGCCCAACTTGTATCCCAACTCGGTCAAAGTGTCGCCCAGCACGCGTTCGAAGCGCAACAACTGCTCGGGCGAAAAGCCCTTTTTCCAACGGCCGACCGGATTGAAGTTCTCCCGCGGCTCGCTCCCGAACGAAGTGTTGGGCTTGCTCACAGAGCCATAGCCGACTTCCTGAATTCGATCATGGTCCAGCTCGTGATCGATGAAGCTGCCAATGGTTTTCAGCGTTTCCCGAGGAGCGCCAACCAGGTCCTCGAAGTGGACCTCCATGTAGTCCGGACCGAGATGCCGTCCATAGTTGCGTCCCCGCTGCACGATCCACTCCCAATAAATGCCGGCTCCCGTCAAGCTGATGCGGTCTTGCCAGGGAAAGGGACGAAGGTACCTCACATTACTGAGCGACATGGCAACATCACGCCCGTCGCGGATGATGTGGATCACCAGGGCGTCGGGGATGAGGCGCTTGATCAAGGGCAGATGAAGAATGCCTTCGGGAGAATTTTCGGCCCAGCGCTGCATCCCTTGCGCGCGGGCGATTTCCCCCATCACGATGCGCAGGAAGTCTCCTATATCGCGGCACCGCTCCAGGACTTCACTCTCGATCTGGCCGGCATCGAGTCCCGAAGCCCGGAAGAGCTTGCTGCCCAGCCAGACTTGCAACAGTTCTTGCCGCGCCTCGCGCCTGTCGAGATCGCCGAAATGCGGAGCCAACAGATTAAAGGCGTTGGATTCGGCCAGGTAAACGGCAAATCCTCCGGCCGACAGCAGCATGTTATAGAGCAGAGTTGTGCCGGAGCGAGGACTTCCCAGGACGAAAACCGGCGCTGCACTTCTTCGGATGGAGTTGGCCTTTGTGTCCAAAATACGCTCCCCCGCCAGTTCCGCTCAGTCCGTTACCGATCTACCGGATGAAGGTGGTCATGCAACCGGGCCATGAGTTCGGTTTGCAGGTATGGGCCGCATGCGATCAGGCCCGTAATCAACGGCTTCTTCTGATTGCACTTCAGATCGGTGTTCTCCAGGGTCTGCACGAAGCCGCCTGCGCTCAGCACGAGAGCCGCGCCTGCGGCAACGTCCCATTCATGTTTAGGAACGAGCGTGAAAGTAACATCCGCGCGCCCGGCCGCAACCAAGCCCAGCTTATAGGCCACCGAACCCATCGGACGCGTCGTGAAGTCGGACGACTCGAACTGCTTCCATTCGCCACGCTTCACTTCGCTGCGGCTGGCGAGCACCAGTGCGCCGCGCAGTTCCTTGCGTTGACTCGGCTGCGCGGACTGGCCGTTGTAAGTCACGCCGGTCTCGCGCGACCCCAGGATCAATTCGTCCGTGGCAGGATTGCAGATTCCGCCAGCGACGGGGATTCCATTCTCAACCATGGCGATCGAAACGCAAAACTCAGGGATGCCTTGCACGAACTCGCGCGTACCGTCGAGCGGATCGACGACCCAGACCCGCTGTTTATCGAGGCGGGTGAAGTCGTCCACGGTCTCTTCCGAGAGCCAGCCTTCGCCGGCGCGGAGAAGAGTCTTGCGCAGAATGTCGTCGACGGCGCGATCGGCCTCGGTGACGGGATCGTGTCCGACTTTGTATTCGGTTGCGATGGCGCCGGGAGTGAAGCGGTTGAGTACGGCCCGCGCCGCTTCAAGGGCGGCGTGGATGCGTTCGAGCAGTTCTTGCGGATTAGAAGAAGACACTAATGCTCCGTTGTTCGTAGTTAGCTTTCCTGTAGAAACGCGGCTTGCCGCGTCTCTACACGGAACCTAAGCCCACAGCATTCTTGCTCCCGTCATCAGCAAAACCGTGCACAGAATTCGGCGCAGCCAGAGCACGGGAACGCGCGTCGTCAAATATGAGCCGAGCATGCCGCCTGGGATCGAGCCGATCAGCAGGGAACCGACCAGCGTGAGGTCGACGTTGCCCGCCCGATAGTGCAACAGGCTGGTCACGCCGGTAAGGATCACGGCATGGGCAATGTCGGTGCCAACCATGATCTTCGGAGGAAACGAATAAAACAAAAGAAGCAACATCATGATGATGCTGCCCGATCCCACCGAGGTGATGCCCACCAGAAATCCGCCAACCAGTCCAATCACACTCATGAAGGCAAATGACTGCATCGTGGGCTGGCGCCCGACAAGACGGTCCTCAATCCGCTTTTGGAACAGAAGCAGTGCGGGAATTATGACCAGAAGCAGTCCCACGGCGGACTTGATGAAATCATTGACGCCGGCGCCATGGAGTTCGCGCAAGTGCACCAGGAGCCTCACGCCGAGGTAAGATCCGGGAATACTGCCGACCGCCATCGCCAGCACTACTTTTCTCCGCACCGTGCCTCTGATCAAGTGGATGATGCTGGCGGGAATCTTGGTGAAGAAATTGCACAGCGCATCGCTGCCGACGGCCATAATGGCGGGAACGTGCAGGCCGAAGATGAGCATGGGCAGCAACAATACGCCGCCGCCCAGACCCGTCAACCCGATCAGCGTTCCAACCGTGAAGCCGGTCAATACTTTTAGCAGCAAGAATTCCATGCCGTCTTTCGAATCATTCTCAGTTCCCGGTTCTCAGTAGAGCAAAAACAGGTTAAGGAGTTGAGAAAACTGAAAACCGGCACTGAGGGCCTGTTTTCAGACGACATTATTGCATAAAGTCCATTGTAATAATGGACTTTATTGGCATCGCTAACCGTTCCCGATGAGTTTCCAAGTCCGAGTTCTCAGTTCCCGGTAAATCAAAACCAAGCTCAGGAACTGAGAACCGGGAACTGCCTTCCTAGCCATTACCGTTGACGCCGATGAAGCCTTCGCGCTCAAGGTGCAGGATGATGGTCTGCGCCGCTTCCTCGGGAGAGAGTTCCGCCGTATCAATCACCACCTCGGCATCGGTTGGCGCCTCGTAGGGATCGGAAATACCGGTGAACTCCTTTACAATTCCCGCTCGCGCCTTGGCATACAGCCCCTTGCGGTCGCGCTGCTCGCAGACCTCGATCGAAGTTGCGACGTGCACCAGGAGAAAGCCGCCGAAAGGTTCGATCATCTGGCGAACCGCTTTGCGCGTGGCTTCATAAGGCGCAATCGGAGCGCAAATGGCGATGCCGCCGTTCTTGGTGATCTCCGAGGCCACATAACCAATGCGCCGGATGTTGATGTCGCGATGCTCCTTGGAGAACCCGAGTTCCGACGACAGGTTCTTGCGCACCAGGTCGCCGTCGAGCAGAGTGACCGGACGGCCACCCGTTTCCAGAAACTTCGTGATCAGCGCGTTGGCGATGGTCGACTTGCCCGAACCCGAGAGTCCGGTGAAAAAGATGGTGACGCCCTGCTTGTGCCGCGGCGGATAGCTGCGGCGCAGTTCCTGCACAACTTCCGGATAGGTGAACCAGGCGGGAATATCGCGGCCCTGGTTGAGACGCTGGCGCAGCTCCGTGCCGGAAATGTCGAGCACCTTGGCGCCTTGCGGCACTTCGTCGGCCGGAACGTAGCGGTCTTCGTTCTCCAGATAGACCATCATCTGGAAGGGAACCATTTTGACGCCCATCTCCGCCTCGTGCTTCTTGAACAACTCTTGGGCGTCGTAGGGGCCGTAGAACGACTTGCCGTCGGTATCCTTGCCCGGGCCGGCGTGGTCGCGGCCCACAATGAAGTGGGTACAACCGTGGTTCTTGCGAATCAGACCGTGCCAGATCGCCTCGCGCGGGCCGCCCAGACGCATGGCCAGGGGCAGCATCGACAGCTTGACCGTGCCATGCGGGTACTTGGAGAGCAGCAGTTGATAGCAACGCGTGCGGACGAAGTAATCCACGTCCCCCGGCTTGGTCATGCCCACCGAAGGATGAATCAGCAGGTTCGCCTCGACTTGCTTGGCGGCGCGCATCGTCAGTTCGACGTGGGCGCGATGCATGGGGTTGCGGGTCTGAAAGGCGACGATGCGCGTCCAGCCCAGGCGGGTGAATTCTGCCCGCAATTCCGCCGGAGTCAGGCGCAGCGCGCGGAAATCGTAGTGCGACGGCGATTGCGTTCCCTCAAGCCTGCCGCCGACGTACCAGGGATTCGACTTGTTGATGGCGTAATCGGCGCCCGGATGAGCGCTGCTGGTGGAATTGAAAACGGCCTCGGCTTCGGCCTTGCGGTCCGATTGCCAGACGTCTTCAACCTCGAGGACGGCGAGCATCACCCCCTCGGGGTCGCGCAGGGCGATTTTGCCGCTGCCCGGAGTCAGTTTCTTGGCGAATTCCTCGCTGACATCGAGCGTAATCGGTATCGGCCATAGCGTGCCGTTGGCCAGCCGCATGTTGTGGCAGACGCCCTCGTAATCGGCGCGGTTCATAAACCCGCGCAGCGGCGAAAAGCCGCCGTTCATCAGGAGTTCCAGATCGCAAAGCTGGCGCGGGCTCAGGTCCCACGACGGCCACTCCCTTGAGTGAGCCTTCAATTCGAGGGCGCGCTCGGGTGATGCCTGCAGTTGAATAAGTTCTCCCCCATGTGGGGTAATCAGATGGCTGGTCGAAGCGGTCAAGTCCTTAATCCTCCCGATGTTCACCTCAAATTTGTGCTTGGTGCCAATATCGTTGGGGTTCATCCAAAGATCCCTTCTCACCCTGGACCCGCTGGGGCTGCGAAGGGGACGGTCCGACAGGCAAACTCACTCTAAGTTGTATAACAAGTTCTGCGAAATCCGTATAGCCTTATGAAGGAGCAATCCCGCTTCCGTTATGCCGCCCAGGTCCGATTGTAAGTCATTGAAAATAGTATGTGATCCGCATGGCTGGCGTGCCGGGGTGGTTCAGTTCGACCGGAGTGAAAAAAATTGCGATATTCCACCCCTGCCTAGGGAAAGAAACCGGAAACTTGTGCGCCAGGCTCTGCCCCGATCCGCACCAGCAAGAAAGCTTCCGAAATCACCCCCCTGTCTTGCAACGCTAAAGCACTTGATTTTAGCTGCTATTCGGTTGTGTCAAAGAATGCCGGTTAAGCGTCCCACTGGTCCGTCGATAGGACCGGCGCAGCTTCCTGGCCTCTCGATTCGGACTGCCCCGATGACAGATCGGCTGACGCGTCGCGCCAGCCGGCAGGATGAATCACGGGCTGCCGGATCGTCTCCAGCACGCGCAGCGGAGAGCCTTCTCCCAAATCCCCCGCCACCGAGACGCCGCTGCTGGGAAAATCCGCAATCGGCCAACGGAACCGATCAAACGCGTGGCGCACCAGCGCAATTTTCTCCGGATCATAGGCAAGCAAATGTGTGCCTACCCAATCCATGGCGGCCGCGTTGTTGGCGCCGAGGAGGAGTCCCAGGTTGAGAGGTTGGGGCGCCAGCGGACCATTGCCCTGGCCCGCCACGACGGCGTCGGCAACGTGGATCACCCGGCGCTGAATTTCGTCGGTCATTATTCCGTTAAACATGGTTCCGTCACTTCGGGTTCCGTCGCTCCGGCCGTAGAGAAGAATGCGATTCAAATCCAGGCATGTTCTCCAGATGGTGTCGTTGCCAGACCAGGAGCCGTCCGTGCCGGTGCGGTCTCCCTGGGCTCGGGAAGTGCGGGCGAGAACGGCAAAGAGAAGCCGCCACAGCATACCCGCCGCGTAGGAAGAGGTAAGGTTTTGCCGATCGCTGAGGTACTCGAGGGCCCGCTTGACGGCGCCGTTGCCCGGGTAGCAATCACCCCCGCGCTTCGATCCGCCGACGCGGTGATGGGGCAAGTATTCCTTGTTGCCGTTGATGCCAATCAGGTTCTTGAGAGCGCAAGTGATGCCCGCCTTCTTATGCGTCTTCAGTTTGGGAAGGTTGATGATGATGTCGGCTTCGACCGCTTCTCTGGCGACCAGGTATTGGTGAACGCCGTAGTGATGCGTCTTGGCCATAAGCCGGGGATCGTACCAAGCCACCCGGAACGGATTCTGGGTGGCGCTGATCGGTTCCAGCAGGCTCTGGCGTCCGAGATCGAACAGCGTAAAGCGATCTTCCGACTGCAGGTTCTCCGCCGCAACACGCACGCCGTGAACCAGCACGCCGATCGTCCGGCGAAAGTCACGGACACCTTTGAATCTGGAATCCAGGGCCATTTGCGCTTGCGCCCAGCTTCGCAGCCCGGAACTTTCCAGCAGCGCATCGAAATTGCATCCCTGAATCGGGGCGTCACCGACCAAGACCTCCGCGGCATCAGTTCGCAGCGCCGCTTCCACGGTTGCGCGGATCAGGGAGGAATGAGTCACCAGGCAGTCCAGTCCGCCGGAGCTTTCATTCTGATGGAGGACAAGATTGGGCTTAATCAGAACCCGCGCGCCCCGCGGGACAACCCTGCCGAAGGGACCGCGTTCATCGGACCAGTCCATTGTGTTTGCCAGCCGGCTCAGAGCCTGGGAAACTGGGTTTTCCGCTTGCTCTGCCGGGGGGTACGAGCACGATGGAAGGCGGGCAATCCCCACCCTGGGCGTGAAGACATGATGGGACAAAGGGTTTGCCGTCATGTTCAGGAGGCCGGTACCGCCTCTCCGGGCACGGTCGTGCCCGTCATGCTCACATCGGACCGGGTAAAACGGTATTTTCCGGCGGAAGACAGCGGAATTGCAGCCACCTCGCGTACTTCAACCCGGATGGCGTGGCCGGGACAGAGCGCTTGGATCTGGCGGATCGACTCCTGGATTTTGTCCTGCCGGGCTTTGCTGTCGCCGGGTCCAGGCACAATCGACAGGATGATTTCATCCGGCGCGGTCTGATGGAACTGGAAAGCCGCAATCCCTTCACTCCCGTACATCAAGTGCGTGAAGAACTCTCCGTGTACGACACGGCTATCCGGAAATACGAAGTTGTCACTGGTGCGCGCGATTTCCAGCCGCATCAGAGGGAAATGATTGCCGCAGGAACAAAGTTCCTGCGAAAGATAGCCGCAGTCTTCGTTGCGATAGCGAATAAACGGCATGGCCCAGTTGCGCAGCGATGTCAGCAGAAAGGGTTTGGGACCGTTGTCGAGCGCCTTGTCTTCCTCCAGCACGACGAAGTCGGCGTTGACGTGCATCCTGCCCTGGGGGCACTCGGCGGCGATATTCTGCACTTCGCTCGACCCATAACAGTCGAACACCTTGCACCCGAAGACACGCTCCATCACTGCGCGCTGCGGTTGGTAGAGTTTCTCCGCCGTCGTGAAAACGCCCTTGATCCCCTCCGCCGTCTGCCGCCGGCGGTCGAGAAACGCGGCGAAACGCGCGATCGTGGACGCGTATCCGTGAATCACTCGAGGCCGCACCCGCCGGAAGCGCTTGGCCCAGTCGGCCATTTCCGCTTCTCCCGAACGGAACGGGTCGAACTGGTAGGTTCGCCGCGCGAACTGCCGCAGTTCGAATTCCCATCGGGACATGGCATACAACTTGTCGTTCCCGCCCCAGAAGAAAGCGATCATCTCTCCCGGATGCCAGCCGCATTGTTTTAGGTTCCGGTAGGTTCCGGCATCGCTGGCCACCATGTAATCGCGGCTGCGGAAAAACTTCAGGGGCACGCCCGTGGATCCACCGCTGAAATGGGGGCGCAGCTTTTCCAGCGGCACATCTTCACGGGCCAAGTCAGGCAGCTTTTCCCGGATAATGTCCTTCGTCAGGATTGGAATCCGGCCGAAATCCTCCCAGTTGCGAATGTCGTGACTGTGCATCCCGAGAGAGCGAAAGACCGTTCGGTAGTAGGGGACGTGGGCTTCGGCGTGCGCCAGAAGCGCGCGCAGGTCCCGGAACTGGCTGTCACGCACTTCTTCCGGAGAGCGGAAGGGAGCGCCCTCAATCCTTTTCAGCACCCCCAGCCTGTCAAACCGGGTTACCCGGCAGGTGAGAGCCAGGAGTGCACGTCCGAAGAAAGGGCCGCGGTCCGCCGAAGGCCCCATAGGGTCTACTCCCGGGCGCCGGTGCCATTCGGTGCAGCCCGGCGCAACTTGAAGACATGGTTCATGGCTGATCGATGGGAGAGGCTCGCGAAACAAATATAGCACACGACTCTATCGGGGTTTCGAAGCCCTATTCGACGCCGTCGCCTTGTTCTATATGCAGGAGGAGGCGTGCCTCCGGCCACGGACGACAGGGGGTTGATATGGTGCCCAGCCCGACAGTTCCGGTTCCAGCTACCGGTGCAGTCCCTCTAGAACCAGCAGCCCATTCCGCATCGTGCCATTTCCTCGAAAACACGGCGCCCCCTGTCTTCTTGCTCCAGGAGGAAGAACCTAAAGTAGAAATTCACATGGATCGGTTTGAAGGGTCGGGGTGACTTCAGCGTGAAGAACGCTTGCAGACTATTGTCGTCATACGCGTCCGCATAGATGCCCGGCCCGATCAGGCCCAGTGGTTTGCCCGGAGGAGAAAAGTTCGTTTCGATGAACTTCAGAAGACTTCCGGAGTCGTGTTCGGCATTTTCGACGAAGCCGGCTGGAGTGTACGCGGACACCACCAGCAGCGGCACGCGGAAGCCGTAGGTGAAGCCTCTGCCCCATCCATTGGGCTGTCCTTGGCGGAGCGGCTTGACGTGATCGTAAAACCCGCCCCAGTCGTCCCAGGTGATGAAAATAGCCGTATCTTTCCAGTACTCTTCGCCGGTTCCGGCGCAAGCAGGGTTGGCGCCGAGCGCATTCACTACTGAGGCCACCCATGCCGGTCCCCTCCCATCCGTCATCCGGGGGTGGTCCGACTCTTCGTGGGTGGGGGTTACCCAGCTCACCTGTGCCAGCTTGCATTCTTTGATGTCCTTCAGTACCCGGTGTGAGCCGATGACATCGTTGTTCATGAAGTCCCGGCCTGTGCAGTCCAATCCGCCGTTCTTGTTTTCTTTCGCCTCACACATGTGGCGGATCGAGTTCGGTGCATTCCATATCGAATCGGTCCATTGGCTGTAGTATTTCCAGGTGATCCCGGCGTCATTCAGCACGTCCGGTAACGTGGGATGCTCGAAGCAGGGATAGATAGGTGGATTTGTGGTCTCGTCCCCATCGGGGTCGATCACGGCGACGGTATTGTCGGGCGTGGCGGTACAGCCGGCTGGCTCTTTCACCGGATTTCCCGACACGAACAATTTGCTATACGTAGTCGGCGCCGAAGTTCCGGCAATAAAGAACTGGTGTGCTGAATAACTGGGCCCCTGGTTCGTCTGGTACATCCGATTGGCCCACCCATACTGCTTCGCGATGTCGAAATACGGCTGGACTAGGCCGGTAGAGTTGTCCACGTACCTGTATTGCGGGAGGGGTGGGACAACGCATCCCTTGCCTGGCTGCGTGGTGTTCTTGTCGGCCCCATCCATTTTGCCATTGTCATAAGCAATGACGTACGCAGTATGGCTGTGATTGAGATCGAAGCAGGTTTCCAGCGGCATTGGGATCAGCGGAATCGTCTCGCCCTTGGAATTGAGTCCGGACGTGGCGATGTCCACTCCCGGTTCAAAGTTCGGATTGCTGCCAAAGATGTTGTCGGGTGTCCGGTTTTCCTGGAGGATCACTACGACATGTTTGAATTTGACGGTCTGCGCAACTGGAGAGGCCAGCGCCAGCAGAGTCCAGAAGAAAAGAATCGCAGCAGTCCGAGCCGCGCAAATTTTTCTGGGTTGGAAAATAGCCTTCAAGAATCCCTCCCTTTCCTTTGCCTGCTGTGGCATTTACACCCACGCTTCAGCAATTTTGGCTTGCCCGCGCAGCCAAACTCCGGCCTAAGCGCCTGGTGAAAATGGTGGAACAGTTTTGCCAATGGCTCTACGGATACTTCTTGGATCGACATCAAGATATTACGCGTTTTCAATCAGTTGAAGTTGTACTGAGCTTTCTTCGATTGCAGATCGGCACGCCTTCCAACCTGCGGTAGTTCCTTCGAAGATCCTAGCCAATCGAGCAATTTTATGCTGCTCACAGTGCTCGTGGCAAGCTAGAAGTCTGGTGCTGCGGTTTTGTGCGGATCAATTCTCCTCGTCCGAGCACGAAAGCACGCAGCCCCCGCAGCCCGCGCGTGTTATATTTTTTCACATTGCCCCAGGAGGATTTATGCGCCCACTTGGTGTCACCTTAGTCGGCTTCTATCAGATTCTGCGGGGTGTAATAGGGCTAGGGTTCGGACTCCTCGTCGTGTTCTACGACGGACCGGCCAACAAACTCGCTTCTCTGGCCGCCCAAGGTAACGCCGTCGAACGTCTTATGAGCCGCTTCGGCCACGCGGCCGGCTTCGTCATCATCGTGTTTGCGGTAGTGCACATGCTGGCCGGCTATGGCGTCCTAAAGATGCAGAACTGGGGACGCTTCCTCACGCTCCTGTTGTCCTCGATAGAACTCGCGCTGGTTCTTCCCAACGTCGCCCACGCGAATATTTTTTCCTTGCTCTTCGGTGCGATTAACGCGGCCTGCATTTTCTATCTAGCCATGCCCCCGATCAGGCGCGCCTTCCAGGCTGAAGGCAACCCGATGCGAATGGCGGCCTAAACAGGCGCATCTTGGGCAGCCATTCGTGGACCGGCGCTGCTTGCGAACGAGCCACGCAACGTGTGTTGCAGCATCCCCTGGCAGAACAACCCCAATCGTGGGTAACTTGTTTCCTTGATTTGCCCCGAAAACCTTACCATCCGTGCTTCATCGCCTTGGCGAATTTCTGTGGAGGCAGCGTATTCAGAACATCTTCTTTCGTCAGCCAAGCCCGCCGCGCCTGCATCACCCCGTAGCGTATCTTCTCCATGTGTGAGGTGTGGTGAGAATCGGTGTTGATTACGATCTTCACCCCGTGCTGCCTGGCCAGCCGCAGATGGACATCGCACAAGTCCAGCCGGTCCGGATAAGCGTTCAATTCCATCGCGACTTTGCGTTTTGCCGCAGCCTTGAGCACCGCATCCAGATCGAACGCATAGGCATCGCGGCGCAGCAGCAGGCGTCCGGTGGGATGACCGATGACGGACGTATTGGGATTGGCGATAGCCTTCAGCAGGCGCTCGGTCATGGTGTCGCGATCCTGGTTGAATTGCGAGTGGACGCTGGCGATGACGATGTCCATTTGCTCGAGCACAGAATCGGATAAATCCAGCGACCCGTCGCCCAGAATGTCCACTTCAATGCCAGCGAAGATGCGGATCCCTTTCATCTTTTTCCCGACTGCCCGGATTCTTTCGATGTGCGTCAGCGCGCGCTCGTCGGTCAGACCGTTGGCAAATGCCAGGTTCTTGGAGTGATCGGTGATGGCCATGTACTGGTAGCCGCGTGCCTGCGCCGCCTCGGCCATTTCTTCGATCGTGTTGCGGCCATCGGTCTCGATGGTGTGCATGTGGACGTCGCCGCGGATGTCGGACAGTTCCAATAGCTCCGGCAACTCGTGGTTGGCTGCCGCTTCGATTTCGCCCAGGTTTTCGCGCAACTCGGGAGGAATAAATTCGAGTTTGAGCTTGGCGTAGATTTCTTCTTCACTCTTGCCGGCGACGGCCTTCCCGGTCTCGAGGTCCGTCAGGCTGTACTCGCTGAGCGTGTAGCCCATTTTCAGAGCGCGCTGGCGGAGCGCCACGTTGTGCGCCTTGGAGCCGGTGAAGTACTGCAGCGCCGCGCCAAACGACTCCGGCGGTAGCAGCCGCACATCTACCTGCATTCCGTTGCGATGGCGGAAGCTAACCTTGTTCTCCCCTTGCGCGATGACGTCCATCAATCCGGGGAAACGCAGCAGATGCTCGATGAGAGACTGCCGGGATTCGTCCTCAATACAGCCTTTGCCGGTGACCAGAATGTCGAGATCGCCCACGGTTTCCCGCCCGCGGCGCAGCGAGCCGGCAGGCGTGACCTTTTCAACTCCGGGTGCGGCGAGCAGATGCTCAACGAGTTGTTCGGCTAGTTGTTCGGCGGTGTCGAGCAGGAAGCGTCCGCCGATGCGGCGATAGTCTTCGATGGCTTTGAGCAGCTTCTGCTCGTGCTTTTCGCCCATGCGGGGCAGGGTGCGGATTTTTCCCTCGCGCGCCAGTTTCTCGACGCCATCGAGGTCGCTGACCTGGTATGCGCTCCAGATGAGAGCGATGGTCTTCGGCCCGAGGCCCTGAATCCTAAGCAGCTCGAGCATGGAGGGGCGATATTTTTTCAGCAGCTCGGCGTGGACTTCGACCGTTCCCTCCTTGAAAAGATGTTGCAAATTCGCCAGCATTCCCTTGCCGATGCCTTGCACTTCGAGAAGCTTCTTGGGCTCGTCGATTAGATTTGCGACCTGTTGCGGCAGCGCTTCGATGGCTTGTGCGGCGTTGCGATAGGAACGCACGCGAAAAGAATCCTGGCCGTCGATTTCGAGCAGGTCGGCAGTTTCGTAGAGAATTCCGGCGATGGCTTTGTTGTCCATGGGCAGGAATGATTGTAGCGCGGCAGAAGAAGTGCTCGGTCGGAACGGAATGAAGGAAGGGAACTAGCGAAGTTCGGTTCGTGGATGCGTATGGTTACTTCCGGAACGCAAAAGGGGCAAAAGCGAGATGGTACAATTCAGTATTCCTCCGGCGATTTTCGGAAATTTAGCGCGCCGTCGCGATGTCCGATTTGGAGATGCTGGTCCCCATGGAGTCAACGCTGGATCTTTCAATCGGGTGATTCCTGCCGGTTCGCTGGATCGCCGGATCGAGAGACTAGCCAATCCCACAATTAAATCCTATGGCGAGCAAGAAGGTTGTCATCATCGGAGCGGGACCGACCGGGTTGGGAGCGGCCTACCGTCTTTACGAGCTTGGTTACGACAACTGGGTACTTTACGAGAAGACAGAGGACGTAGGCGGGCATTCTACCTCCCACATCGATGCCTGCGGATTTGTTTGGGATGAAGGCGGGCACGTCATCTTCTCGCACTACCCCTACTTCGACAACCTGATCGAGAAGATGCTCGGCAAGGAGGTCCACGAGCGCATTCGCGAGAGCTGGATTGTGAAAGGGGATTGCTGGGTCCCTTATCCTTTCCAGAGCAATCTCCGGTACCTGCCGAAGCCTGTTCAAGTCAGTTGCCTGATCGGCGCGGCCAAAGCCGCGGTCAATGGAGGCGGCCGTGACGCCGCGAACTTTCGCGACTGGATTCTGGGCACCTTTGGCGAGGGCATCGCGGAGGCCTTCATGTTCCCCTACAACTCAAAGGTCTGGACCACTCCGCTGGAACAGATGTCCAAATCCTGGATCGCAGACCGCGTCGCGGTAGTGGATTTCAAGAGGCTGCTGGAAAATGTTCTTTATGAGCGGGACGACGTAGGCTGGGGTCCGAACAGCAAGTTCAAATTCCCGCTTCACGGGGGAACCGGCCAGATCTACCGCCGGATGGCCGAGCACTTCTCCTCGAAAATTCACGCCGGAAAACAGCTAGCCGAGGTGGACCCGGGCCGCCGCCGGGTTTCTTTTGCCGATGGCAGTGGGGACAGCTACGACGTTCTGATCTCGACCGCGCCCCTTGACCTGCTGGTGCAGATGCTCCGGCCGGCAGACGAGAGGTTGCGGGAAGCGGCCACAGGTCTTGAGCACAACAACCTGCTGGTGGTGGGTGTCGGCCTGCGAAAGAAGATCGAGACCGGCAGGTGCTGGATCTACTTCACCGATTCGGAAATGCCCTGCTATCGCGCCACTTATTTTTCTCATTACTCTCCGTTCAACGTGCCCAATGGAGATACGGAGCACTACAGTTCGCTGATGTGTGAAGTGTCGTTCAGGGTGGGAGAAACGCCCGATCCGGAACGAGTGCTGGAGCAGGTAATTGCCGGGCTTATCCGGGCCAAGATCCTGGAGGAGTCGGACCGGGAGCGCGTCGTTTCCCGATATCATCGTGTGGTCGCGTATTCGTACCCCATCCCGACGCTCGGTCGCGACCGGGCGCTTGGCATTCTGCAACCGGCGTTGCTGGAGAAGGAGATCTATTCCCGCGGACGTTTCGGCGCCTGGCGGTACGAAGTCGGAAACATGGACCATTCCGTGCTGATGGGTGTCGAAGCCGTCAATCACATCCTTGCCGGGGAAAAGGAGCTGGTCTTTCACAGTTCCTAACGCAGTTCCTGAGCGACAGGAGATTATGCCAGCAGCCCAGACCAATCCGGCGCCGAAGGTCAGCGTAATCATTCCCAGTTACAAGACCGCCGACCGGATCGCGGCATGCTTGGATTCTGCCTTCGCGCAGACTTATTCGGATTTCGAGGCGATCGTCGTCAACGACGGCTCCCCCGACACGCCCGAACTGGAAAAAGCGCTGCAGCCGTATATGGACCGGATCGTTTACATCAAGCAGGAAAACAAGCGTGCCGCTGGAGCCCGAAACAATGCCATCCGTCACGCTCGGGGCGAGTTCGTCGCTTTTCTGGACAGTGATGACACCTGGATGCCGGATCACCTGTTTTCGCAAATGCAGTTGTTCGCGGAAGATCCTGCGCTCGATCTGGTTTATTGCGACGGTATTCTGGCGGGAGACGCGGCGCACGAATGTCGATTCATGGAGAGGAACCCGTCCAACGGACAGGCGACATTCGAAGCCTTAATTGTGGAACGCTGCCAGATCCCGATTTCAGCCGTGGTTGCCCGCAAGCGGACGTTGGTGGACGCAGGATTGTTCGATGAAACACTCCCGCGCTGCGACGATTACGATATGTGGGTCCGCGCCGCGTTCCACGGCGCGAAAATCGGGTATAGCCGCAAGTTGGGGGCCAGGTTTTTTGTCGGCCGCCCCGGCTCCCTCAGCCAGTCAAACGCTAGAATGATTGAGGGCTATTGGAATATTCTGGAGAAGTTCAAGCGTACCCTGCCCCTGAAAGATGCCGATCGCGCAGTGGTGGACAAGCGGGCGGCCGACATCAAAGCCAATTATCTGCTGGAAGAGGGCAAAGGCAAGATTGCCGAGCGCCAGTTCGAAGAAGCCCGCCAGCTGATTTCAGAGGCGAACAAGTATTTACGGAAGTCGTCATTGAGTCTGGCGGTGCTCGGTTTGAGGGTCGCGCCGCGCGCCACCGGGAAACTCATGTCGTACTGGAACCGGATTCGGAACGGAGCGTCGGCTTGAGCGATTTGCGCCGGAGACTCATCGTGCGCGCGGTTCGGGGTTGGGCATTCCAAACGCTGTCCAGGGGGTCATGCTGGGATGGGAAATTTGCGATTGGTAATTTGTAATTGGTGATTTGAGAATCGAGGTGACAGGTTCTCCAATTGCAAATCACAGATTGCCAATGATTACGAATCACAAATGTGGGGTAAGGCAGGTACTGGAAAATGATGAAGCATTTGATTGCCGCAATAAAGCGCAGCCTCGGGCTGCATCGGCCGGGCCGCAGCCTGCTCATTCTTCCGGATGACATTTTTCTGGTTTCGTTTCCCAAGTCCGGCAACACCTGGACCCGGTTTCTTCTGGCCAACCTGAGATATCCGGAACAGCCTGCTACCTTCGCCAACATCGATCGGCTAGTTCCTGATCCGACGGGTACCACTAAAAGGGACTTCGACCGGATGCTCAGGCCGCGCATTATCAAGAGCCACGAGTGCTTCGATCCGCGTTATCGACGCGTCATCTACATCGTTCGCGACCCGCGCGATGTCGTCGTTTCGCAATACCACTATCATCGCAAGCTCAGGAAGATCGCCGACGATTCGCCGATTGAGAACTTCGTCGCGCGCTTCCTCGCCGGCGAGACCTGCCCGCACGGGTCGTGGGGACAAAACGTCAGTACCTGGCTGGCCACGAGCGAGGGGAATCCCCGCTTCCTCCTGTTGCGCTACGAGGATATGGTTGCGGATACTGCCCGCGAACTGGCGAAGGTAGTCGCCTTTCTGAACATGCCTGTCAGTCCGGCGCAAATTGACCAAGCCGTGGAGCGCAGCTCGGCCGACCGGATGCGGAAACTCGAAAAGGCGCAAACTGACCTGCAGGGTCTTACCAGAGGATCACGAAAGGACCTTTCGTTTGTCCGCGCTGCCGGTTCCGGCGGATGGCGCTCCGAGTTGCCCGCCTCTATGGTGGAAAAGATTGAGGCCGCCTGGGGACCGCTGATGCGGCATTTAGGGTATGAATTGAGTTCGCAATCTCCGGCGGAAGCGCGAGATGGAGAGTTTCTGGGAATTTTCAGCAGCGCCACTCCGCGATGAAAAAAGTTCTCAGGTGTCAAGTCTCAAGTCTCAGGAAATTCAACGGTAAGGTTTTCCTGAGACCTCAGACCTGACACCTGAGACCTGACACCTCATGCGCAAGCTCGAACAGCGGCAAGCAAACCAGGCGCCCCTACTTGATCGCGCGGACGCAAGCCAGTTGGTCTGAGGCGAGCCAGTTGAGCAAAGGATTGCGAGCGAAGCGGTCGCTGGCGCGGCAGAAAGCCCCTTGGTTGAAGAATCGCTGCAGACTGTAGCATCCCCAGGAGTGGCACACCCAGTCCTCCGTCTCGAGCCCCACGGAACCCATCAACTTCACCCAGCCACCGCGGAAGTATCGGCGATGAGTGACGGAAGGCAGGTCCTTCACATCCGTCAGCGGCTTCCGGACCAAGCGCAGCAGCGGCCGAGCCAGAATTCTCGCCTTGAGCATTCCGCGGTCGAAGTAATAGAAGGGACAAAAGGCGCTCGGCGTTGTGATCACCGCCCGCCCGTCCGGCTTAAGCACCCGCCACATCTCGCGAAGGGCTGGTTCGTCACTGCTGAGGTATTCCATCACGCCGAGGCACACCACTCCATCGAAAGTGTTGTCGGGAAGTGGAATCCGCTCGATGTCACCCACCTGAAAGCGGTCTGCACCGTAGTGTTCGCGCGCGTACCGCACCATCCCGTCGGAGAAGTCCACCCCCCAAGCCTGGTACCCGCGCCGCATCAGTTCTCCGGCCAGGTGACCGGTCCCGCAGCCGATATCCAGGATTTTCGACCCCGGCGGAACCCGCGCCTCGAGCATCTCCAGCGCAAACCGCCGCCGGGAGACGAGGTTTTGGGAAGTCAAAGTGGCGGGCTTGGGATCGTTGTAGAAACGCGCCCAGTCGTCCACGGTTTTCTCGAACAGCTCATCGACCTGTTCCTTGACCTGTTCCTTCGAGGTCATTCTCAGTCTCCTGCTGGTGGTTGAAACCTCAGGTTAGTTGGCCGCCCTTTTCCAATGCCGGTCGACCCTGTCGCGGTATGTTATTGTAGCAGGCTGGGGGTCGGCGGAAGGTCCAGCGCGGGAGCCGGTTTGCTGCAATCGAGAGCCAAGCTGTGGGTGAAGAATGCGGCGGTGCATGGCAGGGTTTTGAGGGCCGCGGCTCGCTTTGCCAAACCGCGCGCCGTGGTCCTGACGTACCACTCGGTGGTCGAGGAGCCCGAGCGGACCGCAAACTCCATCCGCATCTCGCAGTCTCGGGCCAGTTTCGAATCGCAAATGAGCGCCTTGGCGAGGCGTTTCAATCCAGTCAGCATCGAGGAGGTTAGGAGATTTGCGGCGGAGGGCCAGCCGCTTCCTCCCTGGTCCGCAGCAGTGACCTTTGACGACGGCTTCGCCGATAATCACGATGTGGTGCTGCCGATTCTGAGTCGCTATGGCATTCCCGCGACTTTCTACATTATGGTGAACGCCGTGGAGACTGGAACGCCTCCGTGGTATTGCCGGCTCAATTTTGCCTTCAACACCACGACCGTGCCCGAATGGAAACATCCGGAGAACGGTCGAACCTTTGAGATCACCAGCGCTGACGGGAGGAAGGCGGCGTTGACTGTAGCCTGGGACTTGGGTGCCGCGCGATCGGGCAGCGCACAAGAACAACTAATCCACCAGATTGAAGAATCGCTCCGGGTTGAACCACTCGACGCCCGTAGTGGATTGATGATGAACTGGAACCAGGTTCGCGCCTTGAAAAAGGCCGGCCATATCATCGGAGGGCATACACTTTCGCATCCCAATCTTGCCCACGTTACCGAGGCGGAGGCACGGTCGGAAATTCGGGGTTGTAAGGAGCGGCTGGAAGAGGAGCTGGGTGAGCCCATCCAGCATTTCTCTTACCCGCACCCGGCACTCAATCCTCAGTGGACCCCGCAAACCTTCCAAATCACCCGTGAAGCCGAATTCCGATCCGCAGTGTTGACCAAGCATGGCGCGGTTCTGCCGGGAGACGAGCCACTCAGCCTCAAGCGCCTTTCCGCCGCCAAGGACTTCGACCAGTGGATTTGGCAGCTGGAGCGTGCGTTTCTGGGAGACCGGAACTAGTGGTGTGTCCCAGTGATAACGTAATCACACTTCGACCGTCTATGTGGTATGACGGATAATCAAAGTTTGCTCAAGCTCACCGCTGAACAGAGACAGGAGTTAGGACGCTGGGCGCAGTCACG
>Ga0326727_10006987_pt1 | contig 30330 bp, 29 predicted proteins | sample MB2enrmetagenome_FD_207643 | JGI IMG/M metagenome (GOLD analysis project Ga0326727, IMG submission 207643) | Lab enriched peat soil microbial communities from McLean, Ithaca, NY, United States - MB29MY | ecosystem: Environmental > Terrestrial > Soil > Wetlands > Peat | place: USA: New York... | reverse complement strand
CGACCTGCAACCGCGCAAGAACCATGTCGGGCTGATCCGGGCCTTTGCACGGCTGGCGCGCGCCTACCCGCAACTCAAGCACCACTTGGTGCTGGCTGGTAAGGAGACGTGGTTTGCGGACCGCGTTCACCAGGCGGCGCGCGAATCGGGCGTGGCGGAGCGCATCCATTTCTTCGGGTTCGTCTCGGACCCGGACTTGCTGCAGCTCTATAACGCGTGCGATCTGTTCGTCTTTCCGTCGTTTTACGAAGGCTTCGGGCTGCCCGTACTGGAAGCCATGGCTTGCGGACGCGCGGTGGTGTGCTCCTGCACTTCGTCGCTGCCGGAAGTGGCCGACGGCGCAGCCATCCTGTGCGACCCGTACACGGTGGACGAGTTCGCGCGCGGGATTGCCGATCTGCTGCTGGATTCCGAGCTGCGGGCGCGCATGGAGCGGCTGGGATTGCAGCGGGCGGCGCACTTCAGTTGGCAGAAGACGGCGCAACGGACGCTCGAGGTATTCCACGAGGTGGCCGAGCGGTCCAGGGCCGCGGACGAGCGCGTAGGCTCTCCGGCCATAGCTCACCGATGAGAAACGGCGAAAGAATCGGGCGGCGTTGTGGGGCAGGATGGTATCCTGCGCGCCGGTTGGTAACCGGCGCTGGCCGGCCTGTTCGCGAGCGATCCGGGCGGGTTACCAACCCGCTGCAGGTTGCAAACCTGCCCCACAAAGTCGTCCTGGTGGCCGCGTTGGCGCTGGCGCCGGCGGTCTTCGCCCAGACGGGCTTCCCGTTTCAGGACGAATCTCTGCATTACAACGTGAACTGGCCGAGCGGCCTGAGCCTGGGTGAAGCCACCTTCACGGCCCACCACAAGGCCGGCGCGTGGGAGCTCGCCATGACACTGGACGCGGGCGTCCCTGGGTTTGCGGTGGCGGACAAAATCCGGTCCTCGGCGACAGACGACCTCTGCTCGCTCGAGTTGGAGCGCGACATCAGCCACGGCGCCAGGAAGACGCGCGAGACCACCACCTTCGACGAGAAGAAGGGCGAGGCCACCCGCACCACGGTGTTTCCGCTCGGCGGCGGCACCAGCACCTTTAGTATCCCTGCGTGCCCCCGCGACGCCATGGCCTTCCTGTACTTGGCGCGGCGCGAGCTGGGGCAGGGCCGGGTGGCGCCGCCGCAGCAGGTGTTCTTCGGATCGGCCTACTCGGTGCGCATGGATTACACCGGCGCGCAAACCATCACGGTGAGCGACAAGCCCTCGGTAACGGACCACCTGGTGGTCAACGTGAAGGGGCCGAAATCCAGTTTCAGTCTCGAGGTGTTCTTCGCCCGCGACGCGGCGCGCACGCCGCTCCTCATCCGGGTTCCGTTGAGCGAGGGGACTTTCTCGATGGAGCTGGTGCGCTGAAATGCGCGTGGCTTTCTTTTCCCCGCTGCCGCCGGCGCGCAGCGGGATCGCGGATTATTCCGAAGCGTTGATCCAATCCCTCAAGCCATTGGTCGAGCTGGAGGTCTTTTCGGCGGCCAGCCGGGCATTCGACCCAGCGCGGTTCGACATCGCGCTGTACCACCTGGGAAACAACGTCTATCACGACTTCGTCTACGAGACGGCGCTGCGGCACCCGGGCGTGGTGGCAATGCATGAATCCAACCTGCACCACCTGATGGCGGAGCTTACCATCAAGCGCGGCGATTGGGACGCCTACGTGCGCGAGTGCGAATACCATGGCGGCCCGCAAGCGGGTGCGTATGCCGCGCGCGTGCGCAAGCTGGAGGTGGGTCCGGATTACGAAGGCGTGCCCATGACGCGGCGCATCCTGGAGCATGCCCGCGGACTGGTGGTGCACAGCCGGTACATGCGGGAGGAGATGCGCGCGGCCGGATACACGCGGCCGGTGGCGGTGATTCCGCACGGCGCGTGGATCCCCGAAGCGGACCGCAACGAGTACCGGCATCGGCTGGGCTTGGATGAGATCACGCCCTTGGTGGGGGTCTTCGGTTTCTTGAAGCCCTACAAGCGGATTGCGGAATCCCTGCGCGCATTCCGGCGGCTGGTGCGGCTGGCGCCCAATGCCAGGATGATTCTGGTGGGGGAGCCGCATCCCGAGTTCCCATTGGAAGCGATGATCGGCTCCATGGGCCTTTCCGCCAACGTGCGCGTGCTGGGCTTCGTGCCGATTGGGGAGTTCGTCGGCTACCTGGGGGCGTGCGACATCGTGCTCAACCTCCGCTATCCGACGGTGGGAGAGAGTTCGGGCACGCTGCTGCGGTCGATGGGACTCGGCAAAGCGGTGATGGTTTCGGAAGTCGGCTCGTTTCAGGAATTCCCCGACGATGTGTGCCTCAAAGTGCCGGTGGGACCGGGCGAGGAGGACCTGATCTTCGAGTACCTGAACCTGCTGGTGTCCCGCCCCGACGTGGCCCAGGCGTTGGGAGCCCGGGCCAAGGACTACGTAGCGCACGAGTGCAACTGGGCGGCGGTGGCGCGGCGGTACGCGGCCTTTCTGGAGGCGGTAGTGGAAGGCCGGGAGTATCGCGAGGAAGCCGCTATTCCGCTACAGGACGCCCCGCCTCCCGAGTTCGGACCTGGCTTGCCCGATTACCTGCGCGGATGGGAGGCCAGCACGCCCGGCCGCGGGTACCTGGAAACGCACCAGACCCGCCTCGTCAAGACCCTCGATATCACTCCCCCCGGCGGCGCTTCCGACCGCATCCTCGAAATGGGGGCTTACATGCAGATCACGCCGGCGCTCCATAGCAAGCTGGGTTATGGCGAAGTGCGTGGATGCTACTATGGCGAGCCGGGCCGCGTGGATCACCGCGTGGCAACATCCGCCGAGGGCGAGCCGTTCGAGTGCGACGTCGATCATTTCGACGCCGAGAAGCACCGCTTCCCGTATCCCGACGGGCATTTTTCGACGGTGCTCTGCTGCGAGTTGATCGAGCACCTGCTGGCCGACCCGATGCACCTGATGTCGGAAGTCAACCGCATTCTCAAGCCCGGCGGCCACCTGGTGCTGACCACGCCCAACGTGGCGGGGCTGCGCGGCATCTCGGCGATCCTTCAGGGATATCATCCGGGCTTTTTCCAGGCTTACATCCGGCCGCCGGAGGAGGGCGAGGCGGAAGCGCGGCATAATCGCGAATACACGCCGCGCGAGATTCGCATGTTGCTGGAGAATTCCGGGTTTGAAGTGACGCGGATGGAAACCGGCGAATTCCTGGATCTGCCGCGTCCCGAATACGGCTGGGTGGTGCATCTGCTGGAACGCTACAAGCTCGACACGGACCTGCGCGGAGACGGAATCTACGCCGTGGGCCGCAAGACGGGACCGGTGAAGGAACGCTACCCCGGATGGCTCTACGCATGAGCGCCGCCTACCTCTCGCCGGAAGTCAAACTGGATGCGGGGACGCGAACCGCGCACGCCCAGTTCGAAATTCAAAACGACTCGCCGGCGGCCTGGCGCGCCTCCGAAGGCTTCGGCATCGGCTATCACCTCTTTGACGCGGAAACCGGCACCCTCATCGTGGATGGCGCGCGCGTCCATCCCGAGGGCGATGTCAAGCCCGGCGAACGCATGCGCGTGCGCCTGGATGTCGAACTGCCGGCCGAGGACGGCCGCTACCGCGTGATGCTTTCGCCCATGCGGGAAGGTGTGTGCTGGTATTACGATCAAGGCTGGCCATTCCTCCTGGTGGAGTGCGCCGCCAAGGATGGCGTCCTCAAACTGGGACGCGTGCGCGTCACCACCAGCGCCACGCTGCGGCGCGAGCGGGAGCTGCGCGCCGTGGGCCGGGCCTTTACCTACCCCGTGCTGACCATATGGCGGAACCGCGGGTTGATTCGCGTCATGGTGCGGCGCGACATTCTGGGGCGCTACCGCGGCTCGTTCGGCGGCGCGTTCTGGACGCTCATCAATCCGCTGCTGCTCATGCTCACCTACTTCTTCGTCTTCGGAGTGGTGCTGCGCTCGCGCTTCGGCCAGGATCAGAGCCGCTCGGGGTTCGCGCTCTATTTCCTGGCGGGCATGCTGCCGTGGCTGGCGTTCAGCGAAGCGGCCGGACGCTCGCCGGGGGTAATGCTGGAGCACCGCAATTTTGTAAAGAAGCTGGTGTTCGCCGTGGAAACGCTGCCGGTCAACCTGGTGGCTGCCGGGTTGGTCAGCGAACTGTTCGCGGTGGTGCTGTTCTGCGGGTTTCTGCTGGCGGTTCGCGGCGGAGTGCCGCCCTCGGTGGTGTGGCTGCCGGCATTGCTGATTCCGCAAGTGTTGTTCACCGCGGGCGTGAGCTGGTTTCTGGCGGCCCTGGGAGTCTTCGTGCGCGACCTCGGCCAAGTGATGGGATTCGTGCTGACCATCTGGTTTTTCGTGACGCCGATCTGCTATCCTGAATCCTCTCTGCCGCCGGCCGCCACGGTATTGCTCTCCAAGAATCCGATCTACGTTCTGGTGCGCGGCTACCGCGCCATTTTTCTGGAACACCAGCCGCCGGCGTTCGGCGCGCTCTGGAAACTGTGGCTGCTGTCGATTGTGGTGTTTGTGCTCGGGCACGCGTGGTTCTACAAGCTGCGGAAGTCGTTCGCGGACATGATTTGAGGCGATCCCTACCGCTCTCTGACGTTCGCGGCTCTGTTCGGGGCGACTTTCAGAGCCGCGAACGTAAGAGAGCGGTGGCTGAAGGCGGGACAAGGTTTGAGGCGGGAAATTGCTCTCTAAGATCGTTGCGGCGCTGATTGCCTTCGGGCCGTGGGGTGTCTTCCTGCTCGGCTTCATCGATTCGCTGGGCATACCGCTGCCGGCCACCATGGACGCGCTGCTGATTCTGGTGGCCGTGAAGGCTCCGCAGCGGGCCTATTTCACCGCGCTCATGGCGGTGCTGGGTACTGCTGGCGGAAGCATCACCCTGTTCCTGGCCGTTCGCCATGGCCGCCGGCTATTCCTCAAGAGTGAACCGCCGCCGGGCAAACGCCAGCGCTTCGAGCGGTGGTTCGATCGCTACGGCATGCTGACCGTATTCATCCCGGCCGTGGTACCGGTGCTGCCGCTGCCGCTGAAGGTGTTCGTGGTTTCGGCGGGCGCGTTGAAAACCCCGTTCAGCAAGTTCCTGGCGGTGATCCTGCTGGCGCGGGTGATCCGCTATTTCGGCGAAGCCTATCTGGGCATACAACTCGGGGAGGATGCACAGACGTTCCTGGCGCGCCACATATGGCTGATTCTGGGGATCGTGCTGGCGCTAGCCGCGGCGGCGTACGTGCTGATCGGGATGATCGACCGGCGGCGGGAAACGGCGGCGTAGCGGCCTCAGAGTTGGATGACGGCCAGGTTAGGAATCATGCGGAAGTGGCGCAGATTCCGGGTCCCGATGGAGTAGCCGAAGTAAAGCGCAGTCGCCCCGATCAGCAGATCCGAGAACGGAACCACGCGGCCGAACTGCCTGGCCTCGGAGTCAACCTTCGCAGCAAGCTGGGCCATTTCCCGGGTGAACGGTTCCACCGGGATCGCAGCAAAAACAGTGTCCAGGTACTCGCGCCGCTTCTGTGCCTGCGCCGCCACCCGGGCGCGATGCAGGCCGTGCTCCAGTTCGACCACGGTGATGGAAGAAAATACGATTTCGGTTTCTCCGTGCTCGTGTTCGAGTGTGGCCAAAGGCTCGCTCACCGGCCTGGCCTCACGCTCGGCGGCAATCAGCACCCCGGAGTCGAGGACTTCCGGAACGGATCCGCTAACGGAAATCCCATGCCGGCGGATTCAACGGCTCGCGGTGGGCATCGATGGCCGCTTGCACGTCCTTGGCGAAGTCGGCATCGGGCACCGGCGCGTGGCCGAGCTTCTCTTCATAGGCCTTCGCCAAAGCGATGCACTCGCTGATTTTCCGGCCTGAACTTTGCGGCGTACGGATAACCGCCACGGGACGATGGTCCTGCTCCACGATCACCTCAGCGCCCTCCTGGACCTTGGCCAGGACGGCGTGGATATCGCGGACGAGTTCGGCTTCTGTGAGGCGGAGCGTCCCCATAGCTTCGATCATAGCGTTTATTGCTCCTCGTTGTCCTGCCTACCCACGCCCGGCCAGGGCCGCGTCGATCAGGGGAAGGAAGCGAGGCAGAAGGACGACGGCCAGAGCCAGCACGGCGGCCCAGCCGATGAAGTCCAGGATCTCAGGCAGCGGGGAGGGCCTCCGCAAGGGGAGTTCCCGGACCACGCGCGCGCGCACGGCGGCAGCCATGCCGGGCGGCGCGGAGACGTCCGCGAAAGCCGTCTCCAAAGCGGCATCCACATCGGCCAGGGCATCGAGCAGCGCGCGGCACTCCTCGCAGCGCGCGGCGTGACCTTTGGCGCCCTCGCGCACCAGATCTTCGAATTCCGGGCAGGCCATTATGTCGCTCCTTTCCGAACGCGTTCTCCCGCCAACTCCTCAGCCAGGCTTTTCCGTGCGCGAAACAGGTATGTCTTCACCGTCCCCATAGGCAGGCCGAGCATGCGCGCCACTTCATCGTAGGACTTTTCCTGCATGTAGAAGAGTGCCACCACGTGCCGGTATTTGGCCGGCAAGCGGTCCAGCAGCCCGTCCGCATCCGGAGGCGCGGCGGTGGGCCACCCGGCCGCCACGCGCCTCTCGGCTTCGCGCCGCGCAGCCGGCTCCTCCAGAGAAACGGCACGCGGGCCGCCACGGGTCCGCGCCGTCAGGCAGGCGTTTCGGGTGATGGAATATATCCACGTGGAGAGCGAGGATTCGGCGCGGAAGCGGGGCAGCCCTTTCCACACGCGGAACAAGACGTCCTGTGCGGTTTCTTCGGCGGCGGCGCGATCTCCCAGCATGGAAAACGCCAGGCGGAAGATCTTGTCCTGGAATTCGCGGACGATCCGCTCGAACTCTTCCGCCATAGCCTATTTAGACCACAGACAGAGGCGCCCATGTTTCGAAACATTCGTTCCCAAAAGCTGGTCTCAATCGGCAAGGAGAAACGAAGATGAGTGAAGAGGATTTGGTGGCACTTCTAGGCTTCCTGATTTTCGTGACGATCTTGGCCGAGTTGTACCTGCGATACCGCCAGAAACTCATGCTGCACCAGGAGCGTATGTCGGCGCTTGAAAAAGGAACCGCGGTCCCGCTGGGGCGGGAACCCGCCCCGTGGTCGCCCCGCGTCTACCTGCTCCGGGGCTTGATTTGGAGCTTCAGCGGCGCGGCTTTGATTGTCTGCCTGCTTGGCCTGGCGTGGGCGTCGTCGAGGCCGCAGTCGGCCTCGTTCGTGGCCATCAGGGCCAGGCAAATCAGCAGCTCTCTCGAAATTCCGATCGACCAGGCCCAGCAGATTGCCGAAAAGGACGCGGCCGCACAGAGGGAGGGCGTGCCGCCGGGCATCGCTTTGCTTGGGGTGATCCCGCTGGGCGTCGGCCTGGCCTACCTGGTGTTCTATTTCACCGACGACTCCCGTAAACGGTTGGCGGCGGAAGCCGGTACCCCTACTGCCCCGACACCGTAATCTGCACCAGGTTGCCCGCCGCGTCCCAGGTGTAGGCGATGGTGCGCCCATCCCCCAGGACGGCCCGCGTCAGCCGGTTCAACGAGTCGTAGGTATAGGCGGCCGTGCTGTTGGCGGTAAACCCGGAGCCGATGAGCGAAATCAGGCCGCTCGAGGCGGATTTCGCGTTGCCGGCGCCGTCGGTGGCCGTCACGCGGATCACCGCCGTGCGGCTGGGCGCGATGTTCGCTGGCACGAACCAGTTGAAGTTCTGGGTATTCCCGGGCAGTCCGCCGGCAATCGCCGTCGCGAAGGTCTGCCCGCCATCCGTCGAAAGCGCAATGTCGTGGCTGACAACACCAACATTGTCGTCCGACTGCCACTGAATGCGATAGGTGGTGTTGCCGGTGATCGCTTCGCCGCCGGTAGGCTTCAGCACAGTCACCACCGGCGGCTCCGTGTCGGTGATGGCGCAAGGGTTGTAATCGTCCTGGAAGCTCGCACGATAACTGCCCAGATCGACTAAGTTGGTATCGCGGACCAACAGCGCGTAGGTGCCGGTGGTATAGATAACGGCCGTAAGCTGTCCGCCCGAAGCGATGGCGATCTGGTTGCCGGAAGAGTCGTACAACTCCGCGTACGGGGAGTAGCTGCCCGAACGCGACGCCAACTTGATATCGGCTTGGCCGCCGCGCGTGCCGGCGAACACGAACGTATCGAGCTGGCCGGGGATGGCAACCTGCCGGAGCGTCGGTTGGCCGCAAGTCAGGGTCGTGGGTGAGCACGGATTGTTGGGGCGCTGGTAGGCCACCGTGAACGAGCCGGTCTCGCTCGCGGAGGTAGACGGGCTTACCACCACCAGGTAAGCGCCGCCCGTCTTGGCCGTCCGGCTGATATTGGAAACCCCTGTGAGCCGCGTGCCCGTGGGATCGAACAGCTCGATCTGTGGGGAGAAGTTGGCGGAGATCTTGGTAAAGATCAGCCGCATCAGGTCGCCCGCATTGGCGCTGGCCAGGTAGTAGCGAAACTGGTTGGCAGCCGCGAGCGATGCGGTGGTGGAGCCGCCACACTGCAAGGCCGAGGTGGCGGCGGGCTTGTTGAGCAACTGCCAGGAAAGCGCGTAGCCGCCCGTCGTGAGCGGGGCGGAAGCGCCCACAACCACGGTATAAGTGCCGGTTACGGAGACCGTCTGCGAGAGCGCGAAGGTGCTGGAAGGCAGGTGGACGCCGGTCGGGTCGTAGAGGTCCATCTGGGCGGCGAAGCCCGGCGTGACGGAGGCGCTGCGCACCAACAGCGCGTCTCCGTTGCTGGCGGGTATGCTGTACGAGATGAATGGCTGCGCGCCGTTGATGACGCCGTTCACCGTGGTACCCTGCGCCGAGGCCGCCGAGCAGGCGTTCGTGGTCCGCAGCAGCTCGACGCCGAACGGCCCTCCGGCCTGGAGAGCGCTGGCGTCCATGGCGACCACGGTGTAGGCGCCTGCCACGGGCTGGGTCACATCCACGCCGGTGACGTTGCCGGAAGTGCTCTGCCCGACGGGGTTGCCCTGCGGATCGTAGACTTCCAGATCGGGCTGGAGTGCGCCGGAGTAGTTCAACATACGGAGGGTGAACGACTCACCCGCGGCGGCGCTGTAGGTATAGACGGAGGATGCGAGAGGGCGCGAAAAACTGCCGGCCGCCAGCGCGCCGCAGCCGAGGGTTCCGGCGTTGCAGGGCCGGTTCAGCCGCACCAGCGAAAGCGAATATGTGCCGGTTTGGCTGCCGCCGCTGCTGCTGTCCGACACCGTGAGGGTATAGGAACCGCCCGCGGTAACGGTGAGGATGCGGCGGTCCAGAGAGTTGGTGTTGAAGGCCAGAATGGGATTCCCCTGCGGATCGTAGACATCCACGCGCGGTCTTAAGGCGGAACTTGGGCTGGTCTGTTCGAGACGGATCAGGAAAGCGTCGCTGGCCTTGGCGGCCACGGAGTAAGAATTCGTCTGCAGCGCCGCGGTGATGGAGCCGTCCACCACGGAGGCGCAGGAAAGCGCCTGCGGCGGCGCGCCCCCCGCCGCGTTGCAGGGCACGTCCAGCCGCGCGTAGGCAACGGAGTAGCCGCCGGTCTGCAGGTAATTCGAGCTTTCGACAAGCACCGTATAGTTGCCCGCCACGCTGGTCTTGAATGTGGCCGTGGCCACCGACTGGGCCGATGGCACGGGATTCCCCGTGGGATCGTACACATCTATCATGGGCACCAAGGAGCCGCCGGCGTCCGTGCTCGCGGCGCGAATGGAAATCGTAGCGCCGCTCGATAGCGAAGCCCCGTAGGAGTCGAAGGTAAGGGGACTGGCCAGCGACCCCTGACTCGCGGAGCCGCAGGTCAGAGACTTGTTGCTGCACGGGTGGTTGACCGTGGAGACGGAAATCCCGTAGTTGCCGGTTCGGTTGGCCAAGTCCATAACCACGATGTTGACCAGCCCGTCGGCGGGCGCCGCTACGTCCATTCTGGTCCCGATTGCCGAACTGGTCTGGACCCCGGCGAGCTGGCTGGCGGCGGAATTTACATACAGCATCTGTCCCGACGAGTCGTAAGCGAACACGCCCAGGTTAAAACCACTAGCGAGAGGCATCGTCTGGCTGGCGTATTTGCCAACTCGCACACTCAGAATGTCGCCGGGATTGGCTTGAAACTGGTAACTGTCGATTTGCAGCCACGGGCTGGCCGGCTGCTGTGAGCTGGCTGGCTGGGGCGAGCCGATCTGCTGGTTCAGCGCCGGAACGCCGCAGTTCAGGGGCGCCACGCCGCAGGACGGATTCGACGATGGGCACTTGCCCTCGAGGCTGGCGTAGACCAGCAGGAAATCCCCCGCAACCTGGCTCTGGCTGAAAACCGCGATCGTGTAATAGCCTAGGCTGCCGCCGGGAAGATCGTACTCTCCACTGAAGGTTGAGCCGGTGACTGCCGGGCCAAAGGTCTGGGTGGGCGGAAGGCCCGCGGTCGGGTTGGGGACCGTGTACACATGGCGTGGAACCACCTGCGGGGCGGCAATCGCCGGATAGGCCATCGTCCACGTCACCGTGAACTGGAGCGAATTATCCTGGCTGAGGGTCAGCGCACGGATGAGAACGGCATCATTGGGACTGGCGTAGAAGCCGAAGATGGCCCGGGCTTGCGGCTCGATGTGCCCCTGCACGGCCACGCCGGGGCTCAATGTCGTCGTCTGGCCATACGCAGCCCGGCTGAGCGCGGCGGCGGCCCAGAGCACGTAGGCGGCCCGGCGCATCACCGGTCCCTCCCGCCAGTAGCGGCCAGGCAACTCGCGACGCCTCGGAAGAAGCAAGCTCCGGCGCCCGGGAATGGCGGCGCGAGGTCCGCGGCGGGCGGCGATGGGTCGGCCGTCGCCGGCAGGGTCAGGCGCAATTCCGGAAACTGGTAGAGGCGGTTGGTAAAGACCAGGCCGTTGCCGTCGTCCATCCATCCGGCTTCTCCGCGCGCGCGGAACATGTTCTCGACCATTTCGTTCGAGGCCATCAGGCGGCCCGTGGGATCGTAACGGTACTCGTTCACCACGCCCCCGGTGGGAGTCGAGAGCGCCACCACGTTGCCGTCGCCATCGAAATGATAGAAGTATGTCGAGCTGTCGGCGGCCACTTTCCACAGAAGACCCAGGCCGTAGACGTACCAGGCGATGGGCGTGTTGGTGCCGTCCATCTCCATCACCACCCGCGCCTCGGGACCGGCCAGATCGTAGAGGAACAGGCGGGCCGTTCCATCCACCGTGCGCACCACGCGGAGGCCCGTGGAATCGTAGCCATAGGTGGTCGAAGCGCCGGCGTTGAAACTCTGCAAGCGGCCGAAAGCGTCGTAGCCGAGGGTGACGTTGCCCGATCCCTGGATAGCGGTGAGGTTGCCGCGCGCATCGTACTTGTAGCTCTGACCGTCGCTGCGCGTGACCGGATGGTTGGCGGCATCGTAGGCGACCGACCAGGCCGGGAACGAAACCGCCGCGGTGAAAGGTTCGAGGGCGCTCACCGCGGTGCGGTTGGCATTGCCGTCCAGCGTGTACCGGTAACCCGCTACCGGGGAGCCGTCCGGCCCGGTGCTGACGATGGCGCGCAGATTGTGCGCGGCGTCGTACTGATATACGGCGACCGGGCCGCCGGAGACGGTGACGCTGAGCGGCCATCCGGCGGCATCGTAGCGGTAGAGCGCGAAGTTGCCCAGCCAGTCTGAGACCTGGCTCAGCCGGTGCGCGTGATCGTACTGGTAGGTGACGGCGTTCCCTCCGGGCAGCGTCATGCTGGTCAATTGGCCGGCGGCGTCGTAGGTATAAGCGACCTGATTGCCGAAAGAATCGGTGTAACTCACCAGGCGGTTGAGGCTGTCGCGCTGAATACCCGAAAAATCGAATGTCGCTTGTACCGTGCCCGCAGTGAGCCCGGTGATGCGGTTGCCGGTGTCGTAGCCGGCTGCCAGCACCCCGCCGCCGGGATCGGTGCGCGAGACAGCTCGCGCGGCGCCGTCGTATTGGTAGCTCCACGTGCCGTTGAGGGCGTCTATGAACGTGGCGATCAGGCCATTGGCGTCGTATTGATAGCTGGTCTTGTTGCCGCGCGCGTCGGTGATGCCGGTGATCTCGCCGGAGGCGGAGCGGACGGCGGAAACCACGCCGCCGGCGGGGTTGGTCACGCCCACCAGGTTTCCGGAGGAGTCGTATTTGAACGCCCAGATATTGCCGTTGGGATCGGTAATGTGGGCCGGCAGGGCGGCCGTATAGTCCGCGGACCAGTGGTTGCCCGCGCCGTCGGTGATTCCCGCCAGGTTGCCGTTGGCATCGTAAGTGAAGCTGGCGGTGGCGCCGTTGGGGTCGACCGTGCGGATGCGCCGGCCGGAGGTGTCGTAAGTGTAAGAGACCGTGTTGCCGGCTGGGTCCGTCGAGGATAGTAACAGTCCGGCCGGGTTGGAAACATAGAGGGTGGCATTGCCATTCCCGTCGGTAACCTGGGTCTGCGTGGGGTCGTTGGGAACGCCGTACTGGCGCACGGCGCCGTCGGGCGTGGTGACGGTGGCCACGGAGGTGTACGGAGCGTCGCTCAAGTAAGCCATGGCAATTTTGCCGCCGGCGTAGCCGATGGAAACCAGGTTTCCGGAGCCATCATATAGATACGCGACGGTCCCGCCATCGGCGTTGGTCTGTTGCGCGAGGCGCCCGTCGGCGGTGTAGGAGTAACCGATGGACCGGCCCGCGGAATCGGAAATAGAGGTGACGTGGCCGCCCGCGTCGTAGGAGAACTTGAGCGACCGCCCGCGATAACTGGCGCCTGTCAGCCGGTTGGAGGAATCGTAGTTCAGCGAAACGCGGGCAACGCCGGAGTCTTGGATGGCCAGCAGCCGTCCATCGGAGCTGAAAACACGCGTGATGGTGGAGCCCGGGCTGCTCAGCGTGTAGGTGCCGTCGCTATTCCCGGCCAGCGTGTCGGTGGTGGCGGTCACCGCGAAAAACGCGCTGGACGACCCGGATGGCACCGCGGGCGCGAACCGGTCTATGCGCCCCGAACCACGCCGCAGCACCAGGCTGTCGTCGGTATCGGTGGTGAGGCTGTCTCCCAGACTGAAGGACCAACCCGCGCCGAAGGGTCCCGGGCGGGTGTCGCCCATGTTGTAGGAGCGTTCGAAGGAGAATGCGGGCGCCGGACCGCCAAACACAAGATCGGTGACCCGGATAAAGAGCGTCAGGTCGGCGGCATTCACGAAAACCTGCGGGTGACCCGGCTGGCGGCAGACGTCGCCGCGGCAAATCGGATCATACCCGGTGAAGCGGTTTTCGCCAGGACCTCCGAATCCCGGCTGGGCGCAATCGCGGCAGGCGCTCGAGGCCGTGGCGCGCACCATGAACAAAAGACAACTGTACAGCAAGTATCTACGTGAGATGGTACACCCCTTACGAATCATAAGGATAACAAATTGCCTGCGCCGGAACGCTGCGAGGCGGTGTAAGGGGGATACTGAAGGACATGAGCCCAGCCGCGGACGCTTTTGAACTGGCCCTCGCGGTAGAGCTGGCGGATATCGATCGGCTCGGCCACGTCAATAACGTGATTTACCTGCGCTGGGTGCAGGAGGCCGCGGTGGCGCATTGGACGGCTGCCGCGCCCGCCGCCGACCAGGCAAAACTGCTGTGGGTGGTGGTGCGTCACGAGATCGACTACAAGCAAGCGGCCTTCCTGGGCGACGGGATCATCGCCAGGACGTGGGTGGGAAGCGCCAGCCGGATTCGGTTCGAACGCTTTACCGAATTGCTCCGGGCCAGGGACCGCAGCCTCCTGGCCAAGGCACGCACTTTGTGGTGTCCCATCGACACCCGGACCGGGAGGCCGGCCAGCGTCAGTCCGGAAGTCCGCGCTTGCTTCTCCGTTTAGGCGAAAAAGGGGACAGACGCATTTAAATTTGAGTAAATGCGTCCGTCCCCTTTTTCCCGTGATAAGCTTTCCAACATGAAAACCATCAGCCGATCTGCTGTATTTGCGCGCCGCAAAGGCGCCTGCCTGGCGCAGGTTGCGTGCAGCCTGATGCTGGCCGTGGCGCCGCTGGCCGCCCAACAGGGAGACGTCCACCGGGACGTCCCCTACGTTCCTACTCCCCCAGACGTGGTCGAGGCTATGCTCAACCTGGGCGGAGTCAAGAAGGGTGACATCATGTACGACCTCGGCTGCGGAGACGGCCGGATCGTGATTATGGCGGCGCAGAAGTTCGGCGCCACTGGCACCGGCGTGGACATAGACCCGGAACGGATCAAGGAGGCGGAGGAAAATGCCAAGCAGGCCGGGGTGACCGGCCGCGTGCGCTTCCTCCAGATGAATCTCTTCGACGCCGATTTCCATGACGCCACGGTGGTCACGCTCTACCTGCTCCCGGAAGTCAACCTCAGGCTGCGCCCGAAACTGCTCAAGGAGTTGAAGGTGGGGACGCGCATCGTCTCGCACCAGTTCGACATGGGCGAGTGGAAACCCGACAAGCAGGTCAGCATGGATTGGCGGACCTTGTACCTCTGGACCGTCACCGAACAGGCCAAAGCGGAGTTCGGCGGCAAGTAGAAGTTCAGACACGCAGGAACTTCGTCAGCCGCTGCATGGCGGGTTCGAGAATGGAACGCTCGGCGGCATAACAGATCCGGACCGAACCCTCCCCGCCGGCGCCGAATGCCACGCCTGGGGCTAGCCCCACCCTGGTTTCCTCCAACAGGCGCTTGCAGAACGCGAAGGAATCGTCCAAGCCCTGGATGCGCGGGAACAGGTAAAACGCGCCGTCGGGCTTGGGGACTGTCACGCCAGGGATGCCGCTCAGGGCATCCAGACAGAGATTGCGGTTCCCTTTGAGCCGCTCGAGCATTTCGACCAGCGGGCCTTCGCCTTCCGCCAGAGCCGTCTCACCGGCCTTCTGCGCGAAGCTGGGCGCGTGAGAGATTATGAACTCGTTCAACTGCGTGGCCTTGGCCGCCAAGTCCCGCCGCGCCACCAGCCAGCCCACGCGCCAGCCGGTCATGCAGTAGCTTTTCGAAAACGAGTGCACCACCATCAGGGCGTCGTCGCGCGTGGCCATCCGCAGGATGGAGGGGACGGGGTCGCCCAAGCGCGCGCCGGCGTAATAGAGCCGGTCGTAGACCTCGTCGGCCAGAAGCCAGAGATCGTGGCGCCGCGCAAAATCGAGCAGGCGCCGCTGGTCCTCTTGGGTGGCCACCCAGCCGAGCGGATTCGATGGCGAGGTATAGACGAGCAGGCGGGTGCGCGGCGATACGGCTGCCTCGAGCGCGTCGAAATCCACCCGGTAGCGCTCGCCCGAAAGCGGGTGCGGCACCTGGACCGCGGCGGCGTTGGCCAGCATGACGCTGGAAGAGCCGTTGGGCCAGGCCGGTGTGAGCACCAGCGCCTGGTCGCCCGGATCGAGCGTGCAGCGGATTCCCATGTTCAGGGCTTGCACTCCCGAGGCCGTAACCACGATTTCGGTCGCCGGATCGAGCTCCACCGCGTGCAGCCGGCGGTAGTTCTCCGCAATCGCCCGCCGCAGGGAAGCGAGGCCGGCGTTCTCCGTATAGAAGGTGTAGCCATCCCGCATGGCGCGGATGGCCGCCTGCTTGATGTAATCCGGCGTGGGCAGGTTGGATTCGCCGAAGTACAGGCGCAGGACTCCATCCATCGACATGGCGATTTCCGCCAGTTCGCGAATGCGCGAGTGGGGCACGTTTTCGACCGAGCGTGCCAGGCGTGGCATAAGTGATATTCTCTCACTGGGCGCCGGTGAGACGTGCCCCGCCCGCGCGGAGTGTCGTGATACCATGAACATTCATTTCCATTTGAGGTTTTCGTGGCCAGAATCACCCGCAAACAACTAAAGAGCGATAAGTTTGCCCAGGAAGTCGGGCTTACAGTCACGTTCTTCGAAGAGCACAAAGAAGAAATCACCCGCTATGGCGCGATCATAGCGGTGGCCGGCCTGTTGTTCGCCGGCTATCTGTACTATCAACGAAAACAGCACGGTGTGCGTGAAGAAGCGCTGACCAAAGCTATCCAGGTTCAGGAGGCGCCGGTCGGGCCCTCGGCCAACGGAGGTCTCGGTTTCCCTACGCAGGAAGCCAAGGATCAGGAAGCCCTGAGAGTGTTCTCCGATCTGCGGAACAAGTACGCCGGGAACGAGGAGGGCGAAATCGCGGAGTACTACCTGGGAGCCATCCGCGCCGACCAGGGAAAGCTGGCGGAGGCTGAAAAGAGCTTCCAGGAGGCGGCTCAGAAGGGCAACCAGAACTACGCCTCGCTGGCCAGATTCTCGCTGGCCCAGATCTACTTCGCCGATGGCCGCTCCGATCTGGGGGAGAAAACACTGCGCGAGTTGATCGCCAACCCCACGATCTTCGTTTCCAAGGAACAAGCGGCCATCACGCTGGCTCGTTATCTGGTGCCGACCAAGCCCGCCGAGGCGCGCAAGCTTCTGGATCCGCTGCGCAAAGTGCCCGGAGTGGTCGGCCAGATGGCGATTCAGGCGTACGGCGAGATTGCCCAGCAGTAGGCCTCGCGGTGCTGTGATGCTGGCGCGCCTGCGGTTTGCGGTGGAGCGAAGCCGGGGCCGGCGCTACCCTGAACCCGAACATCCCTACCGCAACGCCTTTCAGCGCGATCGCGACCGCATAGTTCATTCCCGAGCCTTCCGGCGGCTGGAGGCCAAAACCCAGGTTTTCACATCCGGTCTCTCCGATCATTTCCGCAACCGCCTGACCCACACCATCGAGGTGGCCCAAATGGCGCGCACCGTGGCCAAGGTGCTGGAGCTGGATGAGGACCTGACGGAGGCCCTGGCGCTGGCGCACGACATCGGGCACCCCCCGTTCGCGCACGCCGGCGAGGAGGAACTGAACCGGCAGATGGAGCGATTCGGCGACCACTTCGATCACAATCTCCACGCGCTGCGCATAGTCGAGAGCTTCGAGCAGCGGTACGCCCGTTTCCCGGGGCTGAACCTGACCTATGAAGTGCGCGAAGGAATGGTCAAGCACTCGCGCGATTTGACTCCCGGCGAGAGCCCCGAGCTGGATGCCTACCGGCCCGCCTTCCGCCCCCCTCTCGAAGCCCAGTTGATCGATCTTGCCGACGAGATCGCCTACAACACGGCCGATCTGGACGACGCTTTTTCCGCCGGCCTGCTGGCGGCCGAAGATGTGGCCGATTGCGTTCCGCAGTACCGCGCGATTTACGAGGCCATCGAATCGCAGTTCCCCGGGGCCAGCGGGCGCGAGCGCTTCCACGAGGGACTGCGACGCCTGATCGATGCGTTGGTGACAGGCCTGATTGAAGGAACCGCCTCCCGCGCGCTGGAGGCGGCTGTCGCCGATGGCGATGAGGTGCAGACTTTTCCCCGGCGCCTGGCGGCGTTTACCGCGGAGGCGGCCGAGACCAGCCGCGCCCTGAAACACTTCCTGTATGCCAAGGTGTATGCTTCCGAGGCCTTGGGCGAGGACCGGCGGCGCTCCATGACCATGATCGGAGAGCTGTTCCAGTTCTTCCTTGACCAGCCCGGCCGCCTGCCGCCCCCATACTGCCAGCAGGCGCTGGCCGAGCCCGCGCATCGCGTGGTGTGCGACTACATCGCCGGCATGACCGACGCCTTCTTCCACCGCACCTACGAGCAGATGATCCGGTAGCGCCGGCGCTACGACCTCTATACTAGGGGAATGGCTTGCGCGCTCTGCGAAACCCGGCGTCCCCGCCGCTTCTGCCCCGGAGTACGGGGCGATATTTGCACCACCTGTTGCGGCGCCGAGCGCGAAGTCACGGTGAGCTGTCCGCTGGATTGCGAATACCTGCGGGAAGCGCGTAGGCACGACAAGACGCCGCCCATCGACCCCCAGCAAGTCCCCAATCGGGACATCCATGTCACGGATCAGTTGTTGAGCGACAACGAAAAACTCCTCGCTTTTCTTTCCATGACCCTCACGCACGTCGCATCGGAGACGCCGGGCGTGGTGGATTTCGATATGCGCGACGCACTGGACGCGCTCATCCGCACCTACCGCACTCTGCAAAGCGGCGTGTACTATGAAACCCGCCCGACCAACCCTCTGGCGGCGCACATTTGCGACGTGGTGCAGGCCGGCATTGCAAGGTTTCGGCGTGACGAGACCGAGCGCCTGGGGATGACCAAGACGCGCGATACCGACATCCTGGGGCTGCTGATCTTTCTACAACGCTTCGAACTGGACCAGAACAACGGCCGGCGAAAGGGCCGCGCGTTTCTCGATGCCCTGAGCAGGATCTACGCCAATGAGCCCGGCGCGGCGCCTCCGGCGGCATCGTCTTCGCTGATCCTGCCCTGAGGCGGCAACGATCCGGGTTGACGGTAAGGTTCCTCGAACGCTACAGTAGGATTGTCACCTTCATCCGCCCAGCAAGTCCCTATCGTCTAGCCCGGCCTAGGACATCGCCCTTTCACGGCGGTAACGGGGGTTCGAATCCCCCTGGGGACGCCAAACCTTTTCACCTTCCATGACAAACTGATTTGCGCTACGCTGGTGGCGGCCACCAGGCCAAAACGGAAGGACTGGCAGAAGAAAGGGAAGCTGATCATGCAGCGAAGAACGTTTCTGCACACACTATTGGCGGGCGCCGGAGGCGTCGCTCTCGGCGGAAGGGTGGCCCACGCGGCCCTGCCAAAGATGAAAATTACCCGTGTCCGCTACTATACTCCCGGCAAGGAAACGCGTGGCGGGTTTGGGAGTCTCACCTCAACTGCAAACGTCATCTGTATCGACACCGATGCCGGTATTACGGGAATCGGCGAAGGCGGAACGAAGGACTCACTCGAACACTGTGCCGGCGCGCTCATCGGCCAAGACCCGAGCCGGATTGACACTCTCTGGCAAAACATGTTTCGCGGGGCCTTCTACCCCAGTGGCCTCGAGAAGCTGCATGCACTGGGCGGTCTGGATATCGCCTTGTGGGACATTAAGGGAAAAGCCCTGGGCGTGCCGGTTTACGCACTCCTGGGGGGTCCGACGCGCGACTTGTGCGAGTGCTACGGCGGCGGCGGCCAGGGAAAGACCACGATCCGTGAAGCGGCCCGCGCCAGCATGGAAGCCGGCTTCAAGGCCTTCCGGACCGAGGTAATCGGCCCGGGGCTTTCCGACACCGGAACGAGTTCACGCGGGGCCCAGAACTGGAACCCGCACCAGGCGGTGCTGGCCACCTTCAAGCGTTGCCAGGAAGCTCGTGAGGGCGTGGGCGAAGACGGCGACTTCATTTGCGATTTCCACGCCAAGTTGGACATGTCCGACTCCGTCACGCTCGCCAATATGCTCGAACCTTTGCGGCCCTATTTCTGCGAGGACCTGACTCGGAACGAGGCCCTTCCCCTGTATCGAACCATACGAGAAAGGGTCAGGGTGCCACTCGCGACAGGTAATGCCGGCAAGGTTGAGCTCAGGGAATTGATCGAGGAGCAGTTGATCGATTACGCGCGCGTGAGGCTCCCGAACCTTGGCGGCATCACTGAGTACATGAAGATTGCCGCCATGTGCGAGACGCACTTTGCGGGATTGATCCCAGAGGGCACGGGACCGATTTCCACCGCCGCGGAGGTGCACGTCGCCGCCGCTACAAATGTGCCGTTCCTGTTGCAGGTTGGCGGTGCGGGCACGCGGCCTTACCTGCCTCAATGCTATGACTTCCGTCAAGGCAAGGTCTATGTGAACGAGCGGCCGGGTTTGGGTGTCGAATTCGATCCCAAAGAGGCAACTCTGATCACGGAAGTGACTCAACCCGGGAATCTCGGTGGCATGTGGCGTCCAGACGGGTCATATACGAACTGGTAGGCGCTGGCATTTCGCGACGCTTGGCTTGGGCCGATTGCCAATCGGCCGCAGCTTGCCAAGCTGCCCCACAGCTTCACTTCTTGATGTGCCCCACCGTCTGCGCGAACACAATCCGCTGGTCGGGCCGCAGGTTCAGAGCCTTGCTCAGTTCGGGACGCGACACCGACCCGCGCACTACCGCGCCGAGGCCTTCGGATGCGCAGAACAGGTACACGTTTTCAGCGATCAACCCGGCATTGGCGTTGGCCGTGGCGTTCTTATTGTTCTCGTCCCCATTTCCCATTTTGGCGAAGTCGGCCACGTAAACCAGGTTCAACGCCGCTTCGGCGACAAACGGCACCGTCCCCGTGAGCTTGCGCAAATCGCCGCTGGCCGCCGGCTTGAGGGCGTTGCCCTTGGCGTCGTAGACGTACGCGCCATCCGCCATCACCGCGTAGAGTTCGATTTCCTGACGGTTCGACGCCGAGGGCGCGGTGCGGCGGCCATCCTCGCGGTTGATCCCCCAGCCAGCCCACAGCAAGTTCGAAAGCACCTGCGGCGAGAGCTTTTCCGTGCTGAATTCGCGCGTCGAATGCCGTTCCTTGAGAGCCTGCATCAGCGGTTTGCCTCCGCTGGTCTGCGGCGCCGGCAGGGCCACGGGTTTCAGATCCTGCGCGAACAGCCCCGCGGGAACCAGCAAAAGGGCAAAAAAAGACCTGGACATCGGAGTTCTCCTTCTCCCGCAGTATAACGCCGCCCGCGCCTGCCCCCGCGTCGTTTACACTGAGCTTGTGATGACACGTTGGCGCATTTCCTTTTTGATCGCGTCGGCTTTCACCGGGGTGGCCGCCATGCTCGCCACCGGTGCGGCGTCCGGCCAATCCGCGGGACCCGTGGACTTGCTGCCCGATGAGGGCCTGCACGGCTGGACCCGCATCCCCTTTTCCGCCATCGACGGCGTCAAGCCCAAGCTGCAATGGCGGGTGGACCCCGCCCAACACACCCTCATCTGCGCCGGCGACGGGGGACATGAATGGCTTCGCTACGACAAGGAGCTGGCCGACTTCGTCTTCGCCGTGGACTGGCGCTTCACCCCGCGCGGCGAAGCGGAAACGCGCTACAACAGCGGCGTCGGCGCCCGCCTCTCGGAGTTTGGCGAAATCTATTACCAGGCGCAGACCAGCCTCCGTGGCGGTTACCTGTTCGGAAATAACTTCGTCGATGGCGCGCTCCGGCGTTTCAATCTGAGCAAGGAAATGAAGGAGAACCGCGTCAAGCCAGCGGGCGAGTGGAATCACTACGAGATGCGTGCCCAAGGCAACCACCTGACGCTCGCGGTCAACGGCGTCGTTGTCAACGAGTTGCCGAATTGCGGCCTGCTCAAAGGCTACATCGCCCTGGAGGCCGAGGGGTACGAGATCACCTTCCGGGACCTGAAACTTCAGGTGCTCCCGTAGCGCTCTACGTCACCACCATCTTGCCTACGCCGTCGGAGTATTGCGCGTTGATGGCAAACGCCTCCGCGATGCGCTCCAGCGGGCGCGTGTGCGTCACCAAAGGGCCGAACCACTCGGTCCGGTGCGCCAGCAACTCCAGCGCGGCCTCCGATTCGTGAACCGAGCGGCGCACATTGAGGATGGCCAGCTCCTTGCGCCGCATTGGCGAGACTTCGAACGGCACCATCGCGGCGGAATGAATGCCAGTGAGGACCACGCGGCCGGCATTGCGCGCCACTCGAATCGCCCAATTGGTGGTGTGCTCCTTGGCGGCGCAATCGATGGCGCAATCCACGCCGCGGTTGCCGGTATCGGCGTGAATCTGCCGCACTACGTCGATTTCGCCTGGGTCGAGCGCCGCATCCGCGCCCATCCGCAGTGCCATCTCGCGCCGGTGCGCCAGCGGTTCGATGGCCCAGATTCGCCCCGCGCCCGACACCTTCAGGCAGGCTACCGTCAGCAGCCCGATCGGCCCCGCCCCGAACACCGCCACCGTCTCCCCAAGCTGAACCGCCGCGAGTTTCATCGAATGCATGGCCACCGCCAGGGGCTCGAACATCGAGGCCACCTCGAACGAGAGGCCCCGCGGAATGGGAAGCAGGTTGGAGACCGGCAGGTTCAGGAACTCGCGGAAGAAACCTGGATATCCCGAATTGCTAAGGAACCGGATGTTGGCGCAGACATTGTGGTGGCCGGTGCGGCAGAATTCGCAGTGGTAGCAGTAGAGCGCGGGCTCCAGCGCGGCGCGGTCGCCGGCGGACCAGCCGGTCACGCCGGCCCCCGTCTTGACCACGGTGCCCGAGGGTTCGTGGCCCAGCACCATGGGGTACTGGCACGCCATATCACCTATGCCGCCTTCCGAGTACGAATGGAGATCGGAGCCGCAGATGCCCACGGCTTTCACCCGCACCTGCACCTCGCCCGGAGCTGGCTCTTGAATCTCTTGTTCCACCAGGCGCATTTCGCGCGGCGCAATCAGTTCGGCAATCAGCATCTTCACTCATTGTAAGTTAGAATCTACGCATGATCCGGCGCACCGCACTCTTTGCGCTCCTCACTACGGCGCTTGCTCATCCATCGTCGGCGCAGGGTGACCTGGCGGCCGCGTTCGCCAGCCAGGTGCGGACCGATGTGGCTGTTCTGGCCTCTCAACCGGCGCTCGCAATATGGCAGAAATCTCATGCCGGCAAGCTGGAACTAGCCCATTACGAAACAACCACGGACCCATACCAAGAGGATTTCACCCGGCTGAACCGTTGGTGCGCCGCCTCCGTCAGTCAATCGCCGGCGCAGGTGATCCGCGCCGCGTTGTTCTATGTGCCTTCGGTGGTCAGCGGCGCATTGCCGCCGCTGCCCGAAAAGGAAGACGCCACGCTCACACGCGCTTGTCGAATGCAGGCGATCTGGTACCAGACTCCGGCGCTGGCCTCCACGGACGCTGTCGTCCGCGAGCTCTCGTCTTCCTGGGGCCAGCCGAATGGCCAATCCGCGGAACCCGATATCAGAGGGTGGGCACTTTGGAAGGGCGTCGTGGCGTGGCATCGGGCGGGCATGAACGTCTGGGTGGCCGACGACCCCAACGGACAGCCCGACGGCGCCGGCGGGCCGCGCTTGATCGTCTATGCGAGAAGAGACAGCCCGCGCGATCCGGACTTTGGCCTCCGGTGGCTCGGTGACGCGTTCGCGGATCGGGTGGCCGAGACCGCAGCTCAAATTGCGGCACAGGATTCGACGCTGACCGCAGCCGTGTTGAGCCGTTCGAACTGCGATACGAGATCGCCGGGGACCGAAGCGGAGTCTCTCACGGCGAGCCGTCTCGCCCGGTGGCTCGGCGGCTCTAGCAGCTTGCCGCCACAGCGGAGAGCCGCGGTTCTCCTGCTCGCGGACTCTTATGTCGCCTGTGCCCGGATGTTCTCCCAGCGCCTCATCCAACTGGGCGCCAAATCCGGAGGGCCCTGCTCCAAGGACGGGCCCACCTACAGTCACAACTTCCGCGACCAGGCTGAGAAGCTCGATCCCCAAGGTCCGGCTGGTGAACTGGCTGGCCTGGCGAGCCTGGCGGATCCCTGTTCTCTCAAAGGCGCTCGCCCCTGGCCCGATCTGCTCGTCGAAAAGGGCGAGAAATTACTCGGCGAATTTCCCCCGGACCAATGGACACCCTGGGTTCATTTCGCCATCGCCCGCGCGCACGCCGTCAGGCTCTCTTTCTCTTATCCGGGGGGCGACCCGGACGAAGAAGGTATTCATCTCACGCGCGCGGCCATGCTGCGGGAGCGCCGCGCCGCTATCGAGCGCTTTGAGCGCTTCATCGAACAGAAGCCGGATGCTCCCGAGTCCGTCTTTGCCTGGCAGGAGGCCTGGCGGTTGCTAGCCGGCCTTCCGCCCAGCCAGATCCACTTTGGGTGCGGCTGCGAATAGAGCCGCGCGGGCGCGCCCATTGTAAGATAGCCATAGATGCTCGCTTTCCGTGAGTTCGAAGCTGGACCCGATCCTTTCGGCCGCAAGTTCCAGGTCATGTTCAAATGGCTGCAAACCGCCATCTCGCTGCGCGGCGCCGACACCGTCGATGTGAAGTTCATCCTGACGGATGACAACGGCGGCCGGACCGAAAAGACCATTGCGCTTCCCCATGCCAGCCTCCTCGACGTGAGCCGCCAGACCGCCCGCGACATGGACGACCCCTGGTGCGCCCGCTTGGCGACCCTGCACCTGCTGCATGTGGTGAAGACCGGCGAAGACGTGGAGAAAGACCTCGTCACCGTCCTGCCCGCGGATCTGAAGCGTTACGCCGGCGAACTGGCGCGCACGGAAGAATCCGAAACCCACGCCGGGTGATTCGATTCACCACAACCCGCGGACTCGCGCCCGGTTCTCCGTCGGAATGTCATGCGTTTGTAACATTCGTTCGGTAACCTGAAAGTTATGGCCACAGACGATTCGCTAAACACGGCAGTACTTGTCGGCGATGAACGCGGAGATGTCTTAAAGGAAGTTTCGGCCACGCTGGGAAAGGCCGGATTTGTGGTGGTGGCCGCATCGAACGGTCGAGCGGCGCTGGACCGCTGCCGGTGCCAGCATCGGCCCGTGGACCTAGCCGTAATCGACACCGCGGCCACTGGAATCAAGCCGCTGGAGGTGGCGAAGCAGTTGCATGAAATATCCCCATGCGTGCGAATGCTGTTCCTTTCCGACGGCAACCCGGAGACGGTCCCGGAAAACGAATCGCTGGGACACGTGCGCCGGTTCCTGCCAAAGCCCTTCCGTAGGTGCCAGTTCCTCGGACGAGTTCTCGAAATGATGGAACAGCCGAGAGCTATGAGCGCTTGAGGCTGCCGGGTCCGGCCCGCGCGTCAGACTTCTTCGCTGGCTTCGGCGTGGTGCCGGACGTCGACTCCCTTAATCAGGAAAACAACGTCCTCCGCAATATTGGTCGTATGGTCGCCGATGCGCTCCAGGTTACGGGCCACGAATATCAAATCGACCGCGGCTGGGACCACGCCCGGGTCGAGTTGCATGGTCGCCAGCAACTCTGCGTAAACGGCATCGCGCAAATGATCCACCTCATCGTCCGCCAGCAGCACCGAGCGAGCCAGCGATTCGTCTCCATTGACGAATGCGTCGAGGCATTTGAGCAGCATGGATTGCACCAGTGACGCCATGGCGGGAATATCTACCATTGGCTTGACCAGCGGATGGTGCATCAGGGAGAGCGACCGTTCCGCGATATGCTGGGCCAGATCGCCGATGCGCTCTAAGTCCGTGTTGATCTTGAGCGCGGAGGTGAGGAAACGCAGGTCTTTGGCCACGGGCTGCCGGAGCGCGAGCAACCGCGTCACCATGCCGTCGATTTCCATTTCCATGCGGTTGATTCTCGGCTCGTCCCGAATCACCTGCTCGGCCAGTTCCCTGTTTTGATCCACCAGGGAGCGGACACTGCGGCTAATGGCCGACTCCACCAGCCCGGCCATTTCCAACAACTTGTTGTTCAGTTCCTCGAGTTCAACGGTAAAGTGACGCAAGAACTATGTCTCCCTTTCCGGACTGGCCGGCCCGGACTACCCAAATCTTCCGGTGATGTAATCTTCCGTCTCCCTGCGCGCGGGGTTCTTGAAGATGACATCCGTCTGGTCGAATTCGATCAGGCGGCCCAGCAGGAAGAATCCGGTGAAATCCGCGACCCGTGCGGCCTGTTGCATGTTGTGGGTCACGATCACCATCGTACACTGATCCTTCAAGCCGAACATGAGCTCCTCGATTTTGGCCGTGGCTATGGGATCCAGAGCGGAGCACGGTTCGTCCAGGAGCAGAACCTCGGGATTGACGGCCAGCGCGCGGGCGATACACAGCCGCTGCTGCTGACCTCCCGACAAGGCGTACGCCGAGTCATGCAATTTGTCTTTCACTTCTTCCCATAGGGCGGCGCGCTTCAAACTGTGCTCCACCTTGTCCCGCATTTCTCCCCTCGAAGCCATCCCATTAATGCGCAGCCCGTAGGCGATGTTGTCGTAGATCGACTTGGGGAAGGGGTTGGGCCGCTGGAATACCATGCCCACGCGCCGCCGCAGGCTGGTGACATCCAACTTACTAACATCTTCGTTATCCAGCAGCACCTGGCCTTCCAGGTGCGAATTTCGAATCGTGTCGTTGATGCGGTTGAGATTCCGCAAGAACGTCGATTTGCCGCAGCCCGAAGGGCCGATCAGCGCCGTAATCCTGTTGGCGTGCATATCCAACGAGATGTCGTACAACGCTTGGGACGAGCCATAAAAGAAATTAACGTTGCTGGCACGCAGCTTAGGACCTGCATTTGGGGTTGGCATCGGAGCGTCGGTCCATCTTGCCCGCCGGGTGGCTGGCTCAAAAGCGGATTCGGGTACAGTGTTCATAGTTTTATGACCGCTAAGCGCGTGGAACGGAAATACCTCGCGCCAGCACCAGACGAGCGGCAATGTTGGCGATCAGGACCATACCAATCAGCACCAGTCCCGCCGCCCAGGCCTGCCGATGCCAATCGTCGTATGGCGCAATCGCATGACTGTATATCATGACCGGCAAGGAAGCCGTCGGCTGGGTGATTCCTCCGCCCCAGAACTGGTTGTTAAATGCCGTAAAGAGCAAAGGAGCGGACTCGCCGGAAATGCGTGCGATGCCAAGAATCATGCCGGTCAGAATTCCCTTGCTGCCGGCTGGCACTACCACGGTGGCGATGGTTTTCCACTTACTCGCTCCTAACGCCAATGCGGCCTCGCGGAGCGAAAGCGGTACTTCCCGCAGGAACTGCTCTGTCTGACGGGTCACGATAGGGATCAGCATTACGGCGAGGGCAATCGACCCAGCCAAGCCGGAAAACGACCTCGTCGGGACCACCACCAGACCCCAAGCGAGCAGACCTACTACGATGGAGGGAATCCCGTTCAGCAGATCCGCGACGTAACGGACCAGCGGACAGAACACCTTGTCTTCGAACTCAGACAGGTAGACGCCCGCGAGAAACCCGAATGGAAGCCCCATGAGAGCCGCCACGCCGACAATCTTCAGGCTTCCGACAATTGCGTTGGCCATGCCACCGCCGATTTCGCCGGGCGGAAGCGGCAGCTTGGTAAAGAAATTCCAATCCAGCGATCGGCCCCCGTAATAGACCAGGTATCCAAGTATAAGAAAGAGACTGCAAACAGCGAGCACGGTGAATACAGCGGTCACGCTGAGCATCGCGGCGTTGACTGACTTGCGCCAGATTAGATTCCCGCGCATCATCTCTTGGAGCCCTTTCGGGTAGTCGCCACGATCATCAGCCGCGCGACGCCGTTAATGATAATCGTAAGTAGAAACAGAACCAGCCCAAGCTCAATCAGGGCGGACTGATAGACTTGCCCGGTGGCCTCGGAGAACTCATTGGCGATCACGGCCGCAATCGAATAACCCGGTGCGAAGAGCGAAGCTACGATCTTCGGATCGTTTCCGATCACCATGGTGACCGCCATCGTCTCGCCCAGAGCGCGCGCCAGACCGAGGAAGATCGATCCCAAAATCCCCAGCTTCGCGTACGGCACCACGATCTGCCAGGTGCTTTCCCAACGGGTAGCGCCCAACGCCAGGGCCGCTTCTCTTTGCTCGCGCGGCACGGCCAAAAGAGCCTCTCGCGACACTGAAATGATGAAGGGGATGGTCATGATCGATAGAACCATCCCGCCGGTGAGGAGCCCGAAACCATAAACGGGGCCCTTGAACAGCGGCAGAAACCCGAGCGTTGACTTTAGAAACGGCTCACCGTAGTCCCGCATCAGCGGCACTAATGTGAAAAGAGCCAGCAAGCCGTAGATGACGCTTGGAATAGCGGCCAGAAGTTCGATCAGAAAGGTGAGTGCGCTGGAGATACCGGCGGGCGCCAATTCCGAGAGGAAGATGGCGGAGCCCAACCCCAAAGGTACGGAGATCAGTAGTGCCAGAATCGAAGTGACAACCGTACCATACACGAATGGCAACGCGCCGAAGTTTTCCGTTACCGGGTTCCAGGTGCTCGAAAACAGGAAAGCAAAGCCAAACTTGTGCCGGCTCGGCGCGGATTGGAACCACAACTGCCACACCAGCAGCAAGGTGATCAGTATGATGCTGGCCGCAAAAGCGAGCGTGATCAGACGAGCGACAATGTCGCCCGTCTGAGTCGTCTGCCGCCGGATGGCTGTTATATCTGCAACTGCCGGAGTAGCCATATTGCCACGCCGAATCCGCGATTACTGAATCTTCGCGATCTGCTTGACCTCCTTGGCAATCACTTCCTTGGGCAGCGAGGCATAGGACAGACCGGCAGCATACTTTTGACCATCGGCCAGCATCCATTGCAGGAATGCCTTGATCGTCTTAGCCTTGGCCGCATCCGGAATGTGGCTGGGAATCAGCAGCCAGGTGAAAGTAGAGATAGGGTACGCGTTCTTCCCCGCGGCGTTGGTGATCGAGACACGAAAATCGTCCGGTATATTCTTGGCCGCGCCCGCGGCCGCTTCCGTGACAGTGTTGAAGTCGGCTTTGACGAAAGCGCCGGATGCGTTCTTCACATTGCCGTAAGCCATTTTGTTCTGGACCGCATAGATCAGTTCCACGTAGCCGATCGAGTTCGCGGTCTGCTTAACCGTACCTGCGACACCTTCGTTGCCCTTCCCCCCCAGGCCCACGGGCCAGTTCACGGAAGCACCTGCTCCCACTTTGCTTTTCCAATTGGGGCTCACTTTGGAAAGGTAGTCGGTCCAGACGAAGGTCGTCCCGCTGCCGTCCGAGCGATGCACAACCTGGATCTCCTCATTGGGAAACTTGACACCGGGGTTGTCCTTGGCCAGGCGCGCATCGTTCCATTTCGTGATGGTGCCCAGAAAGATCCCGGGGAGCGTCTCGGATGTGAATTTGATCTCCTGGGTAACGCCGGCGATATTGTAGGTCGGCACCACACCACCCAACACGCTCGGGAAATGGAGAGGCTTCACCGCCAGCTTGGAAATCTGCTCGTCCGTCATGGGCACATCGGACGCGCCGAAATCCACGGTCCCGGCGGTCAGTTGGGCGATGCCCCCTCCCGAACCGATCGATTGGTAGTTGACCTGCACGTCCGCGTGCATCTTGTGGTATTCGTCAAACCACTTCTGATAGATCACGGCCGGGAAGCTGGCTCCCGCGGCATTGATCTGTTGGGCCGTCGCCAACGGGGCGGCCACCATCATCAGGCCAGCCAGCGCCAATGACATCTTCATCGTCTTCATATATGTTTCCTCAATTTTCCCATTGAATCATTACAAGTTGGTTACGGATCGGTTACCAATTAGTTACTCGATCCCGAAATTGCGGCCCTACTTTACCGCCGGTGCGCCGCCCGGAAGCGTGTAGCGCACGTTAAAGTAGATCGTATTGTCGTGCGTGCCCTTGGGGGCGTTCACGGCGACATACCAGGGAAGGCGCATCAGGTATTCATACTGGCCCATGAGGTTGACGGCGCCGTACTTGGCATCTTTCCAGATGGTCTGGTTGAAGCCGAAAGTGATTTCCTGAATGGAGCGGTTCTGGCTGTTGGCCGCGCCCCGGTACCCGTAGCCGACCAGGCTGGTGCCGTTGGCGTCGATCGCCACATTGCGGCCGATATAATCGCCGCTGTAGTAGGCATAGAGCAGCGTGTTCTTGAATGTTCCTTCCAGGCCGCTAACCCAGCCGTCGGCATGAAGCGCGCTGAGAGATCCGTCCGCGCGGACGATGATATCCGGGGCCGCGCCAAAAAGGTAGCGGCCTTCACCGTCACTCAGCAGTCCCGAGGCGACGAAGCGGACCTTGTTCGTGATCCCCGCATTGAGGCCGAATGTCAGCCCCTCGCCGGTCGTGGTGTGGTGCGACCACGGCGCCGCGAGCGAGGACGTCTTGAAGCTGCTCAGGATGCCTCCGACTTCGAAGTGCAAGCGCGAGCTCGGATCGAATGCCACCTTGGCAATGATATCCGGCGTCAGGGTAGGCGATTGCAGATAGCTAGCGCCGCTGATATTGCCGGCCGAGTCGACCTGCGTGGGCACCAGCCCAGCGAGGGCCGACGGCAGCGTAGTCGTTCCGCCACCGCCCGAATTACCGATGTACTGGTCGGCTTGCTCCACGGAGAGCCCGAAATTCACCTTGTCCTGCGGACCGTGGAAAAGGATACGCAGACCGGGCTGGCGCGTCCAGGTGAGGCCCGCGATGTAGTTGATGTCTACAACCTGGCTATAGAACAGATCGCTGGGCAGCGCCGACAGACCTTTGCGGTTGGGCGTCATCATGCTCCAGCTCTGTCCAGCAAGGAATTCAATCGAGCCCTTCCGGACATCGAGCCAGTACAGACGAAGGCGGGGAACGATGGCGCCGTTGCTCACAGCCAGGGAAGTCGAGCCGCTGGTTCCGTTGAAGTCGAACTCGTTATAGCCGATGAAATGGGCGCCCTTCCAGTTGCCGTCGACGCGGAAACCGATACGCGAGTTCTGGCTGCTGAAATGAAATTCCGACAGGTTGCCCTGGACGGCGTTGTTGTAAGGAACACTGCCGAAGTTGGTGCCCATCGAGCTCG
>Ga0326727_10006986_pt1 | contig 30336 bp, 30 predicted proteins | sample MB2enrmetagenome_FD_207643 | JGI IMG/M metagenome (GOLD analysis project Ga0326727, IMG submission 207643) | Lab enriched peat soil microbial communities from McLean, Ithaca, NY, United States - MB29MY | ecosystem: Environmental > Terrestrial > Soil > Wetlands > Peat | place: USA: New York... | reverse complement strand
CGCGCACAGTTTCATCTTGTCCAGTCGCCGCTCCATCAGCTCCTTCAACTTTGCCCGACTGGATTCGATGAAGTGTTCGCTGATGGCGCTCTTCTCCAGCCCATACGCCTCCGCGAATTCGCGCACCCAAGGTGCGTGCTGCCAAGAGGGTTGAGCAAGAGGTTCAGGCGGGCACGATTGTACCTCCACTCCGGGTGTTGGACTACCGCGGTCAACCGACGACAATCGACTACGGCAACGACCACCGAGGCACGCTCGTCTTGGTCTTCTCGCCGCTATGCGGTTGGTGCGCCAAGAATTGGCCGGCATGGAAGGACGCGATTGCGCGGATAGATACTAAGCGGGTCAATGTAGTCGCAGTAGACCTGCTCGGTACGCTCCCGCCTGATTGTGTTGCTCGCTTCAAGATCGATGCGCTTCGGATCGTTTACATGCCGGATCCTGCAACAACGAAACAGTATCGGCTGGGCACCACACCTCAGACCATTCTGATTGGTGCCGACGCTCGTGTACGACGAGTCTGGAGCGGGCCTCTCACCAGTGAGCAACGTCGCGAACTGGGTGAAAGCATCGAGTCTATGTAAGTTCAAACAGGAGAGGAGGTGATAACGGTGCGAAGAGTGACCCGGGTTTTGACCTTGGGGATAATGGCCGCGATGTTGTTCGCGGGGCTCTTTTCGGCCAGACAGCTAGCCCCTGCCGGCGGCTGTGAAGGCTTGCAGTGCTCAAATGGCTCCGACTGCGGTGGTAATTGCTTTTGCAACAATCCAACCGGAGACCTTGCTGCCGGCATGTGTATCGGGAACGAATAGGGTCCACGCGCAAGTAATAGCAATTGATGCCCGCGTAAACGGCGTGGGACCTGATGTCTCCCACGCCGTCCAGGCGCGGGCTACTGCAAAACCCGGATGGAATCCTGTCCACGGGCAAAGAAGAACCTAGCGGCAACAGGGGCTCCGCAGAATAGTCTGAGGTCTGCCCTCCACGAATTCGGGCTCGGCTTCGTCATATGAGTGCTGCGATCGAACGTGGGGACCAGGGAGATCTTGATGAAAGTGGATAATGCAAGTAACCGGAAAATCGCGAGGAGCGCCATGTACCTGCTTACCGGACTTGCGGCGGTTGCCAGCTCCCTCGGTATCCTTATTCTGAACACGCTGTCGGGGTTAGCGCAATCGGAGGTCAAGCCCGCCTCCGCGCCAGCATTCGAGGTGGCGTCAATTAAGCCGGCCAGCCCGAAGGCCCAGGAGGTAGGTTTCGATACGCTGCCCGGCGGAAGGCTCATAGTCAGAAACGCGGCTCTATGGCAAATCATCCAAGAGGCATTTGAGCTGAGGCCTCGTCAGCTCCAGGGTGCGACGGGGCCCTCCTTTGTTGCGCGTTATGATATTGATGCCGAGGCGGAAGGCGACCCCACTCGCGGCCAGATGATGGCGATGCTGCGGACTCTGCTGTGCGACCGCTTTCAACTGAAGTTCCACCGCGAGACCAAGGTAGTCCCGATTTACGAGCTAATCATCGCAAAGCACGGCCCGAAGCTCAAGGGGTCGGCCGCTACTGAGCCAGGTGTTCGCCTCCATCGAATCCCTTCAACAAACGGGTCCGGCATGGGTTATGTTCTAACCGCGCAAAAGATCTCTATGTCGAAGTTCTCCGGCTACTATTTGACGTCTATGTTGGAGCGGTCCGTGTTCGACCGCACAGGGATCAAGGGAGAGTTCGATTTCCAAATGAATTACGCCCATGAGGACAATCCCGATGCCCCCTCACTTTTCACCGCGATTCAGACGCAGCTTGGGCTCAAACTGCGACCCAGCAAGGGACCGGTTGAGACCTTCATTGTGGACCACGCGGAGAGGCCGTCTGAAAACTGACCGGAGGAGGCCTGACACACGAGGATAATTGCGCCCAAAGATATCAAAGTTCGGTGGCCAGGGCTCTTTGCAAAGCCTGAAAACTCTTGACACGAGTGTCCAGGCTGCGCCCACGAGTGTCTGCAGCATCGAGACTCATCTCGACTCCAATTTCAGACTTCATGTGGGACGCAGAAGAGGTTTGATTTGCCGAAAAGCCAGCTCGGCGTTAGCTATAGACCCCTCGCTCACGACCCTCTGCACGGCGAATGCTTCGATGACACGAAAGCCGTTTATAAGCATTTTTGGCTGACTGCGATCCCTCTGCTTACGGTCGCTCCGCCCATTGCGTCCGAGCACCGTGGCGAGGTCCTCCTCAACGGCATTCCGGTTCCAGGCGCTACGGTCACCGCGACGCGCGGCAACCAGAAATTCATAGCCTTCACCGATTCGCACGGCATGTACTCGTTTTCCGGCCTCACCGATGGGACCCGGACCATTCAGGTTGAAATGCAAGGCTTCGCGCCGTTGAAACCGGACATCGGCACGGCCCCGAATGCGCCGGCCGCGGAATGGGATCTGAGATTGTTGCCGCTGGATCAAATTCAAGCGGTCGCGCCAACCCGATCGCAAGTCGCCGCATCCCCTGTGAGCATCAAAGAATCATAGCAGGCCAGTTCATTTGTACACCGATTTCGGCGAGCTCGCGGGTACGGGAATATTCGACGCGCTCGGCGGATGGGGCGAGGTGGGCCATCCCTCGATTCTCGCTCACGCGGGCGGCGGCTACCGGAATCGCTATGGCAGAATAGGCGGGTGCTACCCCAACGGCAACCGAGTGGCAGGACAGCGTTTCTGGCCTTCCTCTGTCTCGCCTTTATTTTGCGCGGGGCGTTCTATTGCGTCGAGCAGCCGATTTGGGAGGGCTACGACGAGTGGGCGCACTTCGCCTACATACAGTACATTGCTGAACACCACCGCTTGCCCGAGAGGACCGACCGGGTTTCCGGCGAAGTTCGCCGGTCGCTCGATCTGGTTCCCCTGTCCTCGTCCGCGGCGGAAGCTGTACACGGCGCTCTGACGCACGACGCTTTTTGGCGGTTGCCGCTTCCGGAGCGGCTGCGCCGGGAGCGGGAATTCCGGAAGTTGAATCCGGAGTGCAAGAATCCGGACGCTGGCGAACAGTCGCTTCTTCAATATGAAGCCCAGCAGCCCCCGTTGTATTACCTCCTTCTGACGCTTCCGTACCTGGCCGTGAAGGGTTTTCCCTTGCCCGCCCGGGTCCTCATCTTGCGGGTTATCAGTCTGAGTATTTCCGCGGCGGCGCTTCCGCTCGCGTACGGGATTGCGAGACGCGTTGCGGCCGCGCGGCGGATCGCGATCCTGATTCCGGTTCTCCTGGCGTCCTTTTCGGGACTGCTCATCGATGTGTGCTGCGTCGGCAACGATAGCCTCGCGATTGTCGCCGGTTCGGCTGCCGTCCTTGGCGCGGTCCGGCTTGCTGGCCGCCGGTATCGACGGGCCGACTGGATGATATTCGGAACGATACTGACTGCCGCGCTTCTGACCAAAGCTTACTTTCTGGCTTTTGTTCCCCTCGTGCCGTTGCTCGCCGCGATGCAGGGGCTCAGAAAGCGGGCTACCGCCGGACAGGCGATCACGGGATGCGGACTCGCCCTGGGAATCGTTGCACTCGGAGCGGGCTGGTGGTACGCCCACGCGTGGGCCGTGACGGGAACGTTATCCGGCGAGATGCTGGACGCGGCCACCGCCGGCCTTCGGGGAAAGCTCGGCGCGGTGTGGCAGGTTCGATGGTGGAGAGTTCTGGATACGGCCGCCTTCACCCATATTTGGACCGGCGGCTGGAGCTTCCTGGGGGTCCGGAGCTGGATGTACCGCGTCTTCGAAACGTTTGCCGTAGCGGCGGCGGCCGGTGTGATTGCGTTGACGGCCAGAATGATCCTCAACGCCGCACGAAGGCGCATTTTCCCGGATGATGCCGCGCGATTCGCCGCTGTCGCGGGCGCATACCTGCTGATCGTTCTGGGCATAGGCTACTTCACGCTGGGGGCTTTTCTCGCCACGGGCCTCTCCGTTGGCATTGGCTGGTACCTGTACGCCGCCGTGAGCGCTGAAATGGTGTTGCTGGCTGCCGGGTTCACGGGGCTGGCCGGGGTGCGGAGGGCGGGAGGCTGCGCCGCGCTGCTATGCCTTCTGGCGCTGGCCTTCGACCTGTACACCATGCATTTCGTGCTGGCACCGTACTACACGGGCCTGATCGGGCATCGGCCCAACGGATCTCTCGGCGCTTTCCGGATCGGCGCTCTGGCGGATGCCGGAATGCGCGGGATCTGCGCGCGCTTGAGTGTAAACAAAGGCCCGAGCATCGGGCCAGCCGTGGTTGCTGCCGTGTGGGCAGGCTACGTCTCGGCCACGGGCGCGCTCATGATGTTTTCCGCGGCGCAACTCTACCGGGCCGCGTTCAGCAGGAATCTCAGCAGCCGCGGCGGTCCTTCGAAGTCATGAGCGCTTCGATGTTGACCAGGTCGGTGGGGTAGTTGCCGGTATAGCAGGCGTAACAGTATTCCTGCCGGTCGTCGGAAACGGCCTCGCGCAAGCCGCCGAGGGAAAGATAGCCGAGGCTGTCCGCCTCGAGGAATTTCCGGGTCTCTTCGACGGTGCTGTTCGCGGCGATCAGCTCGCGCTTGGTGGGCGTGTCCACGCCGTAGAAGCACGGCGAGATGGTGGGCGGGCAGGAAATGCGCATGTGTACTTCGCGCGCGCCGGCGTTGCGCACCATGCGGACGATCTTGCGGCTGGTGGTGCCGCGCACGATCGAATCATCCACCAGCACGACGCGCTTGCCCTCGAGCAGGCTCCGCACCGGGTTCAGCTTCAGCTTCACGCCGAAGTCGCGGATCGCCTGCGACGGCTCGATGAACGTCCGGCCGATGTAGTGGCTCCGGATGAGGCCGTGACGGAAAGGAATGCCGGATTCGGCGGCGAAACCGATCGCGGCGGCGACGCCCGAGTCGGGCAGCGGGACGACCACATCCGCATCGGCGGGGTGCTCGCGCGCCAGCAGCCGGCCGAGCATCTCGCGCGATTCCTGCACCGAGCGGCCGAAGACGATCGAATCCGGCCGGGAGAAATAGACGTGCTCGAACACGCACTGGGCCTTGGACTGTTCCGGGCAGTAGCGCTCGCGGGTCAGGCCCTCGGGTCCCACGATTACCATTTCGCCCGGCTCCACTTCGTTGAGGTATACCGCGCCGATGAGGTCGAACGCGCAGGTTTCCGAGGCGAACACGTAGCTTTTCTTTCCGCCCGAAAGCTCCATCTGCCCCATCGCGAGCGGACGGAAGCCCTGCGGATCGCGCGCCACAATGATGCGGTCCTGAGCCAGAAACACGAGGGAAAAGGCGCCTTCCAGTTGAAGCAGCGCTTCGCGCAGCGCGCCGGCAAGCGTGCGTTCCCGCGAGCGCGCCACCAGGTGCAGGATCACTTCCGTGTCGCTGGACGCCTGGAAGATCGAGCCTTCGGCTTCCAGGTCGCGGCGCAGCTCCGCCGCGTTCGTGATGTTGCCGTTGTGCGCCACAGCGATGCGGCCCTTGTTGCACGCCACCGCGAAGGGCTGCGCGTTGGTGAGCACCGTGGAACCCGCGGTCGAGTAGCGGGTATGGCCGATGGCGATGTGGCCCGGAAGCCTGGCCAACTGCTCGGGCGTGAAGATATCGGCCACATACCCCATTTCCTTCACGCAAAAGACGTCGCAGCCGTTGGTGGAGCACATTCCCGCGCTCTCCTGGCCGCGGTGCTGCAGCGCATAGAGTCCGAGGTACGCGAGATTGGCCGCCTCCGGGTGGCCGAAAACGGCGACCACGCCGCATTCTTCGTGGAACTTGTCCCGCATCACTTACCCCCTCAAGCCGGCTTCGAGCCCACCCTCCCAAGCCTCCCGAAGCCGGCGAATCTCACAGTCCACGAGCGCCCGGCCGTGGTTGCGGATCGTCAGGCGGCCTTCCGCCGTGGTTCCCGCCACCACTGCATCGATTCCGTGCCGGGCCGCCGCCTCGATGACCTCGTCCGTGCGTGCGGTCGAAATCAGGATACGAGAAGCGCCCTCATGGAACAGTAGGAACTCGGGTCTGAGGCCGCTCGAAAGGTCCAGCTCGGCGCCAATCCCGGCCCCTCCGAACGACGACTCGGCCAGCGCCACCGCCAGGCCGCCGTCGCTAAGGTCGTGCGCCGATTCGGCCAGACCCGCCGCCACAATCTCGCGGACCGTCTCCTGCACCCGCTTCTCGTAGTCCATATCGAGCGCGGGGGGCAGGCCCCAAAGCTGCTTGAGTATCACCTTGGCGTACTGGCTGGAGCCGAACCGCATCTCGTCCGACGAGCCGATTCCGCCCACGAGCACCACGGAACGGCCTGGCGCCTTGAAGTCGATCGTGACCGGATTCTCGGTCTTCATCAGGCCCACGATGCCCAGGACGGGCGTCGGGTAGATGCCCTCGCCGAGCGTTTCGTTATACAGGCTGACGTTGCCGCCGGTGATCGGCGTATCGAAGAAGCGGCAGGCCTCGGCCATGCCTTCGATCGCCTCGACGAGCTGGGCCATGATCTCCGGCTTCTCGGGATTGCCGAAATTGAGGCAATTGGTCGCGGCCACCGGGAGCGCGCCGACGGTGGAAAGGTTGCGGCAGCACTCGGCCACGGCGAGCTTGGCGCCCTCGCGCGGGCAAAGATACGCGTAGCGGCCGTTACCGTCGAGGGCCATGGCGACCGAGCTATCGGTCTCCTTGATGCGCACGATGGCGGCGTCTCCGCCGGGGCCTTGCGTCGTGTTGGTGCGCACCATGTGGTCGTACTGCTGCCAGATCCAGCGCTTCGACGAGAGGTCGCCCGAGGCGAGAAGCGCGATCAGGTCCGCTTCCGGATTGCCGTTCGGGATGGGCGGCCCCTGGATCGGCGCTGTACGGTAAGGCAGCGTGTGGGGGCGGTCGTAGAGCGGCGCCTCGTCGGCCAGCTCGCGGCTGGGGATCTCGGCCACGATCTCGCCATGATTGCGGACGCGCAGCAGGCCGTCGCCGGTCACGGTTCCGATTGTAACGGCGTCGAGGCCCCACTTGCGGAAGACGCGGAAGACTTCCTCCTCCCGTCCCTTATCGACCACGAGCAGCATGCGCTCCTGCGATTCCGACAGCATGATCTCGTAGGGAGACATGCCGGTCTCGCGCTGGGGCACGCGCTCCAGTTCGATCTCCATTCCCGTGCCGGCGCGGCTTCCCATTTCGCAGGTGGAGCAGGTAAGGCCGGCGGCGCCCATGTCCTGGATTCCGACCACGGCCCCCGTCCCCATCGCCTCGAGGCAGGCTTCGAGCAGCAGTTTCTCCATGAACGGGTCGCCCACCTGCACGTTGGGGCGCTTCTGCTTGGATTCCTCGGTGAACTCGGCCGACGCCATGGAAGCTCCGTGGATGCCGTCGCGCCCCGTTTTCGCGCCCACGTAGATCACCGGGTTGCCCACGCCGCTCGCGCGTCCGTAAAAGATTTCGTCCTTCTTGAAGACGCCGAGCGCGAAGACGTTCACCAGCGGGTTGCCGTTGTAACACGGCTCGAAGATGCACTCGCCCCCGATGGTGGGCACGCCGAAGCAATTGCCGTAGTGTGCGATGCCCGAGACCACGCCCTCGACGATGCGCCGGTTGCGCGCGCCCGCCGCGGGGTCGTCGAGCGGGCCGAAGCGCAGGGAATCCATCACCGCGATCGGCCGCGCGCCCATCGTAAAGATGTCGCGCAGGATCCCGCCGACGCCCGTCGCGGCGCCCTGGAACGGCTCGATGAAGCTCGGATGGTTGTGGGATTCAATCTTGAAGGCGATTGCCCAGCCGCCGCCGATATCGATGATCCCGGCATTCTCGCCTGGACCCTGCACGACGAGCTTCGACCTTGTCGGCAGCTTCTTCAGGTGCAGGCGCGAGCTCTTGTACGAGCAGTGCTCGCTCCACATCACGCTGAAGATGCCAAGCTCGGTGTAGCTCGGCTCGCGGTGGAGCAGGGATACGATTTTGCCGTATTCCTCTTGCGTCAACTGGTGGGTGGCGATGAGATCGGAAGTAATGGTCATTTGGCTATCGGCTAAGATGCGTGGGGCGGACGCCCTCGTCCGCGGCCGGCCCCCTGGCCGGCCTTGTGCGGCATCAGGGGATCCCGCGCGGTCCAGGGGGACCGCCCCACGGAAACTTCCACTAGCGGCGCACCAGGGCCGCCATCATCGAACGAAACACAACGAGCCCGTCGGTCGAGCCCATGAGTGGATCGGCGGCGCGCTCGGGGTGCGGCATCATGCCGAGCACATTGCGGCCTTCGTTCAGGACGCCCGCGATATCCCGCAGCGATCCGTTCGGGTTGTCCAAATACCGGAAGACCACGCGGTCTTCGGCTTCGAGTTGGTCGAGCGTTTTGTCGTCGGCGTAGTAGCAGCCTTCGCCGTGCGCGATCGGCATCGTCAGGATTTGTCCCTTCGCGGCGGAACATGTAAAGGGCGAATCCACGGTTTCGGCGCACAGCCGGACCGGCCGGCAGATGAATTTCAGACCGCGATTGCGGATGAGGGCGCCGGGAAGAAGGCCGCTCTCGACCAGGATCTGGAAGCCGTTGCAAATGCCGAGCACGAGGCCGCCCTCGTGCGCGAATTTCTTCACGGCCCCCATCACCGGCGAAAACTTCGCGATGGCGCCGCAGCGGAGGTAGTCGCCGTAGGAGAAGCCGCCGGGCAGGATGACAGCATCGGCGTTGCCGAGGCGCGCCGAGTCGTGCCACAGGAACTCGGCATGCTGGCCGAGGTTTTCAGACGCGGCGTACCACGCGTCGTGGTCGCAATTGCTGCCGGGAAAGACGACAACACCGATTCGCATGGGAAAAAATCAGTTTAGCACCGGGGCGCGCCGGGAAAAGACACTCCCTGAACGCGGCAGGCGGAAACCGCCCCCACGATAACAGCGGAGACCAAACGGCTCGCGCGAAAGGACGAAGGAGTCTACTGAGCCGCGGCCGCCGGAGCCACAGCCACCGGTGCCACAGCCACCTTCGCTTTACGGCGCGTTCGCTTCTCGACCGGCGGCTGGCGGTCGCTCTTCTTCAGTGCGGTCACCACGATGTGGGTGAGGAATTTCTTCTCCCCGAAATCGTCGAACTTGATGACGATGTGCTCTTCGTTGCAGGAGAGCACCGAACCAAGGCCAAATTTCTGGTGCTCCACTTGGGCGCCTTGGGAGTAGGGTGTTCTGATTGCCATCTAGTAATGATGGTACCAGACTTGCAAACCATTGTCGAATCGAGCTGTTTTGACGGGGCCGGCGCCGGCCCGCGCCAGGCACTCAGCCGCTGCTCTATAATGGCGTACTGAAGCGGGTTCCCCCGTAATGGAAGCTCTCAAGAAGAAGCTTCAGGAAGAAATCACGGCGCTCGAATACGAATTGCGCAACGAGTTGCCGAGGGAAATCCTGAAGGCGCGCGCGCACGGCGATCTCAGCGAGAACGCCGAATATCACGCCGCCAAGGAGCGGCAGCGGTACGTGGACGCTCGCTTGAATCAACTGAAGCAGCGCATGTCCGTGCTGGCAATGGTGGATATGTCCCGGATCCCCCGCGATCGCGTCGGTCTCGGCTCGGAAGTCGTCGTGCTCGATGTCAAGAAGGACGAGGAGATTACCTACACGCTCGTCACCAGCGAGGAGACCGACACGTCGAAGGGCTGGATCTCGACCGGTTCTCCGATCGGCAAGGGCCTGCTAAATAAAGAAGTCGGCGACGTGGTGAAGATCACGATTCCGGGGGGCGTGCGCGAACTGGAGATATTGAAATTCACCACCATACACGACATGGGAAATAAGGCCTAGATGACATACACGCGAGCGATCGGCATTGCCTGCGGCAGCGTGATCCGCCAGATTGTTCATGCCCTGGCGCTCTCGCGGATTCATCCGAATGTCCTGACGTTTCTGGGTCTGGTGATCAACGGAGTGGCCGCGGTTCTGCTGGCGTCGGGCCGGTTCGTTAGCGCCGGAGTGGTGATGATCGTCGCGGGCCTGTTCGATATGGTGGACGGCCGTGTGGCGCGGGCGACGAACCAGGTCACGCTCTTCGGCGCGTTCTTCGATTCGGTGGTGGACCGTTATTCGGACCTGGTCCTCCTCATGGGCCTGCTGGTCTACTACGCGTCCATCAACCGGTTTTTCTACATCGTGCTGACGGCGGTCGTGATGACGGGCTCGGTGATGGTGAGCTACACGCGCGCCCGCGCCGAGTGCATCATCCCGAAATGCAAAGCCGGATTCATGGAGCGGCCCGAGCGCATGGTCCTGCTGATCCTGGGGGCGCTGACCAATCACATGGCGCCGGTGATGTGGGTGATCGCCATCATCGCGAACATTACCGTGGTCCACCGCGTGCTGTACACCTGGCAGGAGACCAGGCGCATCGAGGAAGCTCAGCTTCGCGCGGTAGAGACGGTCCACAACGCGGGCTGATTCCCGCGCGGTCAGCTCTCCAGGATCACGAACGCCATCCCGGTCGTCCGCGTGTGGGTGATCGAAAGCGAGACGTTCTTCACGCCGATCCGCTCGGCAAACGTGGCCGCCACTCCGTGAAAGCGCAGCGTGGGCTTGCCGGAAGGCAGGTTGGCCACCTCGAAGTCGCGCCACCGCACGCCGCGCTTCCAGCCCGTCCCGATGGCTTTCATTCCCGCTTCCTTGGCCGCGAACCGGCCTGCATAGCGCTCGAAACGGTTGGCTTTGCGCTCGACGTAGGCGATCTCGGCGGGCGTGAACACGCGCTCGATGAAGCGCGGGCCGAAACGTTCGCAGGCGGCGCGGATGCGGTCCACGTCGATCAGGTCGATGCCGGTGCCGGCGATCACAGCCCGGCCCCCGATGTGGTGATGGTCAACCGTCCGTGCTTCACTCCCTTGGTGGAGATCAATATGTCGGCAATTTTCCTGACCTCGCTCGCTTTGCCGCGCACGATCAGCACCTCCAGGCAGTGGTCGTGATCCAGGTGCACATGCAAGGTCGAGAGCACGTGATGGTAGTGCTCGTGCTGCACGCCGGTGAGCCTTTCGTTGAGCAGCCGGACGTGGTGGTCATAGACGATCGAGATCGTGCCTACAACCTTGCGTTCGGGGTTCTCCCAGCTCTCCTCGACGAGTTTGTCGCGAATCAGGTCGCGGAACGCCTCCGAGCGGTTGGTGTACCCGCGCCTGGCGATCAGGCCGTCGAACTTCTTCAGCAGGTCGGAATCGATTGCCACGCCGATGCGGCTCAGCTCGCCCATTCCTCACCCATTATAGGAGGAAGCGCGCGGCGCGCCCCGCTACTCGTCGGGCCATTGATACGGAAACATTTTTCCGGCCTGTTCCGGGCTGACCTTCTTCCCCAGGAGTTCGACAGCCCGGGCCAGCACCGGGTCGCGGTCGGCGGCCAGGTCGGCGGCCGTCGGCACCGTGGTTTCGTCCGGGGTGACGCCGGAAGATTCCAGGCTTTTGCCATCGCTCATCACCAGATCGGCATCGGTAATCGAAGCGCCATAGAAAACCATTGTGTCGGTGCCGATATGGTAGCTGTAACCTCGTGCCTCCATTACACTGCCGGAGCTGCGATCGCCCAATACCGTGCCCCGCTTTTCAAGCTGAATGACGCGCGCGAAAAGCTCCGCCGCCGAAGCGGACCGGCTGTCGATCAGCACCACCAGCCGCCCGGTGAAGGCCGCTGACAGAGGTTTGGCGACAAGCGGCTTGTCGCTGCCCTCCCGGCTCATCCGGCCGGCGATCCTCACTTCCTTATCAAAAAAGGACCCGACCATACGCTTGAGCGTGTCCACGCTGCCACCCGGGTTGCCGCGCAGATCCAGAATCATGGAGTCGTGCTTGCGCGCCTTGCCGATCATCGCATCGACCTCTTCCCGGGGAAAAACGAAGGAGGGCAAATTGAGGATAAACGGCCCGTCTGGGATCTCGACCGTCCGTGCCCGGCGGCGCCGTTCTTCCTTCTCCTCCTCCCGGAGATAGTTGTTAATATCGCTGTCGCCGCTGGCCGTCAGATCTGTAACCCTCTTCATTTCGCGCATCTTCGCCACCGCCTCAAGCTCGCGCTGGTTCCCGGCCGGATCCCGGAGAGACAACGGCAGCGCGGCTTGGGGCCGCAGCGTATCGAAGCGGTACTGAATCTTCCACAGATTGTCCCGCGCGGGAGCAAAGGGCCCGATCGCAAGGATCGCGTCGCCGGGCTTGATCCCTTTGGCCGCGGCGTCGCTCCCGGGCCGCACCTGGGTCACCAGGCACTGATCCCCCACCACTTGGTAGCGCAGGCCGTAGTCGTGACGGTAGGGACGCGAAGGCGGCTCGAAGAACAGGTGGGAGTCGTTCAGCTTCATAAGAGCCGAGGCGATATAGGCCATCGCCAGGTTCATCGAGTCCGCCTGCTTGATTTTCTGCTTTGTTTCCGCGACCGTCGCCTCCCAATCGACGCCGTGGAACTTCGGGTCATAGTAGTGTTTTTGAACGTCCCTGGAAATGGCGCTCCACATATCCAGGGCGCGTCCCCGTTCGACACCGGAGAAGTTCTGGGGAAAGGCCGGAAGGGCCAGCAGCAGCGCCGGCCCGATCCATTTCGCAAGGCGTACCGAAGGTCTCATGGCGCAAATTTTCCGTATGGAAGAAGGCCACTATATCCGATATAGCGGGTGGAACTCAATTGCGGGGCGCGCCGGTGGCACGCATTTAACAATCGTGCTACCGTGGTGGCCGGTGCATATTCCCGATGGATTTCTGTCCGCTCCCGTCTGGCTGGGACTGGACCTGATGGCCCCGCCCGCCGTCGTGCTCGTGGCGCGCCGGGCGCAGCGTGAATTCGAGGGAGCGCGAGCGCCGCTGCTCGGCGTGATGGGCGCGTTCGTGTTCGCCGCGCAGATGGTGAACTTCCCCGTCGGCATAGGGACCAGCGGGCACCTGCTCGGCGGCGCGTTGCTCGCGATCACGCTCGGCCCGGCCGCTGCGTGCGTGGTGATGACGGCGATTCTGGCGATCCAGGCCTTCGTATTCCAGGACGGCGGCATCCTCGCGCTCGGCGCGAACACCTGGAACATGGCGGTGGTTGGGGTGCTGGCCGGCTACCTGCCGTACCGCTTCTGGGGCGGGGGCAAATGGCGCCGCGTGGCCGTGTTCTCGGCCGCGGCCATTTCCGTGATGGCGGCGGCGGTGATGGCGCTCGCCGAACTGCTGGCGTCGGGCATCGCGATGCCGCGATCGATCGTTGGCGTCTCGGTCGCGCTGTTTGTCATTTCGGCGGTTCTCGAAGGCGCCATCACGGTTGCGGTGGTCGAGGGCATCGAGAGGCTGAGCCCCCGGCTCATCCGCCCGGCCGCGCCCGAGCGTTCCTGGGCGCTTACTGGTTTGGGCGTCGCGGCGGTGGTGCTGGCGAGCTGCGGAGTGCTGGTGGCGTCGACCAACCCGGATGGCATCTGGAGGCTGGCGGGCCAGCTCGGAATCGCGGCGCGCGCCACCAGTCTCATCCGAGCGCCTCTGGCGGACTACCACGCGGGCTGGCTGGGCGCCTCCTGGGCGGCCAAGGCCGCGGCCGGTCTTGCCGGACTGGTGCTCGCCGGCGGCGTATGCCTGGCGCTTGGCGCGGCGGCCGGACGCAAGCGAGGCCGCTGAGTTGCACCACGTCGTCCTCGATCGCTGGAGCCGGGCGGATAGCCCCCTGCACAGGCGGGATGCGCGGGTGAAGATTCTGGCCGTGCTGGCCTGGCTGGTCGCGATCGGAACCTCGCCGCGGATTACTCCGCTTCTCGCGGCGTGCTATTTCGCGCTGCTCGTGGGGGTCACTATACTGGCCCGGCTTCCGGTTGGGGCCGTGTTGCTAAGAGCGGCCGGCGTGCTGCCATTCTCGGCGACGTTCGCCGTGATCAGCATAGCCGCGGGCGACGCGGCCCGCGCGGAAGCGCTGATCGCCAAGAGCTATCTCTCGGCCTCGGCAGTCCTGATTCTCGCCGGCACGACGCCGCTCCCCAAACTCCTCCGCGGGCTGGAATCGCTCGGTGTGCCGCGGTTCTTTACGCTCGTGGTGCAGTTTCTCTACCGCTATCTGTTCACGATCTCGGAGCAGGCGCAGCACATGCGAATGGCCGCGCTGGCTCGCGGTTCCCAATCGCGCCGCGGCCGGCGCGCGTCCCCACGGTTTCGCGCCGCCTCCGGCGCCGTCGCGACGCTGTTCGCGCGTTCCCAGGCGCGCGCGGAATCCATCCACGGGGCGATGCTGGCGCGGGGTTTCACGGGGCGCATGGAGCCCCTCGCGGCCCCGAGCCCCCGTGCGGCCGACGCGCTGTTCCTGGCTGTGGGGGTGCTGGCGGCCGCGGCTTTGCGCTTTCTTCCGGGGGCGGTTCGATGACGCCCCAGCCGCTGGTCGAAGTTCGCGGGCTACGCCACCGCTACGACGATGGCACCCTGGCTCTCGATGGAGTCGATTTCCTCCTGTTTCCCGGGGAGACGGTCGCGCTTTTCGGGCCGAATGGCTCCGGCAAGACCACCTTCGCGCACCACCTCAACGGACTGCTCTCGGGCGAGGGCTTTGTCTCGGTTTGCGGACGTTCACTCGAGAAAAAGAACCTTGTCGAGATCCGGCGCAAGGTGGGGCTCGTGTTTCAGGACTCCGACGAGCAGCTTTTCATGTCCACGGTTCTCGAAGACGTGGCTTTTGGCCCCCTGAATCTCGGGCGGACGCCGGATGAGGCGGCCCCGGAGGCGCTGCGCGCCCTCGAACAGGTAGGGATGCAGCACGCTGCTGGTAAGGCGCCCTATCATCTCAGCGCCGGGGAGAAGAAACGCGTCGCGCTGGCCGGGGTGCTGGCGATGAATCCCGAAATCCTGATCCTGGATGAGCCGACGACGTCGCTCGATCCTCCCGCCGGGCGCAGCTTGGTAGCGTTGCTGCGGAATCTGCCGCAATCGAAGATCCTGATCACGCACGACGCAGCGTTCGCGCGCGCTCTAGCTACACGCGCGGTTTTCTTCGAGCGCGGGCGGGTGATTGCGGACGGTCCGGTCGCGGAAATTGTGGAGCGCTTCCACTGGTATCCGTCCGCGTCAAACGCGACCGAGTGCCTGCGCCGCTAGCTACTTCGTCTGGCCTGCCCGCTTGTGGTATTCAGCCCAGCGGCGCTTCTGCGCGGCGCCGATCCGCCTGCGCGCGGCGGCGCTCAGTTTCCGGCGGCCCGCCGGCTCGGCGGGCGCCGATCCGCTGGCGGGCGGTTTCGCTCCGCGATGACCGAGGAGCGCCTGGACCTGACCGATCTGGTCCTCTATCTTCTTCTTTTGTGCTTCCAAACCCTGCAGCGCGGCGTTGAGCAGGTCGTGACTTGCTACCGAAGGAGACGATTTGCCTCTAGGCATGTTTTCACCTAACCACACCATAGCATAAGATGACTTACTGGGATACGGACTTCTCCGAATCACAAATAACAGTCACTGGCCCGTCGTTGACAAGCTGGACCGCCATGGACGCCTGGAAGATACCAGTTTCGACTCGTATGTTCCGCTTCCGGCAGGCCTCGACAAAATACTCGTAGAGCGCCCGGGCCTGCTCCGGCGGCGCCGCCAGATCGAACCCCGGTCTCCGGCCCTTCCGGCAATCCGCGTATAACGTGAATTGCGATACGACGAGCAATGCGCCGCCAATTTCGAGCACGCTGCGGTTCATCTTGCCGGCTTCATCGGCGAATATGCGCAGCCCGATGATCTTATCCGCAAGGTAGTCGGCGTCTGCGCGGGTATCGTATTTCGCCACCCCCAGGAGAACCAGCAAGCCCTCCGCAATCCTGCCGGCGGTGCGGCCCTCGACCTCGACACGCGCTTCCTGAACCCGCTGCAAAACCACACGCATAATGGTATAAGTGTAAGGCTGTGGCGGGGCGGATGGGTCGAGCTCCGTCCGGACGGACCATGATCGAGACTTACGCCTACGCTCGCGCCGGCCTGCTGGGTAACCCCAGCGATGGTTACTACGGTAAGACCATCTCTTTTCTCGTGCGGAACTTCAGGGCTAGGGTGCTGCTGTATCCGAGCGCGCGCCTGGAGATCAAACCCTCCAAAGCGGACATGCCGGTGTTCGAGGGTCTCGACGATCTTTACCAGGTCACACGCTGGCGCGGCTACTACGGGGGCATCCGGATCATTCAAGCGCTGCTGGTCCGGTTCCTGGATTACTGCCACGAGCGGAAAATCGGCCTTCCCGACCGTAACTTCACGATCGAATACGAGTCGACGATTCCGATGCGCCTGGGACTCGGCGGGTCGAGCGCCATTATCACCGCGGCCTTGCGCGCGCTTTGTGAGTACTTCGGCGTTGCCATTCCCCTGCCGGTGATGGCGAACCTTGTGCTCGAGACCGAGACCAGAGAGCTGGGTGTACCGGCCGGCCTGCAGGACCGGGTCATTCAAGCTTACGAGGGCCTGGTCTACATGGATTTCTCGAAGAACATCATGGACCAGCAGGGTTACGGGAACTATGAGCCTCTCGACCCCGGCCTGCTGCCCTCCATGTATGTCGCTTACCGGACCACCCTGAGCGAAGGCACCGAGGTCTTCCACAATAGCGTGCGCGAGCGCTGGCGGGCGGGCGACCCGGTCGTGGTCGAGGCGATGCGGACCTGGGCAAGTTATGCCGAGCAGGGCCGGCAAGCTCTCCTCGAGCGGGATTACGAGACCGTGGATTGGCTCATCAATGCGAACTTCGACCTGCGTACGCAGATCCACCGGATAGGCGAAGGCAACCTTCAGATGATCCAGGCGGCCCGCGGCGTGGGCGCGACTTCCAACTTCGCCGGCTCGGGCGGCGCGATCGCGGGCACTTACCGGGGCGAGCGCATGTATGAAGAAATCGCCGCCGTGATGAAGCCTCTGGGCGTCGCCGTGATCCGTCCCTGGATCTGTCCGGAGCAGCCCGAATTGCCCGACACGGCTATACTGTAAACTCCGGCCATGGTGCTTCGAAAAACGGTGCGGTACAAAGACGCAGGCGTCGATATCGACGAAGCGGACCGCGCCGTCTCCCACATAAAGAAACTGGCTCGCGCGACCTTCACCCGGGGCGTAATGACGGACATCGGCGCGTTCGGCGCCGGGTTTCAATTGACCGGATGGACGAAGCCGGTGCTGGTCAGTTCAGCCGACGGAGTCGGAACCAAGCTGAAGGCGGCCTTTCTCACGGGCTGTCACGACACGGTGGGCCAGGACCTGGTCAATCATTGCGTCAACGATATCGGAGTCCTGGGCGCCAGGCCTCTGTTCTTCCTCGATTACTATGCGACCGGCAAGCTCGACTCCGAGGTGGCGCGCCAGGTTGTGTCCGGCCTCGCACGAGCGTGCTGCGAGAATGGCTGCGCGTTGATCGGCGGCGAAACGGCCGAGATGCCCGGCCTTTACGCCCAGGGGGAATACGACCTGGCGGGGTTCATCGTGGGAGCAGTCGAGCGCAAGCGTATGCTGACCGGCGCAACCATTACGAGCGGAGACGTGCTCGTCGGGCTGCCCTCGACCGGTCTGCACACCAACGGCTATTCCCTCGCCCGGCGGCTGCTGTTCGATATCGCCGGCTACGGTGTCCAGACATTCCTGCCGGAGTTGAACTGCACGGTAGGGGCCGAGCTGCTCAAGGTGCACCGCAGCTATCTGAAACCCCTCCAGGCGCTCTCGGCGAAGGGCCTGCTCAAGGGCGCGGCGCATATCACGGGCGGCGGCATCACCGATAACACGCCGCGAGTTCTGCCGCCCGGCGTGGCGATCGAGGTCGATACTTCGGCGTGGCCCGTTCCGCCGGTTTTCGAATTGCTCCGCCGGCTGGGTCGCATCCCCGATGACGACTACCGGCGCACCTTCAATCTCGGCATCGGGATGATCCTGGTGATCGCGAAGCGGAATCTCTCGCGCGCCCGGACCGTGCTGGAGGAACTCGGCGAGACCTGCTACCAGATCGGCCGCGTGGTCCCGCGGAAACGCGGTGCCGCCTCACGGGTGCTCTACTCATGAAGAAGAAGCTGGGAATTCTGATCTCCGGCCGCGGTTCGAACTTTGAAGCCATCGCGGATAGCGTCTCCGCCGGCCGCATCGACGCCGAGATCGCGGTTGTTATCTCGAATCGCCCGGAGGCTCGCGGCCTCGAGATCGCTCGCCAGCGCGGTTTGAACGCCGTGTGCCTGCCGTCGAAAGGTCTCGACCGGGAGGTCTACGACCGCGTGCTGGCCGCCGAACTCAAGAAGTATTCGGTGGACCTGGTCTGTCTGGCGGGCTTCATGCGTTTGCTGAGCGCATATTTCGTCCGCGAATTCCCGCTCCGTATTCTCAACATTCACCCGTCGCTGCTACCCGCGTTTCCAGGCCTCGAGGCGCAGCACCAGGCGCTCGAACACGGCGTGAAGATCAGCGGCTGCACGGTACACTTTGTGGACGAGTTTCTCGACGCGGGTCCGATCATAGTCCAGCGAGCCGTGCCGGTCGCCGACGGCGACACGGCCGAGACGCTTTCCGAGCGCATTCTCGAACAGGAACATCAGGCTTACACCGAAGCGATCCGCATCGTACTCGCCGGCGACTTCCATCTCGACGGCAGGCGCCTGATAGCAAAGGGCGGGAACTGATAAGAGCTTGGTAGAATCGGTATATCTCGGAAGAGATTGGGCCAGAAGCTTTCATGCACTCGCGGCGTAACTTCATCGGCAAGATGGCGACGGGTCTCGCCGGCACGCTGGCGGCCTCTTCGAGCGTCCTCGGCTCGAACGACCGCATCCGGCTCGGCATCATCGGCCCCGGCGACCGGGGCACGCAGCTCGTGCGCGAGGCCCTGGCCTGCCCGAACACGGAGTTTGTGGCCTTCGCCGATGTCTACACGCACCGGCTCGATGACGCCCGGCGTCTGGCGCCCGCCGCCAGGACTTACCTCGACTACCGCCTTCTGCTCGAGGACCCCTCGGTCGACGCCGTCTTGATCGCGACGCCGCCGCACCTCCACGCCGAGCACTTTACCGCCGCGCTCGACCACGGCAAGCACGTCTATCTGGAAAAGACGATGGCGTTTACCGTGGAACACGCCAAGCGCATGCGCGCGGCGCGCGAGCGGGCGGCGCGGTGCGTGGTGCAGATTGGACACCAGCACTGCTCCAGTGGCCAGGTCGCGGATGCGGTGGCCTTTGCCTCTGGCGGCCGGCTCGGAAAGATCACCGCGATCCACGCGCACATGTACCGCAACACCCCGCGCGGAAAACCTCAGTGGAGCCGGCCCGTGTACCCGGACATGACTCCCGCCAACGTCGTTTGGGAAGCGTTCCTCGGCCAGGCTCGCAAAGTTCCCTTCGACGCGAACCGCTACATCAACTGGCGCTTCTTCTGGGACTATTCCGGCGGCAACTTCTACGAGAACATGTGCCATCAGGCGGCGTTCTGGTACAAAGTCCTCGGCCTTGAGATTCCCAATTCGGTGACTGCAACCGGCGGCATCTTCCTTTGGAAGGACGGACGCGAAGTGCCGGATACGATGAACGTATCCATGGAGCAGGGCGAGGAACTTCTGTTTTCCTGGGATTCCGGGTTCGGCAACGACCGGCTCGGCGTCGGCGAGAGCGTGCTCGGAACGGACGGGACCATCGAAAAGAGCCAGCAGATCCGCTACGTCCCGCAGAAAGTGAACCGGCCGGACGCCGTCGAAATGGTGGGCCAGACGAAGACGGAACCTCGCGCCCACATGCACAACTTCCTCGACGCAATCCGGACCGGCAAGGAGCCGAACTGCCCGTTCGCGCTCGGCTATCGCGTTTCGATCGCCTGCCGGATGGCGGTGGAGAGTTATCGCACGGGCCGAACGGTGCGCTGGGATTCGCACAAGGAAGAGATCGTCTAGCAGCGCCCCGCCAAGGGCTCTGCGGTCGGAAGAAGCGCCACGGCTATGGACTTCGACTACTCGTCCGAGCAGCTCCAGCTTCGAAAAACCGTCCACGAATTCGCCGAAGTCGAACTCGCGCCGCACGTCCTCGAATGGGACGAAGGGCAGATCTTTCCGGGCGAGGCCATCCGGAAACTCTCCGCGCTCGGTTTCATGGGTTCGATCTTCCCGGAAGACCTGGGCGGCGCGGGGCTCGGCTACATCGACTATGCGATCCTCATCGAGGAACTGGCGCGAACCGATCCTTCGGTCGCCCTGATCGTAGCCGCCCACACTTCGCTGTGCAGCAACCACATCTACTCGGCCGCGAGCGACGAGCAGCGCCGCCGCTACCTGCCGCGCCTCGCCACCGGGGAGTGGCTCGGAAGCTGGTCTCTCACCGAGCCGGAGGCGGGGTCTGATGCCGCCGGCACCCGCACGCAGGCCCTCCGCCAGGACGGCTGCTGGGTCCTGAACGGCGCCAAGACCTTCGCCACCAACGCGCACGAGGCCGATGTCTGCGTGGCCATGGCGGTGACCGACCGCACCGCGGCGCAGCACGGCATCTCGGCTTTCATCATCGACAAGGGCACGCCCGGTTTCCGCCTCGGCCGCAAGGAAAACAAGCTCGGGATGCGCGCCAGCCCCACCGGCGAGGTCATCTTCGAGCATTGCCGCCTGCCGGAATCGCAATTGCTCGGCCAGGCCGGAGAGGGCCTGATCGACAGCCTCAAGGTCCTGGATGGCGGCCGCATTTCGATCGCGGCGCTCGCGGTCGGGACGGCGCAAGGCGCTTACGATGTCGCGCTGCGCTACTCCCAGCAGCGGAAACAGTTCGGGCGCCCGATTTCCGAGTTTCAGGCGATCCAGTTCAAGCTCGTGGACATGGCCGCGGCCATCGACGCGGCGCGCCTGCTCACCTACCGCGCGGCCTGGATCAAGGATCGAGGCGGGCGCGTCACCAAGGAGGCCGCGATCGCGAAGCTCTACGCTTCCGAGATGGCGGTGGACGCCTGTAATCAGGCGGTCCAGATCCTCGGCGGCTACGGGTTCATCAAGGACTACCGCGTCGAGAAGTTCTATCGCGACGTCAAACTGTGTACGATCGGCGAAGGCACCAGCGAAATCCAGCGCCTCGTGATCGCGCGCCAGTTACTGAAAGGCTGATGCAATCCTGGGCCGGGCAAATCGTGGGTGGCGACGGGCGTGCCCTGGCCCGCGCCGCTACGGCCATCGAAAACCGCCGTCCGGAAGCGCTGGCGCTGTTACAGGAGCTGTTTCCGCTCACAGGGCGCGCCACGGTGATCGGCATTACCGGAGCGCCGGGGGCGGGCAAGAGCACGCTGGTCGATCAGCTTGCGCGCGAGCTGCGGCGCGAGGGGCGCACGGTCGGCATCGTCGCGGTCGATCCCACCAGCCCGTTCTCCGGCGGCGCGATCCTGGGCGACCGCATTCGCATGCTGGCGCACCATGCCGACCCCGGCGTATTCATCCGCTCGATGGCAACCCGCGGCTCGCTCGGCGGACTGGCCGCCGCAACCACCGATATCACCCTGCTGCTGGACGCCGCGGGCAAGGAGACGATCCTGGTCGAAACCGTCGGCGCCGGGCAGGATGAGGTTGAGGTCTGCCGCCTGGCCGATGTGACGGTTGTGGTCCTCGTCCCGGGCATGGGCGATGATGTCCAGGCGATCAAAGCGGGTATTATGGAGATCGCCGATCTGTTCGTCATTAATAAGTCGGATCGGCCGGGGGCCGATACGCTCGAGCACGAATTGCGTGCGGTGCTCAGCTTCGGACCGAGCCGCGATGGATGGGAACCGCCGATCCTGCGGGCGGTCGCGACCGAAGGGAAAGGGATCGCCGAGGTTTTGGCCGCGGTCCGGGAATTCCGGGATCGCGAGGCGCAAGGCGGCCGGCGCGTCCGGTTGTGGGCCGCCCGGCTGCGGGAGATGTTGCGCGAGCGATTGCTCGACCGGTTCCCGGCCGAAGAGATCGAGGCCGCGGCGGAAGAGGTCGCGGCGCGGCGGCGCGACCCCTATTCGATTGTCAATGAGTGGCTTGAACGTAAGGGGCTGTAATGCACCGCTCCCTGACGGTCGCGGCTCGGTTAAGGAGTATGCGTTGAAAGCACAGATTGGAATCATTGGCGGCAGCGGGCTGTATTCCATGCCCGGGTTCGAGATCGAAGAGGAAGCCGTTATCGAGACGCCCTGGGGCCTCCCCTCGGACGCTTACGTCGCCGGCAAGCTGGCGGGCAAGGAAGTCGCGTTTCTGTCGCGTCACGGGCGTGGCCACCGCCTTTCTCCGTCGGAGCTGAACTTTCGCGCCAATATTTACGGGTTCAAGGCGCTGGGTGTGGAGCGCATCATTTCGCTCAGCGCGGTCGGGTCGCTCAAGGAGGAGCACCGGCCGCTCGATTTCGTCATCCCGGACCAGTTCTACGACCGCACAAAAGGGCGCGCTTCGACTTTCTTCGGAGACGGCCTTGTGGTCCATATCAGCTTCGCCGACCCGGTCTGCCCCCAGCTTTCGAGCGTGGTGTATGACGCCTGCGCCGCTGCTGGGGTGACGGCCAGGCGCGGCGGCACGTACCTCTGCATGGAGGGCCCGCAGTTCTCGACCAAGGCGGAATCGAATGTGTACCGGAGCTGGGGCATGGATGTCATCGGCATGACGAATCTCCAGGAGGCGAAGCTGGCGCGCGAAGGCGAGATCTGCTATGTGACCGTCGCGATGGTGACCGACTACGACTGCTGGCATGAGGACCACGACGCAGTCACGGTGAACGACATCATCGCGAACCTGATGCAGAATGCCGGGAACGCCTGTAAGGTGGTGGCTCGCGCCGTGGCCGCGATGCCGCTCCGGCGCGAATGCAACTGCGGCTGCGCGCTCTCGCACGCTATCATCACCGATCGCAAGGTGGTGCCTGAAGACACGCGGAAAAAGTTGGAGCTGCTGGTTGGGAAGTACCTCTGATCCCCGCTCGCCGGATGCGGAAGCCGCGAGAATTCTTTCCACCTGCCTGAGGGGCGAAGCGTGGGCGGAGAGCGATCTCCGGCATCTCATCGAGCGCGAAAGTCCGGACCTGTTCCGCGTCCTCGCCGAGGGCCTCTCCGATCGTTTCGACCCGCGCCTCTCGGAAGCCTATGCCGGGATCTTCGCGCGAGTGATTGCGGCGGTCCTGCCGGAATATGAGCCGGCGAAGTTGATCGAGCGCTACGCGCGGGTGCGCCGGCCGCGGCGCTATGTGCGCGAGGACCCGCGCACCGTCTACGTGCTCTCCCGTGTGACCCTCGGCGCGGATGTCGCCATCACGGCCGTGATCCTGGACGGCATGAAGCGCCGCTTCCCCGCTTCCCGCATCGTGTTTGCTGGGCCGGAAAAGAACTTCGAGTTGTTTTCCGCGGACTCGAGGATCGAGCATCTGCCGGTTCCCTACGGCAGCGGCGGTTCTCTACGGGACCGCATCGGTATTTGCCCGGAGTTGGCCGGGCCGGGCAGCATTGTCATCGACCCTGATTCGCGCCTGACCCAGCTCGGCCTCCTTCCCGTCTGCCCGGAAGAAAACTACTACTTCTTCGATAGCCGCGCCTGGGGCGGCGACGGCGCGGAATCGCTCGGCTGTCTCACGCGGCGCTGGCTTCGGGATTCGTTCGAAATCGACGGCGCGCGCGCCTACATCGCTCCGCGCGAACAGCCGCGGGCTGCGGCGGAGATCACAGTCAGTCTGGGTGTCGGCGGAAATCCCGCGAAGCTTGTTCCACCGCCCTTCGAGGCCCTCCTGCTGGAGGCCCTGTCCCACCGCGGCGGTGTCATCGTGGACGCCGGCGCGGGCGGAGAAGAAGCCGGGCGGGTCGCACGCGCCATCGGCGTGGCGCCGGTCCGAACGTGGCGGGGCTCGTTCGCCGGTTTCGCGTCCATCATTGCGCGCAGCCGCCTTTACATCGGCTATGATTCGGCGGGACAGCATGTCGCGGCGGCCTGCGGAGTGCCCCTCGTTGCGGTCTTCGCCGGTGCGCCCTGCGAGCGCTTTCGCCAGCGCTGGCGCCCGTCCGGGCCGGGCCGCATCGAAGTAGTCCGCGCGGACGCCGCGGGCGCCGCCTCCGTCCTGGAACAGACACTCGAAGCCGCCGGCCGCGTGACTATCGCGGCGTAATCAGTCCCCCGAGTTTGTCCTGCTCCGAGGACGCGACCCTCGGAAATCGCGTCGCGTAGGTTTCCAGGTACTTCAGGCCCGAGCCGGTGTTGAGGATCACGATCCGCTCTTCGCCTTCGAGAAACCCGCTGGCCAGCAGCTTTCGCAACGCCGCGACGCACGCCGCTCCTTCCGGGGCCGCGAAGATTCCCTCGCGGGTTGCCAGCTCGACGCCGGCATCGATCAGTTCCCGATCGCTCACAGCCACGGCCGCGCCGGCGCTCTCGCGCAGGATCTTCAGGATCAATCGATCGCCCAACGGCTTGGGCACGCGCAGTCCGGCCGCAACCGTGCTTGCGCCGTCGAAGAACTCCGCGCGCCCGGCCCCGCGCTCAAACGCCCGCACGATCGGCTGGCAGCCTTCGGCCTGCACCGCGATCATTCTGGGCCGCTGGGCACCGATCCAACCGAGTTGCTCCAGCTCCTCGAACGCCTTCCACAGGCCGATCAGTCCCACGCCGCCGCCGGTGGGGCAGAAGATCGCGTCCGGGAGCGTCCAGCTCATCTCCTCGGCGATTTCGTAGCCCATCGTCTTCTTCCCTTCGACGCGGTAAGGCTCCTGGAGCGTGCTCATGTCGAACCAGCCCTCGGAGTCCTTCCGTTCCGCGATGGCCCTCGCACATTCGCCGATGAGTCCCTCGACCAGCGTGACCTGCGCCCCGTAGGCCCGGCACTCCAAGTAGTTCGCCTGCGGCACGTCTCGCGGCATGAAGATATGTGCCTCGAGGCCGGCCGCCGCTGCGTAGGCGGCCAACGCGCTCGCGGCGTTTCCGGCCGAGGGGATCGCAACCTTGCGAATGCCCAGTTCGACCGCCATCGACACCGCGCACGAAAGGCCCCGCGCCTTGAATGACGCCGTGGGGTTCAGCCCCTCGTCCTTGATCCACAGATTCGCCGCGCCCAGCTTCCTGGCCCGAAGGAGCGGAGTCATGCCCTCGCCCAGCGATATGATCGAGGCGGGATTCCGGACCGGCAGCACCGGAGTGTAGCGCCAGATACTGGACGGGCCGGTCCGGATCCACTCCCGGTTCCAGCTCGCGCGCGCCGTGCCGAGGTCGTAGCGGGCCAGCAGCGGCGAGCCGCAGCCGCACAGATTCCGCGGCTCGCGGGGATCGTGCCGCGTCCCGCACGAGCCGCACTCCAGATGAGTGAGGGTGGTCATCTTTGGTTTGCTTCATGATAGCCGAAGCTCCCGGATGCACGCTCCCGCCTTGCGGATCGTCTATCTCTTCGTGGGACAATGGGGGGCCATGGCCCCGAAACTCGCTACCGCCCTGCTCCTGGCAGCCAATGCGTTTGCCGGCGAGTATGCGATTCTGGCGAGCGGGTTTTCGATGCGCATCGACCGCCACCAGACCAACGGCTCCAACGTGCGGGTCTACATGAACGGCGGTTTCATGGACCTTCCGGCCACGGCCGTCGTGCGCTTCGAGCAGGAATACACGGCGCCCGCCGAGCCGGCGCCCGCCGCCAAGCCGGGCCTGGACGCGCCCACGGCGAAACAGCTTGTGGCCGATGCCGCCCGCCGCTGGAACCTTCCGGTGGGGTTTCTCCGTTCCATTGTGAAAGCGGAGTCGGGCTACCGGTCTGACGCGGTCTCTCCGAAGGGCGCTATCGGGCTCATGCAGTTGATGCCGGAGACGGCGCGCCTGCTCGGCGCCGATCCCAACGATCCGAAGCAGAACGTCGAGGCCGGCGCGCGATACCTGAGCGGGCTGCTGCGGAAGTATCAGAACGACGACTACCAGGTCCGCAAGGCGGTCGCGGCGTACAATGCCGGCCCCGCCGCGGTGGACCGCTACCAGGGCGTCCCTCCCTACCAGGAAACCATCGACTACGTCGAGCGCGTCATACGCCAATGGCGGTTTGCGCCCCAAATAACCGGCTCCGAGCCGCGCTGATTCAGACACTCCGGTCTTAAATCCTGATGGTTTACAATGGAGAGAGCAATACCTCTATGAGCAGCCGTCTCCGAACCATCGTCATTACCCTTTCCACGCTTGTCGCCGTCCTTCTTCTGATGGGCGCGGTGCTGGCGAAAAACGCTTCCAACGAGGGCGCGTATCGCGAGTTGGGCGTCTACACCGATGTTCTTTCGCGAATCAAGAGCGACTACGTCGAGGAACCCGACCTGAAGAGCGTCACACTGGGTGCGATCAACGGGCTGCTCGAATCGGTCGATCCCTTTGCCTGCTATCTCAACGCCGACCAGTACAAGGAATACCTGAAGGACAAGGACGCCTACAAAGGCAGCGTCGGGCTGATCCTTTCCAAACGGTTCGGGTACGTCGGCGTGGTGGACGCGATTTCGGGTTCGCCCGCGGCCAAGGCCGGTCTGACTACCGGGGACATGATCGAGAGCATTCGCGGCATCGCGACGCGCGACATGCCGCTGGCGTACGCGAGTCTGCTGCTCGAAGGTAAACCCGGCACCGCGGTCGAGCTTTCCATCCTCGCCATGCGGCACCCCGAGCCGAAAAAGCTCTCGCTCACGCGCGCGGCCGTTCAATACCCGCGCGTGACCGAAAAGGTTATGGCGGACCAGGTCGGGTACATCCAGATTCCTGTGATCCTCTCTGGCACCGCGAACGAGGTCGCAAGCGCTGTGAAGAATCTGGAGAAGCAGGGCGCCAGGAAGCTCATCCTGGATCTGCGCTACTGCGGTACCGGCACTCCGGAGGAGGGGATCGCTCTGGCGAACCTGTTCCAGGATAAGGGCTTGGTCGCCTACGTACAGGGACAACGCTATCCGCGCCGCGACTTCCAGGCCGATCCCGCAAAGGCCATCACCCAGTTGCCGGTGGTGGTTCTGACCAACCGTGGCACGGCGGGCGGCTCCGAGGTCGCCGCCGCGGCACTGCTGGACTCCAAGCGCGCCGAGGTGGTCGGCGAGCGCAGTTATGGCGATGCGGCCGTGCGGCAGGCGATCACAATGGATGATGGCGGCGCGATCATCCTCTCCGTCGCGAAGTATTACTCCCCGAGCGGCAAGGCGATCCAGGATGTGGGCGTCACCCCGACCGTGCAAGTCTCCGAGGCCGAGCCTCTCACCGACCTGGATGAGGAAGAGAACCCCGCTGAGGCGGAGCCGGCTCCGGAGACGCCCGGTGAGGATCCTATCCTGAAGAAGGGCATAGAGGTCCTCAAAAACGGCGTCCCGTCGGACGCCGCGCAGCAGACGACGCCGACGGAAGAGCGCCGAGCTCCCGGGCCCGAGATACCGCCAAACGTAATGCAGCCGGACACCCCGTCACACGTCCCGGCGGCGCCGCAACGCTAGTAGCTGCCGCTCAAAGACCTTGAGCGAATATCGCTCAGGTTGGCTCTGCTATACTGGTATCGGGTTTTAGGCTATGCCACTCTACGAATACAGGTGCCACAAATGCGGGCAGTTGTTCGAGGTGCTTCAGAAGTTCTCGGATGCACCGGTCCAGACGCACGCAACCTGTGGCGGCGCCGTCGAGCGGCTCATTTCAGCCTCAGCCTTTCAGTTCAAGGGCAGCGGCTTCTATATCACCGACTACACCAAGAAGAACGGCAGCAGTAGCGATCACGGAAAGGGCGATGGCAAGAACGGCGGTAATGGTTCGGCCAAATCGGAGGCCACTACCTCAAAGCCGCCGGACTCGAAATCCGAATCGAAGCCGTCAAGTTCCCCGCAGACCCCGGCCAGAAACTGACTTGTCCACCGTTCGAGCATGACCGTCACCGCCGGAGCCATCAAGGCTCATGATGAAGCCCGCCGGCGCATTCGGCGCATCCGCCCTGTAGCGCCGCCTCTTTCCCCGTTTGGCATACACTGAGGTTTATGTCTCTTGGGCAATCCGGCGCGCCGGTGGTCCGGAATCAGGCGGCTCCGGTTTCGGCGAACGACCGCATCCAGATCGCGCTCATCGGCGCGGGCGGCATGGGAATGGGCGACGCCAGGTATGCGCTGACGATCCCCGGTGTCGCGCTGGTCGCCGTCGCCGACGTGTATGACGGTCGGCTAACGCGTTCCCGGGAGCTGTGGGGAAACCAACTTTTTACCACACGCGACTATCGCGAGGTGCTCGCACGAAAGGATGTGGACGCAGTCATTATCGCCACGCCCGACCACTGGCATTCGGCGATTACGATCGACGCGCTCAATGCCGGCAAGGACGTCTACTGCGAAAAGCCGATGGTCCAGAAGGTGGAACAGGGCCAGGCGGTGATTGAGGCGGCCCGGGCCAGCGGGCGCATCATCCAGATCGGCAGCCAGTATGTCACCTCGCTGGTATACCACAAGACCCGCGAACTCCTCCGGAAAGGCGCCATTGGGCAGTTGAACATGGTCGAAGCCTGGCTCGACCGGAACACCGCCGAAGGCGCGTGGCAGTATTCCATTCCTCCCGACGCCTCGCCCGCTACCGTCGATTGGGATCGCTTCCTCGGCAGCGCGCCCAAACGCCCGTTCGAGGCCATCCGGCTCTTCCGCTGGCGCAACTACCGGGACTATGGCACCGCAGTCGCGGGCGATCTCTTCGTTCATCTTCTTTCGGGACTGCACTTCTCGACCGGCTCTCTCGGCCCCGAGCGCGTGTTCGCAACCGGCGGTCTGCGGTACTGGAAAGACGGCCGCGACGTGCCCGACGTCATGCTCGCGATGATGGATTACCCGAAGACGGATGCGCATCCGGATTTCACGCTCGCCTTGCGGGTCAATTTCAAAAGCAGCGAGCCTGGCGAGCAGATGGGCTTCCGGTTCATCGGGAGCGAGGGTACGCTCCTGGCCGGTCCGGCCGTAACGGTGCTGAAGACGCCCACCCAGCAGGAGAGCGATTACTCGATCGAAAGCTTCGCGGAAGCGATGCAACGGCAGTTGAAAGCCCGTCACCCGAGACCCGAGCCCAGCGTCGAGGGCATGCCGGGCGACAATCAGGATGTCTATACTCCGCCATCCGGGTACGATCCTCATCGTGAGCATCACCGCGTCTTCTATGAAGCCGTGAGGAGCCGCCAGCCGGCGGTCGAAGACACGGTTTTCGGATTCCGCGCCGCCGGCCCCGCCCTGCTTTCGAATACCAGCTACTTCGAGCAGCGCGTCTGTAAGTGGGACCCCGTAAGCATGAGGGAGATTTAAGCCATGATCACGCGCCGCCACTTCCTCGGCACGACATCGGCCGCCGCGCTGGTGCTTTCCAACGCCGCGGCTCAGGGGACGAAGGTCTCCGCGAATGACCGGATTCAGATCGCCCTCATCGGCTGCGGCGGCATGGGCCAGGGAGACGCCAGATCGTCCACCTCAGTTCCCGGGGTAAAGCTGGTCGCCGCCGCCGACATCTACGATGGCCGCCTCCGGCACATGAAGGAGCTGTTCGGAAAAGATATCCTTGCTACGCGGGATTACCGCGAAGTGTTGGCTCGCAAGGACGTGGACGCCGTCCTCATCGGGACGCCGGACCACTGGCATTCCAGGATCAGCATCGACGCGCTGAACGCCGGCAAGGACGTGTATTGCCAGAAGCCGATGGTCCAGTTGCTGCACGACGGGCCGGCGGTTCTCGAAGCGCAACAGCGCACCCGCCGGATTCTCCAGGTCGGCAGCCAGCGCGTCAGCTCGATTGTCTACAAGAAGGCGCAGGACTTGTACCGTTCAGGCGCAATCGGTCAGCTGAACATGGTCGAGGCCTGGTGGGACCGCAATTCCGCCATCGGCGCATGGCAGTACTCCATTCCTCTGGACGCCTCCCCCGCGACCATCGATTGGGACCGGTTCCTGGGCCGCGCGCCCAAGCGGCCGTTCGACCCCATTCGCCTGTTCCGCTGGCGCAACTACCGCGACTATGGCACCGGAGTGGGCGGCGACCTCTTTGTCCACCTTTTCTCGGGAACGCATTTCGTGCTCGGCTCCGACGGGCCGAACCGTATCTTCGCCACCGGCGGCCTGCGGTATTGGAAGGACGGCCGCGACGTGCCGGACGTGCTCATGGGCTTCTATGACTACCCGAAGACCCGGAGCCACCCCGAGTTCACTCTCGCGCTCCGCGTGAACTTCAAGAGCGGAACGGCGGACTCGTCCGGTTTCCGTTTCATCGGCAGCGAGGGGATCTTGACCATTGGCGGTGGGGTGACGATTACTCGCACTCCCAACGAGAGGGAGCCCGGCTACAATATCGACACCTTCGCGAAGGCCATCCAGGACGAGTACATCAAGAAGTACCGCCAGGACTTTCCGGTCGAGCCTCCGACGGTGGAGTCGATCGAGGACACCCGCGAGGAACACTATCACGCGCCGGAAGGCTACAGCGACCATGACCACCACCACCGGAATTTCATCGCAGCGGTGCGC
>Ga0326727_10006983_pt1 | contig 30344 bp, 19 predicted proteins | sample MB2enrmetagenome_FD_207643 | JGI IMG/M metagenome (GOLD analysis project Ga0326727, IMG submission 207643) | Lab enriched peat soil microbial communities from McLean, Ithaca, NY, United States - MB29MY | ecosystem: Environmental > Terrestrial > Soil > Wetlands > Peat | place: USA: New York... | reverse complement strand
TTTCACCGCGATTGGGTTCCGCCGCCCGGCGACTCCTTCCTCCGCGACGCGTTCCCGGATTGCATCCCGCCGGACGATGCCGGAATCATGAGCCAGGCGATGTACCACGAATGCACCGCCAAGCTCACCGGCGACATGCTGGTGAAAGTAGATCGCATGTCCATGGCCAACTCTCTGGAGGTTCGCTGCCCGATGCTCGACAGCGAGCTCGCCGAACTGGCCATGCGTATCCCGCATTCCTGGAAGCTGAAGAACGGCAAGGGGAAGGCAATTCTGCTCAAAGCGCTGGGCGATCGTTTACCCCCTTCGATCCTGAGCCGCCGCAAGATGGGATTTGGCGTGCCCCTTGCCATTTGGTTCCGCGGACCATTACGCGAGCTGCTCTGGGACAACCTCACCGGTTCGCGATTCATCGGACGAGGCATCGTTTCCGGCGATTTCCTGAGGGCCATGCTGCGCGAGCATCAGTCGGGCCGGCGCGACAATTCTCATTGGTTGTGGATTCTCCTGATGCTCGAAATGTGGTTTCGGGAATTTGAACCCGCGCCCGGCGCGCGCACGCCTTTGCCGGCTCAACTCACCTCATGTCCCCGGTAGAGCAGGCTCAACCGGCGCGTCGCGGCGAGCGGTTTGTCGTCAATCTCCTGTGGAGCTGGATGGGAGTCGGCGCCGCTCTGGCCAGTGGACTGCTCATTTCGCCGTATCTGATCAGCAAGCTGGGACCCGAAGGGTACGGTATCTGGGTTCTTTCGTTTGCCCTGGTGGACAACTACATGTTGCTCGACCTGGGATTCCGATCCGCAACCGTCAAGTACGTCGCTCACTACTGGGCAATCGGCGAGCCCGCGCGGGTGAACGAAATCCTGAACACGGTAATCGCCTATGCCGGGATCGTATCGCTGGCTCTGGTCGCGGTGATCCTGGCCGGCGCAACTTACCTGGATCGTTTCTTCAAAATCTCTCCCACCTACGTTCACTCCTTCCGGACTCTGGTAGTTCTGGTCTCGCTCAGCTGGTGCCTCGGTTTCGTTTTTAACAACTTCGCCGCCTCGCTGGAGGCGGTACAGCGGTTCGATCTGTCCAACAAGGCCAGCGTGGTGGTGACCGTCTGCCGGGTCGTCGGCACCGCTGTTCTGCTGTATCTGGGCCGGGGTCTGGTGGCCGTCGGAGCTTTGGTCGTCCTCACGCAGGTACTGGGCTACGCATTGTATTTCCTGGCTTTTCGCCATATCTTCCCGGAGCTGCGCCTTTCCACTCGCTACACCAGCCTGAAAACCTTGAAGAAAATGGGTGGCTTTGGAATCCATACCTTCGTCCTGAATATGGCGAATCTCATCCTGGCGCAGAGTCCTCCGCTGTTGATCGGTCACTTCCTGCCGGCTTCGTTTGTCGGGTATTTTGGCGCTCCCAGCCGCCTCCTGCAGTACACCGGTGAGCTGGTGGGCCGGGCCGGTATCATCACCAATACGAATGCCGCCGAGCTTCACGCGCGCAACGACAGACGCGTTCTGCCCGAACTGGCCGTCTTTACGAATCGCTATTGCCTTGTGCTCTTCATGCCCATTGCCATCGCGCTATGGATTTACGGCAACGCGATCTTCGCTCTGTGGGTGCCCTCCATCGCGCGCTTCAGCGCTCCCCTGCTGCGCGTGATGCTGGTGGGCTATGTCATCGCCGTCGTCGGACAGTTTAGTTCGTCCATGCTGCTGCAGGGGCTTGGCCGTCATCAGAACTATGCCCGCGGGGTGATGGCGGAGGCGATACTCTCTGTCGGCGCGCTGGTGTGGATCGTTCCGCGTTACGGACTCATGGGGGCGGTATGGGTCCTCTCCATCTTCATGACCGTCAACAGAGGTCTGCTGACGCCCTGGCTGGTCAGCCGCGAAATGAGCTTCCCGTTTCCGAGGTTTGTCGCTTCCATCTACTTTCGTCCTTTCGCCGCGGCGATCCCGGCCATCGCTCTCGCGACGATCCTGCAAAGGTCCGTCTTGCCCGGCCGCAACTGGCTGCAGATTGCAGCGGCGATGGCCATCATTGGGATCGCTTATTTCGGCGTTGCGGTGGTTTTTTGTGTGCCCCGCAGCCACCGCGAAATGCTTCAGTCGTGGGTGACACAGAAGCTTTCATGGGCGCGCGCGGCGTAATGCGAAGCCCCCGGCAGATCCTCCACCGCCTCTGCCAGGAGTGCCTCAATCTCCGGTTGTGGATGTTCCCGCCGCGCCTGCCTGCGGACTTCCTGCCGCCGACGCCTCTGCCACTGCTGCCTCAGCCTTCTGCGGTAAAGACTCAGTTGTCGGATACGTCCTTTCCGGACGAACTCCGCGGATACGCCCGCGACATCCTCGCGCATCGTTTCCCCATCTTCGGTCTCAAACTGGAGACCGGCTCGGCCATTCGCTGGCGCAAGGACTATATCAACGGACCGGAGACATCCTGCGCGTATTTCCGGCTGATCCCCTATCTCGATTGCCGCCGGGCCGGCGATCACAAAATCATCTGGGAACTCAACCGGCATCAGCATCTGGTGCTTCTCGCCCAGTTGTACCAGTTCGACCAGGACCCCGCGCTGCTGGCGGAGATCTGGAGCCAGTTGGAGAGCTGGCTCGATGCGAACCCGTTCCAGCGCGGCATCAACTGGGCCAGCGCGCTGGAGGTGGCGTTTCGTGCGTTGTCGTGGATCTGGCTCTGGCGCCTGGCGGGGAACCGCATGCCGGCGCAGCTTCGCTCCCGTTTTCTGGAAGCGCTGATGCGCCACGGGCGGCATATCGAGGTCAATCTCTCCTTCTATTTCTCCCCTAATACCCACCTGCTCGGCGAGGCCGTGGCGCTCCACGCGCTCGGCGTATTGTTCCCGCAGTTTCCGCGGGCGCAACGCTGGCGCGAGCTTGGGGCAAAGGTGGTGAACGAGCAACTGGATCGGCAGGTCCGGGACGACGGCAGTCACTTTGAGCAATCCACGTACTATCACGTCTACGCGCTGGACATGTTCGTGTTTCACGGGATTCTGGCCGGCTGGGGCGAAGGCCAGCGCGCGCGAATCGCGCAAATGGCCGATTACCTCGCCGCCGTGCAGGGTCCTTCCCGCATCCTCCCCCTCATCGGCGACGACGACGGGGGCCGCTTCTTTCATCCTTTCGGAACCCGCAGCCATTTCGGCCGCGCGACGCTCGCCACGTGCGCCGTGTGGCTGGGCCGTTCCCGCTGGACGTACAATCGCGAGGACCTGTTTCCTCAGGCGGACTGGTGGCTCGGACGGGCTGAAGGTCGCGCTGAAGGCTGCGCTGAAGGCGCCGCTCCCGGCACGGCCGCGTCGCGTCTCTTCCCGGACGCCGGCATGGCCGTGATGAGCGCGGGGGATCGTCAGGTGCTGGTTGACGCCGGGCCGTTTGGCCCGTGGGGAGCGGGGCATAGTCATTCGGACACAGTGAGCCTGGTTGCGCGAATCGGGAATCGCGAAATCCTGATCGATCCCGGCACCTACACGTACGTGGGCGACCCGGTCGAGCGCGATTGGTTTCGTGGATCGGCGGCCCACAACACGATTCGAGTGGACGCGCAGGATCAGGCGATTCCGGTGAATCCGTTCCGCTGGGCGGATCGGCCCGCGGTGTCCATTCGTACCTGGACAACTTCGGAGGACGCGGACTCTCTGGACGCCGCATGCGTCTCCCACGGCGTCACTCATCGCCGCCGCGTGCGATTTGTGAAGCCGGACCTGCTTCTGATCGTCGACGAAATAACCGGTCCGCCAGGCGAGCACATCATCGAGCAGTTCTGGCATCTCGGCTCCGCGAAGGACCGCGACCGGATCACGGTCAGCGGCCGCGCCGAGCTGATCGAGTCGTGGCGCTCGCCGGTGTTTGGCGCGAAATCAAGAGGGCCCGCGCTTGTGGTTCGGCGGAAATCGGCTTTGCCCGTGGTCCTCGCCACCACCGTGCATCTCGGAGACGAGCGGTCGTCGATTGAGATACACGCTGCGCCGGAAGGCGTCGTATTCCGCATCCGCGGCGAGTGCGAACGGGAGTACACGCTCAGAGTTTCTGGCTGAAAACGGCAAACTGCCCGCCCAGAGGCACGTGGGAGAGGGCCCCTTCGAATCGTGCGCACCTCGCATACAGCCGCTCGGGGAAATAGAGAAAATACCTCGTTTCGACGACCTGCATGCCGGCCGCGCGCATGATGTTTCTCGCGCCTGCCGCGGTGAGGAGCTGCGCGCCCGCATCCACCGGAGTACGACGCACGATGAGGCGCGTCGCCGGGTTGAAAGGGTTGTGCTCGATCATGCAGAAGATCCCTTCCGGTTTCAGGATGCGCACGATCTCCCGTGTCAGGTGCTGCCTGAGAGGGGGCTCCACATGGTGGTAAATACATACGGCGGTCACAAGGTCAAAAGCGCAACTGGGGAACGGGAGCCGAGCCGACGATTCCTGCAGATATACGTCGAGGCCTTTGCAGCGCTGCAGCATCCTGGCGGACGGATCGCAGCCGGAGACGAGCGCGAAATGCTCTTTTCCGCGCCGCAACAGCTCGCCCATGCCACACCCGACATCCACCCAGCCGGCGGTGCGCGTGCTCTTTCCGAAACGCCGGTAGAAATCCCTGATCAGGATCAGCTTTCTCTCCGCAAAGAAAGAAGAATCGGGAGCGAACCTGTCACGAATCGGGTCGCGAATCAGCTCAGCATAATCCTCGGCGTAACGCTCGAACTCCGGGAGCATTCAGGGCATTTCCTGGTGTGTTGCGGGACTATCCCCCGGCGAAAGCGGCGACGCACGGCGCCACGAGGTAAGAACCATGGCCTGCGCCGCGTCTCTGCCGTCCGCCGCGACGTCGAAGGTATCCGTCGCCCCGTACAACGGGCGCTGCCTGGCTTCCTCACCGATGCGCTCCGGTCCCGCCGCGATGGCGGCCCGATGCCCGAAGTTGCGACTGAATCCTGGGACCCTCACACCTGCGTCCTGCGCGGCTGCGGACGCGAGAATCTGAAGACTATTGTCCTTGCTCCCGTCGTTAACGAAGACCGGCGCTTGCTCGCAATCGATGGTGGCCGGAGTCTCGCGGAGGACCTGAAGCGACCGAGGCAAACCACCTTCCTCATGGCACTCGGGAATCACCACCGATAGGAGCATAGAGCTGCCTGTGGTTCGCGCGATCGGGCCACGCCTATTATGGCACGCCGGTGTTCCGTTGCGCCGTGGTAGGATATCAGCGTTCCCGCGCATGAACGGCTCCGGCCACTCCAGTAACCACCGTCCTGACGTAATCGATGCGGTGAATGTCGCGGTCATTCTCGCGCTGAGCGCGGCCGCCGCGTTTCTGATGTGGACGAAAGTCCACTCGCTCATCTGGTTCGATCCCGCCTGGTGGCTTCAGGAAATGCTGCGCATGGCGCGCGGCCAGGTTCCTTATCGCGATTTCCTGTGGAATTATCCGCCCGCGTCCATCCTCTGCTTTGGATGGGCCCTGCGCGCGTTGGGCCAAAAATTCGAAATCGCGCAGCTTCTGATTGACGCGCTCTCTCTGGGCGTGGTGCTGGGATGCCGTTTCTGGGTTCGCCGGCTTCTGCCGCGCCGCCTTCACGCCATCAGCCTTGCCCTGGTGATTGTTGTCGCAGCCACCACGCAAACCTACTTCAGCCTGTTTTCCTTTCTGACTTACGGTCCGCCCCTTCATTTCTGCGCGATCGGAGTTCTGGTTCTGGTCATTGGCATGCTGCGCTACCTCGATCGCGATGAACGGAACGGTGGGACGAACTGGCTTATGCCGGCCGGAGCCGCGATCGCCCTGACCAGCAAACCTGAAGGCCTGCTCGTGACCTGCAGCCTGTTCCTGATTCTCGCCGTATTTGACCGCCGCGCGACGTTCCGTTCGGCAAGTCCGCGCACCTGGCTCGCGCACTACGCAAAATTGACGGCGTGCTGCTTCGGCCCCGCGCTTGCCATCTATCTCGCCGTCGGAGTATGGGCCGGTTTTGGGAATATGGCGCGTGGCATTGCCGGAAATGGGCTGGCTCAAACGGCTTGTCCGTGGTGGCCCACCGGGTTTGGACTGCTGAGCGTTGCATCGGCCCTGGGCCTCGCCATCTTCGTTTTCGCGGTGGCCTCTCTGGCTGAGTCAAGGCGCTGGATTGCGTTTCTCGGAAGGAAACGCTACGCGCTCGTCTGGACCGCCGCTGTGACGGGGCTCTTTGTCTACGCCGCGCGCGAAGCGACCCTGTACCACGCCTTTGTGTTCGGACCGCTTGATTTTGCGACAAAGCTCCGGCGTCTGTTGCCGGAGCTCCTGGCTACCAGCGCCATCTTTCAATCCGGCCAGTGGTCCATGATCGTCTACTGGGTCTGGCTCGCCGTGAAGCTCCTTCGCCAAAGGGCCGTGCCGAAATCCGCACTCGCCCTGCTGCTCGTGCTGACGGTACCGGTCGCCATGAGTCTTCGCGGCCTCTTCGGAACGCACATGTCGGGTCTGCCGGAGGTGCCGGCTGCCGCTTACCCGTTCGTCATAATGTTGACGCCGTATGTTCTGCTGCGAGTTCTGTCGCTGCCACACGGCCTTCCCCCGGCGCTGCACCTAGAGGCTCCACCACGCCCGTCAGCGGTTGTCGCCGCTTTGATGCTGCTTTATATTTCGGTTCGGATCGTGGGCGGCTGGCACGACGTGTTGTCGCCCGCGCGTTATGCCGCATTGGATACGGTCGCCGGGAGAATTCACATTCGCGATTTCGAGGACACTCGTGACGTTTATCGCTATGTGATGACTCGCACGAATCCTGCGGATCCAATTCTGGAGATACCGTACGGCGGCGGCATCGGTTTCGCCACCGGCCGGCCCAGCTACTCGTTCAGCACCTTGTGGATTCAGGTCCGGACGCCTGACTCCGTTCAGGCGCGCGACCTGGCTATCTTTCGTGCGCACCCGCCGCGAGTTATCGTCGCCAGCTCCGCAAGCCATCTCGGCAGTTACTACGGCGTCATGGGTAACAACGGCTGCACATTTCCATGCATCACATGGATGCCCGACCGGCTCTCCTGGCGCCCCGGCTACGTCTATCCGGCAATTCGGTGGATCGAGGATAACTACAGGGTAGATAAGCGCGTGGGAGAATGGGTGCTGCTGGTCCCGAAGTAAGCGGCCGAAAACACAGCGCATGTGCGGAATTGCCGGATTTGCGACGACCACCCCGGGCGCCGGGCCGGAAGCCGTTTTGCGTCGCATGGCTGAATGCATCCGGCATCGCGGGCCCGACGATCACGGATTCTATCGGGACGCGCACGCCTCTCTCGCTCACCTGCGGCTGAGCATCGTCGATCTCGCCGGCGGGCATCAGCCGATGTCCAGCGAATCCGGTTCCCTCTGGATCACCTACAACGGCGAGATCTTCAATCACGCGCTCCTGCGCCCCGATCTGGAGCGAGCCGGTCATGTTTACTCCTCCCGTTGCGATACCGAAACGATCCTGCATGCATACGAGCAGCATGGCCCCGATTGCGTGAAGCTGTTCCGCGGCATGTTCGCATTCGCCATCTGGGACGCTGCGAACAGAACTCTGTTCTGCGCCCGCGACCGGCTTGGGATCAAGCCGCTGTATTACTTCTGGGACGGCCGCCTGTTCGCTTTCGCCTCCGAGATCAAGGCTCTTCTGGAACATCCAGCCATCTCCGCTTCATTTGAGGAGTCTCTGCTGGCGGAAATGCTGGGTTTCGGCTATAGCTGCGGCGAGCGAACGCTATTCCGGAACATCCGGCAGTTGATGCCCGGGCATCATCTCCGGCTCGATCTCCGCGAATCCCGGCCGGACCTCGAACTCCGTCAGTATTGGGAAGTGCCCGAGCCGGAAGAGAACCGCCAGGCGTTTACGGGAGCGTCGGAACGGGAGTGGATAGCGGAAACGCGCCGCCGGCTCGAAGAGACCGTGCGCATGCGGCTGATGAGCGATGTTCCGCTGGGCATGTTTCTTTCCGGGGGCGTCGATTCGAGCGCCATCGCGGCGCTGATAAAGAAAAATACGGCGGGAGCGGTGAAGACGTTTGCCGTGGGCTACGGCGAACAGCGCTTCAGTGAGTTGAGTTATGCGTCGCAGGTGGCGCGCATGCTGGGCACCGACCACCACGAAGTGACCCTGGCCATGGACGATTTCTTCGGCGCCCTTCCGGGGTTGATCTGGCACGAAGACAAGCCCATCACCTGGCCGTCGAGCGTTTCGCTGTATTTTGTCTCGAAGCTGGCTGCCGAGCAGGTAAAGGTGGTCCTGACCGGCGAGGGTAGCGACGAGTTGTTTGCGGGGTACGAGCGCTACCGCTGGAATCTTCTGAACGAGAGATACGGACGAATGTACGGCGTCCTGCCCTCCGGCCTGCGCGCGTGGGTGCGGGGGAGCGTCGCGAGTACCAGGCTGTTATCGGCCTCGGCGCGCCGGAAGCTTGGGCACACCTTCGTCGGCCGCGATTCGCGCCTGGAATCTCTGTTTCTCGATAATTTCTATTGCGCGTTTTCGGAATCCGGTGTCAGTCAGTTACTTCATTGTCAAGCCGGGTCTTTGTACGGCGGGTATCTTTCTTACTGGAATGCGCGGCCCCGCGCGCCACTGCTTCCCCGGATGTTATATGCGGACCAGAAGACTTACCTCCCGGAGTTACTCATGAAGCAGGACCGCATGAGCATGGCCTGCTCCATCGAGAGCCGGGTGCCCTTTCTGGACCACCACTTCCTCGAATTCGCCATGAGTATTCCGGACCGTTTGAAGATCCGCGGTAAGTGTCAAAAGTACATCCTGAAGAAAGCGGTTGAGGACTTACTTCCTCCGGAAATCATCCACCGGAAAAAGATGGGATTCCCCACGCCCTGGCGGCAATGGCTGATGGAGCCGCGCGCCGAACCGTTGATCGGCGCTCTGCACCGTCCCGATGGCCTGCTGGCCGATTATGTGAACCGGCGCGAGATCGATCGTCTGATCGAACAGCATGGCAGCGGTTTCTGCGACGCCAGCGACCAGTTGTGGCGGCTGCTGAACCTGCAGATCTGGGGCGACGTGTTCCTCACCGGCAGACGCGATCGCTGGCCGGTCCGGATACAGTCGTCCGAGATGGCGCCGAGCGGGCGATGAAACTGCTTTGGGTCAAGGCGGACTTTCTGCATCCTCCTGACCGCGGCGGCCAGATCCGCACTCTGGAGATGCTGAAGCGTCTTCACCTCCGGCATGAGATCCATTACGTCGGGCTGAACCGGGGGGACAGTTCCCGCAGTTCCGAGTATTGTTCCCGCGCCTGGCCCATCGAACATCGAACGCCGGAGAAGAACACCGTGGCTTTCGGGGCCCAGTTGGTGAAGGGTCTCGTCTCGCCGCTGCCGGTGGCCGTCAGCCGCTACCGGTCCGTGCCCATGAGGCGGAAGATCGAAGAGCTGTTACGCCAGCAGCGCTTTGACGCGGTTGTTTGCGATTTCCTGTTTCCCGCTCCCAACATTCCGGATCTCGCATCCTGCATTCTTTTTCAGCACAATGTGGAGGCAGTCATCTGGAAGCGGCACGCGGCGAACGCGCCTTCCTTTGTCCGTCGCTGGTATTTTCAACTGCAGGCGCGGCGCATGGAGGCTTTTGAGGGCGACGTCTGCCGCACCGTGAAGAGCGTCGTCGCGGTCTCGGAGGTCGATGCCGAATTCATCCGCAGCCATTACGGCGCGCGGCACGTGAATGCAATTCCAACCGGCGTGGATCTGGACTATTTCACCCCCCATGGTCTCGCTGCGCCATCCAGCGACCTGGTCTTCCTCGGGTCCATGGACTGGATGCCGAACATCGACGGCGCGGTCTGGTTCGTTCGCGATGTCCTGCCGCTTATCCGGAAACGGAAATCGGATTGTTCGGTGGTTTTTGCGGGGCGCAGGCCGGCGCGCGCGATTCTCGATCTGGCCAGTGCGGACTCGCGAATCCAGGCGACCGGGACGGTTCCCGATGTGCGGCCCTTCCTGTGGGGGGCGGCCGTTTCCATCGTGCCCCTGCGAATCGGCGGCGGCACTCGCCTGAAGGTATTCGAGTCGATGGCGGCGGGTGTTCCGGTTGTATCCACGACCATCGGCGCCGAGGGCCTTGCCGTGCAACCCGGAGTCGAGATCCTGCTCGCGGACGATCCAGCCCACTTCGCCGAGTGTTGCCTGCGCCTGCTGGACGATCCAGCGGCGCGCGGGAAAATGGCACAGGCGGCGCGGGAGCGAGTATCGTCGTGTTTTTCGTGGGAGGCCGCTGCGCTCGCCTTCGAACGGCTTCTTGTCGCATGAAACACTTACTGATTCTGTCCGGAGTTATCGCTGTGCTCGCTATCCTCGCGCGCGGCACTATCATGCCCGGACCATATACTTACGATGAGGCGGACTATGCGTACGCGGCCTCGCTTGGTTGGCCAGCCAACGCGCTGGATACACCCAGTATGTCGCTGTCCGACTTCGTGAAGACAGGTCTTGGTCGAGGCCGGGACGCGGGAGCAAAGAGAGAGCTTTCCGATACCATTCGCAACAGCGGCGACGTCCTTTTCTACCGGCACTGGCACGGTCCGGGTTACTCGGACTGGCTGAGTCTGATGCGACATCTAACCTCGAATGAGCGCTTTGCCAGGATGTCGAATTACTTCTTCCCGATAGCGGCGGCTATTCTGATGTACTTCGCAACTTTGTGGCTGCTTCCCGGACCTGCTGGCCGGATAGCCGCCATTCTGTCGAGCGTTCTGTACTTATGGAGTTATCCCGTGGTGAGGAGCACCGAACTCGGTCCCCACCAGTTCTTCGCCGCCTGCGTCGCCCTGGCGCTGCTGCTGCTGGCAAAGACGGCGACTTCGCCGGAGCGCTCCGCCCGCCGCTACTGGTACGCGGCCGTGTTCGCAACCGGCGTTGCTTTTTGTCTTTTGGAGGTCTGCTTCGCGTTGATCCTCACCATGCTGTTCTGCGGTTATGCGCTGCGCACGCGCCTGCAGCCGGACCTCGGATTCGCGGTCAGGTCGGTTGGCCTGTTCGTGGTCACAGTTTTGATCATCTGGCCGGGTGCGGTACTGAAACTCTCATTCATCAAAGCCTATCTCTTCATGGCCTACCTCGCCGTGTTCCGTGGCAATGCCTGGGGACCCGGCGCGACGATCGCGGGCACATGGTGGCTGCGCTTCGTGCAGTCCCCGGTTCCCTGGATTCTCGCCGCGATCGGCGCCGTCTGGTTCATAAAGGCGCGGCCCAGGGCCGCTGTGCTGCTCCCGTTCCTTGTCTTCACGCTGACCATGTCCGCGGCCATTTTCCCGGTGAAGACCGCAATGGCCCGCTACACGCTGCCGCTGTGGCCGGGGCTCGTATTGTTTGCCGCCTTATCGGCCGGTCTCGCGCTGGCGAACTGGAAACCCGCTGTCCGGCTCGCTGCGACAGGATTCATCCTCGCCGCCATGCTCGCCGCCTCCTGGCCCAGTCTGCGGGCCGGACTGCCGCCTGCCAACAGCAGATGCGACCGCGTGCTGGCGCTGATTCGCGATCACGGTCTGGCCACCAAAACGCTCCTCGTCCCGCACGAGGACGTGCCCATGTTGCACTACTATTTCCAGGGGTCGCACTTCCAGCAGTATTACGACGCCACCGACATCCGCGAGCAGATCCGGAACGCCGGGATCGACGGCGTGATCGATCGCGGCGATCCTCCGCGATTCATCCCAGCCTCGGCCATGGCTAAACCGGAATGAGCAGCCTGGCGAAAATTCCGGTTCTGCTCATGGCGCGCGAGCTGCACATTGGGGGCAGCGAACGGCAGATGACGGAGGTCGCAAAGCGGCTCGACCGTTCGATCTTTGTCCCGCACGTCGGCTGCTTCCGCCCGGCGGGCGTCCGTGGAGACGAGCTGCGCGACTCGGGGGTCTCCATTGTTCAGTTCCCCATCTATTCCTACCGCTCATCCGCCACCGTGCGCGAGGCCGGCCATCTGGTGCGCTACATTCGCGCCCACGGCATTCGAATCGTCCACACCTGGGACTATCCGCTCAACGTGTATGCGATCCCGATTGCGCGCGCTATGACTCGCTCAGTTGCCATCTCCAGCCAGCGGGCGCACCGCGACCTGTCCCCCCTCGGTTACCGGCGTCTGCTGAAGCTCTCCGACCGAATGTCTCACGCGATAGTTGCGAACTGCGAGTACGTCCGCCGTCACCTGCTTGACCAGCGTGTTCCGGAAGAGAAGATTCGGGTTTGCTATAACGGCATCGACCTGGACAGATTCCAGCGCCGCTGCGGCCCAACGCACTCGCTGACCATCGGCGTAGTGTGTGCGCTGCGGCCGGAGAAAGACCTGTGTACTCTCATCGATGCCTTTGCGTCGATTCGCGACGTCGCGCCCAACCTGAAACTGGCGATCGTCGGCAGCGGCGGCGAATTGCCTCGGTTACAGCGCCGTGCTGGCGAGGCTGGGCTGGGAGCGCAGTGCCACTTCGAACCGGCCACGCCGGCCATACCCGAGTGGCTTTCCACAATCGACATCTTCGTCCTCCCTTCGCGCAGCGAGGCGTTGTCGAACTCTCTGATGGAGGCCATGGCGTGCGGTTGCTGCGTGATCGCCTCGGATACAGGGGGGAATCCCGAGCTGGTGCGCGATCGGCAAACGGGCATTCTCTTTCCCCCAGGGGACGTCCAGGCGCTGGCGCTGGCGCTGCGTCTCCTCATCGGCGAGACCGCTCGCCGTCTGCGTTTGGCCGAGGCCGGCGAGCGGTTCATTCGCTCGAGGTTTGCCGCCGATGCGTCCGCCGCGAGAATGGCGGACATCTACATGGGCCTCCTGACACGTTAGTTCAGTTAGCCTCCCGTCCCATAAGTCCCGCGCTTCAACGCCTCGGATTCCGCGCTGCACACGGTAGCTCGCTAACGGCGAAGCGCGGCGCCGGTGAACAGATATTCGGCGAATCCGGGATCCGAGTTCAGATTGATGAGCATCAGGTCCAGGTTCTTCCGGCAGAACGAAATCACCTCCGCGACGCGGGCGTGTTCATAGGGATAGCCGCCCAGCCAGTCCCGGACGTCGGTCATCATCTCCATGCCACGGAGCTCCCGGTACTTGCGCAGGAAGGCAACCGGGTTCCTGCCGCGAACCAGTTCCGGCAGCAGCACGTGCCGGACAACGTACCGGAGTTCCATCACGCGCTTGCGGGCGGGCGACGCGGCGTTGTATCGCTTTTTGATCTCGGTCCAGTAATCCGATTTGGGCGTGGTCCCGTAGAGAGCGATGTAAAAGAGCGCGTCGGAATCCTTTAGCAGGGTGGCGGCGTTCTCGATCGCCCGCCACATGCTTCCGGTATGGTGCAACACGCCCCAGGCGTAAACGATCTCGGCCGGTTCGATGGTTCGCAGAAACTCGCAGTCCAGCACCGAGCCCTGGACGACTATCCAGTTCGCCGGATCGCCGCGGAGCCGGCGCAGGAGCCGGGTAGTTTCGACCGAGGCCGGATCGGAATCAAAGCTCACCAAATGGCGGGCGCCGGCATCAAAGGCGGCGAGCGAGGACAGGCCGCTGCCGCAGCCGACATCGACGAACGACTTGCCTTCGAGCGAGGGCAATTCGAGGAACGACGTCAAATGTCGTTGCGCGATGCGCACCCTGTCTTCGCTGAAATGCGCGGAGACGTACTTCGCCCAGTTCCGGCCGAAAGAAAAAGGAGCCGGCCCCTTCACATTCTGTCCCATTGCGGATGCTCACGACATACTATCATCGTGGAAGTGTCGCCCCGCCTCCCGGCCCGGCGGGACGGGCGCGATGCCATAGAGCGACACCAGCTCAGCGACATTCCGAACCACGTCGAAGCGCTCCTGTGCGATCACCCTGGCGGCGGTACCCAGGTTCAGGCGCAAGGATCGATTCTGCAAGAGGCGCAAGAGCTTGCTGGCCACTTCGGCGGCATTGCCGGGCGCTACCAGAAACCCGCAGCGCCCGTCGGCGACAAGCTCGGGAATCGCCCCCACGCGGGCAGCCACCACGGGCCTGCCACACGACATCGCCTCGGCGATGGTGAACCCAAAACCCTCCTGCCAGCGCGACAACTGGCAGACGACGTCCGCGGCGGCGTAGGCGCCATCGGCGATGGGATCGCTCAACAGGCCGGTCCAGGTGACGTTGGCTCCGAGCCCGACCTGCTCCGCGTACCGCACGGACTGGTCCAGCAACGGGCCGTCACCGGCCAGCACAAAATGGGCGGCAGGCTCGGCAGCAACCACCAGCCGCGCGGCTTCGAGCAGGTCCAGCACGCCTTTCTCCGCGGTGAGCGAGCCGACTTGAAGCACCACGGCGCGGTCGCGAGGGATGGCGAAGCGCGCGCGAAAACGCTCCGCATCCCCGCTCTCGCGGCGCGTGTCGACGCTGTTATAGACGCGGCACACGCGGCCCCGCGGGACGTACCCGCGAGTGACGTAGCAGTTGGCGATGTAATCGCTGATGCACACCACCCGGCTGAACGGCCAGGCGACGAAGCGGCCCATGGCCCGTTTCCAGAGCGCGGCCCGCGTGGGAACGAAGCCCTCCGGGTAAGACGTCTGCTCGGTGAAGAAGATCTTCCGGACGCCGTGGAGGCGCGCCAGCCATGGATACGCGCTGAGGAACGAAGTGAACTGCAAATGCAGGATTTGCGGCCGGTGCTTTCTCAGGAGCGCCGCCGTATCCCCGAGCACGCGCGCCGACGGGCGCACACTGTCTTCCAGAACCTCCAGGACGGTGTTGGGCAAGTCCAGGAATCTGCGGACAGGCTCCGGGGCAGGCGCCAGAAAAGCGAGCACGCTGGTCCACCCCAGCTCGCCGAGCTGGCGGGACAGCTCGCGCGCAAACGTTTCCACCCCTCCAATGCGGCGCGGCTTCAGGCCAAGAATGGCGAGAACACAGCGCGCCATGTCAATGCTCGCCCGCCGCGTGTTCCGCGAGGGACGCATTCTCCCGGCAGCCGTCCGCATTCCACAAATGATCAGGCAGGCTATGTTCCTTACCCGCGCGCTTCAGGGCTGCGTGCTGGCCCATGCTCATTCATTATTGCGCAGGACCGCAGGGGTGACGTGCGCGCGCCGGCAGGCCGGCTGCATGCGTTCGAAGTCGGCCTCCGGGCCGCCCGTTCGAATTCCGCAACGTCGCCGGCATACAGCCAGCCGTCGCGCAGCACCGCCACAAGGAGGGCGGATATCGACATGGGCCTTCTCGCTTGCCCGCTGCCGATGAACGGGCAGCCGCCGTGCTGGACCCGACCGCGGATACACTATAGGGCGTGCCGGATCCACTGACCGTGTTTTCCACGCACTGGAGGCGCGCGCTGTTTGCTGTCGCGGCGTGCTCGATGCTGGTGGCCTCCGTTGCTGCGTACAAACGTGTGCCGTGGAGCGACGAGGGATGGTTTTCGAGCGCCGCGTACAACCTCGCGCGGCACGGCTTCCTGGGCACCACGGTGATCGATCCCGCCGGTACGAATCTCACGAGGATCGACCAGCGCACCTACTGGGTGATGCCGCTCTACCTGCTTGGCCAGGCGCTCTGGCTGAAGTTCTTCCCGGCTTCGTTCTTCTCGGTGCGATTATTCACAGTCTTGTGGATGCCCGTTGCGCTGTTCAGCTATTACCGGTTTCTTTGGCGCGTGAGCGCGCATGCGGCCGCCTCCGCGCTGGCCACATGTCTGTTCGCGCTGAGTTTCATTTTCATCGATAATGCCGGCTTCGCGCGCCCGGACCTGATGTGCTGCGCGCTCGGATTGAGTGGCCTGGCCGCCTATGTGGAGTGGCGACAAACGAACCTGAACCTGGCGATGCTGGTGTCGAACGCGTTCGTCGCGGCCAGCGTGTTTACACATCCGAACGGCGTGTATCATTGCCTGGGGCTGGTGGCCGTTGTTCTTTACTACGACCGCCGGCGGCTGAACCTCGCCGCTCTGGGCCTCGCCGCGCTGCCCTGGCTGGTGTTCAGCGCGTGCTGGGCCGTCTATATTGCGCAGGATTATCGCGCCTTTGCCGATCAGATGCGCGCCAACGGAATGAACGGGCGATGGACGACAACGCTGAATCCGTTCGCCATCGTCTGGAACGAGATTGCCCAGCGGTATGCGGTGGCTTTCGGACTGGCCACGCGGGGCTGGGCGCTGCTGAAGCTGCCGGCGCTCGCCGTATACCTGGCCGCGGTGGCGGGCGCTCTGCTGCAGCCGGGGTTTCGCAGGTTGTCCGCGACGCGGCGGCTGCTGCTGCTGACGGCCGTCTACTTTGTTGCGCTTTCGGTTTTCAATCAGAAATTGACCTACTATCTGATTCATATCCTCCCGTGGTACCTTGCGCTCACTGGCCTGTACGCGATGTGGCTGTTGGAGCGATATCGGACGCTGCGGCCCATACTCGCGGCAGTCCTGATCGCACTGGCCGGCCTGGAAACCGGTGGAATTCTGCTGAAGTCCTTATCGCGCTCGCCCATCGTCGCCGAGGAGCGTGCGGCCATCGGATTCGCTCGCGCCCACGCCGGCCCCGGGGATCGCATTGTGGGCAGCGCCGCCTTGATTTACGATTTCGGATTCGATTCGCGGCTGCGCGACGACGCGCGGCTGGGAACGGTCAGTGGCAGAACGCCGGACGTTATCGTCATCGACCCCCTCTACCAGGACGTTTACGATTCGTGGAAAACGGTGCGGGCTCCTCAAATGCAAGGGATCCAGGAGCGTCTGGCCACGTATCGGCTGGCTTTCCGAAGTGGCGTCTGCCAGGTGTATCTGCGCGCGGACCGGTGAAGGCGCGGACGGCAATTGCCCAACGCGAAGCGTTCCCCGGGCGGCCAGCTCCGCTGCATGCTGGCTCATTCCGCTTGTTTTGCCCGGAATGACAGCGGCGACGCGAGCAGGCCGGCAACCAACAGCGAGCCCGTTACATTTTCTGCATTCGACTCAACTGCTGGCAGTCCGTTCCGGCGCCGGCGCCCCGAGAGCTTTGTCCGCGGCGATTTTCAGCGAGATCGAGAATCCCGCCATGAAAGGCAAAACGCCCGTGTAGGCGACATGATCGAAGAACGTGCAGACAGCGTAAACTACAGCCGAAAGCAGAAGGCAGCAGCTGATGGAGCTAATGTCCCGTGCGTCCGCCCGGTCCTGCGCGGCGCGAAAGAGCTTGTAGTTATTTCGAATGCAGAACCACAGTACCGCGGAGTAGCAAATGAAAGCGGGCAGACCGCATTCGCTGGCCACCTCCGTGTAGCTGTTGTGCGTGCCCAGCCAGGAAGAACGCTTACCCTCCGCTTGCGCTTTGGCTTCCACGGCTACGGCAAACTGACCGGGACCGACGCCGAACACGGGGTTCTGGATTGCCAGCACGATGCTGCGACGCAGCAATTCGCTGCGCTGCATCTGCGATTCGATCGCCGACGCGTCGTCGCCCGATTGTGCCTGCTGGACGGCCGTGTCCGAAAAGGTGAGGGAAAGCCGGTGCAGCATCTGCCCCGAGACGAACAACCCGGCGATGCACGTCCCCATGATAACGAACGCGAGAATCAGGATCCTTCGCCGGATGAGAAAAAACGACGCGATGACCAGCGCGATCAACCCGACCAGGCCCCCCCGCGATCCAGTCTCCAGTAAGTACATCATCGATACTCCCAGAGCGAGGAACGCCAGGGCTCGGGATATCGGAGACCCGCGCAGGATCGGATACATCAGCACGGCCATGCCGAACAGAATATCCATGGCCAGCTCGTTGGCATTCGCGAAGAAGAGGCTCTGCGCAATGTCAAAGCGCCCCGGGCCTGAGGTGCCGAAAGCGAAGCATGACAGAAGCAGCAGAACAGAGCCGAAAATCTGAACGTTAATCAACTGTCGCAACGTTCGCATGGTCACCGCAAAGGCGGCAATGTAGTAAAGCTGTATCCAGGACCTCGCGCCGTAGTTCAGGAGAAGGGTGGCGCTGCCGGTTCGCCAAATGCTGAAGGGAAGATCAACGAGCAGCCACGCGAAGAAGAGCAGCCAGAGTTTCCCGGTGCGAACCTGCAGTCCCCGGAACGCCGCACCCGAGAACGCCAGCAGCAAGGGCAGCGACAACTCCGTCAGGGTGGAGATGTAGGACTTGGCATGAAAAAGCCGCAGGCTGAAATCGTTGGCATAGCCGGAGAGAATGTAAGCGCAGAATACGAAGAAACCCACACGCTGGATGAAGCTCTCGTACTCCGGCGCGTTCTGAAGCGGGATTGCGGCGCCGGTTCCGCCGATGGAGATCGGTTGCGGACTGGAGTGCTCCTTTGCTTCAACCCCGGGAATCGGCGAAGCAGTCCGGACGTCTCTCAGATTGTTGAACCTACCCATGGGCCCGCTTCAATATCCTAAGTCTATCGCGGGGAGAAACGAGCCAGGCATTGCTCCCGGCGGCGCGGCGCGTTTACGCTCGATTCCGTCGCACCTCCTGAGGGCGGCAAGGTCCTCCATCCACGTCGAATCGTCGAAGTCCTTGAATGGCTACAATGGTCGCTTGAACGGCATCCGCCTGGCCTATCTCATAAGTCAGTACCCGACCGTCACGCACACGTTCATTCTGCGCGAAGTGCGCGGCCTTCGGGACCGCGGGTTCGACGTTGAGGTGATTTCCGTCCGGCCTCCCGACCGCCCCTGGGAGCAGCTCAGCGAGATCGAGCAGGCGGAGGCGCGGATGACCTTCTTCGTTCTCGATGCCGGCCTTGGCACAATCGCGGCGGCGCACCTCGCAACCCTCTTCACTCGGCCGCTCGCGTACTTCGCGGGTTTGTTCTATGCGATCCGCCTGGCACGCGCGGATCTCCGCAAGGTCCTGCTGCACGTCTTCTATTGGGGCGAAGCCATTGTGGCGGGGCGGCGCATGCGGCGGCGCGGGCTGACCCACGTGCATACGCATTTCTCGTCCACCGTGGCGCTGTTCCTGGCCCGCGTATTTCCGATCACCTTCTCGGCCACCATCCACGGGTCGGATGAATTCGTCGATCCGCTGGGATTTCACCTTCGGGAAAAAGTCGCCGCGGCGAAATTCATATGTGCGATCAGCGACTATGGGGCAAGCCAGTTGATGAAAGCCTCCCATCCGCAACACTGGCACAAGCTGGAGGTGAACCGGCTGGGCGTGGATACAGGCGTTTTTCTCCCGCGCCCACATCGTCGCCAGCCGAAGCGAATGGAACTGTTGAGTGTGGGGAGCCTCGTTCCACCCAAGGGATACCCCATCCTGATATCCGCAATGGCGCGCCTCGTCGCTGAGGGCTGCGGCACAATCCGCCTGCGGATTGTCGGGGAAGGCGCGGGCCGCTCCGGTCTGCAAGGGATGATTGCCGAACGTGGCCTGCAGAGCGTCGTCACGCTCGTGGGATCGTGCCAGCAGGAACAACTTCGGGAACTGTACCGCGAGACCGACCTGTTTGTTCTGGCCAGCTTTGCCGAAGGCATTCCGGTGGTCCTCATGGAGGCGATGGCCATGGAGATTCCGTGCATAGCGACGTGGATCACGGGAATACCGGAGTTGATCCGCCATGGAGTCGACGGCTGGCTGGCGCCTCCCGGAAACGAGCGGGAACTGGCCGGCGCGATCGCGCACCTTCTGGCCAATGAGGACTTGCGGCAGGCCCTGGGGAAGTCGGCTCGCATGCGCATCGGGGAACAATACGAACTGGCCTGCAATGTCGACTCCCTCGGGCGCATCTACGAACGGAGATTGACGGAGCACCATTGCCAGCCATCGGCCGGCCCTCCACGTTAACCCGGACGTGCCGCCCGCGGGGCGGTACGGTGAGCAATTCATGTTATTCTCGAACACGAAGTTTCAGCAAATGACAGGAGAAAGACAGGATCGGATTCGGACATGCGAATCTTCAGGGTGTTCTTTCCCGCTCGCGTGGTCGCGCTGCTGGTCACCGAGATTGCCCTGATTTTCGGGTTCTACTACGCGGCGGCGTACTTCACAACGGAAGCGCCGGACATCTTCCTGTTCGTGGACGCCGGGCTGGTCCGCATCGGCGTAGTGACGGCCTGCATTGTGGGCGGCTTCTATCTGAGCGATCTCTACTCCGAACTGCGGGTGCGCTCGAAGACACGCCTTGTACAGCAGATGTGCCTCGTCCTGGGCGTGGCCTTTCTGATTCAGTCGCTGTTCGGCTACCTCCGCCTGCAGGATTGGGCGCTACCGAAATGGATGATGATTTCCGGCAGCTTCCTTGTGCTGCTGGTCGTCCCCGGCTGGCGCGTTGTCTACGACCGCGCGGTGGTAAGCCGGAAGACCCGCGAGACGGTCCTGTTTCTGGGCGCCTCTCCGGTGGCCCGGATGGTCGCTGACCGGCTGGCCGAAAACCCTCATTTCGGCCTCAGCGTCATTGGATATCTGGAAGACGCACCCGTCTCCGACGATCTCCCGCCCGGTCTCCTGCTGGGCTCCATCAGCGATTTGCGGCAGGTTGTCGCCGCTCTGAAGCCGCAGCAGATCGTTGTCGGGATGACCGAGCGTCGCGGGCGCATGCCGGTGCAGGATCTGCTCGAGCTGCGGTTTTCCGGGATCCATGTTGAGGACGTGCTGACCGCCTACGAAACCGTCTTCGGCCGCGTCAGCGTGAAAGACCTCCACCCCTCGCAACTGATCTTCATCAGAGAACTGGGGCCGCGGCCGGAGATCGAGTTCTGGCGCGGCCTGTATTCATTCGCGTTGGCGCTGGTGGGCCTTCTCCTGTTCGCTCCGCTGATGGTTCTGGTCGCCGTCGCCATTCGTCTCACCTCGAAGGGCCCGGCGTTTTACCGTCAGGTCCGGTCGGGCAGGAATGGCGCGACTTTCACGCTGTTCAAGTTTCGTTCCATGTATCAGGGCGCGGAGGCGGAAAGCGGGGCGGTGTGGGCCTCCCCCAACGATCCGCGCGTGACCCCCCTCGGACGCTGGCTGCGCCTTCTGCGAATCGACGAGCTGCCGCAGTTGATCAACGTGCTGCGAGGGGAAATGATGATCGTGGGCCCGCGGCCGGAGCGGCCGGAGTTCGTCAAGGTGCTGGTCCAGCAGAGCTCGTACTACACGCAGCGGCTGGCGGTGAAGCCGGGCATCACCGGGTGGGCGCAAATCAACCACAAATACGGCGATACGCTCGAAGACGCGTTGCTCAAGCTCGAATACGATCTCTACTACATCAAGAACCTGAACATGACCCTCGATGCCTACATCATGTTTCAGACCTTCAAGGTCATGATTCTCTCTCGCGGCGCGCAGTGAGATCGAGTACTTACTTGCGAAAGTAACCGTCATCGAATTCTGAAAACCCGCTTGCTCACGCGCGCGGCTCAGCGAGGACTTCCGAGACGGTGACGGAGCGGTTGGCGCTGACTTTTGCGAGCAGGTTCTATTCTCGCCCCCAACCTTCGTGATGCGCACGGTAATCGCGCAGGTGCTCGAGGTCGTCGTTCAGCACATCGCGATCCCGATCCGACAGTCTGTTGCTTTGTACTGCTTTCTGCAACGAGTGCACCACATCGTCGAGTTCCGGCGCGTCATACTCTCGATTGGCCATCTTGTTCTGCAGTTCGTCGAGCTCCCGTTTCACCTGCACCAGCCGGAATTCGTCGCGACTAACCGGGAACGTCGTGGATTGCACGTGCTCGACGTCTTCGCGGATGCGTTCAAACAGGCGCGCTTTCCAGTGCTCGCCATGATAGAACGAATCGCGGTTGTGATACCACTCGTCGCGATCCTGCGCAACGGCGCTGATGGCAGGAGAGAACGCCAGCAAGCTCGCGAGAGCAAGCGTTCGGTGAAGAAAAGATTTCATGCAGGTTCCTCCATGGTTGTTCGACGCCGCCTCGCACGAGATGCTTCATGACCTGGCAATATTCCCGGTGACAGACGTTACCCCACGCCGGGCGGCCAACCCTCAGGCCCGCGCAAACTGCACTGCGCCATGGGTCCGGTGCGTTCACGCAGGCGTCGTTCCTGGTAACCTTAAGAGACTACGGGACGTTTTAATACCAGTATCCGCGTCTCCACGACAAATGTCGGTGCTGCCCGGCGCCTCGGCGCTGTGCTGAGCCGAGTTGTGTTTGTTCTCCTGCTGGTGGGCGTCACCTTCTGGGCGCAGTCCACTGCACTGACCTCCCAGCCCGGCCCGCACCACTGTCCCAACCACTGCTGCCCGTTGTGCAGCGTCGGTCTGCTGCCGTTCGTTCAGCCTGTCGTCAGCTCCGTGGTTGTCGCACCTTTGTTCGCGGCGTCCTGGCTGGCGCGGTCGCCGGACTCTCATCCCGTCCCCCGGGTGCTTGTGGCCTCCGGCTCCTCCCGCGCGCCGCCAGCCGCGTAGCCCTTCTCAACCCGCATCTCCTGGTCCCGTGCGATGGGCGCGGGTCCGTAGCGTAGCTGGACATTTCTGGAGAAGAGTTCCCCAATGCAGGCAGCATCATGTACGTGTATCTCCGTCGCGGGGGCTTTGTGTATCGTCCTGATCGGCTGCGGGCGCGCCGTTGTGTCGAGCTCGCAACCCGCCGGCGATAAGGAGGCACAGGCCGGGTTTTTCGAAGTGCCCGCCGATCAGCTCGCCCACCTGAACATCGCTCCGGCAACCCGGACCTCGTGGAGCGTGGCCATCCACACCACCGGCACGGTGGACTGGGATCAGGACCACACCACCCAGGCCATCACCCAGGTGAATGGACCGATCGCGCGCATCCTGGTTGACGTCGGTACACCCGTGAAAAAAGATCAGGCGCTGCTCTACGTCTCCAGCCCCGACGTCGCCGGCGCCATCGCGCTCTATCGCAAGGCGAGGAACCGCGAGGTGTACAACAAACGCATCGTCGATCGCACAAAGGAAATGGTGGACCGCGGCGCCGCCGCCGTGAAGGATTATGAGAGCGCCGAAGCCGACTATAACGACGCCCTCACCGACGTCCAGAACAGCCTGCAGGCGTTGCGCATTTACGGCATCACCGCGGCAGAGATCGACCAGGCGGAGAAGCAGGGCACCGCGATCAGCACCGAACTGGCCGTGCGTTCGCCAATTGCCGGCGTAATCGTGCAGAAACTTGTTTCCCCGGGAATGCTGATCCAGGCCGGCCAGACGGTCTGCTTCCAGATCAGCGACGTCTCCACCGTCTGGGTGCAGGGCCACATTTTCGATCGCGACCTGTCCGCGGTGCGCAACGGCGACGGTGTGGATGAATCGAACCCGTCGCTCGGGCGCACCTTCCACGGCGCCATAGCCTACATCGGATCCTTCGTCGATCCGGCCACCCGCACCACACCGGTGCGCATCGTCACCGCCAACCCCGGCGGGCTGCTGAAGAAGGACATGTTCGTCGACGCGGTGATCCACACCGGCCGCCGCAGCGACATTCTGGCGGTTCCCGTGTCCGCCGTTCTGCGCGACGACAAGAACGAGCCGATCGTCTACGTGCAGGTGCAGCCGGGCCGCTTCGCGCAGCGTTCCATCACCATTGGCGCGCAGCAGAACGGACTCGTGGAAGTGGATACCGGCCTTCGCGAAGGCGAGAACATCGTCACCGACGGCAGCCTCTTCCTGCAGTTCGCGAACGCCATTCGATAAGGGCGGAATATGATCGCAAAACTGGTTTCCTTCGCCCTGCAGCAACGGTTCCTCATCGTGATGGCCTCGCTGGCGCTCATGATATGGGGCGCACTCTCTTTCCTGAAGCTGCCCATTGACGCGTATCCGGATCTATCGCCGCCGCACGTGGAGATCATCACCCAGTGGCCGGGCCACGCCGCCGAAGAAGTGGAGCGTCTGGTCACCATTCCTCTGGAAATCGAGATGAACGGCATTCCGCGCCTGGAGGACCTGCGCTCCATCTCGCTTTACGGCCTCTCCGCCATCGAAATGAACTTCGAGTACGGCGCCGACCCTTACTTCGTACGCGAGCAGGCGTTTGAGCGCATCCCCAACGCTTCCATGCCCGACAACCTGCAACCGGGCATTTCGCCGCTGTTCAGCCCCAGCGGTCTCATCTACCGCTATGTGCTGCAGAGTCCTGATCGTTCGCCGCAGGAACTCAAGGTGCTGGAAGACTGGGTGCTGGAGCGGCACTACCGCTCCATTCAGGGCGTGGCCGACGACTCCGGATTCGGCGGCACCACCATGCAGTATCAGGTGCTGCTCGATCCCAACAAGCTGTTCGCCTACGGCGTCACCGTTCCGCAGGTTACGGCGCAACTGGGCGGCAACAATGCCAACGCGGGCGGCGGCTTCTACTCGCAGGGCGGCCAGTTCTACTACATTCGCGGACTCGGCCTGGTGCGCGACACGGCGGACATCGGGAATATCGTGGTGCAGGAGAAGAACGGGATTCCCGTTTATATAAAAGACATCGCTCAGGTGGAAATCGGCCACGCGCCGCGGCTCGGCCAGTTCGGATACATGAAGCAGGATGACGCGGTGGAAGGGGTCATCCTGATGAGGGTCGGCGAACAGGCTCAGGTGATCCTGCGGCGCGTCGAAGCGATGACCAAAGAGCTCAACGACCACGTCCTGCCCCGCGACGTGAAGATAGTGCCGTATTACGACCGCCAGAGTCTGATCGAAGAGACCATCAAGACCGTTGAGGCCAACCTGCTGCGCGGCATGGTGCTGGTGCTGATCATCCTTGTGCTCTTCCTGTTCAATGTGCGGACCGCCCTGATCGTCGCGGTGACCATCCCGTTTGCGCTTCTGTTCTCCTTCATCTGCCTCGACTGGCGGCACATTCCCGCGAATCTTCTCTCCATTGGGGCCATCGACTTCGGCATCATCGTGGACGGCTCGGTGGTCATGGTGGAGAACATATTCCGCGAGCTGGCGGCCCGCCGGGCCGAGGAACACTACAGCGTCATCGACGTGATCCGCGCAGCCTCCCATGACGTGGAACGTCCCATCTTTTATGCGATTGCCGTGATCATCGCCGGCTATCTGCCCATTTATGTGCTCTCCGGGGCCTCCGGCCAGCTTTTCCAGCCCATGGCGGACACCATGTCCTTCGCCTTGCTGGGCTCGCTGCTTTGCACGCTCACGCTGCTCCCCGTGCTGTGTTCCTGGTTTCTGAGCAGGGGCGTGCATGAGCCGCGGGCGCGCCTTTACGAATGGGTTCGCGATCTCTACGGCCGCATGCTGGGCTGGTGCCTGCGCAACCGGCTGGTCACCATGGCCGCGATTCTGGCGATTTTCTGCGCCTCGCTGCTGCTGATCCCCTCCATTGGCGGCGAATTCATGCCCCACCTGGATGAAGGCGCCATTTGGGTGCGCGCCACCACACCGTACACCATTTCCTTCGAAGAGGCGTCGAAACTTTCCCCGCAGATCCGCGACATCCTGTCGAGCTTCCCGCAGGTGACCACGGTGGCCAACGAACTGGGCCGGCCCGACGACGGCACGGACTCCACCGGGTTCTTCAACAACGAATTCTACGTGGGCCTGAAACCCTATAACGACAGCGCCTGGCATGGCAGCACTCCTGACAAGGCCGCGCTGATCGCGGCCATCCAGAAGAAATTCGCGGCTTTTCCCGGAATCATCTTCAATTACACTCAGCCGGCGGAAGACGCGGTGGACGAGGCGGAGACCGGCCTAAAGAGCCTGCTTGCGGTGAAGATCTTCGGACCGGACCTCGCCACCCTCGAAACCAAAGCCGAGCAGGCCAGGAGCATTCTCTCGAAGGTTCCGGGCATCAAAGAGATCACGGTGGTGCGCGAACTCGGACAGCCCAGCCTGACCATTACTCCCGACCGCGCCAAACTGGCCCGCTACGGCCTGAACGTGAGTGACGTCAATACGCTGGTTGAAACCGCCATGGGCGGCACGGCCGCCACCCAGGTGATCCAGGGAGAGCGTCAGTTCGACCTCGTCGTGCGCATGCAGGAGCAGTACCGCGGCGACGAGAACGCTATCCGGAGCCTGCTCATCGCCACGCCCGACGGCCAGTACCTGCCGCTCAGCCAGTTCTGCGACATCAAGGTGGAAAGCGGAGCGTCGTTTATTTACCGCGAAGCGAATTCGCGCTTTATCGGCGTCCAGTTCAGCGTCGAGGGCCGCGACCTGGCCGGCGCAGTTGGTGAAGCCCGACGCAAGGTGGATGCCGCGGTCCAACTCCCCGCCGGCTACAAGTTCGATTGGGGCGGCGAATACAAAGAGTACCTGACATCCCTCGAGCAGATGAAAGTGATCCTGCCCCTGACGGTGGTGGTAATTCTGCTGATCCTGTTCGCGCTTTACGGAAATCTGAAGTTCCCGCTGATCATTTTGTTCAGCGTGCTGGTGACCGAGCCGGTCGGCGGCCTTCTTGCGCTGTGGCTGACGCGGACGAACTTCAGCGTATCCTCCATGCTCGGATTCGTGGCCCTCATGGGTGTAGCCGTGCAGACCAGCGTCATTCTCTATTCGTTCATCAATAAGCTGCGCCTCGAAGGCAAAGACATCGCCACCGCCACGCACGAAGCCTCGCTGCTGCGCCTGCGCCCCATCATGATGACCGCGCTGGTGGCCTGTTTCGGCCTTCTGCCCGCCGCCATGTCCACGGGCATCGGCAGCGACTCGCAGAAACCATTCGCCATCGTCATCGTGGCCGGACTCGCCTCCCGGCTTCTCCTGTCCATCTTCCTTTCCCCCGTGCTGTACGCGCTGGTGGCGCGCGACGGCGACATCCTGCAGGTTTGATGGAGGAACCATGCGCCGTCTACACTTCTATCTGCTGATCGGCCTCTCCAGCGGAGCCTTCGCGCAGACCGCACTCACCTGGCAGCAGGTGAAAGACAAGTTCGAAAAGGACAATCCCAACCTCCGCGCCGGCGAACTCGGCATTCAGGAATCCAAAGCGCAGGAAGTGACCGCATACCTGCGCCCCAACCCCGATTTCAATGCCGCTGTCGACCAGTTGACGCCCTTCACGAACGGTCCTTTTCGTCCGTTGGTCTATAATTTCCCGCTCATTTCGTTCGATTATCTGCATGAGCGGCAGCATAAACGCGAGCTTCGCCTCGAAAGCGCTCAGCAGGGCACGGCCATCGCGGAATCGCAGCAGCTCGATCTGGAGCGGACCCTGCTCTTCAGTCTGCGCGGCGCTTTCGTTCTGGCCTTGCAGGCCAAGGCGCTTTTGTCGAACGCCAAAGATAATCTGGCTTACTTCGATAAGGAGCTGACCATCGATCGCGAGCGCTTCCAATCCGGCGACATCGCGCGCGTCGATCTGGATCGTCTGAAGCTGCAGCGCGCGCAGTACGAATCCGACTATCAGACCGCCATCGTCAACGCGCGGACCGCCAAAATCACGCTGCTGCTCCTGCTCAACGACCGTACTCCCGTGGACCAGTTCGACGTCGCCGGGGCCTTCGAGTTTCAGGATGAGCTGAAGCCGCTCGACGAGTTTCGCGCCGTCGCCGTCGCCGCGCGGCCCGATCTGAAAGCCTCTCTGCAAACCGTGCAGAAGGCGCAGACGGACCATCAACTCGCCGTGTCCAACGGTTCCACCGATCCAACTTTCAGCGCGGATTTCGGGCGCAATCCTCCGGTGCCGGTCTATTTCGGAGTGGGCGTCAGCATTCCGCTGCGCATTTTCGACCGGAACCAGGGCGAGAAAGAGCGTACCCAAATCGACATCGATCACGCCCGCCGCCAGCAGGACGCCGCCGAAGCCCAGGTTTTCAGCGACGTCGATTCGGCGTACTTCACGCTGGTCAGCGCGCTCAATCAGCTTCGCCCCTACAAGGAGAAGGACGGCTATCTCGACACTGCCGTGCGCATCCGCGAGACCATGTCCTTCGCGTATCAGCGCGGCCAGGCGGCGCTGGTGGATTATCTCGATGCCCAGCGCGACTACCGCGCCACTCAGGTCGCCTATATCAATCTGGTTGGGGCTTGGCTCACCGCCGCCGCGCAACTGAACATGGCCGTCGGCCGCGAAGCAATCCAGTAGAGCGGAACTCGACCCGCCAATGTACACCGCTCGCCTGAGCCTTAGTACGCCATTTCGCAAATTCGGCAGCGTATTCCGCGCAACCACTCCCTCACGCTCGTGGCTCGGTTCCGAGCCGCGCGTGTCAGCAAGCGGTTCCATAATACGCGACCGAACTTCTGAAACGACGCACTTAGCCCGTAGTCATTTTCAGCACGTAGCTTCGCACCTTGCCCCTGATTCGGGTATCGCGCAACAACTCCGCGCTGTCCGCCGATGTCCACGATGGCAGCCTGGCTACCGCCCGAACCAGCACCTCGAGAGCGTCATCATCTTGCAAACCGGCATACAGGGCAAAGAACCGGCTGATCACGCGCCTGCCTCCTAGTTTTTCGTCGATGGTCCGCAGTCCTCTGTAAAGGGCGTTCCTGGAGTTGCGCTGACGCGCATGCGGCGCAACGGCAAGCATCCGTTCGAGGGCGCCGGCAAGGATCTCTTCGTCGTGGGTATGGCCCACAATGCTGGCGGCGGCCATCGCGGCGGCTCCCGCCGAACCGCTGGTATTCACCACTGCCCGGTTGAGGAGCCGGTACGCGCGATCCGGGGCGTGCCGTGCAACCCTTCCGACAATCATGAGGAATTCAACCTGACACAACTCCTGCGAAAAGACCGCAAGCACCTCGGCCGTGAAGTTCTTCTCCAGTAAGTCAATGAGCGCGCCGCGTTGCTCTTCGGGCCAATCCCTCAGGGCCTCCATCAGCTTGGCGAACATTCCCTGGTCGGAACGCGAGACCGCGGTGGAGACCAGCAGTGGCAGGCATGAGATAACCCACTGAAGGTTGCTCTTAAGGCAGTCTCTCATCGAGTAGGCAAGTGTGGCCCACACTTCCCGATGCCGGGGCTGGACGAGTTCGGCGACGATTCCCGATGCCAGATCCGGACGTTCCGAGGCAATGGCGCCGATGCACTCCACCAGCGACCTTCGCGAGTCCACGTCCGACGCCATAGCCAGCTTGAAGATGTGCAGCACTTCTTCGTCGTCGAACAGGCTCGGCTGGACTTTGAGAAGGCGGCTGATACCGACCGCCGACTTCCGCGAGAGGCTTCGATCCGAGCCCGATCCCGACAGGAGCCCGACTCGGATCTTCTGACCCGGGGCATCCGCCGCCAGGCGTTCCGAGATCTTCCGCCACGCCCTCCCTCCCGCCTTCTCCGGGAATGGGCACGAACCGATAAAGCTGATCAACTTCTCCGGCGCAGCCCCGGTCATCCCGGCCGCAACTTCGAACAGCGAGGCTCTTACCGATTCGTCAAGGGACGCGAGGTCCAGCGACAGGAAGTAATCCAGGATGGCTTCGTGATCGCCCGGATCGGAGAACGCCAGAGTAGCGGCCGCCGCGCGCCTTGCAAAATGGTCGGAGCTCAGAATCCCGCCCAGCGCTTTCGGAACGGTCTCCGGGGTTCTTAATACTCCACCTTCCAGCCCCCCCAGAAGGCGGGCGCGGTCGTCCAGCCGCTCCGGCTGGCTGCCGCTCATGACGTCACTGGCGATTCCCTCGGCCAGTTGCGGCGCGACGGCATGGAGTCGAATCAACAAACCCAGAAACAGCTCGATGACGTCATTGGCGTCTTCCCCGTGCACGATGTGGCGAATCGCCCGCAGGAACTCCGCAACGGCGGGGGCCGACCGCTCGTTCACTCGCTCCGCAAGGCTCGCCAGCGAGCTTTGGCGGAGGCCGGCTGTCAGACCATCGAACACCGCGGCCAGAGTGGAGAGCGCGGCATCCTGTCCGGCATCGAAGCAGATGAACAGCGCATTCTTATAGTGGCTGCGTACGTTGTAGTCCGCTTCGCCGGCGAGCATCGCGGATATCCGGTCCAGAAATCTCAGCGTCTCTTCCGCATCCATCCTGGCGAGACGGTCTGCGCACAAAGCCATCGCCTCATGAAGCGTGCCCGCGCCGAGCGTGCTCTCGAGGACAGAGAAGCCCAGCCCCAGCCGGTTTTTGGGATAGTGGGTGACCGCGACACCGGCGCATGCAGCCAGTCGCGCCGGGTATCTTTCCTTCCAGCGCCGCAAAACCTCAAGACAGTAATCGGAATCGAATATCTTGCCGAAAATCTCGAGCGTCAGGTGGCAGGCGGTCTCGGAACCCGAATCCAGCAGGAGCATGAGAACGCGCTTCCAGCTCTGCCCGCCTGCCTGAGCGTCTTGTACCGCCATCTGGACTAGTACGGGACTTCGAATGAGCAGGCCGCTATTGAGATCGGCAAGCACCCGGGCGACGCACGCCTGCTGGATCGTCTCCGGCGCCTGCAGGATGAAGCGCGCGGCGGCGAATTCGAGGAGCGTCTGATGGAAGAACCGAAACCTGCCAAGACCACCTGCCGGTTCGATCACCCCGCTCGAGCGCAGCGCCTCGAATGCAGCGGACGGGAAGCTTCCGAGGTTCGTCTCCGCGCGCCGCCATTCTTCTTCGAACTCCACCTCCCGGA
>Ga0326727_10006981_pt1 | contig 30353 bp, 24 predicted proteins | sample MB2enrmetagenome_FD_207643 | JGI IMG/M metagenome (GOLD analysis project Ga0326727, IMG submission 207643) | Lab enriched peat soil microbial communities from McLean, Ithaca, NY, United States - MB29MY | ecosystem: Environmental > Terrestrial > Soil > Wetlands > Peat | place: USA: New York... | reverse complement strand
TTAACGATCAATGGGACGAACTTTGTTTCCAACTCCTCGGTGACTTACAACGGCGCGGCGCACACCGCGACGTTTGTAAGCTCATCCCAGTTGACGATTCAACTGACTGCCTCGGACCAAGCCACGGGGGGAACTGACGCCGTCGTGGTAACCAACCCCTCTCCAGGTGGTGGTGCTTCGAATTCCGTGAACTTCACGGTAGACAACCCCGTGCCCACCATTTCGAGCCTCTCCCCGGCGTCCGCCACGGCCGGAGCGGCCGCGCAAACCTTAACGATCAATGGGACGAACTTTCTTTCCACGTCCACAGTGACCTACAACTCGGCGGCGCACACCGCAAAGTTTATAAGCGCGACCCAATTGACCATTCAACTGAGCGCTGCGGACCAAGCCACGGCGGGAACTTTCGCGGTGGTGGTGACCAATCCATCTCCGGGCGGGGGAGCTTCCAACACGCAGACCTTCACGGTAATGAACCCCGTGCCCACGATCTCGAGCTTATCTCCGAGTTCCGCCACGGCCGGGGCCGCCGCGCAGATCCTGACGATCAATGGGACCAACTTTGTTTCCGCCTCGATGGTGACCTACAACGGGGCGGCGCACGCCGCGATGTTGGTCAGCGCAACGCAGTTGACGATTCAACTGAGTGCCGCGGACCAAGCCACGGCGGGAACTTACCCGGTGGTGGTGACCAACCCGGCGCCGGGCGGGGGCGCGTCGAGCGCCGTGAGCTTCACGGTCAGTAGCGTTCCGAACAATCCCGTACCGGTCATCACGAGCCTTTCTCCCTCCTCCGCGTCGGCAGGGTCTGCGGCGCAGATGCTCACCATTACGGGGACAGGCTTTATCTCCACCTCGACAGTCACTTTCAACGGCGCGGCACATACTGCTGCTTACGTGAGCTTGACGCAGTTGACAATCATGCTCACCGCGAGCGACCAGGCCACAGCGGGTAGTTACCCCGTGGTGGTGACGAATCCCTCGCCGGGCGGAGGGCCATCGAACGCCGTGAACTTCACCGTCACTGCGGTGTCTACCTCGCTGACCGTTGGTACGACGGCGCTGCCGGCCGCCTTCCTGGGAGTGTCTTACGCCGCACAGGCCGCAGCGAGCGGCGGAACTCCCCCTTACACGTGGAGCGTCTCTGCCGGCGCGCTGCCTCCCGGCCTGACCCTGAACACCAGCACCGGAGTGATTTCAGGTGTGCCTGTCGGAGGCACGGGATCGGCCTCCGTGACCTTGCAGGCGACGGATACAAAATCCGCGACGGCCACTTCCCCCTCGATCACCATGGCGATTGGAAACGACACCATTTCCGTCTGCGAGGCCGGGAATGAATCGGTCCTCCTAGGACAGTACGCCTTCAATCTGCTCGGGTACAATATCAGCGGCTTCCAAGCCGTCGTCGGCTCTCTGACCTTCAACGGAACCGGCGGCATCACGGGCGGGGAAGTCGACATCAACACCACCGGGGCCGCCTCCGAGACCAACACCACCATTACTGCCGCCGGAAGTTCTTATACGGTGGGGGCGAGCAACCGCGGTTGCGCCACGTTCGTCACTGCCACCGGGACGACCTTCACCACCCGCTTCACTTTGGGGGCTCTCTCCTCCGGCGTGGCTACCCAGGGGCGGATCAATGAGTTCGATCCCGCCAGCGCGAGCTCGTTTATTGCTTCCGGCCAGATTCTGCAGCAAGCCACTTCCGATTTCAGTGCCGGCCCGGCGGGCAGTTTCGTGCACTTGGTATCGGGCTGGGATTTATCCAGCAGCACACGGATCGCCTGTGCGGGGGTGTTGACGCGGACGGAAACCGCCGGCGGCGCTGGCGACGTCGGTGACCTGGACCAGACTTGCAACGACGGCGGGGCATATGGCAACGTCACCCTCACGGGCACCGTCGGGAGCTACACTGCTCCCGACGCCAACGGACGCTTCACGCAATCAACTACCACCTCCGGAGTTGAGAGTGAAAACGCCGAGTACATGGTCTCCGCCAACCTGGCCCTGCTGCTGAGCGTGAATTACGATAGCGCCAACGACGTCATCACGGCGGGCGAATCATATGTTCAGACCGGCGCCGGGTCGTTTACCACCGCCAGCGTCACCGGCAGCTACGCTTGGTATCAGACCGGGGTGGACGGCAGCACGGGAGGATGGATGGAATTCGGCTACTTCCAAGCGGATGGCACCGGCACCTCAATCAACATCGAGGCTTACGTGGACGAAGCCGGGTCAACGCAGGAAACTCCTGCCACTTGCACCTACACCGTCGCTTCAAATGGCCATATGACCATCAACGCCGCCGGGGGCTGTGCGGACCCGCCGCTTGTCTACCTCCTCTCGGACTCCCAAGCCGTCCTCTTGAGTGAGGACGCTCACGTGCAAGGCGGGCTGGCCTTCCTGCAGAATGACCCGACCGGCGGTTTCAACCCCACGACGATGGCCGGAGCGTACTTCGGCGGCACCACGGAGGTTGTGAACCAAAACAGCCGGGCCGAAAACGACCTGATCGATTTGCAGAACAGCACAACGTTTCCCAATATCTTTATCTTAGGCGACGAAGCCAACGTTAACCCCAGCGATGAGTTGGCCGATCAGTTCACCGAGCAACTGGCGTCTTTCGGCGCCTACGGGGTCTTGATGACGCAAAGCACTCCCACGGCAGCCGCTGAGACGGTTGGTATCGCGATCAACTCCACCAGTTTTCTGATTGCTACAGACATCGGCAACAACTATCCGACGTTCGTCCTGTTCGGACCATCAACCCCGGATAACGTGGCCATCTCGCTTACGGAACCCACCACCGCGCAAACTGTCGCCACCAACACGGGGGTGCCGATCACCGTCTCGGTGACCAACGCGACCAACACCGGGGTTACCTGGCTCCTCAATGGCATCCAGAGCGGCAGTCCGCGGGCCGCAGCTTTCGGAAGTGTATCCGGTTCCGGCAGCTCGTACACTTTTACCGCGCCCCCTTCGGTGCCCGCCCCGGCGACGTTCGACGTAACCGCGGTCAGCAACACCGACGCGTCGAAGACCGTTTCGTTCACCGTCACCGTCACCGATCCTGGCCATTAGGAACGTACGACAACCCGTCGTAGGGGCGGCCCTCGTGGCCGCCCCCGGGAGTTTCTACAACAATATTGCCCAACCCCGCACCAGTCGCCGGCAGAGGGGGACTCAGACCCTCATGCCGACTCTGACTTTCTGTCTCTTGACAAGCAATAGGCTATGCTTGTATAATGCCGAACTGGGGTTGCAGGGAACGTGATGCGTCAGAGTCATAGTCTGTCGCCACCGAGGCCGGAGGGTGTCTCCCTCCGCGCTCCAGGCGCTCGCAAGTCGCAATTATTCCCATAAAAGCAGCAAGCCGACCCGCACGACGATTTGGTCGGAGATCCTGCGGATTGCAATCCCATGCCACATAAACGATTGTGTTTCTTGACGATCGATCCGGGAATGTCTATGAAAACAAACAGTCGAGGAGTTGAGGACTCCGGGAGTTGTGGAGTTGTGGGGCCAATTCAAGAGCTCGGGTCGGATGGTGATCGTTTGTCACCCCCCAACCCTCGACTCTCGACTTCTCGACTTGAATTCGACGCAACAAAGCGAGAATGTCTATGAAAACAAAGAACCGGTGCAATAATCAACCACCCCCAGCACCTCCTTATCCAAGGAGGGGAGTTGCGGTTCTCTGCCTCCGTAGGGGCGGTTCGCGAACCGCTCATCCAAGCGGGGGGGGGGCGGTGCGACTTCATGACCTTTGTGTACTTTGCGCCTTGGCGTGAAACCGGTTTCTTAATGTCGAAAAACGGGAGAACAAAGCGAGAATGTCTATGAAAACAAAGGATCGGTGCAAAAATCAACCACTCCTGACCCGATCTGTATCCAAGGAAGGTGACCGCGCAACGACAGCTAGTCCGAAAGTCAGACTGATGCTACTACATTTGGGTGTTCTAATAAAAAAAACCACCATATATTGTGTTTTTCTTCTTGACACCTCCATCGCTCTGTGGTACGTTTGCGGGGTTGCGCTCGGAAGCGGGGCGCAGCCCGTGAAGCCAAGCGATCCCGATGTCCATCGGGATCACGACTCACCGCAGTCCAGGGATTTGCTACTTCTAACTGAGGAGGCCTACCATGGCGGAGAGAGATGCCGTCACTATGGCAACAGTTGCTACGTCTTCGGCCAAGGAGAATGCCACCCAACGTGGCATCACTATGCGTCGGCTTTTTACCAAGCCCGGAATTCACCCCTTTGACGAGGTCGAGTGGGAACTGCGGACCGCCTCCATTCAGAATGAGAAGGGGCAAGCGATCTTCGAGCAGCGCAATGTGGAGGTGCCTGTCGACTGGTCGCAGACCGCCACCAACATTGTGGCCTCGAAATACTTCCATGGAAAACTGGGTACGCCGGAGCGTGAGTCCAGCGTACGTCAACTCATCAGCCGCGTGGCGGACACCATCGCTCAATGGGGAGTCGACGACGGCTACTTTCGCGCCGAGGAAGACGCCGCCAACTTCCACGACGAACTGGTCCACCTCCTGGTTCGCCAAAAGGCCTCCTTCAATTCGCCGGTGTGGTTCAACTGCGGCCTCTGGCACAAGTACCACCGGAATTCCCCGGCCAGCGGCTGGTACTGGGAGTCAACCACGGGCAGCGTCAAGAAGGAGACCGAGGCCTATCGTCACCCTCAGTGCTCTGCCTGCTTCATCAACTCCGTTCAAGATAACCTCGATAGCATTCTGACCCTGGCCAAGACGGAAGGGATGCTCTTCAAGTGGGGCTCGGGCACGGGCACCAACCTCTCCTCGCTGCGGTCCTCCGTCGAGCCGCTTTCGGGCGGCGGCGTCGCCTCCGGTCCCCTTTCGTTCATGAGGGGCTATGACGCGTTTGCAGGGGTGATCAAATCGGGCGGCAAGACGCGGCGCGCGGCCAAGATGGTCATTCTGAATATAGACCATCCGGATATTATTGATTTCATTAATTGCAAGGCCAAGGAAGAGCGCAAGGCCTGGGCGCTGGTGGACGCCGGGTACGACAAGGCCATCGACGGCGAAGCTTACAGCTCCATCTTCTTCCAGAACGCCAACAACAGCGTGCGGGTAAGCGACGAGTTCATGAAAGCGGTGGTGGAGGATCGGGAATGGACGACGCGCGAGGTTTCCACCGGCAAGCCGGCGAAGACCTACCGCGCCCGAGCCCTGATGAAGATGATCGCGGATGCGGCCTGGCAGTGCGGCGATCCGGGAATGCAGTTCCACACCACCATCAACAAGTGGCACACCTCCAAGGCCACGGCCCCCATCAATGCCTCGAACCCCTGCAGCGAGTATATGTTTCTGGACGACTCCGCCTGCAACCTCTCGTCGCTGAACCTGATGAAGTTCCTCACCCCGGAGGGCGAATTCGACGTGGAGAGCTTCCGTCATGCCGTGGACGTGATGATCACCGCGCAGGAGATCATCGTCGACAACGCCAGCTATCCCACCGAGAAGATCGCCGTCAATTCTCACGACTTTCGCCCCTTGGGTCTGGGTTACGCCAACCTCGGCGCGCTGCTGATGGCCAACGGCTTGCCCTATGATTCGGACGGAGGGCGCGATTTCGCCGCCGCCATCACAGCGTTGATGCATGGCGAGGCGTATCTCCAGTCCTCGCGTATTGCCGCCGAACTCGGACCTTGCGCCGGCTATCCGCTCAATCGCGATCCCTTCCTGGGCGTGATCGAGATGCACCGCCAGGCGCTGGGAAAAATCAACGCTCACAACGTTCCCGGAAACCTGTTCGAAAGCGCCCGGAAGACCTGGGACGATTGCCTTGGGAACGGCATGAAGTACGGCTACCGCAACGCCCAGGTGACGGTGCTGGCGCCCACCGGGACCATCGGCTTCATGATGGATTGCGATACCACGGGCGTTGAGCCTGACTTGGCGCTGGTGAAGATCAAGAAACTGGTGGGGGGCGGCGTTATCAAGATTGTGAACAACGTGATTCCCACGGCCCTCTTGAAACTCGGCTACACTCCCCAGCAATCCTCCGACATCGTAAGTTACATCGACCAGCACGGCACCATCGAGGGCGCGCCGGGCCTCAAGGCGGAGCATTTGCCGGTTTTCGATTGCTCCCTGAAACCGGCCAACGGCAAACGCTCCATTCACTACATGGGACATGTGCGCATGATGTCGGCCGTGCAGCCGTTCCTGTCGGGCGCTATTTCTAAGACAGTTAATATGCCGGAAGAAGCGACGCCCGATGAAATCGCGAATGTTTACGCCGAAGGCTGGCGCCTGGGGCTGAAGGCCATCGCCATCTATCGCGACGGCTCCAAGCGCTCGCAGCCGCTCAATACGGCAAAAGGGCGGGAGTCAGCAAAGCAGGAGTCAGGAGTCAGGAGTCAGGAGTCAGGAGATATACAGTCCCTAGCCCCCAGCCCCCAGCCCCTAGCCCCTAGCAGGCCTTATCGCCGCAAGTTGCCTGACGAGCGCCGCGCCATCACTCACAAGTTCGCCGTAGGCGCGCACGAAGGCTATCTGACCGTGGGCCATTACGACGATGGCCCGCCGGGCGAGATCTTCATCACCATGGCCAAAGAAGGCTCCACCGTTTCCGGGCTGATGGATTCCTTCGCTACCGCCGTTTCCCTGGCCCTGCAATACGGCGTGCCCCTCAAAGTACTCTGCGACAAGTTCAGCCACATGCGCTTCGAGCCCAGCGGCTGGACCAATAACCCCGAGGTCCGCTACGCCAAGTCCATCATGGACTACATCTTCCGCTGGATGGCTTACAAGTTCTTGCCCAAGGATGCGCAGCCGAGCGAAGACGCCAGCGTTGCTTCACTGAACGGCTCGGAGGTCGAGAAGGCCGCCGGCCTCGCCTCGCAGTTCACCCAGGCGGCGGGCGGACCGGGCATTCTCGCCTCGGAGACGGGCCAGGCCGGCCTGGCGGGCGTCGTGCATAGTGAAGACGCGCCTCCCTGCTCTGATTGCGGCGCCATCATGGTCCGCAGCGGCGCCTGTTATAAGTGCCTGAACTGCGGCTCCACCAGCGGGTGTTCGTAGTAGACGAGTAAGCAGTAGGCAGAAAGCAGGAAAGTGGCAATGGGTGAATTTAAGTGAGGCGGGAGGCGTTATGGACGAAGCCACAGAGCTCGAAAGGATTCGCCACGTTCTAAGGCTGGCAAGGCGGCAGGTAGACCAGGGGGATCCAAAACCCGACTTAGCGCTGGAGTACCTCAGACAGATAAAGGACCCCATTGAGCGCTACCCCGGTACACTTGAGTCGGCCGAGTATTCCTTGCTGTTGGGTGAGGCTCTCACCGCGAAGCATAGTCCAGCTGCCAAATCGTTCCTCGAAGATGCGGAGAAGCAAATCACAACGATGCCGTGTGGTGCACCCGAGCTCGAAGTGAGACTATACGATCGCCTCGCGTACTTTCACGAAAAAGTCCTTCGGAAACGGGGTGACGCGCGGGACCTGCTCAAGTTAGCGAAGGCCGCCGCAGTTAGGCTGGGTATTGGCGAACTGACGGCGCATATGCAATTGAGGGTCATTCGACTCGACCTAAAGATTGACGACAGCCCCGAGGTAGAGAACTTCAGGAGGCTGCGACGGGTTGGGTGTCGGCACAACTTTACGGACGATGAGCAGTTGATGGCGTGGCATCAGCACTGCGGAGATACAAGCCCTGTCTACGCGCGCGGAATTCAAGAAAGGACCGAGCAGTACTTCCTCGAGTTGCTGCGCTCGGTAAGAGTCCTTCAGTGACACCGATCCGGAAGAACTCATTTGTACGGCAGATCATGTCCAAAGTCCAGGGAACGGACCCCTACTTGGCGGTGGGTGGCTTGGTGGCGAAGTACCGTCGACCCGGGGAGACCCTCGAGACCGTGGCGAAGAACTTGGGAGTCCAGAGCGTAGCTGTCGAGCCGATGGGATTTGACGGAGGCGTCTTCGAGGACGGGTCGGTGCTCCAGATCAAACTGAACTCATCAAGCCCACCGACGAGGAGGCGATTTACGTTGGCACACGAAGTCGCGCACCTGATCCTGGCGGCCGGGGGGGCACGGAACGGTCACCGGTCACGCGCCACCACTGAACTCGAGCAGGCCTGCGACCTCGTTGCTGCCGAACTCCTCATGCCCTTGGACGAAGTTCGGTGCGTAGTGCCTAGGGAAGGCTCAATCGAAGCGCTACTGACTCTCGGAAATAGGTTTGAAGCGTCGCTTCATGCTGCTGCCGTTCGCATTCATCAGTTAGGGTTGTGGAAGGACTCAGTCGGGTTCTGGAAATGGGACGGGAGTGCCCGAGAGCTTTGGTTTGTCGGCAGGAGGCCGTGGCCCGACAAGTCGCCATATCTGGATGCCTTCGCGCGCGCAATGACCGAGGGCGGAACTGTCACAGCGGCGGAGCTAATCCGGGAGCCAGACAGGGACGCGTTTCACGTGTGTCTGAAAGTCCGCCGGCTGGGGAGGGAATTCCTGATCGCTGTTTTGCATAAGAGAGGCACGTGCGAGGACTGCAGAACATGTGCGGTTGATAACTAGACCAGTCTTTCAGTTCACCGTCATTGATGCGTTGCGGGGGGAAGCACATGAGAAGAATCCTGAAACCGGGCGAAACTGCCCCGGCATCGGGCGAGTACGAGATCATCGGTCCGCGCGGCGGGGAGACGCGCAAGGAACGCACGGTCCCGAAGGGGCGACCGCTGCCCCCGACGCCCGGACCGGGTGAAGGGTACAAGCTGGTTCGTCGCGCGCGCAACAGGAGTGGTCGCCGATCGCCGAACCGCTAATCAAACTTGAAGGGACGGCGCTACATCGCTGCGCAGAAGGACAGGCACAAGAAGCAGAGCTTCGAGGAAGAGCTCGTGAGGTTGTTGAACAAGTACGGCGTTCAATACGACGAGCGTTACATTTGGTCTTGATGAAAGGTGTGACCCTTTCAGGGTCGTCGCCGTTTTGCCGCGCGTTCCGGGGGCGTTGCCCCCGGCTACTATGTTGTGCCCCTTCGGGGCAGGAGCCTGCGGAGGCACGGACTGACCATGCGCTGGCGGTAATCCCGCCCGCGCGGGGACACGAGGCGGGTGGATCCGGCACGTTTGGAGTTGCACCCCCGCGAATCCCCGAAGGGGATTCATATAGTAGCCGGGGGCAACGCCCCCGGAACGATTGGCGCCACGATCTTTTGACCCTGAAGGGGTCAATATGCGGAAGGACGGGCCATGGCCCAGACGCTCGTATGCTTAAGGGTCCACGTAATCTTCTCGACAAAGGACCGGCGTCCGATGATTTCACCGGAAGTGGAGCCCGAGCTCTACGCTTACATGGCTGGAACGGCAAAGAACCTGGACTCGCCTTGCCTCGCTGCAGGGGGAACCAGCAATCACGTTCACCTGTTGATCTCGCAGTCGAAGAACATCGCTCTTAGTCACTTGATGGAGGAGATCAAGAAGAGCTCCTCGAAATGGATCAAAACGAAGGCGTCGAGCCTGCGGAGTTTTGGCTGGCAGGATGGATATGGCGCGTTCACAATCGGCCGATCGCAGGTGGAGGCCTTACAGCGCTACATTGCTGCGCAGAAGGAAAGGCACAAGAAGCAGAGCTTCGAGGAAGAGCTCGTCAGATTGTTGAACAAGTACGGCGTTCAATACGACGAGCGTTATATTTGGTCTTGATGAAAGGTGTGACCCTTTCAGGGTCGGGGTTCGTTCGGTTGGGTCTTCCGGGGGCGGTGCCCCCGGCTACTATATGATGCCCCTCCGGGGCGGGGCCATGACGGGACACCCCGGCTACTGTATTTTCCCTTGCGGAGCAGCGCTCCGGCGCGGAGACCGATCGGCTCGCGATTATCTTGGGCGCCGTGACAGGCCCGCGAGTAGCGTTGAGGATGGCGATCCCCGCGAATCCCCAAAGGGGAATCATAGAGCAGCCGGGGACAACGCCCCGAAGCGGTTGCCTATTGCGGCCTGACTCTAAAAGGGTCACACTGTGGAAGCGAAGGCAGGGGGAGGTAAGTATGAGGCTGGTCAAAGCGAGTAAGACTTCTGACCTTGACGTTAATGGTGCTCTACACGCGATCTGCTCTACAGGCAGGGGGCGGTGCTGGCATTGCGACCGTAAGCTGCCTGCCGCGGAGGAAGCCATTAGCGCGGGATGGTACGTGCAGCGCGTTGACGGCCAGCGCGTAGCCAGCATCATCCTCGTGTGTCCGAAATGCCGGCGCAGGAGAACCGAGGCAAGCCGAAGACATTATCTGCGCACCCTCTCTCCGCCAGCCTGCGACGCAGTCCACTAATCCTCTCCAAAGCCTTGTTCGCTGCTTCAAAGCGAGCTGTCATTCCGAGCGAAGCGAGGAATCTCGCCCTGATCATTCTTCGGCAATTCTCCCGACGCAGAGCGAGATTCCTCGCTTCGCTCGGAATGACGCTTCGTTGTTGTTGGGGCTGCCGCGTGCAGGCGCCTATGTGTTACACGGTACAAAGCGGGAGGTGATCTGAGCCTGCACTTTCGCGGCAAGGGTGTCGACATCGTCGCGCCTGAGCGCACTCGTGGCGATGGGAGGGTGAACGATCATCTCAGTCCAGCCAGGCCTTACGTGGTAAGTGTCCGGTTTCAGCACGGCGCGCGTTCCGTTCAAGGTAATCGGAACAATAGGGACACCGGATTGAATGGCGAGGTAAAAGCTGCCGGACCTGAACGGCAACATCTTCCCGTCGCGGCTCCGATGGCCTTCGGGAAAGAGTACGACGGAGCTTCCCGCACGGATCCTCTCTGCGGCCGCGTCTAGACTCGTCCTTGCGCCTTTGGGGCGTCCTCTGTCGACGGGAATGTGTCCTGACCGCGTCAAGTGCCAGCCCAGGAAAGGCAGCTTGAACAGCGATCGTTTGGCGACAAAGCGGAACTGCACGGGAAGATTCACGAAGAGGATGGGGATGTCCATGGCGCTCTGGTGATTCGCGCAATAGATGGCAGTCTTTAGGCCGGCCAGGTTTTCCAAGCCTTCCACGCGAGTCCGGACGCCGCTGGTCCTCAAGATCAACCACGACCAGAGTCGCGCGAAGGCGTGCTGCCATCTCCCCTGGCTGTCGAACAAAGAGGAGCATAGTGAAAGCGTTCCGCAAACTGCGGTGTAGAAATAGATCAGCAGATTGGTGAAGAGGAGAGAGCGAAGATAGCTGAGGTAGTACGAAACGCCTTGCTGTTTGCGGTTCGTGCCGCTGGGGACGGCTGGAGGAGTTCCCATGATCGTATCACGCCGGCCCTTCGCCAGGGCGCGGGACGGCTCGGTTCGCGAGCTGAAGCTGACCTTCCAGCAGTGCCTTCTTGACGGCCCCCACCAGATAGAGGGAGCCGATGATGATTACCACATCGTCTTCGGAGCTCGCCTGGCAGGCCCGCGTCACAGCCACGGAAGGCTCGGCTTCGATGACCAGCCGCTTGGGGCGAAACCGTGCCGTCGCGAGTATCTCTTCCGGCGTGGCCGCGCGCGCCAGGTGGGGACGCGTTAAATAGACCTCTTCGGCAAGCGGAAACAGAATCTCGCTGATTTCGCCGATCGCCTTGTCGCGCATCGAAGCATAAACCAGCCGCAGGCGCCGCCCCACCAGATCTTCGTGGATGAACTCCGCCAGCACGCGGGCGGCCGCGGGATTATGCGCGCCATCGAGCAGGACCAGCGGATGTTCCAATACCGGTTCCAGCCGCCCCGGCCAAGAAGTGTTCGCGAGGCCTTTGACAATCGCGCTGGGGGTGATACGGAAACCATCCCGGCTGAGGCGCCAAGCTGCCGTCACCGCGGCCACGGCGTTTTTCACCTGAAACCTTCCTAACAACGGACAACTGAGGCCGGAGAAGCTCTCCGCGCCCAGGGAGAGATTGAAAAGGTAGTGCCCCTGCAAGCTTTGCAGCCCGGAAAGCCCTCCGATCGTGTCCGTCTCCAATAACTCCACGCCCATTTCCGCGCAGTGCCGCCGGATGACCTCAGCGGCCTCTCCCGGTTCGCATCCGCTCACTACAGGCGCCCCGGGCTTGATGACTCCCGCCTTCTCATGCCCAATTTCGGCGAGGGTAGACCCGAGAAACTCCATGTGGTCAAGCCCCACATTGGTGATCACCGCCACGCGGGGTTGAGTAACGTTGGTAGCATCCAGGCGGCCTCCCATGCCCACTTCCAGCACCACGAAGCCGGCTCCTGCCTGGGCGAAATAATGGAAGCCAGTGGCCGTCAGAAACTCAAAGAAGCTCGGCACTTGCCCCAGAGCCTTCTCCTCCAGCAGGCTTTCAACCGCCTGGCGGACCTCAGAGAAGGCGCGAGCAAAGTCGTCGTCGCGGATTTCAGCGCCGTCGACCCGCATCCGCTCGTTCACTCGGACGAGGTGCGGAGAGGTGTAAAGACCAGTGCGGTAACCGGCTTGGGTCAGTATACCGGCCAGCATGGCCGCAGTGGACCCTTTCCCATTTGTTCCGGCGACGATGACAGTGGGGTATTTCAGGTGAGGATTCCCAAGGCGGGTGAGCACCCTCGTCGTCGTCTCCAGCCCCCATTGCAGGCCATGCAACTCCTGGCCGAGGCTGTCCAGGTATCTCAAACACTCGACGTAATTCATCCAAGTTTCGCGTTTTGCACAAACACTCGGCAGGATTCAGGATTGGGGATTCAGGATTCAGGATAAACAAGAGGAGTTGGTCCCTCGACCACGGACTCCTGAATCCCGAATCCTGACTCCTGAATCCTGCTATTCCCACGCCCGCAGCAGGCGCGCGGATCGCGCCAAGAAGCTCTTTAACTCTTTACGCGGAACGATAGCGTCCAGCATGCCGTGGGCTAGCAGGAACTCCGCGCGCTGGAAGCCCGGCGGCAGTTTCTGGCGGATCGTCTGTTCGATGACCCGCGGGCCCGCGAAGCCAATAAGGGCGCCGGGTTCCGCAATGTTAAGGTCCCCTAACATGGCGAAGCTGGCAGTCACGCCCCCCGTGGTCGGATCCGTCAGCACGGAGATATAGGGCTTCCGCACTTCATCCAAGCGGGCCAGCGCCGCGCTGATTTTCGACATCTGCATCAAGCTGATGGCGCCTTCCATCATTCGCGCGCCCCCCGAACACGAGACAACAACCAAAGGAAGTTTCTTGTCGATGCAACGGTCGATGGCCCTCGTCACCTTCTCACCCACCACTGCACCCATACTCCCGCCGATGAACTGGAATTCCATCGCGCAAATGATGGCCGGCTTGCCTTCGAGTTGGCCTTCGCCGGTGATAACGGCATCTTTCAGCCCCGTGTTTCTTTCCGCTTGCCTTAACCGGTCGCCATAACTCTTGGTGTCCTTGAATTGCAGCGGGTCCGTGCTGGCCAGTCCGGCATCGTGTTCCGTGTAGCGCCCATCGTCGAAGAGCATCTCGAGGCGGGCGCGCGAACCCATTTTAAAATGGTGGTTGCATTTGGGGCAGCAGAGGAGGCTGTTCTCCAGATCTTTCTTCCATAGTATCTGCTTGCAGTCCTCGCACTTCACCCAGAGCCCCTCCGTCTGGATGCGCTTCTCCTTGGGCGGTTCGATCGGTTGTTTGTCTTTTCGAAACCAAACCATGGTTTTATTGATTCATTGAATCATTGTGTCATTGAGTCATTGGAGAAACCTAAAAGTCTACCAACTTAGAAATGGCTAAATGACTCAATGACCCAATGGCTAAATTTCAGTACTCGATTCCTTTTTGGGCCGCGATCCCTTTCTAATTGTACCATCAATGCCTTCAACCCCTGCCCTACGCGCCGGACCCTGGTCCCCAAAGCCGCCGCAGTCTTCCATTTGCCGGGCCCGGTCTCAACGATGATCAGTCCTTTTCGCGTTTCCGGCAAGCCAACCTCAAGTCTTCGGGCTCCAGGGCTAGCGCGGATACGGGTATCCACGAAGAATCGTGAATCCACGGTAGATCTGCTCGAGCAAAAGCGACCGCGCCCAATCATGCGTCAGCGTCATGCGTGAAAGCGCCAAAAGCAGATCTGCTTCCTTCCTGAAGGCCGCCGAGAATCCGTCCGGCCCTCCGATTAGAAAAACCAGTTCCCGCGTTCCCCGCAAGGCTTGTTGCCCAAGCCATTCCGCGAATTCCGCCGAAGTCCACTCCCGCCCTCGTTCGTCTAAGAAAACTCTGGTGCTGCCCCGCGTTTTCTCCAGCAAGTTCCGTTCGCCGGTGGAGAGTCCGGCCTTGCTTCGCCGCCCCGCTTCGCGCACGGGCGGTATCTCTTCCAGAGTCAATCCGGTAAAGTGTTCGATCCGGCTGGCCAAGTCAGATTGCAGAGCTCGCAGGTGTGGATCTTTCGTCTTACCTTCCCAGAGAATGCGAATTCGCATGTCAAAATCAGTGACCAGTGACCATTGACCAGTGACGAGCCTGAAAGTGGATCAGCAGGCGGAGCCAAGTGTTTCGTTGCTCTTCACTCGTCACTTATAGGTAGCCGGGGAGCGTTCCTCCACAAGCGTTCAAGATCGTAGAAGTGCCGAGTGCGCTCCAGAAAGATATGGACAACAAAGCCCATGTAATCCATCAGGATCCACTCCGCTTGCGAATAACCTTCGATGTGCGCCGGAGTCAATCCTCCCTTCTCGAGCTTTTCCTCAATCGCGTCGCAAATCGCCTGCGCATGCCGCACGGAAGTGCCGGAGCAAATCAGAAAATAACTGGTGAAAGAGCAGGTTCGCTCCAGGTCCAGGACGCTCAGGTCCAAAGCTTTTCGGTCTTGAGCGGCACGAACCGCGGCCTGCAATTGCGGGGTCATCATCCTGGCTACTTCCCGCCACAGCCGCTCTGTAGGGGCGCATGGCCTGGCGCCCATACTTCTGAGGTCGGCCGGTGCGGACCGTAGAGGCCCTCCTTCAGAATGTATTCTTCCACAAGCCGGGGAACAAGGCCAGTGACAGTTCGGCCGGAGCCGATGGCCTGTCGGATAGCGTGTGAAGCGACATGCATCTGGACGCCTCTGAGGACGTAAAGGGTGCTGTGGCGCAATCGAATGGTATCAAGCCGTCCCGCACCACCCCTCAATCCCCTCCTCAGTGAGAAGGGGACTAAGGGGCGGTCGAACTGGTCGCCGGGTAGACTCATCTCCTCCGGCACCACTTTCCGGATCTCGTCAACATCAAAGCCTGGTCGTGAAACGACGATGAAATCAACCAAGTTCAAGAGGCGGCGATACTCTTTCCACTGGGGCAAATCCAGGAAAGCATCGACCCCGATCAGAAAAAAAAGGCGGTCGTCCTTATGAAGCGAACGGCGCACTTTGCGAACCGTGTCGATTGAGTAGCAAGGTTTGTCTTCCGCGGTCGGCGCTTCCAGCAGTGACGGGATCAACCGCTGGTCTCCGGCGCAGGCCAGCACCGTCATCCCATAGCGATGTGGGAAGGATGTTAAGTGGTCGCCGTGCTTGTGGGGCGGCCTTCCCGTGGGAATAAAGAGGACCCGGTCCAACCTGAACATACGTGCCGCCGCTCGCGCCGCCTGCACGTGTCCGGTATGGATAGGGTCGAAGGTTCCGCCGAATAAGGCAATATTCACGCTTCTAGAACCCCGTCAGAAGATCCGGTGATCGGGAGATCGGGTGATCGGGTGGACAAATAGCATCTGCCAACTGGAATCACTCGCCGAATCCTCCGCTCGCCCGATCCATCCGTTCTGTGCTCTCCCGATCACCCGATCTCCTCGGTATCTGCTCAAGCGTTGCCCAGGTAAGCTGCTTCAATCCCTCCAATCCTGCGCCGGTTACACTGGAGATTTCAAGCAGGACCTTGCCTTGGGCATGGCAAAACTCTCGCAACTCAATCAGCCGCTCGCCTGAGCCCGCAGCATCAATTCGCGACGCGACCAGCAGCATAGGCTTGCTGGCCACGACCGGGCTGAAGCTCTCCAACTCTTCCATGATCACCCGGTAATCGTCCACGGGGGACCGGCCGGACTGCTCGGCGGTGTCGATCAGGTGAAGCAACAACCGGGTTCGCTCCACGTGCCTGAGGAACCTTGTGCCCAACCCGCGCCCCAAATGGGCGCCTGCAATCAAGCCGGGAATATCTGCCATGACGAAGGAATGTTCTTCATCGACAGGCACCACGCCGAGGCAAGGCTCCAAGGTGGTGAAAGGATAATCGGCAATTCGCGGCCGGGCGGCACTCAGTCTGGATATCAAGGTGGATTTCCCCACGTTGGGAAAGCCCACCAATCCCACATCGGCGAGAAGCTTCAGCTCAAGCCTTAACTCTCGTTCCTCGCCTGCTCCGCCAGGATCGGCCCGGCGCGGCGCTTGATGCGTGGAAGTGGCAAACTGGGCATTTCCGCGGCCACCCCGCCCGCCTTTGGCCACCAGGTAATGCTGGCCGGGTTCGTCGAAATCCCACAGCTTTTCCTCAGTGGCGTGGTCAAATACCACCGTGCCCACCGGCAGCACAACTTTGAGGTCCTCGCCGTCCTGACCGTGCCGATTGGAGCCTTCCCCGTGCCTTCCTCGGCCCGCGCGAAATAGGCGGTTGTACCGGAACTTCAGCAGCGTGTTCACCTGTTCCGAGCTTTCCAGAGTGACATCGCCACCCTTGCCGCCATCTCCCCCGCTCGGTCCGCCCCGCGGAACGAACTTCTCACGCCGGAAAGCTACACAACCGTTCCCGCCATTGCCGCCAACAACGTGGATTCTGGCTTCGTCGATGAACACGCTAAGTCCACCGCCCCTGATTTCTCTTTTCTGAGAGGGGCAACCGCTTGCTTAATCCCCTCCGCCGGGAGGAGGGAACATCGTCTCGATCCGCTCCTCCAAGAGGAGGGGATTAAGGGGAGGTACGCACGGTCGGTATGACAACTGGATAAACCATACGCGCTACCGCCGTCCCAAAACTGGCTGGCCGTTTTGTGGGGAAATAGACGATTGTTGGTTGCCGCAAGTCCGTTCGAAGCACTGCCGGCCGCGTTCTGCGAAACCGGCACTTACCAGCCCTGTTGCTGCGGGGCCGGCACTTCGCCTAATTCGTTGAGGGAACCAGAATACTCACAAACCGGCCGGAATGGCCTTTATCCTCAAACCGGACTACGCCTGATACTTTAGCAAAAAGTGTGTCGTCCTTGCCGACGCCCACGTTATCTCCGGGCTTCAAGCGAGTGCCGCGCTGGCGAACGATTATGGAGCCGCCGGTCACAAATTGGCCGTCAAAGCGCTTCACTCCCAACCGCTGCGCATTGGAGTCTCGACCGTTGCGAGAAGTTCCCTGCCCTTTCTTGTGTGCCATGTTGTAATCCCGTTCACGGGCCACCACCCCTTGGCCCCTCCTCTCTGAGGAGGGATTAGAAGGGGTGGTGCAGCCCCATCAGTTCGTTACGATGTCGTTGATCAGTATTTCGCTGAAACCTTGGCGGTGCCCCAGGGTGCGGCGGTATTGCTTCTTCCGTTTATACTTCAAGACTCGAACCTTGGGCGCACGGGCGCTTCGCAGGATCGTCCCCCTGACTTTTGCGTTCTCGACCAGCGGCGTGCCTACCGTCAACCCCTCTTTTCGTACCGCAAAAACGTGATTGAATTCGATCGTCGAACCCGACTCGCCATCCACTTGCTCGATTCGAATCACATCACCGGGCGAAACCTTGTACTGTTTACCACCTGTCCGCAAAATCGCGTACATAAGTCGTCCTCTCTTGAGCTATCGCAAAACTTCAATTATATGGGCGTGTTCACTGATCTGTCAAATTGGTTTAATTGTGGAAATGGAAAGGTACAACGTATCCCCCCTGTGAAGTTAAAGTGTTTGAGCGAAAAGAGGAGGGGACGGATCGCTGACCAACCTCGGCTCCCGCCCGCTCACTTTGGTTTGTCACGTTGTATGCTATATTCCCACTATCGGGCTGGAGAGTTGACACTCCGGGTGCAACGGTCCGAGAATCGGAGGCCGGTATGCTGTTTAGAGATCAGGTAGCATTGATTACCGGCGCGTCCAGTGGCATTGGGCGCGCCACCGCAGAAGCCATGGCGAGAGAAGGCGCACGAGTGGGGGTCAACTATTGCAAGAATCAGGCCGGGGCGAAACAGACAGCGGAATCCATTCGCAAAGCAGGGGGAAAAGCGCTGGTGGTGCGCGCCGACGTTACTCGGGCCGCCGAGGTGCTGGCCATGGTCGAGGCGGTGCGGAAGGAATGGGGACGAATCGACATCCTGGTTAATAATGCCGGAGATCTTCTCGCCCGCCGTTCGCTCACCGACATGACTGAGGAATACTGGGACCAGATCATGGCGCTCAACTTGAAGAGCGTCTTCCTGTGCGTCCGCGCTGTGTGGCAGGAGATGGCGGAACGCAAGACGGGATGCATCATCAACGTTACATCCATCGCCGGACGCAACGGCGGAGGGCCAGGGGCGGCGGCTTACGCCGCTGCCAAAGGAGGCCTCCTGACCTACACCAAGGGCCTGGCAAAAGAGTTGGCGCCGCATGGCGTCAGGGTGAACGGGATCGCGCCCGGCGTAATTGCCACGCCCTATCACGAACGTTACAGCCCCGGTGAGGTTTTTCAGAGGTTTATCGCGTCTATCCCCTTGGGCCGGGCGGGAACTTCAGAAGAAATTGCGGACGTGATGGTGTTTCTGGCTTCACCGGCAGCCCGTTACATTACCGGTGAAACTATCGAGGTCAACGGCGGGATGCTGATGGATTGAGAAGGGCAGTTGACAGTCGACAGTCAACAGTTAACAGTCAAGAACTGAGCCACTTAGGTAGTGCCCAGATATGACGGTAGCCCTGACCCTCAGGCGGGCAAATGCGGAGCGGAGGCCAAAGCTACGAGTCGGTCAGGACGCTGCTGTCAGCTACCTTAGCTTGCGCAGCAGGCGAGGCGTCAACCACCACGTGAGTTGTCCCGGGTTCCGGGGCGGAAATTCCTCAAAGCTGATCATGCAGCAGCCGCCCTTCTTGAACCCCAGATTGGCGTGGCTTCCGGCCCCGATTAACCGTGCGGCCAACTCACTAAGGTCGGGTTCGTGACCTACCACCAGCACTTTCGTCCGGCCGGGGCGTTTCGCCAGGAACGCGATCACCTCCTCGGGCGACCCGCCGGGCCGCATCGCGTCGCAAACGTCCACGGCTGCACTTGAAGCCAACGTCTCGGCAATGATCCCTGCGGTTTCCACGGCTCTGACCAGCGGACTACTCACGATCCAGTCCAGTTCGAGTCCCACTCGCTTGAGGCCTTCTGCGATTTCGCGCAGCTTTTCTTTGCCCTCAGGTTGGAGGGAGCGTTGCGCGTCGTCCGCAAATCCGACGCTGCCACGCGCCACCGCCAGGCCGTGCCGCATGATGTAAAGTTCATACCCTGACTGCGCTTTTCCCTCAGGGGGGTGTGGTGCGTTTTTTGGCATATTGCAGCTCCCTCGAAAAGCAGTTCGATGGGCATTACTCGCCACGCCCACCGCTGAGAACATAGAAGGCTCGCCGGTCCTCCCCGTCCCCCGTCGTGGCAAAGCCCTCGACCCGGCAGCCTGATTCAAAGGCGCGCTGGAACATGCGCCGCGTTTCCAGCCGCCACCGCTGTGCCAGTTTTAGCGCGCGAATCCGCATTTCATCGGTATTGGCAGGAATCTCCAGCAGCAGCCGGGGCGTGGTAAACGAAAGGTTGAGCCGGCGATTCACCCTGAATCCCTCGTGATTACGTCGAGTTTCGTTGATGCTCGGAAGGCTGAGGTCGGCCGAGCGCGTCGAAGGCGTACGAAGGCAGCGCGCCACATGGACACTGCCGATTTGCCATCTCACCACGAAGCGGTCGCTGGCCAAGCCCTTTTCGATCACGCTGGGGAAGTGGCCGTAGCAGTCTTTCAGATACTCTTCCACTCGTGCACCCAGCCGGGCAATGTTCAAAGCGGCATTGCGGCTTTGCAGAGGGTCATACGTCCAGCAAATGGACTTGATCTCTTCTTGCAGGGCTAATTCCCTGTGCGCGAGCTTCATTTTGTAGCCCAGGCCCTGGTCCCGATGGTGCTGATCAACGGCCATCATGTGGGACCAGTGAACCAGCCGCCCGTGATATCGTCCCAGGAAGGCATAAAGGAATCCAACGAGGTTCCCCTTCGCGAGTGCTCCCAACACCACGCCGCCGTACTTTTGCGTCACTTGCAGGACCTCGCTGCCGACCCCCAGGTTCCCCCACACTTGCATCTGGAGACGTTCACACCCCCGGTATTCGGCAAGGCTTCCCAGCCGTCTGATTTCGATGTGAGGCACGATCGAGTCTCTACCCGTCGCCGTCTCTCAGCCGCTCCCACATTTCGCGAAACAGCTTTATCGAACCGGGAGCAAACCCGGCGTAATGATTGTTGAAGAACCCCAGGATGTTTATCCCGCGCTTGAGCAGCGCACGAATGATGGGGATCCACGTCTCCATCTCGCGGGTTCGGTCAATGATGATTCTATCCCAGTGCTGGGTCCTCTCCTCGATCCCTTTGCGATCGCCCAGCCATCTCAGATAGGCAAAGTTGGCAGTCACCACATCCTGCTTGGCCACGAGCTGTTCGACAGGCGTCATCCAGGGATGATCGATCAACGCCAAAGCGATATTCCTGGCTCGAAGCAGATCGAGAAGCCGGTCATTAATCCAGTATTTGTTGCGCAGCTCGACGGCGAAGGCGCGGTCTTTGGGAAGTTGCTCCAGAAAGTTCGACAGCCGCACAAGGAAATCGCGGGGCTGCGGGAAGGCTTGTTTGTTGAAGTAGGGGAACTGAATCAATAGAGGCCCGAGCTTGTCGCCCAGCAGGTCCATTGTCTTCAAGAACTCCGTGAGTTCTGAGGCGCAATCAACCAGCACCTTCTCATGAGTGATGACCTGAGGAAACTTGGCCGCAACCAGGAAACCGGCAGGGGTGCGCCCGGCCCAATTCCTGACCATGGCGGGGGACGGGATTCGATAGAATGTCGAATCCACTTCCACCGTGTCGAAATGCTTCGCGTATTCAGAAATGAAGTCGCCCGGAGCGGTTCCTGGGGGGTAGAAGACGCCGACCCAGTCCTGACTGGACCAGCTCGACGTGCCGAGGCGCAAATTAGGGATCCGAGGATAGTCCAAGCTACTCTCCGCACATGCCCCGCTCGCGCGCTCCACAGGTCCGGCAGGGGCCGTCGTCAAATGAAGCGGCGGAGTGCGAGCCCTTGGCCACCGCGAACACGGAAAGCAGCTTGTCCACGTTCGGGCTTTCACACTTCCCGCAAAGCACGCTGGCAGAGACGGAGCTTACGATCTTTTCAAAACGGGCTCCGCAGTCCTGGCACTTGTATTCGAAGATTGGCATTGGTGTTTCCCCCCTTGCAATATATCGGATGCTGGCCGACAATTCAATGGTAGTGGCGCGGGCGCATTTTTCAAGGGTCGCGTCGATGCGCCAATGAAATTGGGGCTTGACACGATGCCGCTGAATTGCTTACAGTGTCCCTCGGTCACGTTAATTTTGGGGTTTATCAATCATTAGAGGAGAGGAGCAGCAAATGGCGAAAGTCCTGACGAAATCACAAGTGGTAGCCCACTTGGCAGAGAAGGCGGGGATTCAAAAGAAGGCTGCCGCTGCAGTCCTGGAGAACCTGGCTGCGTTGGCAACAAAAGAAGTCAAGGGCGGCGGACAATTCGTGGTTCCTGGGCTCGGGAAAGCTGTTAAGGCGCACCGCAAGGCTCGTGTGGGTCGCAACCCACAGACCGGTGAGCCCATCAACATTCCAGCGAAGACGGTCGTCAAGTTTCGCTTGGCCAAGGCATTCAAGGATGCCGTGGTGCCTCCAAAGAAGAAGTAGCGTTCGGCCGCGGGTCGGAATTTCGACTCGCGGCTGCCCGCGCAGGTCGCGTGCAAGCTGAAATCTGCACCCAGCAGACAGAACACGGCGCGTGGGGTTTCAAGTTGTTGCGGCGAGGGCTCACCGAGAGGAGCAGGGTGGTGGTGTCATCCTGCCTTTGAGACTGCCGTGCAGCGGGGCGAAGCCTGCGTGTGGCTCATGACGGGCCGACGGCCGGTCTGCGCACCGGAAAATGTCCGGTTGCCTGCCTTAATCCCTCAGCGGGCCGGCTTCTAAACCATGACAGGATGTTAGCGACCGTAACGAATAGGGCGCGGCCCTTCTTCCAATGCCTGCCGGTCCCAGATCAAACCTTCCCGCGAATACTGTGCGATCTCGAAATCTTGCGTCAATTCGAGCGCGTCGACGGGACAGGCGTCCTCGCATAAGCCACAGAACATGCAGCGTGAGAGGTCATAGGTGAAAGTCGTCAATCGCTTCTTGCGGTCTTCGGTCCGTGCCCAGCCCACGACGATCAGGTTTTCAGGGCAAGCAATCGAGCAGAGATTGCACGCAATGCACAACGTCTCGCCGCTTTCCGGGTGGTTGTTCAGACGCGGCGCGCCCCGGTAGCGCTCTGCGACCACGGGCCTTTCCAGCGGATATTGTTCAGTGTAGGTTGCGCCCGGACGTTGATAAGAGAACGTTAACTTCAGTCCCTTGATGAGATCGATCAGGAATATCCGTCGCAACCATTCCCTAGCGCTCATTGTTAGCACCCTGCCTTTGACTCACTTCACGGCTTGGCGTGTAATACCCCTGTTTCACCGCCCCACACCGCCATGATAGACTGGACGGGGAATTGAGGGAAAGACAAAAGTCGCCCCTCGTAAGCCGGCGCGCCAAAGCCAGGCATTTTTAATCGACGATGAAACGCATACTCTTCATCAGTATTATCGCCTTGGCCGTTCTATATGCCGGCGACTATCTTTCCCTTCGTTATCAGATCCCGAAGGGCCGCGCGCAATTTGGAGTGGTGAAAATCCAGAGCTATTATGCGGTGGGGCTGAAAAGCGGCAAAACTGAGTTCATGTTCCTCGGGCCGAAGAACCAAACTTGCGTTCACTCGCTGTTTCCCCATTTTGGCGACAGTCCGTGCTGGTACCTCAACCGGAAGAAAGTGCAGCGTATTAACATGTGAGCACGGACCGCAGGTGCCGAGGGTGGCAGTTCGCGCTATTTGGGCACCATGCCCTGTAACCAGTACGCCTGGGCGAAAGCCAGGGCGCTGAGCCCGAGTGGCAGCAGCAGGCTGTGCCAGAACGTGCGGCGTAAGATTTCCCCTTCCTGCCCGATCAATCCCACGGTCGTGACTCCCACGGCAATATTCTGAGGCGAAATCATCTTCCCGATAACGCCTCCCGCCGAATTGGTAGCTGCCAGCAATATCGGGCTAACGCCGATCTGGCGGCCAACCGCCACTTGCAGATTGCCGAAAAGGAGATTGCTGGCCGTGTCGCTCCCGCTCAGGAAGCATGCAACCCACCCCAGATAGCCGCTCACCAAGGGAAAAACCTTGCCCAGCCCCGCCAGGGCCGCGCCCAGCGTATAGGCCATTCCGGAATAGTTGTAGAGGTAGGCTAGAGCAACGATCAGACCCACCGTCAGCGCCGGCAGGCGAAGCTGCTTCAGGCTCGTGGTTCCAGCCCGGAGAACAAGCCCCGGCCGGCTGCGGAACGCCAGGGCCGTTACGACAGTGGCTGTAAGGGCCGCCGTGCCCGCCCCCAAAGGCTGAAACTGGTAAATCGCCGCATAGAGCTTGTGGTATAGAGCGATGAACACGGCATTGTGGAGGTATGGCACGGGAACGTTGCGTTGACCAACTTGGAAGAGCTTGAAGTAGGACCACGCCACCATCACGCCCGCAAGAATCAACCAGGGCGCCCAGCCAGTCAAGGCTTGCGGAGCGGTCTCGGGATTTGGAAGCGGAGTGCCGGGACGCAGCGAAGGAGTTGCCTGCACCGCTGCGGGCGAACCCGCCCGCGTTTCACGCGCCGGATCTGGGTTCTCCTCTGCCCGGGGCTTCCAAACGCGCAGCAGCAGCACCATGCAGGCAATGGCGGACAAGGCCGAGACAATGCCGGTCGCATAGGGCCCCCAGTAGTTCGAGGACAAGAACTGTGCAAGGGCATAGCTGGCGCCGGCGACCGCGGCTGCCGGCCAGGCTTTTCGCAAGCCCTTTCGCCCCCCATACACCCAGACCAGGTAGCCCGGCAGGATGGCCGACAGGAAAGGAAGTTGGCGGCCCAGCATGGCTGAGAGTTTCATCTGGTCGAGGCCCGTCACCGCCGCCAGGGCCACGATGGGTATGCCCAATCCGCCAAACGCTACCGGCGCGGTGTTCGCAATCAGCGATAAGGTCACGGCGTCTCGCGCGGCGAAACCGAGGCCCAGCAAAAGGAAGGCGGAGACCGCCACGGGCGCACCAAACCCGGAGGTGCCTTCGAGCAGCGTCCCGAAGCAGAAGGCCACCAGGATGGCCTGTACGCACCGATCGCCGGACGCATGTGTCGCCATCCATCGTCTCAACTGCTCGAAGCTGCCGGTGGCGATGGATAGGTTGTAAAGCCATAGCGAGGCAAACACAAGCCACAGAATCGGCCACAGCGCATAGAGAAAACCAAACGCCAGGCTTAGACCGGCCAATCGCCACGGGAGATTCCATACCACCAGGGCGAGGCCGGCGGCGCTGCCAAGGCTCCAGGCGGCCGAAATCGCGCCGCTCTTGCGCAGGCCCCCCATGAGAACCAAGAGGACCGCGAGCGGAACCGAGGCTGCGAGAGCGGACAAAGGCAGAGAGTGAAGAGGGTCGAGCGGCTGAATCCAAGTAGGCAACGGCGGTTCTCCTGGAATTGATAAGTTAAAAGTCGGGAGTCGAAGACTTCAGTCTCTCGACTAACGAAAGTGTCATCCGGAGCGAAGCGAAGGATCTCTGCAGTGTGGCGCGAGTTGCGGACGCCACGCGACTTCTGAGATTCTTCGCTGCGCTCAGAATGACAGGCATTGGCTTCAGGATGTCACGTGTCTCGACGCAAGTTTTCCCACCACGAACCAGTACGCCAGGAGGCCAGTGAGGAGAACGAATGCCGCCAGGGCGAAGCCCGGCAGGTACGAGCCCGTCCGGGCAATGAGAAACCCCGTGGCCGCTGGGGCAAGGATACCGCCCACGTTGCCCGCGAAGTTCTCAAATCCTGTCCACACCCCGACCTCCTCGGGGGGAGCGCACGCTTGCAGGATCGCGAAGAGATTCCCTGTGGCCAGTCCGACCAGCGAGCCGCCCATAATCAAGAGGATCGCGGAATGCGCACTTTCGACGCGCGCCGCAGGAATTAGCAGAAGCCCGAAAACAAAGGCCACAGTGATGAGCCACTTGCGAGAATGCGTTTCATCCCAACCCATGACGATCAGGCGGTCCGCGATCCAGCCTCCGACCGGCTCGCTGACGCCCCACACGAAGTAAGGAAGAGCCGCGTACAGTCCGGCCTTCAGAACCGTCAGATGCCGTACTGTGACCAGATAGTCAGGAAGCCAGGTGACGAGCAGGTACCAGTAGTAATCAAAACAAAAAAAGCCAAGGCAAAGGCCAATCAAATCCCGGCTGCGAAGGTGTCTGAGCACCGTCCAGAATCCTTCAGGCGGCCCGTGCCTGTCAGCGCCCGGCCGCCGTCCGGAGAACCGGGCGGGAAAGACAATCCACCAGGGGATGAGCCAGACGAGGGCCGAGAAGCCCACGAGAAAGAACATCTTCCTCCAGCCTAACCAGACGATCAGCCAAGCAACCACCGGCGTGCCGAGAAAAAGCCCGGCGCGGGTGCCGCTATCGAAGATTCCGGAGGGGAGGCCTCGCTCGCGGGGCTCAAACAGCACGCTCACGATCTTGGTGCCTCCGGGAAGGTAGATCGACTCGCCTATTCCCAGCATCACCCGGAACGCGATCAGCACGCCCAGGCTTCCCGCCAGCCCCGTGAGGCCGCACGCGAACGACCACAAGGCAAAGAGGACGGAGTAAATCCAGCGCAGATTGTAGCGATCCACGCACCAGCCGACCGGCACCTGCATGAGGGCGTAAGAGAAGAAAAAGGCGGAGAGCAGCAGGCCTTTGCTTGCCGCGGCAAGGTTCAGGCTCACGGAGATGAGCGGCAGGGCCACCGAGATGGTGGCGCGGTCCAGATAGTTGATTAGGGAGGCGACAAACAGTAGCCCGATAATGCCCCAGCGCCGGCGATTCGTGATCGTCGCAGCGGTCCCGGGCGCAAATTCCCCGCCTGCAAGTATTGGGCTTTGAGTTCCCATGCTGTGCGATTCAGACTCGGCGCGTCAGGGCAGGCTAGGCAAATTCCCTGAAAGAACCGCGCACCCACAGAGGATTGCAGAATTGAACGACATGACCCCCCCCCAACCCCTCTCCCCCAAGGGGGCGAGGGGAGAAATAACCCGAGGTTATGCCCTCTCCCCCTTGGGGGAGAGGGTGTCCGTCAGCCGACGGACGGGTGAGGGGGTTGTTCGTCACAATACTATGTAACCCTCAGTAAGCAGCGGGTTCGCTCAACGCGCTCAGTTCGTGCACCATTTCCACCAAAGCCACGACATTTTCGAAAGGCGTGTCGGGGAGCAGGCCGTGGCCGAGATTGAAGATGTGTCCGGGCCTGCCTCCGGCCTGATCCAGAATTCTCTGCACCCGCGCTCGGATGTAGTCCTTGCCGGCGTAGAGAACCACGGGATCCAGATTGCCCTGCACCCCCACGTCGTAGCCCACACGCGCCCAGGCTTCATCGAGTTCGACGTGAGAGTCCAGGCCTATGATGTCGCCGCCGGCGGCCTGCATGACCTCGAGAAGCATGCCTGTGCCGGTTCCAAAATGGATGATCGGCGTGCCGGGAGTGATCGCGTCGATCATCGTTCGCGTGTAGGGAAGCGCAAACTCGCGATAATCCGCGGGGCCAAGGCAGCCGACCCACGTATCAAAAACCTGGATAGCCTGCACCCCGGCAGAGATCTGGCCGTTGACGTAGCGGGCCAGGTTACGCGCCAGATGCTCCAGGAGGGCACGCCACGCTTCCGGATCGCGGTACATCAACCCCTTGGTGTGCCGGTAGTCTCTCGACCCTCCGCCTTCCACAAGATAGGAAGCAAGCGTGAACGGGCAGGCGGCAAACCCGATGAGCGGTAACTTGGGGTCGAGGTCGGCGCGGGTCTGGTGAATCGCATCATAAAGGTAGCTCAGCGACTGCGCCGGGTCCACTTCTTGAAGCCGCGCCACATCCCGAGGCGAGCGTAGCGCCGGCTTGATGCTCGGACCTTCGCCCTGGTCGTAAGCAAGGCCGAATCCCAGCGGCTCGACGATCAGTAAGAGGTCGGCAAAAATGATGGCCGCGTCCACACCCAGCCGGCTGGCCGCCGTCACCGTAACCTCGGACACCAAACGCGGGTTCTTGCAAAGCTCCAGGAAAGGCACCTTGGAGCGGAGTTCGCGGTATTCCTTCATGTACCGGCCCGCCTGGCGCATCAGCCAAACCGGCGTTGCATCCACCGGCTCCCTGCGGCAGGCCTTCATGAATCTGGAGTCATGCCAGGCAGAGACGGCAGGATTCTTGCCTGGTGTATTGTCCGCAGCTTTAGGATTCGGCAATCTATTCGGCATATTTCCAATTTCTCAAAATGCTGACCTGAAGGTCAGCGCTACGTGGCGGCGACCACCAGGCGATTATAAACCTCCCGCACTCGCTGCCGGGTTTCTTGCAGGGTGGAGGCCAGTGTTTCCGTTCCCGATACCAATCCCCAGCGGCGCGCGAGCTTTTCCACCACCTCGGTCTGACCCCTGCGGTCCGGCAGCCCCTCGCCAGGCTTCCCCGTCACCAAGCGAACGGCGTGATCCACCGAGCGTAGGAAATTCGCCCCGCTCGCCAAGACGCTGCCGTCTTCGGCATTCATGAGTTCAGAGGACCGCAAAGCGGCGAGCTGCTCCGCCATATTTGCGCCGGGGTGAGTAGCGATCTGTCCTCGTAATCGCAGGAGAGACACGGCAAAATCGATGTCGTAATAACCTCCTGGAGCGGTCTTGGTGTTTGTAGGCGGCGTAGGGACCTCTTTCTCCAGCCTGCGCCGCATTTGGCAAAGCTCGGCCACCAAGGCGGGGTGGGCGGCGAAGCGCTCGAAGATGACGCTCACAAGCCGCGATACGGTTTCTTTCCCGAGTTCGACGTCGCCGGCCAGGTGGCAGGCCTTGAGATACGTCAATCCCTCCCACACCTGGGCGTGCTCGCGCATATAGCTGAGCAGTTCCTCCTGCGACACGACCAGCTCGCCTTCCTGCCCGCGAGGTCGAAGGCGCGTATCGACTGCGAACACCGTTCCTTCACTTGTGTAACTGGAGAGAACGTCGATCATTCTCGCCGCCAGCCGTTTCCAGAAATCCAGCTCGTCTCGCCCGACTCCGGGGCCCGTCACGAAGATCAGGTCGGCATCCGAAGCGAGGTCAAACTCGTTTAAGGCCAACCGGCCCAGCGCCAGCACCGCAAGGGGGCAGGCGCGGTTCCTATCTTCCAGTTCTCTGGTTTCGAGAGCCGATCCGGCGATTTGCAAGGCGCTGGAAACGCACCGAGCCGCCACGGCAGACCAGCGTTTCAGAACCGGAAGGCTGGATTCGAGCGAAGCCAAATCGGCCGCGCCGAGTTCCAGGACTCGAGACTGAAAATACCTGCGAAGCGCCGCCATCTTCTGGCGCATGGCCAGCACGGGTTCCGTCGCCCAATGATGTGGCTCGGCGTCTTCCGCGCCGTCAAGGGCGATTTCCATCTGCGCGGCGGAGGTCGGCGTCTGAGAGGATTGAAAAACCAGCATGTCCTCGGGGTGACGGATCAGCAGTTCGCCGAGGTATTCACTGTCGCTTACCACCTCGAGGGCGCGCCGCAGAAGCTCGGGTTTTTCGCGCACCAGAGCAAACCGCTCCGGTGACTCTAGCAGGGCGGTAAGAAGTCTCGCCGCAACTGCTCGAGCACGGTCGGGGACTTCGGCTTCCTGAATGCAAAGTGCTAATTCCGGCGCCTGGGCGCTCAGGAACTTCAGGGTGGAATCATAGGAGGCCTGCCCCTGGTCAGGAGTGAAGGACGGGAGTGGCTTGAGCGTGAACCCCTGATCGCCGGCGGGCGCCGTGCGAGGATGGATCACACGCTGGTAGATCTCATTTACTTTTTCAAAATCATCCTGCAGTTTCTGTACGAGCGCGCTGCCCAGGGATTCGCTTGCAGCGGAGCCAAGTCCCACCCGGCGGGCAAGCCGATCGAGAGAGCGCGCCGCGGCTGGCAAGCGGTGGGTTTGCTGGCCAAGCTCGAGCTGCACGCAGTGCTCCGTTTTGCGAAAGAACACGTAAGCGTTTGTCAACTGGGCATAGTCGCGGTCGCTCAGCCATCCTTTGTCATTGAGCTTGCGCAACGCGAAAAGCGTCCCACCGGAGCGCACCCAGGGGTCCTGCCGTCCGTAGAGCCGCTGCAGGCACTGGACTAGAAACTCGATGTCGCGGATGCCTCCCGAGTGGTGTTTGACGTCTATAGTCTGGCTGCCGCTCTCGCGCATTCTCTTCGTGATGCGCTCACGCGACCATAGCACGCTCTCGACGGCCTCAAAGTCACCCGGCGAGCCATAGATCTCCTGCTCGACACCGCGCAGAAAATCGCGAGTCAGCGTCGGATCGCCCGCGGAGTGGCGAGCCTTAATCAGCATCTGCAACTCCCAATCCCGCGCCCGATGCTCGTAATACTCGAGGGATGATTTCAGCGAAATGGCTAAGTCGCCTTGTTCCCCCTCCGGACGCAGCCGCAAATCGACGCGGAAGACCTCGCCCTGGGGCGTCGGCTGTGTAATGGTGCGGGTGATGGCATTGGCCAGGCGGACGAAGTACTCCTTGTTCGTAACTACCGCTTCATTCCCGCCGGCGGTTTCACCGTCGTGGGAATAGAGAAACAGCAGGTCGATGTCGGAGCTGTAATTCAACTCATTGCCGCCCAGCTTTCCCAGAGAGATAATGCTGAATCCGCTGCGCGCGATTCGGCCCTGCGAGTCAACGTACTGGGGCTGTCCGTAGCGTTTCTCCAACTCACCGTCGCAGTAAAGAAAGGTGTTGGTCAAAATCACGTCTGCCAACGTGGCCAACTCCAGAGTCGTTTCTCCCAGCGTCGATAGTCCCAAGACATCCTTCATTGCGATGCGCAAGTAGTTTCGCCGCTTGAAGCGCGCCAACTGGGCCGCCGGCCAGGGGTCAGGGTTGGTGGTGGCAAAACGCGCGTAGTCCTGCATCAAGTCTTCTTTGGATTTCAGCTTGGTGAAGTTGCGGTCTCGCGCAAACTGGATGACGAGTCCCGGCTCCGACAACAGCGTCTCCGCCAGAAACCCGCTGTGACCGAAGATTGCCACCAGGTAGGACAAGGCCGCCGGATGGCGCGCAATTTCTCCCAACACCTCTGCCGGGGCTTCCTGCGCGTACCGCTCCAGCAGGTTCAGCGCGCCGTCGGCGTCCGGTGAATGGGC
>Ga0326727_10006980_pt1 | contig 30366 bp, 19 predicted proteins | sample MB2enrmetagenome_FD_207643 | JGI IMG/M metagenome (GOLD analysis project Ga0326727, IMG submission 207643) | Lab enriched peat soil microbial communities from McLean, Ithaca, NY, United States - MB29MY | ecosystem: Environmental > Terrestrial > Soil > Wetlands > Peat | place: USA: New York... | reverse complement strand
TATGTCGAATTTCTGGGCGTCCACCGGCAAGCCTTTCGCCGTCGGCGAATATTCCTGGGGTGCCGGCGAATCCGGGGAAGCCTACTACGTCAATCAGACCGGCGGCGGTGTTTCCGCTTTCGATTTCGCCCTGCTTTATCTGATGGAAACCACCTGCAACGATACTACCGGAAACAGCGGCAATATGTCTTCCTGGATCAATTCCTCGGATTCTCTGGCTGCGGCTTGGCCGACGAGAGCGGTCACCTTCGTCGGAAATCATGACACCGCTCCGATTACTTCCGACGAAATGCTCGCTTACGCGTTCATCCTGACCTATCAGGGATATCCCTGCATCTTCTGGCAGGATTACTTCAACTACGGTCTGGCCACCGGCGGCGGTTACGGTACGGCGCAATGGGGCAACGGCATCAACCAGCTCGTGTGGTGCCGCGGACTTCTCGCCAACGGATCGCCCAACATCGAAATCCTGAACAACAACAACAAGGTTCTCGTTTACGGTTCAATCGGTGTTTCCACCGGCCACCCGGGCTACATCGTGATCATCAACGAGAACGGATCCGCTTATCCCGACTGGTGCGGAGTCACGGTAACCACCGGCAACTCCTACCTGAAGGGACAGACCCTGAAGGCTTACGCCTGGTCTTCTACCCTCAGCGGCCAGAACTACGCTCCCAACAACGTAACCTGCAGCAGTAGCGGTTCGGTTACGGTTTACGCCGCTCCCCGCGGCTATGCGGTTTACTCGGTCAACGGACTCTAAGTTCCTCTTAACCGGATAACTCAAACGGGAGCGGCTCGAAAGAGTCGCTCCCGTTCTTTAATTACCAGTTCACGTGAAATTGTCCAAGGGAATATCTATTCATTGGCTATCTGACTTGGATGACAGAATAGTTTGAGTTGGTCGATAATCCTGTGCCGGAGAAATCGAGACCGAAACGGATGTTGGTTTGGGAGAAATTCGCCACCACGAGCACGGCGTTGGTGCTTCCGGGACGAACGTAAGCGAGCGCCGACGAGGAGCTCGGATTGACGAGCGTCAAACCTCCGCGGCGGAGACCGTTTTCCCGATGCCGGAGTGCGATCAGCTCCCGGTAAGCGGACAAAAGCGAGTCAGGATCGTTCTCCTGGCTGGCGACGTTCCAGGGGTCGCCGTTGGCGCCGACCGCGTTCCAGGGCTTTCCCGTGGTGAATCCCGCCGCGGCGGAGCGGTCCCACAGCATCGGCGAACGGTACTGGTATCGGTCGTCAGCGCCCGGAATTCCGGGGGCATTGCGCATACCGATCTCATCGCCGTAATAAACGCAAGGGGTACCGGGAAGGGTGAGAAGGATGGAAGCAAGCAATTTCGCCACAGGGAAGCTGGAGTCGACCTCGGGCCAATTCATGTAGCGCGACATATCGTGGTTATCCAGGAACGGCGCGAAATAACTGATCTTACCCGTTGCGCGCAGTTTGCGAAGAAAACCGGCAAGACTGGATCCCGACTGGCGTGCGAGTGCGTTCTTCAGATTGCCGCCCAGATCGAAATCGAAACAGGAGTCCAGGCCCTTTCCGCCGGCGGCGTACCGGGTGATCACCGAAGTCGATGCCCAAACTTCCCCGACGGTAAAGGCGTCGCTGTTCACCGACTTCAGGGTGGCGACGTAATCGGTCAGGAATGCCAGGGTCGATGCGGTATCCGCCTGAAGGGCTCCGGGTCCCTCCTCGACCAGGTACCGGATGGCGTCCAGTCGGTATCCGGATGCTCCGTTGGAAAGCCAGTAGCATCCGATTTTTTTGACTTCGGTACGAACGGCTTTCTCGCAATAGTTCAGATCGGGAGCGCCCCCGATAAAGATAAAGGCCCCGTAATAATTCTCGCCTCGGATGGGACTGAAACGCCACACGTCGCTGACGATCCCTCCGCCCCAAGGCTTCTGCCAGCCCGACAAAGCGAGATCGCGCAGGGACGCGTTGGTCCAGACGTACCAGTTGGCATAAACGGGATCGTTGGTCTGAGAGCGGAGGAACCAGCCGCAATTGGATGCCGTATGGTTGATCACCATATCCAGAATGACCCGGACACCGCGGTTGGAAGCCTGCAATGCATAATTGCGGAAGTCGTCCAGATTGCCGTAATCGGAGTGGATGGTGTAATAATCCGATACGTCGTACCCGTCGTCGGAAAGCGGACTGGCGAAAATCGGACATGTCCAGACCGCGTCGAACCCTATGTTGGTGATATAGTCCAGCTTCATCGCCAGGCCTCTGAGATCGCCCTTTCCGTCGCCGTCGGAATCGTAGTAGCTCCGGGGATGCACCTGGTAGATCACCGCGTCTTTCCACCACCCCTTGTCGGTATCCACGGTCGCGGAGCACCCGGAGATATCGTAGATCCGGCATTCGTACGGCTTCAATTCCAGGGGATATTCGTGGAAGTTGGAAACGGAAATGGAAGCCGGCCGGAATCCGGACGAATCCGGTACGACAGAGGCACTTTTCGACGACGAAAAGCCGCTTTGCCCGTTTGCGAAGGATAAAGGCAGAAAAATAAGCGCCAGAAAACAGGGAAAACGTTGCATTGGGAAACTCCTCTCATTTTTCCCGTTTATATTAACTGTGGATAACGCGAAATGCAATCGGTATTTTCCGGGAATCTTCCTCCGGAGTCTTTCGGTAAAATTACCGGCTCCTCGCGACGCCGATCCTGCGGCAGTCCATCGATACGGGGCACTTGCTGCACCACGGCGACGTGGGATGACAGATGGTCTGCCCGAAGGCGACGAGGATGTCATTGTAGGGAATCCACCACTCCGCGGGAAGCTTTTTCCGCAAAGCGAATTCGGTTTCTTCCGGAGTTTTCGTTTCCACGTAACCCCAACGGTTGCTGATGCGGTGCACATGCGTGTCGACACAGATCCCGGGTTTGCCGAATCCCAGTGTCACGACCAGGTTGGCTGTCTTCCGCCCCACGCCGGGAAGCTCCAGGAGAGTGTCGATATCATCCGGCACTTGTCCGCCGTGTTTCGTGAGAATGAGCGACGAGATGGAAAGGAGGTTGCGCGCCTTCGTCTTGTAAAAACCGACGGGATAGATGAGTTTTTCGATTTCCATTTCGGAGAGGGTAAGAATGCCCTCGGGCGTGCGGGCCTTCGCGAAGAGGCGTTCCACCGCGCCGCGCGTACAATCGTCCTTCGTGCGCAGCGACAGCACCGTGGACACCAGCACCTCGAAGGGCGAGCCATGCGATACGGCGACAAAAGTCACGATGGGCGCATGCCACTTGGGATATTCGCCGCGGAGGATTTCCAGCATCCGCACGAGGGTTTCCGTCGTCGTGAATTTCATTTTCGCCCCATCCGGACCTGGAAGTTATAGTGTTTCCTGGCTGCGTCGATCCCCCGGAATCCGGCCTCGTGCATCCATGCGGAATGCGAAGACAGCAGCGGCGTGCTTTCCTTCACCATCCAACTCTTCTCCTCTTCGGCGGCGCCGTAGTAAGTCCTCATGAAGCTTTTCCACTCGTCCGGATAGACCTCCGCCAGGAACTCGCTCTCTCCCGGCTCGATACCCGCCCGGCAGAAAACTCCATCCATCGAGAGAAAGGAGTACACGCGACGGTAAAACGACACGAAACCGTCGAAAGAAATAATACAATCGTCGAAAATTGCCGAAAAACCATAAAAAGGCATCTCGATGCCGGAATCGGATGAAACTGCCGGCTGACGAATTTCCCTTTTTTTCAGTTTAAGGAATACCGGTATTATTTGCAAGCGGACGGTCGCTTGGACCGGATATCCGTCGAAAACCAGGAGCGACCATGACCGACGAAGAACGCGCGGCGCTGATCCGGCGAGGAAACGAGCTCTATAACCGGGGCGACATCACCGATGCTCTCAAGATCTTCCTCGCCACCAATTACGGCGACGGAATCATCCGTGTCGGAGACTATTACTACTTCGAGAAGGGCGACCGCATCTCCGGCGTAAAACTCTACTACCGCGCGAATCACCGCAAGATGGTGGAACGCTTCGCGGAGGAGGCGGCATCGGTGATTCATCTTCTGCTCGAAGAGGACCGCGCCTTGGCCGAAAAACCGTCCGAGCCGGTGGTCATCTCTGCCGAAGAAGCGGAACGCGTGGTCCGGGAGTGGAACCCTGCCGTCATCAAAGCGGAAGATATCATCGCCGGGAAAGACAAATGAGCTGCGCCGAATGAAAACGAATATCCATTTTGCTTCGCCGCCGTGTTTCCGATGAATCTCGAACCAGTTGTAACACCCGCCGGGAAGGGACTGGAATCAGTTGAGTTTTCATTGACGCATTGTTTACCGGAACGACGCCGATTTCTACCCCAATTGCACGAGATATGCTATAATCATGCCGTTCGTTTATGCTTTCCGACCCGTACGGAACGCTTCCGCAAGCTAATGGAATCGCGGAAGGCGCCGATACTGACGGATACGCTGCATGGGATACTTCATGATAACTTGATTCTTTGGCCCTTGAACGTGAGACATTGAACCGACATGGAGGCATTATGGTCTCGGTACGGAACGTGACCAAGCATTACGGCAATTTTCTGGCGCTCGACGACGTCACCTTTGATGTGGCGAAGGGCGAAATCACCGCCTTTCTCGGCCCCAACGGCGCCGGAAAGACCACGACCATGCGCATCCTGACGGGATTTATGCCGCCCGACTCGGGTGAAATCGAAATCGACGGGAAGGACGTCTTCGAGGAACGGGAATCCGTGAAGGCGATCATCGGGTATCTGCCGGAAAACCCGCCTCTCTATCCGGAACTCACCGTCACGGAATACCTCACCTTCGTCGCCGAGCTCAAACGCGTGCCGAAGAAGAACGTCAAAGAGGCCGTGGAGCGCGCCATCGAGGCCACCGACCTCAAGGAACGCCGGGACACGCTTCTCGCGTACCTCTCCAAAGGATTCAAACAGCGCGCCGGCATCGCCCAGGCGATCGTCCACGACCCGAAGGTGCTTGTTCTGGATGAACCCACCATCGGGCTCGATCCGCTGCAGGTGCTCGATATCCGCGCCCTCGTGCGCAAGCTCGCCGGCGAGGAACGTACCATCATTCTCTCCACCCACATGCTCGCCGAGGCCAGCGAGATCTGCACCAAGGCCGTCATCATCAACAACGGAAAAATCGTAGCGGTGGACCGGATCAGCGCTCTCAAGGCGAAATTGACCGGGGGAAGCCGCATCGGAGTGAAGGTGCTGCAGTCGCCGGAAGCCGCCGAAAACGCGGTCCGTTCCCTTTCGGGCGTGCGCGCGGTGGCGCGGGACGGATCGAAAATCACCGTCACCGCCGACGAAGATATCCGCGACCGCGTGGCGAAAGCCGTCGTCGACAGCGGCGCCGGTCTCGTGGAACTGGGTCTCGAGCACGGTTCGCTCGAGGACGTGTTCGTCCAGCTTGTGCAGTAAGGAGGAAGAGCGATGATCACCATCTTCAAGAAGGAGCTGAAAGTCTATTTCAGTTCGCTCCTCGGATACGTGCTGATGTTCGTCTTCCTGCTTCTCGCGGGCACCTTCTTCTGGGGATATTTCCTCGCCGGCGCTCAGGCGTCCAGCGATTTCTCGGCGTTTTTCGCCGATATCAACACGGCGCTCCTGTTCATCATCCCCATTCTCACCTTCCGCACCCTCGTAGAAGATAAAAAGCTCGGCACATACGAGCTTCTGCTCACCTCGCCGGTGACGGCGTGGGATATCGTACTGGGGAAATTCCTCGCGGCTTTCGCCTTCGTCATGCTCGCCGCGACGCTCGTACTGATCTTCCCTCTCGCGATTTCCTTCATCACGACCGTCGAATGGGGCGCGGTGCTGGCGGGATGGCTCGGCATCTTCTTCAGCGCGGCCTTCTTCATCGCCATCGGCATGTTCGCCAGTTCGCTGACCGACAACTATGTCATCGCGGGACTGATCGCCCTCATGCTGTCGGTGCTGATGCTCGTGCTGTCCTTCTTCGGCAATTCGCAGAATCCGCAGCTCTCCGCCTTCTTCCAGAGCATTTCTTACGCGAGCCATTACCAGCAGTTCGCGCAGGGGCTCATCCGCGCGAAGGACTTCCTGTATTTCGCCATCGGCATTTTCCTCTGGCTCTTCCTCGCCAAGTCGATCGTCGAATCCCGGACCTGGAAATAAGGAGACCCCGATGGAAACCAAACAGAAATTCGATATACGCCTGCTTTCCTGGATCGCCTCCGGAATCCTCCTCGTTCTGGCTGTCGTCTTCTACGTCGTTTTCGGCAGTTTCGGCATTCCGACGCGCGTGACGTTCGTTCTCGCCGCACTGGCGGTGATCGGGGCGGGCGTCGTCAACCGCGACGACGTGGTGAGCTTCTTCCGCCGCGGCGGCACGATTACGGGAATCACCCGGATCATCCAGTTCGCCGTGATCGCGCTCCTGCTCGTCTTCGTATACCTGCTTTCGGACTCGCTTCCCTTCCGTATCGATCTGACAAGTTCGCGGCTTTACACCCTTTCGGACGAGACGAAGATGCTGCTCAGGCAGGTCACCAACGATATGCGCGTCATCTCCTTCAAGCCCGCCGGAATGCAGGGTCCGCTCGTGGAATACCAGCAGGGCCTTCTCAAGGCTTATGCCGAACGCAACCCGAAAATCAAGCTCGAAGTCATCGATCCGCAGGTCAACCGGGGCGCCGCCCTGGATTACGACATCAAGGACGACGGCACCGTCGTGTTCGAGTACCAGGGCAACCGCATCCAGCGCCCGATCAACGCCATCGTCCAGAACGACCAGCAGTCCGGAAAGACGATCTTTCAGGGCGAGATCGTCTATACCGGCGTTCTGAAGGATCTGCTCGCGAGCAAACCCAAGGACATCTACGTCCTGGTCGGTCATGGGGAACTCAGTCCCGGCGCCAAGGGAAACAGCGGCTACAATGAAATTTTCGAGAAGCTCCAGGCAGAAAACGCGCGGCTCCACGCGCTGGATCTTACCAGGAGTCCGGTGATTCCTGCCGGCTGTTCGCTCCTCTTCATCGGCAATCCCGTGCGCCCCATTCCGCCGGGAGAGCTGGACCTCATCCGCAACTTCATCGAGGACGGCGGCAGCGTCTTGGTGTCGCTCGAATTCGAGACTACGCCCCTCATCAACGATATTATCCGCGAAGCCGGACTGTTCAGCCTGCCCAGCATGATCATCGAGGGGGAATACTACAACCCGCAGCTCGGTCAGAGCGTGATCATGCCGAAGATCCTCGGCAGCGAGATCACGATGCCCCTGATCCGCGGACAGCTTCCCGTGGTGATGCGCACCGCGCGCGCCGTCCAGCAGCTTCCGGAGTCGGAGCGCGAAAGCAACGCCACGTACTTCCTCTACCCTCTGCTCAAAACCTCCGACAACAGCTTCGGCGAGACGGACGAGGCGGAAATCCGGAGCGGACGCTTCCGGCAGACGCCGAAAGACCTCAAGGGTCCGATGTTCGCCGCGTACGCCGCGAGGCGCGTGATCCAGAACGTGATGACTACCCGGACCGGCAGCGAAACCAACACCGTCGAAAGTCGCCTCGTGGTCTTCGGCGACTGCGACTTCTTCAACAACGCTTACAGTTACATCGGCGGCAACTCCGACCTGTTCATCAACTCGGTGAACTGGCTTCTCAAGCGGGAGGGCAGCATCACCATCCGCCCCAAGACCTCGGAAGTCCAGGGCTTCGAACTCGGCAGCGCGGAACGGCGCTTCATGAGCGTCCTCGCCTTTGCTCTCGGGCTTTTGTACTTCGTGCCGGGCGTGGTTTATGTACTGCGGAGAAGGAGCAAGGTGAAGGGTTAGCGGCGGAAAATCTCCTTTTTTATCGGACTAATCGCCGCCTTCCGCTTGTCCTGCCGGCAGTTGTCCGACCGTGGACGTAAACGGAGAAATATTTCCTTCGGAGTTTTTCATGCATTCTCAGCCCGAAACCGCGATCCTTCTGCTTTCCTGCCCCGACCAGCGCGGAATCGTGGCCGAGATAGCGAGCTTCATCTACCAGTACAACGGCAATATCGTCCATTCCGATCAGCACACCGACTACGAGACGTCCACCTTCTTCATGCGCATCGAGTGGGAACTCGCGGGTTTCCAGATCGAACGCGGCCGCATCGGACAGGCCTTCGGTTTTATCGCGAACAAGTTCCGAATGGACTGGACGCTCTCCTTCTCGGAGGAAAATCCTCGGATGGTCGTCATGGTAAGCAAGCTGGATCACTGCCTTTACGATCTTCTATTGAAGAACCGGTCGGGCGAGATCCGCTGCGAAATCCCGCTGATCCTCTCCAATCATCCCGACTGTAAACCCATCGCCGATTCGTTCGGCATTCCTTTCCGCGTCATTGCGGCCAACCAGGAGAACCGAGAGGAGATCGAGCAGGAGCAGATCGGGGAGATCCGGAAGGCCGAGGCCGACTTCGTGGTGCTGGCGAGGTATATGCAGGTACTTTCCGGGAGCTTCGTGGACGCGTTCCAGAACCGGATCATCAATATCCACCATTCGTTCCTCCCCGCCTTCGTGGGAGCGAAGCCCTACCACCAGGCGTACCACCGGGGTGTGAAGATCATCGGCGCGACGAGTCACTTCGTCACGCGGGAGCTGGACAACGGCCCGATCATCGATCAGGATGTCACCCGCATCAGCCATCGCGACTCCCTTTCCGACCTCGTCCAGAAGGGAAAGGAGCTGGAGAAGCTCGTGCTGTCGCGAGCCGTGAAGCTCTTTGTGGAGCACAAGGTTCTCGTGTCGGGAAACAAGACGGTCATCTTCGACTGACGCATGGACGCGAAACTCGCAAAAAGCCTGCTGGAGCGATTTCCCGCTTACCGGACGAGCTGGGACTGTCTTTATATTCCCGACGGACGGAAAACGACTATCGAACTCCAGTTCATCGACGAGATAACTTCGCGTTTTTTTCACATTTACCTCGCGAACGGCTACCGGCGCTACCGGGACTTCTTCTACCGCAACGTCTGCGAAGGCTGCACGGAGTGCGTGGCCCTGCGCGTCGAAGCGGAACATTTCGCGCCGTCGAAGTCGCAGCGGAGGACGCTCCGCAAGAACGCCGACGTGTCTTGGCGCATCGTCCGCCCGGCGGCCGTTACCGACGATCGCATCGCGCTCTTCCGCAAATACCGCACCGTCAAGCATCCGGAGGACGAGGAGCAGGATTTCGGCGATCTTTTGAGGAGTATGACGGAAGGGTATTCCGGAACTTTCGAGGTGGAGTTTCTTCTCGGGGAGCGCGTCATGGGGGTGAGTCTGATCGACGCGGCGGAAGACGCCCTCTCGGCCAATTACTTCTACTACGATACGGACTTCTTGCCCCGACGGCCCGGCATTCTCAGCATGATCGCCGAGATAGACCTTTGCCGGCGGCTCGGGAAGCGCTGGTACTACCCCGGTTTTACCATTGCGGGACTTTCCAAGATGTCGTACAAGCGGGATTTTCGCCCGAGCGAGGCCTTCCGGGGCGGCGCATGGGTTCCCTGCAGGGAGTGACGATGCAGGTGACGGAAACCTTCGGCGATCTCTTCCTCGTGGACATGGTCGATTACGGGTGTCCCTATTTCCAGGACGGTCGGACCGCCACGGTGGAACTGGTCTATCCCTTCGAGGACCAGACGCGCGCCTACCACCGCTACCTTGAGCGCGGATACTGCCGCTCCGGGCCGGCCTGGTTCGCCAACCGCTGTCGAGGCTGCCGCGAATGCGTTCCCTACCGTCTCGCCGTCGGGGATTTCGCGCCCACGAAGACGCAGCGCCGGATCTTCCGCCGGAATGCGGACATAGACATCCGGATCGTTCCCTCTTCCGATCTCGACGAGGAGAAGCTGGATCTGTTCCGGCGCTACAAGATCGGGCGCCACGCGGGTAACCCGGAGGAAAACGTTCTGGAAGAGGCCGCGCAGGTGCACTTCGGCTATCCGGGCACCTTCCAGGTGCTGTACCGGCTTGATGGGAAACTGATCGGCGTGAGCGTGGTGGACGCAGCCGCCGACGCCCTTTCCGCGCACTGTTTCTACCACGATCCCGACTGCGCGAATCGCGGTCTCGGCACATTCAGCGCGATGACGGAGATCCGGCTCGCGCGGGAGCTGGGAAAAATGTGGTACTACCTCGGTTTCTTCATCGACGGTATCCGCAATATGCGCTACAAGGGACACTTCGGACCGGCATCCATACTGAATGAATCCGGGTGGGTTCCGTTTCCCGGCATGTCCGAACATCCGCAGGAACGGGAAGGATCCGCCGAAATCCCGCCGGACGAAGCCCGGACGATTCCGGGCAAGGAAGGAAAATCGGAATGAAAAGCGTCATCTGGATCGGTGCATTTCTGGGTTCGATCGTCGGCGGAGCGGTTCCCATGCTTTGGGGCGGTTCCATGCTTTCCATTTCGGGATTCGTGTTCAGCGGCTTCGGAACAATCGGCGGACTTTACGCGGGTTACCGCTTCTGGAAGCACTACTGGGGGTGAATGGAGACAACCTGTATGGATGCCATTTTATTACGATATATTCAGGTAACCCTATTCGCGAAAAGTCAGTAAAGGAGCGGAACGCGTGTTGGAAGTCCAGACCCTGTTTCTCGTGGAAACTATGATCACAGCCTTCCTCGCGGTAATCCTGGGAATGATGCTTCTATCCCTTCCGAAATACCGCTGGCTGTATTACTGGTTCTGGGAAAACGTCCTGTTCACCATCGCTTTTCTTCTGTTTTGGAAACAGACAGAATTGTCTCCTTTCTTCGGAATTTTTCTTCCCACATTCATGGCTTCGCTGTCGATGACTCTCATTCTGGCCGGAATCGACCTTCTGATTGCGAGGAAACCCCGGCTGTTTCTATATTTCTTTTTCCCGCTTGCCAATATCGTATTGCTGGTACTGACCGTTCTGGTTCAGGATCGGTTCGTGATCCGGAACCTTTTCCTGAGTCTCCTGATCGGTTCCACGTTCTGGCTGGCGTCACATGCACTGTTAACGCGACTACCCGAAAAGCACAAGGCGCCCCGGGTTCTCACCGGTGTGCTGGGCGTGCTCATGGGCGGCGCGTTCATCTTGCGCATCCCGTTGATGCTGCTCGGCCCCGGCGGCATTGCAGCCTGGACAAGAGAGGACAATTGGAGATACACCCTCGTTGCTATGATCGTCACTTCGCTCGGGTTCGGGGTGGGACTTCTGATGATGACGGCCGCCGCCGTACAGACCCGACTCGAAAGCAGCGTGATCCAGTTGACTCGTGTCCGGGATGACCGAGAGCGGCTTCTTTCCATCCTTTCGCACGATCTGCGCGGCTCCGTCGGTTTGATCGAACAGATGCTCGGTTTTTTCGTCAAGAAAGACGCCGGGAAACTTCCCGATGACGCTGCGGATTTTCTCCGCCGTCTTCACACGCTTTCCAAGGAACAGCGCGAATTGCTTTCCTGCGTTCTGGACTGGCTCCGGTTGCAGAAGGGCACCATCCGTCCCCGTAAGGAACACGTATCTGCCGCGCGGATCATGGAAGAACTTCTTTCGTCCTTCGGCGAAACCGCGAATTCCGGAAAACTGGATCTGGATTACTCCGTGCCGGAAGAATTCGCACTGGAAACCGATCCCGAATTGCTCATAACGATACTTCGCAACCTTATTTCCAACGCGATGAAATTCTCCCTTTCCGGCGGAAAGGTGCGATTGATCGCCGAACGCGACAGCGGCGAAGCCGTCTTCCGTGTCGTCGACGACGGTATCGATTTTGATGCGGAGCAAAACGGTACTGCCGGAGACATGGACGGAGAAAATGCAATCGGTTTGGGGCTTCAGATTTACACCGATTTTGCATCCCGACTGGGCGGGTCCCTGAAACTTGTCCGCCTGAAGGGAAGGATCACTGAGGCGGTTCTCCGTCTGCCGATACAGGATATTCCCTCCGGGGGTCCGGCATGATGGATTACCGGACGATGGTGTTGCTGGGCATCATGATCGGCGGGCTTCTGTCGGCCTATTTCGGAGTGTTGGCACTGTCCATGCCCCAAAGTCCATGGCTCAGAAACTGTTGCGCCGCGTCCCTGCTCCTCCTGACCGCTTATCCGCTATTGCTTCTGCGCGGACAGATCCATCCGCTTTTGTCGGTATTGCTTTCGAATCTTCTCATCGTTATTTCCATAACAGCCATCTGCGGCGGCATAGACATGCTGATGCGCAGGAGACGACCCGGCTGGGTATACCTTTTGTTTCCCATTCTTTTAGTTCTGTCTTTCGGGGCGATCGGATTCTCTGAGGACCGGATTCTGCCTCGCCAGATCGCCGTTTCCGCGATCTATCTTGTGATCTTCGCGATCATGTCCGGGACCATTTTCGGCAGACTTCCCGCGCGAAACCGGCTTCCCTTCGCAGTGACAGGCGCAGTCGCTCTGACGAGCAGCGCCTTCCAGTTTTTCCGGATCATTTTTACCATGATCAGTCTGACACATCCGGACGCCCGGACGATCGCGCTGAACTGGAGCCTGATTTTCAGCGGAGCGCTCGCGCTGATGTTCATTATGAATCTCTGTCTTATTTTGCTGTCTTTCATGGAGATCCAGAACGTGCTGGAGAACTCGGTACAGAAGCTGGACGAGACGAACCGGGAGCGAAAACGGATGATTTCCATCCTTTCGCATGATTTACGCGGTTCCATGGAACTCATCGAAACGATGTTCGGGACTTTCTTGGATCGTTATTCACCGCTCCTTTCCCCGGAATCGTCCGAATATATGCGGAAGCTCCATGATCTCTCGCGGGATCAGCGCGATATGCTCACCAACGTTCTCTACTGGCTGCAAACTCAAAGGGAAGGTATCCTTCCCCGTCGGAGCGGTGTCGCGCTTTCGCTGGTCGTCTCCGAACTCCGTGCGATTTTCGTCGGAATGGCCGAGACCAAGCGAATCAACATGACCTTCCGGATTCCCGGAGACGGGAACCTCTTCACCGATGGGGAGATGCTCAAGGCTGTGCTTCGCAACCTCCTTTCCAATGCGCTCAAATTCACTCCGCAAGGAGGGAATATCCGCTTCGAGGCCGAAAACGAAGGGGCGGATACCGTTTTCCGGGTAACGGACGACGGTTCCGGCTTCGATACGACGCTGCTGGATAGCGGGACCAACTGTTTTACCCGTTCCGTCGGAACGGCGGGAGAAAAGGGGACAGGACTCGGTTTACAGATATGCCTCGATTTTGCCGAAAGACTTTCGGGAAGTCTGTTTTTCCGGAGTTCGCCCGATTCCGGTACCGAGGCGATTCTCCGGATTCCGTCGGGGGAAGAGGAGCCGAATAGCGTTCCAGGAGTGAGCGATGCCGATTCGCGTGTTGATCGTCGATGACCATGCCTTGACCCGGGAAGGAATCCGCCTCGTGCTTTCGGCTGAAGCCGGCATCGAGGTGACGGGGGAAGCACGGGACGGTGCGACGGCGCTCGCGTCCGCCCGCGAACTGCTCCCGGATGCCCTCGTTCTGGATGTAGCGATGCCCGGCATCGACGGAACGGACGTGACCCGGAAACTCAAGGAGGAAATGCCAGGCATCCGGATCGTGGCTCTTTCCGGTTCCGACGACCGAGTCGCGATCAAGGGGATGCTGGACGCGGGTGCAGACGCTTACGTCCTCAAGGGAGAGGAACCTTCCGAGATCGTCTCCGCTCTGCGCGAGGTGATGAAGGGCGGCAATTTCTTCAGCAGGAACGTGTTGAAAAACGTAGTCCTGGATTATACCGGAAGGCTTCCGAAAGAACAGCATTTGACCGACAAGGAAAAAGGCATCGTCCGGATGATCTCGGACGGATTCAACACCAAGGAGATCGCTTCCGAGTTCGGGTTATCGGTCAAGAGCATCGAAGTTTACCGCTCCCAGATTATGCAGAAGCTCGGGCTGAAAAGTATCGCGGAACTCGTCAAGTACGCCATCCGGGAAGGCCTCTCGGAAATCTGACCGGCCATTTTCCGGGAAGAATGTTCATTTTCAGCATCATTCTCCGGCTGATTTTCTGTTGACTATCTCTCCATCCCATCTTTACTCAACTTTTTGACGGTCGCCGCCGTCTCGGTCTTCGTTGCAACTGTCACCATTTTTCAACATTTTCTCTCGAATTCCTAGGGAAAAAGAAGCCACGACATGGGGAAGTCCCTATATCTATATCTGTAAGCATGGGTTATCATGCTTTGAGTCAAAATGTTTCTCCGTTCCCAATAGCCTTTTCTGAAAAATCGGTCCCGACAAAAACGAATAGCAGCATTTGTCAGTCAAGGAGGATTTCGCATGTCGAAAACCGCTAGGGAGTACCGTGTCCGATCACGGACGGTCAGCATGAAAATGATCCGGCAGTTTGCCGGCATTCTCATTTCTGCCGTACTGATGCTTTTCCTCCTGCCGTCCTTCGGGGCTGCTTTTACCCTGACGAACGCCTTTCTGTCCGTTTCGCCTTCGACGGTTTCGCGGGAACCGGCGGCGGGAGTTCTTTTTAAATGCCGGGTGTTCAACGGCGCCTCTATTTACAACCAGGGTCCGGGGACCTACAACGCCAGTGTTTTCGATTCCGGAACCAACGATATAAGCAGCCTGTTCAATATATCCATTCCCACCTACAATGACGGTGATTCCGCATGGGAATTCACGGTCAGTCCCACTTATTCCGTTACGGTCGCCTCCAACTATTTTGTCGGTTTCAGCAAGGATGTCGTCAGCGACGGCGGAACGCTCGCCATGAACTATTCCACCTTCAACCTCGGAAACGGAGGGTATTTCGGTGTCACCTACGCCCCGCTCACGCTGACTTACGACTCCAACGTGAATCCCTTGGTGACAAGAGGATGCGTCCAGTCGCCGTCCAGCGAAATCCAGTACATCTACCAGGTGAAATATCCCGATAATAACCTCGAAAGCTATGCGATGGCGGAATATACCATCCAGGTGATTTCCCCGTCCGGCGTCGACGTCACCTCCAATTTCGCGGTGAACGTGCCGGGTTATATTCCGACATACAACTATCTTTACATTCAGCCGAAGCCCTCCGCCGCGGTGGGAAGCGGCTACCGCGTCGCTATTTCCAAAATCTCCAACGACACTCTGGCGGCTCTCTGGTCTGATGCGTCCTCCGTCTCGGGCGGTCTCGCCGCTTCCGGAACCTTTGCGGTCACCAACGCGGCGCTTTCCATAGCCTTCTCCAACCGCACGGCAGCTTCCATCGGTCGCGGTTCGGCGACGGGAACCGTCTATTCCTGGGAAACCTTCTACCCCGACGGCGTCACCCAGGAAATCAGCGACGCTTCGAGTTACGTGCTCACGGTACTCAATAAACTCGGCGTGGACGTGACAAGCAATTTCAGCCTGTCCGCCGTGACCTATTCCAACGGGTTCTGGTGGTCGCAGGTGACGGCGAAATCCGCCGCGGCTTCCGATACCAACTATCTCCTTGTCGTGCAGAAGAATCCGGGCGTTTCCGGCGACGCCGCTCCCTCGAGAACCGCCGCTCAGGATCTGGGATCGTCGGGCGAGTTTGCGGTGACTTCCAGCGCTTTGTCCGCGGTTTTCGCTTCGATTTCGAGGACAACCGTTCCCCGTTCGGACGGCATCGGCACCGTTTATATCTGGAACGTCTACTATCCCGACGGAGTGACGCAGGAAACGAACGACACCGGATACGTCCTTTCCCTTCTGAACCTGAACGCCGTCGATGTCACCACGAATTTCCTCTGTTCCGTTCCGGCTTACTCCAACGGCAAATGGTCCGCCAGGATCATTCCCCTCGAGGCGGCGGTCACAAACGGCTACCAGATGAGTCTGTCGAAAACTCCGGGCGGCAAGGGAGACACCCTTGCCGCGACTCTTTCGGGATATGTCTTCGCGGTGACCAACTCCCCGCTTTCCGTCACCTTCCTCAGCAGGAATCCGGCTTCGGTGGGACGCGCGGATTCCGCGGGCGTCAACTGGTACTACCAGGTCTTCTACCCCGACGGTGTGACGCAGGAAACGAACGACACCGGCTACCGCTTCCGCTTGCTCGATCCTTCCGGAACGGACGCGTCCGCGTCCTTCAACTTCGCGTCCACGAACTACTCCGCGAACAGTTGGAACCTCGATGTGCTGGTGAAAAGCACGGCGACCAACGGAAGCGGATACCGGCTGGAAGTGTCCAAGCTTCCCGGCGGCAGCGGCGATACTCTCGCTTCCAACCAGTCCACCAACGGACTCGGTCCGGTGAACGGAGTTTTCTGTATCACCAATACCAACCTGAACGCCGGCTTCATCGCTCTTTCCCGCAACACCATCACCCAGGCCGACGGTACGGGAACCCTCGTCACCTGGAACGTCGCCTATCCCGACGGGGTGACGATGGAAACCGACGGAAATTATTTCCTCAAAGTATACAATTCATCCGGCGCGGACGTGACCAGCAACTTTAACGTCGCTTCCCCGACGTACACCGGCGGCAGGTGGCAGAGCCAGGTGATCGCGCTTCCGAGCGCCGCCGCGGCCCCAGGTTTCAAGGTGGGCGTCTCCAGAACGAACGGCGACACCCTGGCCGAAGTACGGAGCGACTCCGTGCTCGGTTCGGCTGGGCAGTTCGCCGTGGCCGACGCGGCACTGTCCGTCTCCTTCGTGTCCAGAAATCCCTCGTTCGCATCGCGCGGTTCGACGAACGGCGTCACTTACAGCTTCCGGCTCTATTTTCCGGACGGGACGACCATGCTGACCAACGATGCCGGGAGTCAGACCGTCCTCGTGTACGACACGGGAGTGAACGTGACCACCGACTTCATCGTGGCTGCGCCCCTATGGGTTCCCGGTTCCGGCGTCTGGCAGACGACCGTCCTGGCGACACCCGCTGCGGCGCTTTCGGCCAACTGCACCGTCTCCGTTTCCAAGTCCGCCGGAACGAGCGGAGAGACTCTTGCGGAAAAGGCCGCCACGGTCGATCTCGCTTCGGACGGCTACTTCACCGTAAGCAACGCGGCGCTTTCCCTCGTTTACAACCAGCGAGACCGTTCCTCCGCGCAGAGAGCAGACGGACTTGGCGTCGTCTACCGCTATCAGGTGTTTTACGCGAATTCGACGCAGGAGACCAACGGCACGGGATACGCCGCGAAGGTGTACGACCTCAATTCCGTGGACCGGAGTTCCGAGTTCAGTCTCTCTCCCTTCGCCTACTCCAATAACTACTGGTACCTGCGGGTGATTCCGTACACCTCGGCGGCGGCGACGAACGGCTACATGCTCGCGGTTTCCAAGTCCGGCGGCGACGGCGATCTAATCGAAACAGTCTCCACCGACGGTCTCGGTGTGAACGGAACGTTCGCCGTATCGAACGCGGCGCTTTCCGTGACCTTCCTGACCAACCTCGCCACCAACATAGTCCGCGCGGATTCGAACGGCGCGACTTACCGCTACCAGGTTTTCTATCCCGACGGCCTGACGCAGGAAACGGGCGACAGCGGGTACATTCTCCGCGTGTCGAACACGACGCTGGGCGACCAGACCTCCGTCTTCAACGTAGGAACTCCCGTCTACGGCAGCGGCTACTGGCAGGTTTCCGTGAAGGCGACGGTCACTACGGCGGTCGCGCAGGGCTACAGCGTGTCCGTACGGAAAACCGCCGGTTCCACCGGGGACATACTCGCCGAGAAATACTCCACGGTGGATCTTCCGGTCATCGGCGGATTCTCGGCGACGAACGCACAATTGACTCTCCTTTACACCAACAGCACGGCGACCCAGCTCGCCCGCACCGACCCGAACGGCCTCTGCTACCGTTTCCGCGCCTATTATCCCGACGGTGTGACGCAGGAGACTAACCAGACCGTGTATTCCCTGAAAGTTTTCCGAAACGACGGAACCGATGTCAGTTACGATTACACACTGCCGGTTCCCGTTTACTCGAACGGCTTCTGGTATGCCCAGGTAGTCGGACACAGCAATACCGCGGCAGGCAACGGCTTTTATGTAGGCGTGACCAAGACCGGAGGAGATTACGCCCCGCAGAAGCTTTCCACCAACGATCTCGGCGGCACGAACGGCTGTTTCGACGTGGCGAACCTCTATACCACCTACCTGTCCGACAGCAACACCAGCGTTCAGCGCGGGAGCACCAATACCATCTGCTTTACCTACCAGGTGTTCAACGACGTTAATGTCCAGCTCACGAACGGCGGCGGATACTTCGTCAGGGTCTTCGACCCTTCCCTCAACGACGTGAGTACGAACTTCCTCATCACGATACCGGTTTACCAGGTGAACTGCTGGGTGGTTTACATCACGGCTTTGACCAACGCGAGTTTCCAACCGGGCTACACGATCGCCGTTTGCAAGACCAATTCGGGAGGCGACGGCCTCGTGATGAAGCAGAAATACGCCGACGACACCACCGGAGACGGCGGTCTCGGCAGCGGAGGTGTTTTCACCGTGCTTCCCGCCGTCCTGCATATGCAGACCGTGGCGGAATCTCCTCCTTCCTTCCAGCGCGTCGACGGCAAGGGAGTTCTCTACGAGTACACCATCTATTATCCGGACAACGCGACCCAGGAAACCAGCGATTACGGCTATCATTTCACGGTCTACAACAGCTCGGGCATAGACGTGACCAGCAATTTCCTTCTGATGAACTCCAATTACACCTCCGGGTTCTGGTGGCTGAACGTGAAGGCGACTCCGACGACCGTTCCCGGGAACGGTTATTACCTCGGGGTTCAGAAGCTGGCCGGCGGAAAGGGCGACACGATGCCCCTGACGAACACGCTTCCCTCCGCCACATTCAACATCTCGTCCGCGAACCTCTTCGCGGTGTTCAGCAACCGCTGGCCTGCCAGCTTCAACCGAACCGACGGCATCGGCACCACTTACCATTACCAGGTCTTTTTCCCCGATTCCAACACGCAGAAGACCGGCGGTGACGGATGGCAGTACAGGGTGTACGATACCGCCAGCAACAACTGCACTTCTTTGTTTACGATCGGCACGCCTGTTTACTCCAACAACGAATGGTCGATCAACCTCCAGGCGACCGCTCAGCCCGCCGTTCCGCAGGAGTACACCAACTACAGCATTTCCGTGACGAAGGTTGCGGGTACGGATCCCGACACGATGCCGGAGACGATCTCCACCAACTCCAATCTCAACTTCAACACCGGCACCTTCAGCGTGGCGAACCTCGTTCCGACCTGGCTGTCCTTGTCCACGAACGCCTCCAGCCGCGCCGACGGGGTGGGCGTTACCTTCAACGTGAGAATCACGAAGCCCGACGGAAGCTACGAGAGCACCGACGCCAGCGGGTTCAGCGTGAACGTTTACAACGGAACCCATGTCGACGTGACGAGCAATTTCCTCGTGATGACACCCGTCTGGAACACGGACCACTGGCAGTTTACCGTCAAACCCACGGCCCAGGCTTCGGTCGGCACCAATTACCACATCCGTATCGAGAAAACCAACGCGCTGGTGGCCGACGACCTCTTCCGGACCGTATCCACCAACCTTCCCGGCTGGACGGGTTACTTCCAAGTGAATCCGGCCAGTCTGGCCATCACCTATTCGAACCGCACCGCGGCGGCCATGCAGCGCGCGGACGGAGTCGGAACCCGTTATTACTACAACGTCTACTACGGCGACGGCGTGACCCAGGAAACGAACGACACGGCGGGATACGTCGTAAAAGTCCGGAATTCCGGCGGAACGGACGTCTCGCCGCAGTTCAGTATCTCCGTCCCGATTTTCGCATCCGGCGTCTGGAGCACGATGGTAAAGGCCTATAACACGACGCCGCCTGCGACGGGTTATATGATCGGCGTGTCCAAGACGAATGCCGCGACCCCCGACACTCTCGCCGAAGCCGCCTCCACCAACAATCTCGGCGTCGTGAACGGGGTCTTCGCCGTCATTCCGGCGACCCTCAGTCTGACCTTCTCCAACCGGGTGAACCCTGCCCAGGAGCAGGGCAGCGCGACCGATTCCACCTTCTCTTACAAAGTCTTCTACGAGGACGGCGTGACCCAGGAAACCAACGACACGGCGGGATACGTCCTGAAGGTGTACAGCGCCGACGGGGCAGACGCCACTTCCACGTTCAACGTTTCTTCGCCGGTATACGTCTCCGGCGCTTGGAACGCGGGCATCCTGACTAAGTACAACACGCTGGTGTCCAACGGCTACTACTTCGGCGTCTCCAAAACGAACGCCGCGCAGCCCGACACGCTTGTCGAGAAAGAATCCACGGCCGATCTCGGCCTGGTGAACGGCACGGTGAACGTGACTTACGCGACGCTGAACGCCGTGTTTTCCAACCGCAGCGCGGCGGCGGTCAGCCGGGGATCGACCAACGGCACCACCTACGCTTACAAGATCTTCTACGACAATATGACGGACCAGATGACGAGCGATACCGCCAGCTTCACGCTTGACGTCACCTCCAATTACGCCGCGAAATTCACCACCAATTTCGTGATTTCCGGTCCCGTCTATTCCAACAACAGTTGGTGGGCCACCATATTCGCCTCGAACAGCGCGCAGCCCGGAACGGGTTATTCGCTCGCCGTCGCCAAAACCGCCGGAACGACCGGCGAGACCCTTGCGACGGCCTGGTCCACCAATAATCTCGGAACTTCCTCGGGGAATTTCGCCGTCACCTACAACACTACGGGCATGAAGGCGACTTTCCTCTCCAACAGTCAGAATGCCTTCGCGAGGGCCGACGGGATCGGTACCACTTACAACTTCCTCGTCAATTATCCCGACGGAAGCCAGCTTACGAACGGCGTCATCCTGACGAACGTGCGCAACCAGGCGGGATCTTCGACCGTCGGGCAGTACAGGATCACGGTTCCCGCCTATTCGAACGGTTCCTGGCAGGCGAACGTGCAGTCCCTGAACACGACCGTGGTCGGCTACAGCAATGCTCTGGGCGTCAGCAGCACCACCGGCGACACCTTCGACGAGAGGATGGCGAACGCGGATCTCGGGACCGCCGGCTATTTTCACGTTTCCAACGCCTCGCTCAACGTGACCTTCCTCTCCAACTCCCGCACCAACATCCGTCAGGCGGATGGCATCGGCGTCTTCTACTGGTACCGCGTCTTTTACGGGGACGGCGTCACCCAGGAAACCAACGACACCGGATATTCTTTCCGGGTTTACGACATCAACGGCGTCGACCAGACGTCGAATTTCACTTTCAGCGGTCCCGCTTACTCGGGAGGAGCATGGGAAATCGCGGCGATCTCCGGCCTGAACTCCTATCCGACCAACGGGTACTGTCTGTCGGTCCGGAAGAGTCCCGGAAACACGGGCGATACCCTTCCCGAGAAAAAATCGACGGGAGATCTCGGTGCCAACGGTCAGTTCTCGGTGGGAAATGAACCGTCACTCACCATCGTCTATCTCGACAGAACCGGCCCTGCCTGGAACCGCACCGACCCCGCCGGCTCGTGCTACCAGTACCGCGTGTTCTACGAGGACGGCGTGACCCAGGAAACGATCGATTCCAACAGCTATGTGGCCAGGGTGTACAACCTTTCCACGAACGAAGTCACCTCGCAGTTCGTTCTGGGAAATCCCTTTTACTCCAACGGCTGCTGGTCGCTCAACATTTCCGGAAACTCGAACTCGCCGGTGGGCACCAACTTTTTCATCAGTATTTCCAAGAATCCCGGAATCAGCGGCGACACGCTTGCCGCGGAATATTCCACCGTCGGTCTGTCCAACCAGGGGCTGTTCTCCGTGGCGGACCTGCGCATGACTTGGCAGTGGAGAAGCAACTCCCTCATCCAGAGGGCAGACAGCAACGCCGTGGAATACGCCTTCAAGGTATACCAGGACAACTCGGGAACCGAGGTCACGGACAACCTGACGGGCTTCTCGGTCAGCGCATTCGACACGAACTCGAACAACATTTCCTCCAGATTCACCGTCTCCAATATCGGATATTCGCCGGCAAGCGATGTCTGGACGTTTTCCCTTTACTCGGGAACCAATACCCCCGCCGGCACCAACTACTACGTGACCCTCGGCCAGGGATTCGCCGGAGGACATCTGCTCCTGCCGAGGGACAGCCGGACCGACCTCGGCATCACCAACGGAAGTTTCGCGGTATCCCAGGCGGCGCTGAACATTCTGTTCACCTCCAGGGATGTCCCGTCTTTCCAGATCCTGGACGGCGCCGGCGTGAATTACCGCTACCAGGTCACTTACAACAACGGCTGCCAGGAAACCTCGGACACGGGCTATCAGTTCCATGTCTTCAATAAAATGAACGCCGACCTCACCGCATTGTTCGCCGTTTCCAACAAGGGCTACGACGGCACGAACTGGGTGTTGAACGTCCAGAGCACGGCCGGAACGACCAACGACACCAACTATACGATTGCCGTTTCCAAGCTCGCCGGCACGACCGGAGACACCGCCGCCGAGAAATGGGCCACCAACGATCTCGGGACCAACGGCTTTTTCGAAGTGAAATACGCCAACCTGAGCATCGTCTACTACTCGCGCAGCACCAACCAGTTCCAGCGGTCAGACGGAGTGGGCACCACCTTCTTCTACCGGGTGTTCTATCCCGATTTGAAAACCCAGGAAACCAGCGACTGGAAGTACTACGTTTTCGACATTCTGGACGCCAGCACCAACGGGCTGTATGACTGGGGCTTCTATTCCTACTCCAATATTCCTCCCGTGTACAATACCAATCTTTCGATGTGGCAGATTCAGCTCAAGAGCTACGCCACGATGCCGCCGGTAACCAATCTCTATCTCCGGGTCACCAAACCGACCGGAGGCAACTCCAGGGCCACTCTTTACGCCAGCCCGCAGACGCCCCGCATCTCCACCGACGATCTCGGACCCTCCAACGGAACATTCGCAGTGACGTACGCCTCCCTCATCTGCAACTTCAGCAATCGCTCCGTACCGTCCATCCGGCGCGGCGCGACGAATGGCACTTCCTATCTGTGGACCGTCTACTACGACGACGTTCTGAACAGCGCTTCGCCCACCCCCGAGAACAGCGATACGAATTACCAGACCCGGATTTACGACTCGAACGGGAATGACGTGACCACCAACTTCGTTTTCAGCAATCCGACCAACAGCTCGCCGTCGCTGCTGGCGTGGACCAACTGTATCCTGGCGAAGGAAACGGCCGTTCCGATGCAGGGCTATACCATGTCCGTCACCAAATCGTCGAGCGGCGGCATCAAGGGCGACTACATGCCGGAAAGGAAGGCGACGGCGGGGGACATCGTTCCGGTCTCCAACGCGCAGTTCCAGGTGCTTCCCGTCCAGCTCAACTGTGTTTTCACGTACCGCACCACCAACGGGATGACCCGCGCGAGCGGACTGGGCTCGATTTTCTCCTTCACCCTGAAGTACGACAACGGGGACCAACTGACCAACGACACAGGCTTCACGGTCCGCGCCTACAACTCCGCCGGCGTGGACGTGAGCTCCAACTTCAACCTCACCGCACCCGTTTACTCCAACTCCGCGTGGAACACCGAGGTCAGCGCTCTCTCCTCGGCTGCCGCGGCTTCGAATTTCGTCCTTTCCGTCACCAAGTCCGCGGGGCTTTCCGGCGACACGGTGGCCGAAACCTTCTCCACCAACGGACTGCCGGGTGCAGCCGGCGTGTACAACGTTTACGCCGAGCCGTCGCTCCACCTGACCTTCGAGTCGATCAGCACCAACCGCATCCAGAGGGCGGATCTCGGAGTCACTTACAACTACTGTGTGTTCTACGAAGACGGAGTTTCGCAGGAGACCAACGATACCGGCTACGTCGTGCGCGTCTTCGACCGCAACACCAACCTCGTCGGATCTTCCACCAATACGGGCCTGCCCTTCACCGTCGGTCCGACCGTCTACAACGCGAGCAACTGGACGGTGAACGTCCGCGCCACTCCGGCTGCGGCCACCAATACCGGGTATTTCATCGGTGTTTCCAAGCTGTCCGGGACGCGCGGCGACACCCTCGCCGAGAAGTTCGCCACGGCGGACCTCGGCCTGACGAACGGCGCTTTCGAAGTCGACGCCGCGTCGCTCCATCTTCTGTTCACTTCGCTTTCCAACAACACCATCCAGCGCGGAACGGGTCAGGAAACGGCCTATACCTTCCGCGTCTATTACGGCGATATGGTCACCGAACTGACCAACGCGGCCTCCGACTTCCGCCTGAAGGTGGCGGATATCACCAACGGAGACCTGACCGGCCTGTTCAATCTCGGAACTCCTGCGTGGACCCCGGGCCTCGGCTGGAACGTAACGATCAACGCTTTCTCGAACGCGATCCCGAACAACAGCAATTACACCCTTTCGGTCCTGAAGCTTCCCGGCGCGAGCGGGGATTACCTTGCGGAGAAATACGCCACCAACGATCTGACCGGTACGAACGGTTTCTTTACCGTGAGCCTTCCCTCCCTGCAGATGCAGTTCCTCTCGCGCAATCCGCCCTTCGTGGTGCGGACCAATACCAATACCGTGCTTTATACCTGGATAGTCACCAACATCAGCTCCGGTATCCAGGAAACCAACGGCCCCGGCTACATCGTCCGCCTCTATGACGTCAATTCCAACGTGATCGCCCGTTCCGACACCGGGGCGACCTCCAACTTCCTCGTCGCGGCTCCCGTTTACGTCACCAACGCCTGGCAGGGACTCGTCACGGTTTATCCGGCGACGCCTGCCGCGACCAACTTCTTCCTTTCCGTTCAGAGAACGGGAGTTCCCCAGGCCCTGCTGGAAAAGATCGCCCCGACCGACCTCGGCGCGAACGGCTACTTCAACGTGCTGGATTCGCATATGAATTTCGTTTATACTTCCCGTTCCAACGCGACGCTGATCTGGTCGGGCAACGGCCTGGTCAGCTACACTTTCCGTGTCTATTACGACTTTTACGACGGCGTGACCAATGAGGTTACGAACGGCGGCTCCAACTTCCAGCTCGGGATAAAAGACGGAAACGGCTCCAACGTCACCGCGAATTTCACGGTTTCGATACCGGTTTACACTCCCGGCAGCGGATGGACCGCGTTCGTGGAAGCCCTGCCCGCCGCGCCGGTGGCGAGCAACTACCAGCTTTCCGTCAGAGGGAGCACCAACTCGGATCTCAGCATCGTGGTCGCCCGCGACGCCGTGCAGGATCTCGGCAATCCGGCCGGCATCTTCTCCGTGAGACTCGCCACCAACGGGATGCGCTTCATTTCCTTCTCCACCAACTCGCTCCATGAAAGCGAGACCAATGTTATCGCATTCCGCATCTACCTGCCGAACGGAACAAATCTGCTGACCAACGGCGTGACCCTTTCCAATATTCACGTATACGACGCCGCGGGAACCAACCGGACCACGAACTATATCCTCACCAATCTCCGTCAGGACGGAACCAACTGGTACTTGACCATGATTCCCCTGCCGGGGGTTCCCGTGGGAAAAAGCAACACTATCGGAGTTTCCTTCACCAACACCGACTTCGCGATGGGCGAACGTCTCGCCTGGCAGGACCTGTCCGCGAACGGGTATTTCGAAATTCTCGGCAGTACGCTCGTTCTGGAATTCGTGCTGGTGGAGAACCAGACCCGGCTGCCCGGAGAATCCGAAACGGTGAACCTGAGCCTCTGGTATCCCGGACGTCAGACACAACTGACCAACGGACTCGACATGAACCTGCTGAGCATACTGGATCAATACGGTCAGCCGGCTTCGCAGTATTTCGACAACTTCGCATTATCCTATACCAACACCAACTGGAGTTACACCTTCACGGTGAGATCCGATACGAAGCCGATGCGCAACCTCTCTGTAAGCGCGGGGGGCGTCATCCTGGGCAACACTCTGCCGACCGACAGCACGAAAAACCAGCTCGGTACGGACAAGGGCGTGTTCCATATCCTGGGCACGAACCAGTCCGTTTATCAGAACTACCCGAACCCGTTCGATCCGACGAAACAGCCCACGCTGATCAATATCGACATACCGGAAGGCTCTTCGGTAAGCGTCAAGCTGCGTATCTTTACCCTGACGGGCAACCTGGTGCGAACGCTGACGCAGGGGCAGGGTATCTCCGCGAGTTACCAGGTTTCCTGGGACGGCAGGAACGACGCGGGGACGGTGGTCGAGAACGGCCTGTACTATGCGGTGGTCGACGTGGGAGCCGAACACCATGTGCTGAAGATCCTCGTGCTGAAGAAGAAGTAAGGGGAGAAGGGAAATGAAACTCGCTTTTGCCAACATCAGCCTGGTCCTCTTATGCCTGGCCGTCGGGACGGCTTATGCATCCTCGGATGAGAGCGGAACCGCCGATGCGGAGTTTCTCAAGATCGTGGGCAGCGCCCGTTCCGTGGCGCTGGGCGGTTCCTACACGGTTCTGGACGATATCAACAACTGCTGGATCAACCCCGCCATGTTCGCTTACGGTAAACCGATCACCGTCGGTTTGAATTCCATCGTCTATTTCCAGAACGTCCTCTACAACTCCGTCAACGCCGCCTATAAAGGCGGTTTCGGCGGCCTGGGAATCGGCTTCACCATGCTGGACAGCGGGGAGATTCCGCTGACCACGGATTCATCCGACTCCGGTTCCTCCATCGACAAGCGCGACTATGCGATCACGGTCGGCTACGCGCGCGAATTATCGGATATTCTCAAGGCGAATTGGCTGAAAAACCTTTACGTCGGCATGAACCTCCAGTATTACTCCGAGAATTACGGCAGCCTTTACAGCTACTGGGGAGCTCTCGCGGGGTTCGGCATCTACTACGTGACTCCCGTCGAGGGTCTTTCGGCGGCTTTTTCCGTCATCAACGTGAAGCTCTACGCCACCGATACGGCGGTTGTTGCGCCGCTCGACATCAAGGGAGGCGCCCGCTACGACCTTTCGCTTTACCCTTTTACGAAAATCCGGCTGAATCAGTCCGGTCCCGACCTCTCCTTTCTCATCGACCTGGACAAAACGGAGGGGATGGATCCGAACGTGATGACCGGCGTCGAATTCCATTTCCTGGATATGTTCTACCTCCGGGGCGGATACCGCTTCCTGCACGATACCGGCAGTTATTCGTTCGGCGCGGGCTTTTCCATTTTCGGCTTCGAGCTTTCCTATTCTTTCTCGCCCTACGATGAACTCGGGGTGGACAACCAGTTCTCGCTGTCCTACTCCATCGATCAGGCGACGGTGGACGGGTGGGGAAAATCGCTCCTGCTCGTGGCGCATGCCGCCAAACCGCCGGCGATGGACTCCAACCTGGTTCGCATCACCGGTTCGGGCTGCTACTCGCTGATCCGCAAGGAAGATATCGCATACACCAATTCCCTGAAACTGGCGAGCGACTTCGATATTCATGGATGGGTCTTCCAGATCTTCCAGGGAAGCAACCTGATACGCGAAATCGGCGGAATCCAGCTTCCTCCCGAAGTGATTCCCTTCGACGGAAAGGATTCGAACGGCAATTTTCTCGCGCCCGGCAAGTACGAGGCGCGCCTCACGGTGCGGGACACCAACCGGATGCAGGGACGCTACAACGCTATGCCGCTCCTCGTGGTCGGGGAAGTTCCCACCACCGAGCTGAAAACAGACAAGCCGCAGTTCTCGCCCGACGGCGACGGTTTCGAGGACACTCTGACCTTTTACCCGACGATCCATGGCAACAATATGATCGATGTCTGGAAAATCACCATTTACAACGACAAGGGCGTTCAACTGAAAGTGATCTCGGGACGCGGCGTCGTACCGAAAGAAGTGGTGTGGGACGGAACGATGGACGACGGCAAGGTGATTCCCCAGTTCTCGAAGTACACCGCCACGCTCACCGCCTCCGACGTCTGCCGGCATGAAAGCGCGGCTTCCGCTCCCTTCCAGATAAAAACCGACCTTTACATCCAGAAGGACGAAAGCGGCCACCTGTACATCGACCTCGAACGCGTGGAATTCGACACCGACAAGTATACCATCCGCACCAATTCCTTCGACATTCTCAACCGCGCGGCGGAAGTCCTGAACCGGCCGTCGGTTTTGAAGCACAACATCCGGGTGGAGGGGCACACTGACAACCAGGGAGGCGCGGAATACAACCTCACTCTTTCCGACAACCGTGCGAAGGCGGTGATGAACTACCTTATCAACGCGAACGTGCTGTCCAACCGTCTGTCGTTCCAGGGCTACGGCCTGACGCGGCCCCGCGCGGACAATTCCACGCCCGAAGGGCGGCAGAAAAACCGGCGCGTGGAACTTGTGTTCGACACGGGAAATACGTCGCTGGAACAAAACTTCACCCATTCCGTCATCACCACGGTGACCAACGGGATCACCAATGTCTTCACCAATGCGGTATCGAACGAGAAATGAAGCGTACCGCCGGAAACGGACAAAACGGGATCTTTCAAGAAGGTAATTTTCGAAGGGGCTGCCGAAGGGCGGCCCCTTTTGTCTCCCGACATAACTTGAAAATGGATTCATTCATGTTGCGCAGTCCGGGGCATCGAAAGGCGACCGTCATTTATTTTCCGCTTTTTGTAACCACGGAGCCTTCTCTATGGTATATCGTGGGAAGTCAAAACAGTTCCGGATGGAAAACTCGTCTGAAATTACCAACCCAAAAAGGAGGTTACGGATGCAGTCGCTCAAGGTGATCGCAGTTATTTCCCTGCTGACGGGTGCCGTTGTTATGAACGGATTCGCCGTCAACACGGGTTCGGCGACACAGGTGGACCCGCAGGTTCAGGCATTGAAAGGGGATATCTGGACGAACCGGCAGAAGAGAGATTCCCTGGACGACCAGATCGCAGTCATCCGGACCGGTCGGGAGATCGGCCGTCTGAGCAACCGGTTGAACGAAATTTCCAACCGGCTCCAGACGAATACCGACGCCGCGCTTACCCGTGAATTGACGGACGGCCAGATCCGCATCACCGCTGAAATAGGCTATCTTGCTGATATTGAAGAAGTTGAGGGACAATTAGCTGCCGCACACCATCAGGAAGATACTAATCAGGTGAAGATGTTGGAGCAGAAGATCAAGAGCGACCGGGAATCCATACGTGCCTTGTATCCTCCCAATACCAATGCGGCTCCGACCGCCAGACCGGCCAGAACGAATATGGCGCCGGTAGAACGAACGGTTCAGACGGATCCCGAGTTGCAGCCTCTGCTGGATCAGATAAAAGCCCTGAACGATCAGCTCAGGCAGGATGAGCAAAGCCTGAAGTCTCTTCAGAAACAGAACCCGGGATCCGGGAAAAAATAAAAAAAGTTTTCCCATGAAATTCTGCCGCTCCGGTCTTTTCAAACCGGAGCGGGGGTTTAGGCCCCGGGGTTATACAGGTCGTCGATATGGATGTTTTCGAGGGACTGAATGAGCAGTTTGTTCTGTGCCAGGTCGAAGAGCACCCGCTTTCCGTGTTCGCCGCCCGTATTGTAAGCCTTCACGCGGATACCCGCATCCTTGAGTACGCGCGACGCCGTCTCCACGTTGCGGTCGCCGATGAAAAAGATCTCGCGCTCGTCGAAGATGATGAACGCCCCGCCGATGATCGTAGCCTCGAGGTCTTCCTTCCGGCTGCCGGCCTCCCGGAACTTGTGGATCAGGTAGCGCACGGCGATGTTGCCGTATTTCGTGCTTTCGCTTCCTTCCTCTGCCTCGGGCAGGAGATAGTGACACATTCCGCCCGCTCCCGTTTTCTTGTCGAACAGCGCCACCGCCACGCATGAACCCAGCACCGTCTTGATCACGATGGGCTTCTTCGAAAAAACGAGTTCTCCGGGATTCAGGAAATACTGCCGGCGTTCTTCCATTACTTTCCTCCCGGAGCCCGGTAAATCGAATTGCGCATGCTTTCGAGGCCATGTCTGACGCCCACGAGACTCTCGGACAAACCGAGGACGAGGTATCCTCCCGGCTTGATGGTCTCCGCGATCTTCGCGATCGCTGTTTCCTTTTCCTTCACTTCGAAATAGATCAGGACGTTCCGAAGGAAGACGACATCGAACTTCCGGTTGAAAGGATAGTTTCCGAGGAGGTTGAGTTCCCGGATCGACACGAGCTTGCGGAGATCATCCTTTACCGTGAAGGAATGGTGCTCGGGGTTGAACGTGAAATGCCGCCGCAGCCGCTTCTCGTCCACGTTGCCGCTCAGGCGCTTGTAGAAATAGGTGCCCTTTTCCGCCTCGGCGAGAACGCGCGTCGAGATGTCGGTGGCGAGGATCTTCAGGTCCAGCTTCGCGATGTCCGGCAGGGTTTCGAGACAGACGGCGGCCATGTGGACATTCCGGGGGAAATCTGCCAGGGGCGCTGTTTTAAATCTGCCACCCATTCCGGCGGAAATCTGCCGGGTATTCCGGACGAAAGTTTACCACTCGTGCTGTAAGAATCACATCTGAGAAA
>Ga0326727_10006979_pt1 | contig 30366 bp, 29 predicted proteins | sample MB2enrmetagenome_FD_207643 | JGI IMG/M metagenome (GOLD analysis project Ga0326727, IMG submission 207643) | Lab enriched peat soil microbial communities from McLean, Ithaca, NY, United States - MB29MY | ecosystem: Environmental > Terrestrial > Soil > Wetlands > Peat | place: USA: New York... | reverse complement strand
GAGCCGTTGGAGTTTTGCCTCCGGGACTTTTTGGCCGCGGGGACCGAAGGGGGGGCTTTGCCAGCACCACCTGCTCCCATCGCGTTTGACGAGAATGCCCCCTTGAAGATCGACCCAATCGGAATCAGCACCGACGCGAACGGGAGCGCCGACCGCATTGGAAACACAAGAAGCGATCCAGAACGACCCATCTTGCTTGAGCGCGTTGAGGCAGCGATAGCCAGCGGCGACCTTCTTCCAGTCCGCGTCAGAGCCGATTTGGCGCAAGTCCGTTTTATCGAAGATTCTCCAGAGCGTTCCATTTGGTTGGACAGCCATGACGCCTACAGAGCTCGGTGCCATGCGCCCCCAGTTTGAGCCGGGAACGAACCCGCCGGAGATGCTTCGCCGCGCAGGATCCCATTTCCCAATCCAAATCCTTCCTTCGGGCAGCCAAACGGACAGGTTCGATCCCCAAAGCCAGAGGCCGGGCCGGCCCGGGCCGCTGAGGCGGGCCTGGCCGTGGGGCGGTTCCAGGGGCAGGAACAATTCCCAAGAGCGGTCAAAAACTGCGATGGAGGCCAACGTGACGCAAGTGAAAACCGCGCCGGCCCGAATGAAGTTGCCCACCGGTACCCGCCAGTCGATTTGCAACAGCTTGTAATTGTGGAACGCCAGGCAGAGAGCGGTGATGCCCAGTGTCGGGCAGATCAAAGTAACAGCCGAAATCACCTCCAACGCAGGGTTGCCGAGGAAGGCGATGAGATTGTAGCTAAACAGAAGAAGTACCCATATGAACCCCGGGACACAAATGGCCGTGGTCAGCGATTGGAGGAGCCCACGGCTCATGGATGAAGCATAGAAGCCAAGTCCGGTGATGGCCGCTGCAATCTCCACAAGATCGCCCGGCGATGAACCTCTCATTGGCGAAACGCCGAGAATGAAAGCCAAGAGCCGAGGGGCAAGGGCTCCGAATACGATTCCCAGAACCAGCGTGACGCCAAGCTTGGTCCCAAATTGACCGAGCCAACAGATCGGCAGACATAGAGAATTTGCCAGGGTGTTGAGGCGGCGCTCTTCCGCCACCGCCGAGCATCCGATAATAATGGGCGCGAGTATCAGCCAAAGGATGGAGATGCCTTCCATGAGATCGCCTCTCGTGGCCCAGTGCGGGACGAAATGCCGCATAACCAGCAAAGCCAGAGAGAATAAGGCCAACATCGGAATCACCAACATGGCTGCCTCCTGCAAGCGCAATTCCTTCTTTACCAAGGCGATCCATCGATTCTCTTTGCCTCGGAAGGCCAGCCACGACGCCGGCGCTACAAAAAATCGGGGCAGCGAAAAGTGCGCCCCGGCATAAGCCACATCCTCCGCGCCCAGAAAAAGTCGCCGCGCCCAAAAAACTCCAGCCACGGCATAGATTGCCAGCACCGAACAAATGAGGGCTGCCATGGCGTGTCCGGAATCAACCCAATGGCTGGCGATCAGGAATGTCCCCGCACTCAGTGTTGCCGGAACGATGCACGCACAGGCGAAAGAGAGACCCACATCGCGCAGAAACAAAGTACTCCACAGCCCTCCGGAGAGGGCCAGCACGATCAGCCCCCCATGCGTCCACAGCTCAAGCCAATCGGTTGAAGTGAGGCCACCATGTCGCGTCCAGAGACACAGAGCGAACAGAAGCCATACCGAAGCCAGCGCAACGGCTAGAAGGTCTGTCTTGATCTTCCAAAGCCGCCGTCGTTCTTCCGGTTGAACGAGGAGGAGGGCGAGAGTTCCGTAGCTGGCTTCCTGGCCAAAGGGTGACAGAGCCAGCGCCAGTATCGTCGCGCCAAATACCGCCACGTTCCACCCGGCCAGTTCTTCCGGGTCGAGAAACCGCATCAGCCAATGCGGCGCCGGCGCTACCGCCAAAGCCGCCGCGACGGCAACCGCCAACGCTGCCATCCAGGACGACAGCAGCAATCTGATTTCCTTGCGGATGAGCGGGCTCATCTCACGGCCTCCGTCAGAATCTTGGACGCGACAAAAATCTCCTCCAGCGACAACGATTCGCACTGGAGTTCCTCCGGATGCTGCGCGCGCAGCATTTCCATCAACTGCTCGCAGTTGCCGTTGCCCAGCAACTCCAGCTCGCGGCCGGATTGGCGGACGTTCAATGCGCCGGGCAATTTCAGGGCGGGCGGCGGCCCCGCGAAACGCGCCCGGATTTTTCGGAACCGGTCGCGCGCCTTGTCCGCTTCCATCGAGAACAGCTCGCGGCCCTTCTCGATGATGGTGAATTCGTCGATCAACCCCTCGAATTCGGCGATCAGGTGCGTCGAAACGAAAACGGTGCGGCCCTCCGGATCGCCCGATTGATAGGCGCCGATGACCGTCTCGATGAATTCGCGCCGGACAATCGGGTCCAAGCCGGAGGTCGGTTCATCCAGCACGAGCAATTCCGGTTCTGGACAAATCGCCCCGATCAAGGCCAGTTGTGTTTTCTGGCCCTTGGACAAATGGCTGGTCTTCTGCGCCGGGTCCAACTCGAATCGCCGCAGCAGATCGGCTTCGACCTCCCGATTCCACTGCCGCCTAAATGAGGCCAGGTAATTGAGCGTCTCCCGCACCGTCATCCAGGGATAAAACGCCACCACGTCGGGCACGTAGGCCAGCCGCGATTTCACGGCCACTTCATTGCGGCGCGGGTCCAGGCCAAAGACGCTGACGCTGCCCGAAGTGGGCCGCAACAGATTGAGCAAACATTTGATGGTGGTCGTTTTCCCGGCGCCGTTGCGTCCGAAAAAGCCGAAACAGCGACCGGGCCGCACACTCAGGCTGAGTCCGTTGACCGCGTCGAGTTTGCCGAAGCGGCGTGTGAGATTCTTGACTTCGATGACTGTGCTATTCATGATTTTTGTCCTCCTTGGCTTCCAGATTCTTCCCTGGCGGCTTCGCGCTCGAAAAACGCCAGCCTTTCCCGCGCCAATTCGAGAAAAGTCTCCGCATCCACCTGCAACTGATGCGCCGTCACCCAGGCGTCGTCGATTTTCTCGACCAGCAACTTGTGCCGCGCCTGCTTGGTGAATGGCGAATGATTGTCCTTCAAAAAGCAGCCCTTGCCCGCGATGGTTTCGATGACCCCCTGGCTTTCCAGTTCGGTATAAGCCTTGGCCACGGTATTGCGGTTCAGGCGCAATTGCTCGGCCAGGGGGCGGATCGAAGGCAGCGGCTCCCCGGGCCGCAAAGCCCCGCAGGCCGCCGCGTAGCGGATTTGGTCCACCAGTTGCAGGTAAACCGGCTTGCCCGACTTGAAATCAATGCGAAACATCATAAAAACAACATGAATTTTTCATCTGTCATAGGACAGTATGACAGTTGGCGGGGATTGTCAAGGGGTTTTTGTAAGTTTTTTTGAGGAGGGGGGGAGCTCCGGAAAGGGCCAGGGAAGGGCTTGGGTGGCGGGTGAGCGCAAGCGCGGCAGGACAGCCACGGACATTACACGGACGAACACGGACAGGCCGAAGGCACCGATCGCGGTGACGAATTTGACGTGAAAGAAGTTGCGACGCAGACTGGCACAAACATTGTGGCTCGTTACCAAGCCAACATGAACGGCCGAGAAGAACTGGTTCCACTGCATGGCGGCTACCGGAAGTTGAAAAGTTTCCAGGTGGCTCAACTGGTCTATGACGTGACAGTGCGTTTCTGCGACCGCTTCGTTGACCGGCAGAGCCGCACGCGCGATCAGATGGTGCAGGCGGCGCGTTCGGGTGTGCAAAACATCGCGGAGGGCAGCCAGGCCAGCGGCACGTCCAGGAAGATGGAACTCAAGCTTACGAACGTGGCGCGGGCCAGCCTGGAGGAACTGCGGCTGGATTATCAGGACTTTTTGCGGCAACGGAGGATGGAAGAGTGGCCGCCGGAATATCCGGCCTTGATGCGGTTCAAGGCCAGACGGTGCGCGACGTTGGAGCAGGTGCGCGCTTGGGTGGCGGATGAGCGCAAGCGGGGCAGAACAAGCACGGACACATACGGACACAAACAGACATACACGGACGGGCCAATGGCGTCGGTGGCAGTCCGTGAAAGTCCGTGCAAGTCCGTGTCCCCGGCGCAACTGGTGGCCAACGCCGCGCTGTCGCTCTTGAACGTAGCGTGCCATCTGTTGGACCGGCAATTGGCGGCCCAAGCTGAAGCGTTTGAGCGAGAAGGCGGTTTCACGGAACGGCTCTACCGCGTGCGCAAAGCGCGGAGAAAATAACCTTGGACAGGCCACGGGAAGATGGGGATGATGGTCCCAAGATGCTGGTTGAGAGTGTGCAATTGGCGCTGGATTGGCGGGACCGCCCGGCCCGCCCGAAAAAAATCGTCCCGCTGGCGGACGAATTGGCGGCGTTCCGTCAGTTTGGCAAGAGCACCCTCCGCCAGACATCCCGCGTCGCGCTGGCCGATGGAAGGACGGCGAGCGTGCCGGTGTTCGTCAATGAGTTCTGGACTTCCAAACAGCGGGCCGCCTGCCGGTTGCATGAGATTTCATACCGCGCCTGTTTCAAACCGCAATTGCCCCGGTTCTTCATCGAACGCCTGAGCCGGCCCGGCGAAGTGGTGTATGATCCTTTCATGGGGCGCGGCACGACGCTGCTGGAAGCGGCGTTGCAGGGCCGGATTCCCTTCGGCTGCGATGTCAATCCGCTCAGCCTGCGCCTGCTCGGCCCCCGTCTCGAGCCGCCGGGACTTGAAGAAATCCGCGCGCGCCTGGCCGCCATCAATTTTGGCGACTACGATGAGGCGCCGGAGGAGCTGCTGGTCTTTTACCATCCCGAAACGTTGCGGGAAATCGCCGCCCTGAAGAAGTATCTGCTGGGCCGGCGGCAGGATGCGATTGACCGCTGGATTTGCCTCGTGGCCTTGAACCGGCTGACCGGCCATTCCCCCGGCTTCTTTTCCGTCTATACGCTGCCGCCGAACCAGGCGGTGTCGGTCAAATCACAGCGCAAGATCAACGCCGACCGCAATCAAACTCCCCCCCGCCGCCATGTGCCGGAATTGATTTTGAAGAAAAGCCGCCAACTGCTGGGCGATTGCGACGCGACGATGCGCGGCGCGCTGGCGGCCGTGGCGGGCCAGGCGCTGCTATTGAACCAGGCCGCGCGGGCCACGCCGCAAATCCCCGCCGATTCAGTCGCCCTGGTGGTGACGTCGCCGCCGTTCCTCGACGTGGTGGATTACGCCGGCGACAATTGGCTGCGCTGCTGGTTCCTGGGCATTGACCCCAAATCGGTCCGCCTGACCGTGCCGAACGAACTGGCCGAATGGCAGTCCGAAATGACAGCCGTATTCCGGGAGTTGCGTCGTGTGCTCCGCCCCGGCGGGCACGTGGCCTTTGAAGTGGGCGAAATCCGCGCCGGCGCCGTCAAGCTGGAGGAGGCGGTGGCGCCCTGCGGGCTGGAGGCCGGCCTGCAGCCGCGGCTCATCCTGATCAACGACCAGAAATTCACCAAGACCGCCAACTGCTGGGGAGTCAACAATAATAACAAGGGCACCAACAGCAACCGGATCGTGCTCTTCGAGAAAACGCCCTGAACATGGACCGGCTCACGCTGTTCGGGCTTTTTGCGGTGGCGGCGATGCTGGTGTGCTACGCGCTGGAGGAGCGCAGCCATTGGTTTGTCCTGGGGTTCGCCGTGGCCTGCGCCCTGGGATCGGTCTATGGATTCTTGCAGGGCGCCTGGCCTTTCGGGGTGGTGGAGGCCGTCTGGTGCGGGGTGGCGGCGCGGCGTTGGCGGCTGCGAAAAGGGCCGAACGGCGGACGACAAAATTGATGAGCCGCCGCCGCGGATTTCTTCTGGCCAGCTTCAAGGCCGCACTATAGATTTATGCTCATGGATACTTTGCCCCAGCCGGAAGTGATTCTGACCCATGAGAGCGACCTGGACGGCTTCGTCTCCGGGCTGCTTTTGCAGCGGCTGGCGCGGAAGCTTTTCAACGCCAACGTCCGCCTGGAGGCCTATCAGTACAACAACTGGAAACTGCGGGAGCCGCGGGAGAAATCGGGCTGGATCTGCGACCTGAGCTTCGAACCGCGGCTGGACAAGGCGGGCTGGGTGCTCATCGATCACCACGCCACCGAGATCAAGCCGAACAACGCCCGATTCATCCATGATGTCACCAAGTCCGCCGGGCTGCTCTGCTACGAGTTGTGCCGGGAGAACGGCCTGGGGTCGCCGCAATTGGACCGGCTGGTCCACCTCAACAACGTGGGGGATTTGTTCCTGGAGGACGACCCGGATTTCGCGCTGGCCAATGATTTCGCCAACCTGGTCAAGACCTATGGCTTCTGGAATTTGCACGCGCTCATCGACGGCCAACTGGAACGGTTGCTGGACCATCCGTTGCTGGAGGTCATGGCCGTCAAGCGGCGCGTCGAAGATCCGCTCGGTTACGCCTGGAGCAAGGCCAATGTCATCGCCGTCAGCCCCACGGTGGGCTACGTGGCTACCGTGGTGGGCAACAACAACCTGATCGTCCATCAACTGCTGGAAGAACAGGCCACGCCCTACCCGGTGCTGCTGACCCTTTTCCGCAAGGCCAACAGCACGGTGGTGGTGAGCCTGCGCAGCCGCAACGGCCAGGCGCTCAAAGTGGCCGAGAAACTGCGGGGCGGCGGCCATGCCAACGCCTGCGGCGCCACCCTGCCGCGTTCCGTGCGGAGCATTCCCGACGCGCTGGAATACCTGCGCCAGGCGCTCAATCCCCCTCCGCCGCAAAAGGACCAGCCGCTCAACAGCCTGGAGGCGCTGTTCCAGAAGGTGGAAACCAAACCGGACGCGCCCTAAAGATGCAGGTGCGCCCACAACTCCGCCGGGCGCAATCTCATGTTGACAAAGAAGGGGCCGAAGTCCGCGTAGCGCGCGCTGACCTCGTCAAAGCGCATCTCATAAACGATGTCCTTGAGGGCGTCGAGTTGATGGGCCATGAGCGTGACGCCCCATTCCCAATCGTCCAGGCCGGTCGAGCCGGTGATCAATTGCGAGACGCGCCCGGCGTATTTGCGGCCCACCCGCGCGTGGCCGCCCATCAATTTGCGGCGCGCGGCAAAATCCAGCGCATACCAGTTGTCCCCCGCCACGCGCCGTTTGCTCATGGGATAAAAGCCCATGACCTCCCAATCGGGCAGTTCCGGGTAAAGGCGGTAGTGCTCGTATTGCTTCACGCGCTCCCGCAACAGGGCCAGGCGCGATTCGAACGCCGGGCTGGCGGGGTCCAGCTTTTCCTCTTCGGTCAGCGTCCGCCGCTGGTCCTCCTCCGTCGGCAGGTACTCGGTCAGTTCCGTCACGCTCAGGTAGGAAAAGACGCGGACCAGCGCGCCGGCGGGAAAGCAGGCCTCCAAGTCGCGGTGCATTTGGGCAACCTGGGCCAATTCGGCCGCCAGAAGGAAAAAGGCCAGGTCGGCTTTGCCGCCGATGGCGGCGTAGGCGGTCAAACGGGGATGGGACGGCTGGGCATTGGCGGCGCACAGGGCTTCCAGGCGGGCCAGGCACTGGGCCGGCTGCGCCCAGCGTTCCCGGTCCACGCGGTAGAACAGATGCAGCGCGTGCAGGCCGCGGTCCAATTTGATGACAGGAAGGGCCGCCATGCCTAATCGACTTGCAGAACCTGCTCCAACAAACGCGGCAGATGCTCGGCAATGGCGGCATTGCCCGCCAGCAAGGTGACGCCGGCTTCCCTGGCCAGGCGTTGCGAGGCCGGGTCCTGCGCGGAGGAAAAGCCCAGCACCGGGATATGCTGCGTGGCCGGGTCCCGGCGCAATTGGGCGATGGCGGCGCAGGCGGGGCCGCCCGGCGCGATTTCCGCCACCACCACCAGCGGTTTTTCGTTTTGACAGATTTCGGCCAGGCCCGCGATATCGACGAGCATGTGGACGCGATAGCCCAGGTCCTGCAGGCGGTTGCCCAATTGGCCGCCCGGCAGGAGGTTGGAGTAGTGCAGAATGGCCAGGGGTTCATTCATAAGTTGTCCGGTCTTTCCTTGTGCCACGGCGTGCTCTGCTCGTAAGCCTGGGCCAGTTTCAGGAGGGTTTCTTCCCCAAAAGGCTTGCCGAGCAATTGCAGGCCGATGGGCAGTTTAGGTTGCCGGGTGAAGCCGCAGGGCAGGCTGATGCCGCAAATCCCCGCCAGGTTGCAGGAAATGGTGAAGATGTCCGAGAGATACATCTGCAGCGGATCGTCCGCTTTCTCGCCGATCTTGAAGGCGGGCGTCGGGCTGGTCGGCGTGATGACGGCATCAACCTGCGCGAAGGCGTTGAGAAAATCCCGCCGGATGAGCGTCCGCACCTTCTGGGCGCGCAGATAATAGGCGTCGTAATAGCCGCTGCTCAGGACGTAAGCGCCCAAGATGATGCGGCGCTTGACTTCGGCGCCGAAACCGGCCCCGCGCGTCTTGCAGTAGAGGTCGATCGGGTCGGCGCCGTCCACGCGCAGCCCGTAGCGGATGCCGTCGAAGCGGGCCAGGTTGGCGCTGGCCTCGGCCGTGGCCACGATGTAATAGGCCGCCACCGCATAATCGGTGTGCGGCAGGGAAATCTCCACGATCTCCGCGCCCAGCTTTTCAAATTGCTTGACAGCCGCCTGGATGGCCGCGCCCACTTCCGCGTCCAGCCCGCCGATCATGTATTCCCTGGCCAAACCGAGCTTCAGCCCCCGGATGCCGCCCTGGAGCGCCGCGGCGTAATCCGGCACGGGCCGCGGCACGCTGGTGGAATCGCGCGGGTCATGGCCGCTGATGACGCCCAGGACGAGGGCCGTGTCGCGCACGTCCCTGGAGAAGCAGCCAATCTGATCGAGGGAAGAGGCAAAGGCCACCAGCCCGTAGCGGGAAACCCGGCCGTAGGTGGGCTTGAATCCCACGCAGCCGCACAGGGCCGCCGGCTGGCGGATGGAGCCGCCCGTATCGGAGCCCAGCGCGGCGATGCATTCCCCGGCCGCCACCGCCGCCGCCGAACCGCCGGACGAACCGCCCGGGATGCGCGAGTTGTCCCACGGATTGCGCGTCACGCCAAAGGCCGAGTTCTCGGTGGAGCTGCCCATGGCGAACTCATCCATGTTCAAGCGCCCGAAGATGATCGCGCCCGCCTCCTGCAGTTTCTCAATGACCGTGGCGCTGTAGGGGGAAATAAACCGCCCGAGAATTTTTGACCCGCAATTCAGCGGCTGGCCGCGCACGGCAATCACATCCTTGACGGCGATGGGCACGCCCAGCAGCGGTTTTTGCGCCGCGCCGCGGGCCAGGACCTGGTCGGCCGCGTCGGCCTGGGCCAGCGCGTCCGCGGCGTCGTAACTGATAAAGGCGTGGATGCGGCCATCGACCTTCTGGATTTGGTCCAGGCAGGCCTGCATCGCCTGGCGCGCGGAGACCTCGCGGCGGCCCAGCTTGCCGGCCAATTGGGAAATGGTCAGTTGGTTCAACATGGCGCGGTCTCACTCCACGATCTTGGGCGCCAGGAACAGCCCGTTGGCGGCGGCCGGGGCGTTGCGCAGGGCCTCCGCCGTGGAGAGGGACGGGCGGACTTCATCGGCGCGAAACACGTTGACCAGCGGCACGGCGTGGGCCGTCGGTTCAATGCCGCTGACATCCAGTTGATTGAGCTTTTCGATGTAACCCAGGATGTTGGCAAGCTGGGCGCCAAATTTCTCCTGCTCCTCGGGCGTCAGGGCGATGCGCGCCAGTTGCGCCACGTATTGAACGTTGAAATCTCCAGGCATGGGGCCTATTCCTCGTCGAACTTGCGTTTGATCAGGCTCTCCAACTCGGCCAGCGCCTCCTGGCAATCGTCCCCTTCGCAATGGACCGACAGGGTGCTGCCGGGGCCGGCGGCCAGCATCATCAACCCCATGATGCTTTTGCCGTTGACCTGTTCGCCGTCCTTCTCCACCAGGATGGTGCAGGCGTAGCGATTGGCGGTCTTGACAAACATGGCGGCGGGCCGGGCATGGATGCCCAGCTTGTTGATCACAACAAACTCGCGCTGCAGGACGTGCTTGCCGCCGGGTTTCTTCGGACTACTCATTGGCTCTCATGGTGGACTCTGCCAGGGAGTAATTCCAATGAATTATATCTGGATGTTGCCCGCCATTTGCGCGATCAGGCGGTCGTTCAATTCCTTGGCCGGGTTCTGGCCGGACGATTTGAGCTTGATCTGGAAGGCCGCCACCTCGATCAGCCGCGCCAGGTCGCGCCCGGGCCGCACCGGGATGATGATGTGCGGGACCTGGATGCCCAGGATCTTCACGTATTGCTGTTCCATGCCAAGTCGTTCCACGTCCGGCACCTCGTCCCACGCCTTCAAGGTCACGACCAAATCCACCTGCTTTTGGCTGCGGATGCTCCGGACGCCAAACATCGACGCCACGTTGATGATGCCGATGCCGCGCACTTCCATGTGATTGCGCGTCACCTCGGCGCTGGTGCCCATGAGTTCCCGCCCGTCCAGGAGCGTGACGCGGGTGATGTCGTCGGACACCAAACTGTAGCCGCGTTCGATCAGCGCCAGCACGCTTTCACTTTTGCCGATGCCGCTTTCGCCGCGGATGATGACGCCGACGCCGAGGATATCCACCATGCTGCCCAGTTCGCTGCTGCGCGGGGCGAAGAACATCTCCAGCGCCAGGGTGGCCAGGTTGATGAACTTCATCGTGATCATCGGCGTGATGAAGACGGGCACCTGCGCCAATTCGGCCGCGCGCAGAAACGCCTTGTCCGGCGGCAGATCGCGCGAGAAAACGACGGCGGGAATCTTGAAGGAGAACAGGTTGGCATAACGCTTGGCGCGCTCGTCGGGAGACAGGGTCTTCAAGAAACACGTCTCGGCGTTGCCGAGGACCTGCAACCGTTTGCTGGCAAAATAGCGGGTGAAGCCGGCCAGGGCCAATCCCGGCCGGTTGACGGTGGGCTCGCGAATGATGCGTTTAAGGCCGCTGGCCCCGGCCACCAATCTCAGTTCCAGGCTCCGCGCTTCGCCGGTGTAGAGCCGCTCCACGGTAATGGTATCGCGTTGCATGCGGACTGGATTATAGAAAAAGACCGGCCAATGTCCAGAATAGGCGGCGCCGGGAAATGATTTGACAAATCCTGCCATGATTGCAAAATGCGGAATAATTCCGAAACCATGCGATCTTCAACGTCAGGAATACTCCGAGTCTTGACGGCGGCATTTGTCCTTTTCCTTGCGCCGCTTTCGGCGCGGGCGTTTGTGGCGGACGATGAGCATTGGGACACGCAGTTTGGCGTGCCGGGCACGACCAATGATATTCTTGCCATCGCGCTGAATGGCGGAAATCTCTATGCCGCCGGGTACGGAAGCACTTCTCCAACTCTGAAAATGTGGGATGGCGGCCAATGGTCCACCATTGGCACGATCACCAACTCAAGCGGCGGGGCGGCTGTTTATGACCTCGCCTTTGTGGGGAACGAGTTGTATGCCGCCGGGTCATTTACCCAGATCAACGGCGTGGCGGCCAACGGGCTTGCGCAATGGAATGGCACCTCCTGGGCGGCCGTCAGTTTCCAAGGCACGGCGATGAGTCTGGCTGTGAGCGGCAATGATCTCTACGTGGGAGGCTTGTTCACCAATCTGGACGGCGGCGGTGTGGTGATGACCAACATCGGGATGTGGGACGGCAGCGCGTGGCACGCTTTGGGCAATGGGCTGGGAGTGCCCAACAGCGCGTATGTGCGGGCCGTGGTTGCCAGCGGGGGCTTGGTCTATGCCGGCGGAATCTTTACAAATTCGGGGCCGCAAGCAGCCACTAATCTGGCGGTTTGGAACGGTTCCACTTGGACAGCCGTGGGCGGCGGCGCTAATGGCGTCGTGTCCAGTCTCGCCCTCAACGGAGGAACCCTTTATGCCGCCGGCGGCTTCACCCAAGCCGGTTCCGTCCCCGCCAATTACGTCGCCGCCTGGAACGGCGCGAACTGGTCCGCCTTGAACAGCGGTCTCAGCGCCGCGGGCAACAGCATCGCCGTATTCAACGGTCTGGTGTGCGTGACCGGAACGTTTACAGCCGCGGGCGGCATTACCGCATCCAACTTTGCCGCGTGGAACGGGATGTCGTGGTCGCCGGAAGGGACGGGATTGAGTTCCACCGGCCAGCGCGTGGTGGCCACCAGCACCAACGTGTTTGTGGGAGGCACCTTTGCCTCAGCCAACGGCGTTACCGTCAATGGAATCACCTCCTGGGATGGCGCGCGATGGAGTCCGCTCGGAACGTCGGGGCGGATGAATGGCGTGGCAGGTTTTGTCTTCGCCCTGGCAACCGATGAAACCAACTGGTATGCGGGTGGCGTTTTCTATAACGCCGGACTGGTCACCGCGACCAACATCGCGCGATTTGATGGCGCCAATTGGCAGCCCTTGGGCGCCGGCATCTGGCCTGCCGGAGGCACGACGTCGGTCGATGCCATCGCCACCAGTAACAACAATGTTTATGTCGGCGGGTCTTTTGCCTACGCCGGCAATGCCGCGGCGCGGAACATTGCCCGATGGGACGGCGCCAATTGGTACGGACTGGGTTTGGGTCCCGGCGGAGCGGTCGCCAGTATTACCGTGCGGCCGGACGGCGTTTACGCCGCCGGAGCGCAACTCAATGGCGACGTTTACAATGATCCGTTCCTCAGCCGTTGGGACGGCGCCAACTGGAACGGCGTGCTGGCCTACAATCCGACCAACACCTTTGAGTCATTTTATATAAACGACCCCCACATCGGAATGGATGCCGTGGCTTTTCAAGGAACCAACATATTTGTGGCCGGCCACTTCGTCATCGCCTGGCACGACCCGACCCTCACCTACATCACCAATTGCAGCAACATCATGCGCTTCGACGGCACATACGCCCAAATCATGCGCACCGGTCTGGACAGCAATGTCCTCACCCTGGCCGTTCTGGGAACCAACCTCTACGTTGGCGGTCTCTTCGACGCGGCCGACTTCGCCCCCGCCAGCCGCATCGCCATGTGGGATGGCAGCTATTGGCACAGTGTCGGCGGCGGAGTGGTGGGAAATGGCACGGTCCAGGCGCTGGCCACGATCGGAAACGTTCTCTACGCAGCGGGAAGTTTCACCAATATGGGCGGCGTTTCGGCCAGTCTTATTGCCAAATGGGATGGGACGAACTGGTCTGCCTTGGGTAGCGGCATCAGAGGAAGATCAGGGGCAGTCGATTGTCTCGGCGCCGGTGGTTCGGATTTGTTTGCGGGCGGGTACTTTCGCACCGCGGGAGTCACCGACGCCTGCGAGGTCAGCCATTGGAACAGCCAGACAGACTTTGACGTTCCCCAATTGCTCACACCGGCCTGGTTAAGCCCCGGCCAGTTTCAGACCCGGCTCTTTGGCATCGCCGGCCTCACCAACATCATCCAAGCCAGCACGGACTTGGTGTCCTGGACGGCGATTTTCACAAATAGCGCCGGGGTCTATGAGTTCAGCGACACGAACGCGGCAAGTTATTCGCATCGCTTTTATCGCGCCGCCCTGGGGCCTTGACAAAAGAGTTTAATGGCCCGGGCGCCGACCTGCCAGGCAATCCTTCCTTGTAGTTTGGAATGGGGCGCAAATCAGCGTTTGGACGCAGATTTAACCATCGCTCCGTCAGGAGCTTGGGTCTTCTTGGTCTGGTTTTCTGCAAATATTTCGCGCCTGCGGCGCTGACAAAAGTTGATTTGCGCACAGAGGCGAAAAGGGTTCTGAATTGATTTGAGCGCAGCCAGGAAACTGATTATAAATACGGCTGAAGAAGATGTTCACCGAGCAACCAACTTTGCCAGGCTTGCCGCCTTTGGAGAAACCGGCACATGGTTCTTTGGGTTCCCGGCGCGGACCCGCCAGCGTGGATCGGGAAGACAACAAGCTCAGGCTGGCGGATCGTGCCGCACACCAGTGGTATCGGTTTGTTCTTTCCTTCCCTCCTCATCTGGTTCGGGAGTACGTTGCCAAATTCGGACTGAATTCGCATCACCAAGTGCTTGATCCGTTTTGCGGCACAGGAACGACAGCGGTCGAATGCCAGAAACTCGGCATTCCCGCCTTCGGGTTGGAAGCAAATCCCATGGCCTGTTTCGCCAGTCAGACGAAACTCCAATGGGACATCGCGCCACAGAAGCTTCTGCGCCATGCGCTGAAGGTTGCTGAAACGGCAAATCAGCGGCTGGAACAAGATGGCTTTTTGGATGATGACGCTTATCGCCTTTTTGAGCGTCCGCCTGGAAAAAACGGGAAATTGCGCTCGCTGCCGGAGGAGGTTTCTGATCTATTGTTGACGGATTCAATCAGCCCGATGCCGCTGCACAAGACGCTGATTCTGCTCGAAGCCTTGGCGGAACATCATGACGACCAATTCAGCAATCATGAGCGGCTCGCGCTGGCTACTGCTCTGGTAAATGGTGTCAGCAACCTGCATTTCGGCCCTGAAGTTGGCGTGGGGCCGGCCAAGTCGGATGCTCCAGTTGTTTCTCTTTGGCTGGACGGCATCCGGGCAATGGCTCAAGATTTGGAAATCCTGGGCAAAACGAAAATGGCCAAGGCAATCGTTTATCAGGCTGATGCACGGGATGGCGCACCCATGTTGCCTTCCAACTCGGTGGATGCCGTTATCACTTCCCCGCCTTATCCCAATGAAAAGGATTACACTCGCACGACGCGCCTCGAATCAGTGCTGCTGGGGTTCATCCAATCCAGGAAGGAGTTGCGCTCCCTCAAGCAGCGGATGATTCGCTCCAACACGCGGGGCGTTTACAAGGCGGATACGGACGATTCTCTCGTGGCGGGCCACCCGCAAATTGATCGCATCGCCGCCGCCATTGAGAAAAGACGCATTGAACTGAACAAGGATTCCGGTTTCGAGCGGCTTTACGCACGCGTGACCAAGCTCTACTTCGGTGGCATGGCCCGGCACCTTGCCGCGTTGCGCCGTGTGCTGCGCCCCGGAGCTCAACTCGCCTACGTAGTCGGCGATCAGGCGTCCTATCTGCGGGTGATGATTCGCACGGGACAACTTCTGGCAAGCATCGCGGAATCGCTTGGTTACGAAGTCGTCGGATTTGATTTATTCCGGACCCGCCTGTCAACCGCCACCAAAGAACAGTTGCGCGAGGAGGTCGTGATCCTTCGTTGGAACGGCAGCAATCGCGGCAAAAAGTGAGGGACATGAGACGAACGAACCGGTACTCCGCCATTATCGAAAGAATCTTCACCAGCAAATTCATCCCCGGAACAAGGCTGGTGGACTTTAAACGCGATGAATTTGAAACCGTCGCGCGCCAGTTGCGAATCAAACTTCCGAAGAACCTTGGCGACTTGGTTTATTTCTTTCGATACCGGGCTCATCTGCCCAAAAGTATTCAAGAGAAGGCGGCCTCTGGCGAAACGTGGATCATTCGCCCCATTGGGAAGGGACAGTATCGGCTGGCCTTGGTTGCGGATCGTCCCATACAGCCGAACCCAAACCTTTCGACGACAAAAGTTCCCGACGCGACACCAGGCATCGTCGCGAAATACGCATTCGACGACGAACAGGCCCTGTTGGCGCGGCTCCGCTACAATCGCCTGATTGACATCTTTACTGGTGTGACCTGTTACTCTTTGCAAAACCATCTGCGAACCACCGTTCCAGGAATGGGGCAGGTGGAGACGGATGAACTCTATGTTGGGCTGGACAAAAAGGGCGCGCACTACATTTTCCCTGTTCAGGCGAAAGGCGGCGCTGATAAACTGAACGTCGTCCAGATTGAACAGGACTTTGCTGTTTGCGCGAACAAATTTTCCGGACTGATTTGCCGGCCGCTCGGAGCGCAATTCGTGAGTGGCGGAATAATCGCATTATTCGAGTTTGAGGAAGCGGATGGAAACGTCAGGATCAACGCCGAAAGGCATTACAAACTCGTCCCGCCCAAAGAAGTCACAAAAGAGGATTTGGAAAGCTATCGGCAACGAATCGCTGATTAAAATTCTTGGAATCCATGCCAGGACTGCCCCCTTTGCTTTGTTTTGCAGGGTCAATCCCGGGACTGGAAAAGCAGGTCGATTTTCTTTCGCACGGCGTCGTCCATTTTAATCAGCGGCGGCCACTCGCGTTTGAAGCCTTCGCCGGGCAGCTTTTGGGTGGCGTCAATGCCCATTTTCGTGCCGATGGCAAATTCACTGGTGGCATGATCCAGCGCGTCGGCCGGGCCGCGCGTGAAAAGGGTGTCGCGCTGCGGATCGGTCGTGGCGCAAAGGCGGAACAGCACCTCGCTGGTGTCCTGCACGTTGACGTCCGCGTCCACCACCACGATGTATTTGGTGAACATCATCTGGCCCATGCCCCACAAGCCGTGCATGATTTTGTAGGCCTGCATGGGGTAGGTCTTCTTGATGCTGACAAAAACCAGGTTGTGAAAGACCCCTTCGGCGGGCAGCGCCAGATCGACCAGCTCCGGGAAATTCATTTTCAGCACCGGCAGGAACAAGCGCACACTGGCGGTGCCGATGTAGAAATCCTCCATCGGCGGCCGGCCCACGATCGTGGCCGGATAAACGGCCTCCTTGCGATGAGTCAGGGCGGTGACGTGCAAGGCGGGATACAAATCCGGCAGCGAATAATAGCCGGTGTGGTCCCCGAACGGCCCTTCCCTGCGCAACGGTTCCTTCGGATCCACATAGCCTTCGATGACAAAATCGGCGTCGGCGGGAACCTCCAGGTCGTTGGTCAGGCATTTGACCAGTTCGACGGATTTCCCGCGCAAGTAGCCCGCCAGCAGAAACTCGTCCATTCCATCCGGCAACGGCGCCGAGGCGCAAAAAGTCAGCACCGGATCGCCGCCGAGGAACACGCTGACCGGCATGGGCCGTCCGGCTTTGTAATAGCGCCTGCCGTGGCGGGCGGCGACTTTTTGGAGTTGCCAGTGCAGGCCCGCCGTTTGGCCATCGTAAATCTGCATTCGGTACAGGCCCACATTGCGTTCGCCGGTGTCGGGGTCGCGCGTCACCACGCAGGGCAGTGTGATGAATCGTCCCGCGTCGAGCGGCCAGCATTTGAGGATGGGCAGGTTGGCCAGGGTGGGACAGGCCTCGGGCGCGCCGCCGGCCAATTCCGCCGCCCGCAACGCCACTTCCTGGCAGGCGCCGCGCGGGACGAGCTTCGGCTTGGCGTGGCGCAAATCCAGGGCCAAACCGAGCAATTTGATCGCCTCCCCAAAACCGACCGGCGGCTTGGCCTTGAGCAACGCGCCCAATTCCCGCGCCGCCTCTTCCACCGAGCCGGCCCCCATGCTCATGGCCATCCGCTGCTGCGAGCCCAGCGTGTTGATGGCCACGGCGAACGGCGACACCCGGCCGTTGACCGTCGGCTGCTCGATGAGCAACGCTTGCCCGCCCCCCGGCGATTTCATTTCGCGGTCGGCCAACTCGGTGATTTCCAATTCGGTGGCGATCGGCTGGGAGACGCGCTTGAGTTCGCCGGCCTTTTCCAACGCTCGCACAAACTGGCCAAAGGAATCGTAGGCCATATTATGAAACGCCACTGATCATCGGGGAACTTTATGGGGTTGAGGGCGGAGAAAGCAAGAAGGTATGCGAGGATAAGCGTCATTAGGTTCATTATGTCTCGCAAGTGGGTCAAAATGACTCACAGTGACAGGTTATACCAGTGTGACACAAGAACATCTTCTGTTGATTATCAACGGTTTACGCATGTCTCCTTGGATGGCATTGCGGATGCTGTTCATGCGCTGTGGCTGGAACACAGTGTTCCGGCGGTCTCCTCGGCCCAAGGCAGACTTGGCTGGGGAGAGATCAAGATCAATTTGTCTGCAAATGAAAAAGGTGAATATGAATACATTAACTCGTTGGAGTCCACTGCGAGACTTGGAGCGCATGTCGTCGCTGTTGGATTGCACCCCGACTCTGTTCCGGCGCGCCAATTTGACACCGGAAGATGAGAACATCACGACCCCGGAATGGGCGCCGCTGGTGGACATTGCCGAGGACGACAAGGAGTACCTCATCAAGGTGGAACTTCCCGAGGTGCAAAAGGACGATGTCAAAGTGACGGTGGAGAACGGCACTCTGACCATCGCGGGCGAACGCAAAGCGGAGAAGGAGGAGAAGGGCCGCAAGTTCCATCGCGTGGAACGGTACTTCGGGCGGTTTGAGCGCAACTTCACCATCCCGGACGACGCCGCGGGCGAGAATGTGAAGGCGGAGTTCAAGGACGGTGTGCTGCGAGTGCACCTGGCCAAAAGCGAGAAGGCCCGCCCGAAACAGATTGAAGTGAAGGTTGCCTAAGCCCGACCCCGTCCGGAACGCGTCCCGCCGACGCGTTTCCGGGGGGGCGGCAGGGCCGCGGAAATTTCTCGCTTCCCGCGCCGCGATTCCCAATTCTGGCGTGTGCCCAAGTGGGTCAAATTCTTGCTGGGAGTTTTGCTGCTGCCCGTTTGCCTGGGCACGGCCCAGGCTTTGTGGAGGGTGCTCCTCAATTCGGCCGCGGCGGGACGGGTCTGGCTCCCGCTGCTGGCGGGGGCGGTATGTTGGCTCGCGATTTTCCTGCTGCTGCCCAAACCGATGTGGGTTTATGTCGTCGGCCACGAACTGACCCACGCGGTCTGGACGTGGTTATTTGGGGGCCGGGTCAAACGGCTTCAAGCGAGCTCGGGCGGCGGGCAGGTCATCACCACCAAAAGCAATTTCCTCATCGCGCTGGCGCCGTATTTTTTTCCTTTCTACGCCGTGCTGGTGGTGGCGGTGTTTTTCATCGGCGATCTGCTCTGGCACTGGCGCCGGGCCTATCTGCCGTGGTTCCATTTGCTGCTGGGAGCCGCCTACGCCTTTCATCTCACGCTGACCTGGGAGATTTTGAAGACCCGGCAGACGGACATCACCAGCCAGGGCCGGCTTTTCTCGGCGGTCATCATCTTTCTGGGCAACGCCCTGGTGCTGGTGATCGGCGTGCCGTTGTTGACGGGGCAGAGCCTGCTGCATGCCCTGGGCCTGTGGTTCGACTGCACCCGCGCCATTTTGGAGCGGGTGGCCAACATGCTTTGACGGCGCGACAAAACGCCGTGGCGTAGGGGTCAGTCCTCACTTTTTGCACTTCTTGTCCTTCTCAACAGGTTTGACACATGGCTCCAGCTCGTCATGTGCGGGCGCGCCGCGATCCGGGCCAAATTCAATGTCGTCTCCGCCCCCAGCCGGCGGGCCGGTTCCACCTTGTGTTTATCGCCATGTCCTGGCTGCGTTGTCACCGGTCACTTAAAACCAGCCAGTCGGGCTCGAATCGAAACCGGCCACCCCGAGGCGGGGATTTCACAACAGGGTCAAGGGTAAATGCAAGGCATGTTCATGCCGGTTGAGAATAAATGAACTTTTCAGCCCGCTCGCGTAACTTATCCTGTGAACAGCGATGTCCGCGACCCCGGAAACTCTGTATGAACAGACGCTTGTGATTCGAAGCCAGTTGGGCGACGAAGCGGCGTTTGAGGAGTTGCTGGAATCGCACGGGCCGCGGCTGCTGCTGTTCGCGCAACGCATGCTGCAGAGTTCACCCGAATCGGTCGCTGACGTGACGCAGGAAATCTGGGTTGCGATTTACCGCGCCCTGCCGAAGTTGCTGGATGCTGCCAAGTTCCGCCACTGGACTTACCGCATCGCGCGCGACCGCATCTATCGGGAATATCGCCGGCGCAAGTTGCCGGCGCGGATGGCGGACAATGGGCGACTGGCAGAAGTGCCCGAATCGGCGGAATCGGATGCAACGATTGATCGCGAGGCCCTGCACCGTTGCCTGGAGTTGATCTCGCCGGAACACCGTGAGGCGCTGGTTTTGCGGTTCTTCGAGGAGATGACTTACGAAGACATCGCGCGCGCCACGGACAGCAGCGTGGGCACGGTGCGCTCGCGCATTTATTACGGCAAAGAAGCCTTCAAAAAAGCATGGAAAGGAAAAACAATATGAACCCTCAACCCATCCCTCCAGCGCCGGACGCCGGCGCCATCAACGAACTGGTCAAGACGGCCGTGCATTCGCACCGGATCAAACTGCGGATACTGACCACGGCGGCATTGGTGTTCGGAATCGCCGCGATTGCCGCCAGCATTTATATCGCGTCGTTTTGGGTGATGATGAAGTCCATGCAAGTGGAGGTGTTCCGTGACTTCCCCAGGTCCGTGCAACAGGCCAAAAGTGAAACCATCGAGCAAAGTGTGCAACGCATAAACAAGATGCTCAGTATTGAGGCGTTTCTGACACAGATGGCGAGCACGCAGGCCACAGCCCTGGCCCTGGCCGTAGTCATGCTTGGACTGGGAATGCTCATTCTGCTGACGGTGGTGGTCCTGAACCGCCGGGTTGCGCTCAACCAGATCAACAACAGCCTCGCGCAAATATCGAACCAACTGCGGGAATTGAAGACTGTGCGATAAAACGCAGGATTACACTTGCGCCGGGGCGAAAATTGAGGCGAAATGGCGAGGCTCATATGAACCTGGGCGACATTTTGACCGTGGAGAACATCCTCCCGGATTTGCCGGCAACCAATCGCTGGGAGGCCATTGACCAGTTGATCGACAACCTGGTGGCCACCCACAGAATCGAGGCCGCCAATCGCGATGCCATCGTGGCCGTGGTCAAAAAGCGCGAGTCCTCCATGAGCACCGGCATCGGTTTCGGCATCGGCATCCCCCACGCCTCGACCGATCTGATCCATGAAGTGGTGGGGGCGCTGGGCCGCGCCGGCAAGGGGATGAACTTTGACGCCCTGGACAATCAGCCGGTCAACCTCGTCATGCTCTTCCTGGTGCCGCAGGGGCAATTCCAAAAACACCTCCACACCCTGGCCAACATCGCCAAGCTGCTTCACATCAAGGAATTTCGGCAGGAACTCGAACAAGCCCCCGACGCCGCGGCCATGTATGGCATCATCAAGAAGTATTCGGAGCCGGCGCCGGCCTAGAGTGTTTTTACAGTTGCACCCGGTAGGGCGAGGCTCCCGCCGGGCCGTCTTCCTCCCCGGCAAGCCCGCCTCTTAACCCCGCCCACCCCGTGCTGCACAAAATCCTAGAACAAAAGTTGCAACAAGCCGTGGCGGCGGTCGTGCCGGGGGCCGATCTCGCCGCCGTGCTGGTGCGGCCCTGCCCGGACCCGAAGTTTGGCGATTACCAGAGCAACGCCCTGATGGCGCTGGCCCGCGCCCGCAAGCTCAATCCGCGCCAATTGGCCGCCGAGGTGGCCGGCAAGCTGGACATCGCCCAATGGTGCGAGCCGGCGCAAGTGGCGGGCGCCGGTTTCCTGAATTTCCGGCTCAAACCCGCCGCCGTGGCGGAAGCCCTCTCCAGCGCGGCCCGGGGCGGCCCCCTCTTTTTCCAGAAAACGGCCCGGCCGCGTTGCATTATTATTGACTTCAGCTCGCCCAACGTGGCCAAGCCGATGCACGTGGGCCACATCCGTTCCACCATCCTGGGCGATGCGCTGGCGCGCCTGCTGCGTTTGCTGGGACACCGCGTCGTGACCGACAACCACATCGGCGATTGGGGGACGCAGTTCGGAAAACTGATCGTGGGCTGGAAGACGGCCCTGAACCGGGAGGCGCTGGAGGCCGACCCCATCGGGGAGATGGAACGGCTTTACAAGATGATCAACAACGCCTGCGAGCTGGACCCGAAAGTCCTGGAAGCCGCCCGCCAGGAATTGGTCAGGCTGCAGGGCGGCGACGAGGAAAACCTGCGCCTCTGGCGCGAGATGATCACCCTGTCGGAATCGCAGTTCCAACGCGTTTATGCCCGGCTCGGCATCACTTTCGATTATCAATACGGCGAAAGCTATTACCATGCGCGGCTGGGGCCGGTGGTGAGCGAACTGGCGGCGCGCGGGCTGGCCCAGCCGAGCGAAGGCGCCCAGGTGGTCTTTTTCGCCGGCATCCCGGAGTTGAAGGAGCACCCGGCCCTGGTGCAAAAGAGCGACGGCGGGTTCAACTACACCACCACCGACCTGGCCACCCTGCAATTCCGCCTCGAAGGCGGCTCCTGGGGCGCGAAGCCCGACGACATCATTTATGTGACAGGCGCGCCGCAGCAGCTTCATTTCCAGCAGGTCTTCGCCCTCTTCCGCCTCTGGCATCCGGAAGCCCGCGTGAAACTGGCCCACGTCTGGTTCGGCTCCATCCTGGGCGAGGACGGCCGCCCCTTCAAAACACGCGCCGGCGATACCGTGCGATTGGAGGATTTGCTGGACGAAGCCGAGGAACGGGCCCTGCTGGTCGTTTCGGAAAAGAACCCGGAACTGGGCCGGGCGGCGCAACGGGACATCGCGCGCGTGGTGGGCCTGGGCGCGATCAAGTATGCCGACCTGTCGCAGAACCGGCAGAGCGATTACATCTTCAGTTGGGACAAAATGCTCTCGCTGCAAGGCAACACCGCCCCCTACCTGCTCTATGCCTACACCCGCGTGCGCAGCATCTTCCGCAAGGGCGGCGAGGCGGACCCCGGCGGCGCCGGCACGAACATCGCCCTGGACGCGCCGGAGGAAATGGCCCTGGGACGGCACCTGCTGAATTTCGGCCTGACGCTGGAAGGCGCGGCCGAGGATTATCGCCCCAATTTTCTATGCGCCTACCTTTACGAGTTGGCGGGGCATTTCGCGCGGTTCTATGAGAATTGTCCCGTCCTCAAGGCCCGAGGCCCCTCGCGCGACTCGCGCCTCGCCCTCTGCGACCTGACCGCGCGCGTCCTTCGCCAGGGCCTGGAAGTCCTGGGCATCGAAACCACCGAGCAAATGTGAGGGGGGTTGTGTGAAAAGATTTATTGTATCTCTGTTGGTAGCCGCTTTTGCCCTGGCATTGCTGCTTGCGGTTTGGCCATACAGACTCGTCGCCTCTCCGAATGTGGTTCTCCATGTCGTCGATGAGGGCGGACGGCCCTTGATCGGGATGCGTGTCGTGCGGCAGTGGGATACTTCTGAAGGGCAAAAGGGGGAAGATGAGACAACCACCGACGCGAAGGGGAGCGTTAGCTTCAAACGAATAGAATTCAGGATGAGTTGGCTTAAGCGCATAACCAAACCCTTAGTGATTTTCGTGCCTGCGTCCTGCGGTCTCGGTTGGGAGGTCTATGGCCATGCACTGTTTAATATCTACTGGCCGCGAGGTTACGCGCTTAGGTTCGACGATAGGACCTGGAAAAAAGCCGACGCAACGTACGAGAACCGCGAAGGCATCCATATCTATGACCCGTCGTTGGCTTCGAACAAAGATTATATTGGACTTTATGTTTTCAACAAACGCGCGGATTTTGAGTACACAATAACGCTTTATAGGGCCCGTTAACGCCGGACCATCAGGCAACGCTCTATCTCCCTGGCCGGAATTCATCCGTGAAATCCGCGAAATCTGTTCAATCCGTGGTTAGTCCTTTGAGGCTGCAATCCTTTTGGTTGCAGCCCCTCCTGCGCCGCGGCCTCCCTATTGCCCCGCGTGTCCAGTCAAACCGATTTTCTGCAACGCCGCAAATACGTCCGTGTCCTTGAAGTCGCCCGTGACGGTGAAGGACGGGGCGTTCTTGACGGCGTTGTTGGTCGTCACGCCCGGCACGTCCGCCAGCGCATGATTGACGGCCTTGACGCACTTGGGGCAGCAGAGATGGACCCCTTCAACCTTCAGGGTGTGGACCCTCTCGCCTTTCGCGCCGGTTTCCGACGGGACCTTGATGGCCGGGTCGGAGGACTCGCCGAAATAACCGGCCTTGACCAGGGCCTCGACGCCCTTTTGCAGCGCGGCCTTGTCCGGCCCGGTGATCTCGACCGTCTCGGCGTCCTTGTCCGCCACGGCCTTGACGCCGCTGACGCCCTCGACGGCCTGGGCCACGCCCTTGACGCAGCCCTGGCAGCAGAGATGGACATTGCTGAGCTTGACAGACACATCCTCCGCCTGCGTGACATAGGCGAAGGCCATAACGGTAATTGCGGAAAGAAGAATAGATTTCATAAAAACACCATTTTTTCAACGATTCACTAACAGTTTCAACGACAACCCCAGTCTAAACGCCCCGGCACCCAATCGTCAAGTGCATGGGTACGCTTTCACCAACGCCACCCGAAATCTCTTCATTGGCCGCGTATGCTGCGGCTTAGCCGATTGACAATTCTTATTCACTGTACACAATTCCGTCAGAGTGCTTATGTTGGCGCTATCCTACACAGTCGCCGGTAGGGGCGGCTCCGGCCGCTCCACCTACCGCACGCTGCCACAACGGTCGAAACTCAAAACCTGAATATGGGCACACTTCCCACCATCAAGGAAGAACTGTTAATCCTGACCAAGACTTATCCCTCACCCAGCACTCAATCCCGTGAGACGACCTGCGTCGCCGCCGTTAACAGCCACGGTGAAATGCGCCGCCTCTTCCCGGTCCCCTATCGGTTTCTCGACGGCTCCGCCCAATTCAAAAAATGGGAATGGATTACCGCCCGCGTGGCAGTGCCGGACAGGGACCACAGGCCCGAGAGCCGCCGCATTGACGCTGATTCCATCGAGCGCCCCGGCCACATTCTGGAAACCAAGCATGGCGACTGGAGCGAGCGGCTCCGCTGGATCGAACCTCACATTGTCACGTCGTTCGCCGCGCTGGAGGCCAGGCGCCAGGCCACGGGCCAGACCCTTGGCTTCGTCCGTATTTCCAAAATCCTTGAATTGAAAATAACCCCGCTCAAAGAGGCAGACTGGAGCCAAGCGGACAAGCTTAAACTGACCCAAGATGGGCTCTTCGACAGTGTCGAAATTAAGAAGCGGCAGCCTCTGCGCAAACTCCCTTACGATTTCCATTACCGGTACGAGTGTGCCTCCGCTGACGGAACGGAGATCAACACGCACAAACTAACGGACTGGGAAGTCGGCGCATTGTATTGGAACTGCGTTAACGCCTATGGCCCAAACGGCTGGGAGACGAAATTCCGGCAACGGCTCGAAACCGAGTTCGCTCAGAAAGACCTGATCTTCCTGATGGGCACCATTCACCGGTTTCCCGACCAATGGCTTATTGTTGGCCTCGTCTATCCGCCTAAGCCGGCACCAGGCGCCGCCAAACAATTCGGCCTGTCATTGGACCGGTGAGGTGGCTGATCTTCACATCTTCGTCAACCATCGTCGCCACCTTCTCTGCCACATAGGTGCGATGGCAGAAGTTGAAATCCTCCTCATAGCACAGCAGACAGCACCGCTCCTGCTTCATCCAGCCCGCCAGCTTTTCCAGCGCTTCGGTCTGTCCCTCAAGATGGGCCTTGTACCGCCTCGTATAGTGCGCCCAGTCATTGTCCGCGCGGTATTCATGCCGGATGTTCCGCGGGCAGCCCAATTCAACAATGTGCTCGTACTTAAGCTCGTGCTTCACGATTGCGGCCTCGAGCGCAGCTTTGGCGAACCCCGGATTGCGGCTGATCGGCAGCTCCCGAACGTCCACGAGCAGCGTCACCCGGCAGCGTTCCAATATCCCGAGGAATTCTCCTCGCGAGAGCCCCTCGTAGCCGATTGTCATCAATTCAATCATGAAAACGCTGCTTTCTTGCCAGACGGTTTCACCGCTGGCGAGCCTATTCGCCGCAATGTGCCACAAAACAAAGCCAAGTCCAACCAGGCGCCGCGACCTGCGGCCCGGCGTTCAACGCAAGGGCGCGTCCTGGCCAAGTCTGCTGCGGACGAACTGGATGTTGCCGCGCAGGTCGTAGAACTGGCCGGCGAAGGAGGTGGGGATTTTCATCTTATTGACCTCGCTTTCGATGCGCGCGAGCCGGGCCATGAGCTTTTCCTGGTCGGCCGGCGTTCCTTCAGCCGACCGGCTGCGTTCCAGGGCCAGCAACTCGCGGTACCAACGGTTGATGCGCATCTGCATCCGCCATTTGAAGAGCGCCGGAATGACGCGCAAGGCGGGAATCATCAATACCACCAACGGCACAAATACCACCACAATGCGGCTTACCAGGCTGGCCAGCCAGAAGGGCAGCGAACCGTAGAAAAGTTTCTTGCCCGACTTGAAATAGCGGATGGCGTCGGGGCTGATGGGGAAATCGTGCTGGATCAGGACCGGGAATTCGCCGCGGCGCTTGAACAGGCCGGGGGCGCCGTGGGCCTCATGGGCCGCATCCAGCAACAAGTCCGACAGGGCCGGATGCAAATTGGGCCGGGCCAGAAGCTCGACGGTCGGGCCGATCAGGTTCACGTCGTGCGCCGGGATGTTCCGGCCAAAATCAATGGAGCCTTGCGGCAGTTCCAGCTTGTTGACATAACTGATGCGGCGGGTGTAACCGTCGGCTTGCGTAAAGTCGAAAAGCTGGATGCCGGGCGTCAGCTCAAGCTGGCGCATGACCGCGCCCGAAGTCGTGTCGCCCATCAGGAAGACGGCATCGACGACGCCGGCCAGCAGCGCGCGGGCGGCCTCGCTGCCGTCCAGGTCAACCAGGGTGGTCGGGCCGCCGGGGGTGATGCCGTTGAGGGCGAGCAGTTGCAAGGCCAGGGAGCGCGTGCCGCTGCCGGCCGGGCCGATGGCCACGCGCTTGCCGGCCAGGCCGGAGAGCAGGTTGATGGGCGTGGGACTGCGATAAAAAACCAGCAGCGGCTCGTAAGCGATGCTGCCCAGGGAGACAAGCTGGTTGCTGCCGGGGGCGTCGGTGATGCCGCCTTGCACGAAGCCGATATCGACATGGAACTTTGCATCATCCAGGCGCCGCAGGTTCTCCAGCGATCCTTGCGAGGGCAGAATCTTCAGCGTCACCCCTTGCCGCGCCAGGATGACGCGGTACTTCTCGGCGTTGGCCTGGAAGGAGCTGCCGGGCGCGCCGCTGGTGATGATGAGCGCGCGCGGCGGGGCGGAATGAAAGAACCAGAAGACGGCCAGCAGGAGGATCAAAGCGCACAGGACAACCACCGCCAGGGCCAGGCCCCGGCTCAGGCCGAAGATTTCCATGAACGGCGCGGTCAGGCGGCCAAGTCGGGTTTCACGGTTTTCTGCCACAGGCGCCCCCGTTTAGCGTTTCCAGTCGAAGGCCCCCTTCTTGAGCGCATAGACGTAACCAATAAACAGGATGAACATGAAACAGCCCATCGACCCCAGGATCAACCCGGCGTGCCGCGCCAACATCGCCCGGTAAATCACCGCCCAAGGATAGAGGAAAACGACCTCGATATCGAAGAGAATAAAGAGCATGGCCACCAAATAGAACCTGACCGAGAGCCGGGCGCTGCCGTCGCCCACGGGCAACATGCCGCATTCGTAGGCGGTGTTCTTGATGGGCGAATCCTTGCCGCGCTTGCCCACCAGCACCGACACCAGCAACGTGCCGCCGGCAAACAACACCGCCACGATCCCCAGCATCAAAACCGGGATGTATTGCAAGAGTTGATTATCCGCCATTCCCATGACCGCAGCTTAAAAAACCGCCCCTCCGCTGGCAAGAGCGAACTCCAACCCATGATTGCTTGTTCCTCGAAACCCGTGCAGGCGCGCATCTCAGTTCCTTGCAGGGGAGCGCGACCGTCCCCGGTCGCCCTGTCCGGCGTCCCGCCGGACAGTCCCATGCCCACGCCGAGCCCCAACCCTGCCGACGCACCTTCTACGCTGCAAAAAAAAGAGATGCGCCCCCGTTCAGGTGGACTGGAAAAAAGCCTTGCAAATCTGTGCAAAAGGATCATAGTCAACAAAAAGGCTCACGCTGGCCGTGGTCAAACAACTAGCGCACTATTCTTAAAATCCAACATCGGACTGCGAGGAAGCCATGAATGACGAAAATGACAAGTTTGAGAAAATACGCGAGTTTTTTTCGAACTCTCGCTCTCACTTTTGCCTGATCTTTCGCCGCAAGCCGAATATCATTAGGCTGAGGTTACAATGGTGTAAAGCCGCGTCTTCGGACAACAAGACCCATGAAGAATATGACAAACTCGCTGCAACTTACCAAGAAATTGCGTTCAATAGCTATCGGCATAAACGAAATTTTATAATCAAAGAAACCGTGTCAGGTGGGCATACTAAGACCCAACGATGGTGCGGATTTGACATTTCTGTGACAAGAAATGAAAACCAGCCGCCCGCGAATTCTCGAGGCAAGCGTTGGTGGCAATTTGTCGTTGGATCTGGAGCAATTCGTGACGCCGGTTATGTTATTGTTGCCAGGGTAGCCGCGAGAGACGCGAGCGAAGTGCGTGATTACATAAATCAGATTCAACGAATAATGGAGGGCGAAAAATTACATTAGGCACACCAGCGCGCCGCCCGCTGCTGGACCGCCGGCAGCTTGCTCCAACTGCGCCAAAAGGACTTGGCGGCGCGAAAGCGATAATTCATTGGCCGCCCGGATACGGCTCATTCAACGCTGTGTCCAAATCCACCACGCGGCCGGCGGCGATGTCCGCCATTCCTTGTTTGAACTCTTCTGGAATCCAGGAATCATCGGATTCGACTACGAATTTAGTCACCCGCGCCCGCTCGTCCGATGGCAACGCCTTAATCTGCTCAATGATTTCCTGAGCGCTCATGTTCGTAATTTCCCATAAAGAGTCTCCTTAAGCAAGCTGCAACCGCAGCCAGCCAAGGGTCAAGCACCGTGACGTCAACAAGCGGCATCTGCATCATTTCTCATCCATGGTGCCGCGACAACCAATTCCATGCCCACTTCGAAAAACCAGCGTGGCTTTTACAATTGACTACCACGGCTTGCGGTTGTCCGTCACGCCGGGCCAGTCGTCGGTGCGGAACGGCACGGCGGGCAGGCCGGCCCCGTTGAAGAGCGTGGCCGCCGGGTTGGCCTGCCAGGCATAACGCGCCGCCTGCGGGTCCGGCACGTCCGGGGACGAAACAATCACCGAATCGCCTTCCACTTTGGCCTCCGCCCAATGCCATTTCCGGTCTTCGCCGGCCACGGAGAACTCCTGCAGCTTGTCTCCATTCACCACCAGTCCGCCGTCGGTATGGGCGAAACGCAGCTTGAGCGCGCCCGGAAGATGCTTCAGCGAAACCCAGGTCGGGCCTTGGCAGGGAATCTTTTCCCCAAACTGCTCCGCCAGCGCGCACAGGGCCAGGCGCTCGCCGACCACTTTCTTCTCCCTGGGATGGATATTGTCCGGGTCGCCCGTATCGATGGTGACGGCCAGGCCGCAATGCTTCACCGTTCGCGCGGTCAAGGCCTGCGCCTCGCGCAATTCGGCCCAGTCGTCGCTGCCCGGCTGGCTGTGGCGGTGCATGAAAGCGGGCAGGCTGACGATGTAGAAGGGCAAATCGTCCTGGCGAAAGATCTTGCGCCAGTCGCCGATCAGGGCCGGCAATAATTTGCGGTATTGATGCGCGCGCTCGGCGTTCGCTTCGCCCTGGTACCAGATGACGCCGCACAGCGACAGCGGGGACAGCGGCTCAATCATGCCTTCGCACAAAACGGCGGGCATGGTGGGATAATTCTCAAAGCCCAACGGCATGGGATGCGGGGGACGGGCATCAACGCTCAACGCCCCCTTCCATTCGCCGGCCAGCGGAATGGCGGTCTTGTCGCCCAGGATCAAACGAAGGGCCTCCGGCTTGGCCGCAAAGCCGCGTTCCTCCGCCCTCTTGAACACCCGCACCGCCAAAACATTTCGACCCGGCTTCAAAACGCCGTCGCCGATTCTATAGATTCGCGGATTCTCCGACCACGAACTGGCGCCGACCCATCGGCCGTTGAGATAGGTGGTGTCCATTTTGTAAATCGGGCCTAAGAACAGCGTCGCATGGCCCGCCGGCAATGGATCGGGCAGGGTCAGCTCTTTGCGGAACCAGCAGACACAGGGCGCATCCGCCACCTCCAATTCCGCGAAGCCGCCGGGGATGCGGACCGTTTTCCAGGCCGAATCATCAAAGCCGGCCGCGGCCCAGGTGTCTCCCTTCAGGCCGGCATCGTAATCGTCCAGCCAATGCATGAGGAAGCTGCCGTATTCGGGGCCGCCTTTGGCGTGGAGCTTCTCGATGGCCGCCACCGGTTCGTCAAAGTCCTTGAGCGGGCGCAAACCTTCCAGGCTGGTCCAGCTTTCAGCGGGCGTGCCGCCCATGCAATCTTCGATCAAGCCGATCGGCACATGGAGTTCATCCTGAAGTTTCCGCCCAAAGAAATAGGCGACGGCGGAGAACCCTCCCTCCTCAGCCACGGATTGCGGGGTGCAGATTTTCCATGAGCCTTGGGGAATGGCCGCGGGAGCATAGGCCACGTGCCGTTGCACGATGAACAACCGCATCTGGGGGCGGTTCGCCGCCTTGATTTCATCCGCGCCATGTTGCGCCGCGCCCAGGCCCAGTTGCATGTTCGATTGGCCGCCGCACAGCCACACGTCTCCCACCAGCACGTCGCGCAGCACCACGCTTTCCGCCGG
>Ga0326727_10006978_pt1 | contig 30368 bp, 28 predicted proteins | sample MB2enrmetagenome_FD_207643 | JGI IMG/M metagenome (GOLD analysis project Ga0326727, IMG submission 207643) | Lab enriched peat soil microbial communities from McLean, Ithaca, NY, United States - MB29MY | ecosystem: Environmental > Terrestrial > Soil > Wetlands > Peat | place: USA: New York... | reverse complement strand
AATCCAAACAAGTGCGCGACCTAAGCGGTGGGTTCTACGGAGACGCCCGAAACGCTCTGCAATAGAAGCGACGGGGGAATTACGGTCGCCTTCGTCACTTCTTCTCCGCTGACCCTGACTTTGATTTGCGACACTGCCTAAGCTGCGTAAAACAGAGAAAAGATGACTCAACTTTTTTCTGGGGGTGGGCGCTGACTGCTGGTCGTTACGCCAGCTTTAGGGGTTGCTCTGGTGAGGGTTCTCCCCTTGGATGCTCCCAGGCTCGGAGAGTCCTTTCAGAGGGAATGAGAATGCACCGAATTATAGCCTGTAATTCCCTGCACAATCGATGAGGTGCGAAATTTCTCCCGGGAGCAAAGGCCCTATCAGACCAGATTGGGGTGAATGTTGCCAACACGGCTGAACAAGGCGCAGCGGCTCTCGAGGGAGCCGGACTTGCTGATCGTCACGTTCCCGAAACCGCGCTGAACGTGATCGCGGTCGCGGTGTCGATCGGAATTTCACTGCTGGCGACGCTGTATCCGTCGGGAGCGGTGGCAAGGGAGCTTCCGGCCGAGGCGCTGCGGAATGAATGATCCCAGGCTGAAGCGTTGGCGATCTTGGTGATGGTTCCACTTTGGACTCGACCTTGCCGAACAGGAATCCGCTCAATTGGAGATTGGGGCGGACATTGATTCGCGCATGGTGGTGTGGAACATTACATCCATGCAATCCACGAGCCTGAGCCAGCTTCGCAATACCCGCCAGTTGATCGCCTGGCTCAAAGCAAGAGAAACGACTGAGCTGCGGGAGCGCAAACGCGTGATTGGGCACATTATCCCTGTCGGTCCATGGCCCCGGCTCGACGACGATGGCCCGCAAGAGGCAGAAGCCAGCGAGTAGCTCGCCAATCGAGGCGGTTCTATTGCGGAGTAATGATCCCGCCGAGTGCGTGACGCCGGGGCAGGACGATGCCGCGGTGATCGACCACCCGCGGTGGGGCAGATCCTCGGGGATTCTCTTCAGGCAGGCTGGAACGCTCAATCAGCGCGCCCCCGCAGGCGGGACACCAGTCCTCGAGAGTTTCCAGGCTTAGTACGGCGTGACACTGGCTGCAGAGGCGTTCCATCTCTTTTAGCGTAATCGAAACAGGCGGAATTGAGATGCCGGGTACACTGGACCCATGCACCCTCCGGTCCGGCTGGTGGCGATCGACGTGGACGGCACGCTGCTGCCGACCTTTTCACAAACGGTGAGCCGGCGCACGGCTGCGGCGCTCAAGGCCGCGCAGGGGGCCGGGATCACGGTTGCCATTGCCACCGGACGACGCACGGCCTACACGGTACCACTGCTCGAAGGGCTGGGCCTGCGAGCGGATACGCCCCTGATTACGTCCAATGGTGCAGTGACCCGTACCCTGGGAGGCGAGTCGATCGACCGCTGCCACCTTGAGGCGCGGATCGCGCGGGGATTGTGCGGGCTCCTGCGGCCATTCGGCGTTCTGGTGTTCACCTTTGACAGGCCGGGCCGCGGCGAACTGGTTCTTGAGGATCTGGAGCAGGTGCATGGGCGGCTTGCCGTGTGGGTGGAAGCCAACCGCAACGCCATCGAGGTGGTGAAGTCGCTGGAAGAGGCACTGCCGGACGGCGAGGATCCGATCCAGGGCATGGTGACCGGAGGGATCCAGAAGATGAGACAGGCCGAGGCGGCGCTCCAGGCCAGCGAGTGGGGCGGCCATTGCGGATGCATCAGGACAGAGTATCCGGGACGCGATTTATCTGTCCTGGACCTGTTGCCGCTGGGCGTATCGAAGGGATGGGCTCTGGAACGGCTCGCCGGCCGGCTGGGCATCGGGCGCAAGGAGACCATGGCCATCGGCGACAACTGGAACGACGTCGATATGCTGGAGTGGGCCGGCCAGGGCGTGATGATGGGCAATGCGGCGGCGGAGCTGCGCATCATGGCCAAAATGCGGGGATGGAAACAGGCCCCGCCCAACGACCAGGATGGCGTCGCCGTGGTGCTGGAGGCTGCCGTGGCCCGGCATGCCTCTGCTAAAGTGTGACGATAAGATTGTCAGGTGCAACGGGAAATGCGCAGAGGTCTATACATCGCGGTGGGAACGCTCGTGAGCCTGGCAGGCCTGCCTTCGACGGCACGCGCCGGCGAGCGCATCGCGCTGCGCAACGGGTTTGAGATGCGCTGCGACCACCACGCTGAGGTAGAAGGCCGCGTGCGCGTCTTCCAGGGTTCCGGCGAAGACAACTACATTGAGCTGGGGCCGGACGAGATCGCTACGGTGGAAACGGTACCCGATCCACCCACGCCGCCAGTGGCTCGCGAAGCCGTCCCGGTCGCGGCAATTCCGGCATCCGAAGCTTCTCTCTCTCCCCAGGACCTGCGCGAGATGCTCGTCAAGGCCGGCCATGAACACAATCTGGACGTGGATCTGCTGGCCAGCGTGGTCAAGGCGGAGAGCAATGGGAATGTCCGCGCCGTGAGCCGCGCCGGGGCACGCGGGCTGATGCAGCTGATGCCGGGAACGGCCGCCGACATGGGCGTGGCCGACAGCTTTCAGCCGGAGCAGAATGTGCGCGGCGGCACAGCCTATCTGGACGCGCTGCTCACTCGCTACCACGACAAGCTGGCTCTGGCGCTGGCTGCTTACAACGCCGGACCCGCCGCGGTGGATAAATACCGCGGCATTCCGCCGTACCACGAGACGCGGGCCTATGTGGCGCGGGTGATTCACGAGTTCAACCGGCGGGTGCTGGCGCGCGAGGCGCAGGCGCGGTTGATGGTAGCTTCCTCGGCCGGGATGCCGAGCGCTGGACAGCGCTGACTACCAGAACAGATGCGGCACAAAACGGCTGGTATTGGTCGTTATCAACCCGGATGATTCGCGGATTCCCATGCCGGCGGGCTCTCCGTCGATCAGCCAGCTCCCCATCACGGCAGTGTTCCCATCGGCCTCAGCCAGAGAGGCCATCTTCTGATAGACAAATCCGCCCGATGCGGACGCGTCGGATGCCGACGGTTCGGCAGCCGTTCCTTCCGCAGCCCAGTTGCGGAAAACAGCGATCCCCGCGCCCTCGCGGCCGAAGAGCGGCTTCTTGACGTAGTCCTGGAGATTGCGCGGGCTGTCGAGGTAAGCGGGCAACAATAACTCGTGGTTGGGATTCAGTTCCCAGAGGATGGCGAGCAGAGCCTTGTTCGACCACATCATCTTCCAAATAGGCTCGATCCATTGCACTTCGCCCATGGTGGCCAGTGCGTGTTCGCCAAACAGGTCGTTCAGCAACCACTCCCAGGGATAGAGCTTGAAAATGCTGTGCATGGGCTAGCGCTGGAGATCGACGAAGCGCGAGTGCGCGTCTTCCCATCCGATTGCGTGCATGGCGATGGGGATGGTGCGATGGCCGGCCTGCTCTGCGGTGTCGCGCAGATAAGAGATGGTCATGAAGTCCTCTTCGCTGCCGTCATGGCCAAAGTAGACCGGCTGCTTCAGGTACGGGAGCAGATCCTTCCACTTCGCGACCAGCTTCTCGTGCAGGGAGTTGAACTGGTCGGCCTTGGGAAAGCAATCCTCCAGCCAGTACCACTGTGTGACGGCGGCCTCCACCAGGGCCGTCGGTGTGTCCGCGTTGTATTCCAGCAGCTTGATCTGGCGGCCGTCGTAGGCGAGGTCCAGGCGGCCATAGAGCGCAGGCGGCTCGGAATTCCAGGTTTCGCGAATGCGCGCCGCGGCCGCGGCTGGAATCTTCATCTCCCCGAGCCGGTTCTGGTCGAGAATATGGTCTCCTGCCGCCAGGGCCAGCCTTTGAATTTCGGCGGTTGCCGCTTCGAGCCGGTCGATCTCCGCCGAAGTGAACTCCCAGTAGGCGGACTCGTCCCAATAGGCAGTTCCATCGGCGAGTGTATGGCAGGTCAGGCCGGTGCGGGCTACTGTTGCCTGCCAGCCGGAGCGCGGCCTGATGTTGTGGCGGCGCACTTATTCGCCTCCCGCATCGCCGCCGCCGCCGTGGCCGAAGCCGCCGCGCGAGACGCCTGCGTCGCTGGGCGTAGAGCTGCCGCCATAAACGAAGTCGCCGATGTGGCCTCCGCTGGACCCGCCGTAAACATAATGATACCCAGTGCCAGGGGCCGAAACCTGGCAGTCGATGTCGGGTACGATGTGGCCTTGCGCATCGACGCAGTTGCGCGTCTCCGGTGTGCGGCACCCGGTCGTAAACAGGGCCAGCGTCGCCAGAAGCGATATGGGCACTTCGCGGGACTTGCGCATGGAAGCTGACACCATGCTGGACGAACCGGGCAGAAATTGCAAATCCAGCCGCTGGTCTGGAGGCTATGTGAGATTGCACTCTCCAGCCCATAAACCTGAAGGATGGCACATGGATACAACAAGGCACACTGGTTGGGACAATTTAGACTGATCCAATAGCAACCGACGCGGAACGGAGAGCGCTTGAAGAAGAAACAACTGATCGTGGGCCTGATTGTTGTGGCGGCGTTTGTGGCGCTGTGGCTGTGGGGCCGCAACCGCATTCATTTCGACTTTGGCGTCTTCCGGTCGCAACTCGCGCTGGCCGACTGGCGCAAGATCGGCGTCGGGCTGGGCTGCATCTACCTGGCTTATGTCTTTCGTTCGGTGCGCTGGGCCATGCTGATCCGGCACATGAAAAAGGTGTCGCCGCTGTCGCTGCTGGGGACCCAGGTAATCGGCTTCACGGCGGTCGCGCTGATTGGGAGAGTGGCCGACCCGGTGCGCCCCTACCTGGTTGCGAAGAAGACCGGCCTGGCGGTCAGCTCGCAGGTGGCGGTGTACATTGTGGAGCGGCTTTTCGACGCCGGGTCGATGGCGCTGATTTTTTCGCTGGCCATGGTTTGGGTGCCGACGGACCAGATCCTCAAAGCGACGGCGCATAGCGGGATGCTGGCTCAACTGGCGCTGCATCACCGGTTTCTGGCGCTGTTCTTCGCTCGATACGGAGGGCTGGCGCTGACGCTGCTGGGGGCACTGTTCCTGATGGCGGTGCGGCTGGCAGGCGGCGCGGTCGCCACGTTCTTCGAGCGCAGCTTGAGTCCGGTTTCGAAGAAGCTGGGACACGGCGTGGGCGACAAAATCCGCACGTTCCATGCGGGGCTTGACACCATGCGCTCATTCTCAGATTTCGCGGTGACGGCCGCGCTGTCAATTGCCATGTGGCTGCTGATTGCTTCGGCATATCTGGCCGTGTGCCGAGCATTCGTCGCGAGCCCGGAACTGGCCTCGATCACCCCGCCGAAGTGTGTGTTGCTGATGATCGCCAGCGGTGGCGCCAGCATCATTCAGCTTCCGGTGATCGGCTGGTTCTCGCAGATCGGTCTTGTGGTGGCGGCGCTCATCGGCGTTCTGGGCGCGTCAACTGAAGCATCGACCGCCTGCGCGGCCACGCTGCTGGTGGTGACGTTTCTGGGCATCGTGCCGGTGGGGCTGATCTGGGCCCAGGTGGAGCACGTGAGCCTGCGCAAGGTGACCGTCGAAAGCGAGCATGTGGATGAGGAGCTGAAGGTAGAAGGCGCCGCACCCCCCACGCGGCCGGAGAGCTAAGGACTCCGGCATCGGACCAGCCCAACGAGACGGATATCCGCTCTGTTCCGCTCCGTCGAGGCTTTCTGCCTGCTGCGCTCGCTATCGATGAACGGGCGCGATTCAGGTTCGTGGTTTCCCACCCATTCGCCAGAAAAAAGGCGAATGGATGGGGCACGGGGCCCCTGTGGGCTGGGAAAACTTGACCGGGTTCATTGCCGGCAAAGCGGGCGATTCCCGGTGCTCACGACGAGAGCGCTTCGGGTGGTTCGTCGGAGGGCAGGATCAATGGGGGAATATGGCCGGGCGGCGGCGGACCAATGGCTGCCGGGTCGGCGGGCTTGGTGAAGCGGAGCATATCGGGGCCGACTGCGCCGCCGGTCAGCAGCATGCTCATGGCCTGCTCCATATTCATATCGGTTTCAGTCACCATGTGCATGGGCAGCACCTGGAGAAAGGCCGAGGTGGGGTTGATTGCATTGGGCAGCAGCACCGCGGCCAGCGGTTCTCCGGTTGTGGAGTCGGTCAGCGTGCGGCTCAGGAAGCCGATGCTCTTTTGGCCGGCGATGGGAAAATCGATCAGCACGACGCGCTGGCTGGACTCTTTCTTGGCCATCATGTTGTCGAGCAGTTGGCGCACTGAGCCGTAGATCTTGGCCACCACCGGCAGCCGGTCCAGTCCGGCCTCAAACAGCCTCACCGCTTGGCGGCCCACCACCAGCGAGGTGACGCGGCCCACCACAAACAGCACTACCAGCGTCAATAAGATCGCCAGCGTGAATTGCAGCCAGGGCTGGTTGAGCCTTGAATTGGGAAAGATGGCCGCCAACAGCTCCACCACTGGCAAACCGGCCTGGGCCAGCAGGCCGAGCAGGAAGCTGAAAATCAGGTAAGTGACGAACAGCGGTCCGGCCGTGATGAGGCCGGCCAGGATATTGCGCTGCAGGCTGCGCAGGGTGCGGGCGAGGGTCGGATTCAAACGTCTCTCCTGGCTATGAGGATACGCGCTCGGGGCCGAACCCTTATATAGTGAATGGGAAGGGAAGCTATGAACGATCTGGAGTCAGGCCTGCGGGAGTCCGGCCTCCGCCATGAAAATATTGCCAGTGAAACGCGTCCACGGGTAGTGGGATCTCCGCTGCCGGCAGGCGATGGCGGCCGCATGCCCCCGCCGCCGGCTCCGGCCGAGCCGTGGCGGCCGCAGCCGGTCCCTCCGCCTCCGCCGCCCGGCCGCGCGCTGCCCGCACCGCCGCCGGATCCATCGGGGCAGGAACCGACTGCGTTTCAGCGCGCCGCGCAGGTACTGCGCTCGGCCATTCCGTATGTGCAGAAGCTGCTGCCGCTGCTGGACGGCAACTTCGCCACCGTGGTCTCCAACGTGCTGGTGCCGCATCCGCATACGCCGCCGCCTCCCCCGCCTCCGCCGCCTGTGGACCTGGAGCCGCTGGAGCAGGGACTGGCCGAGTTGAAGGTCCAGCAGCGCGATTTGCGCGTGCAGATCCTGGATCAGAACTCCTCCTTGAAACGCGTCGAGGACCAGTTGGAAAGTGTCCGCGAGGCCACCGACCGCAACACGCTGGAACAGCAGGAGCTGATCGAGGATCTCAAGGCGGTGGGCAGCAAGGTGAATCTCTTTGCCGTCATCGCCATGGTCCTGCTGGTGGCTTCCATCCTGGTGAACGTGGTTTTGTACCTGCGTATCCAGCACGTTTTCCAATAGAGGACATCGCCCTCCAGAAGGGGCCTTGCGCCGATCTCGCTAATGGCGGGTGAGCCTGGGAGCCGGTTCGCCGGGGTAAGTTTGCCGGTCTGCCGCGGGAGTGCGGAGGGGCGGAAAAGCGCCGCATCCAACTACAAAAACGGGACTTTTGCCTGCTTGGGAACCGACTTTCATAGCGCCAATTTAATTTTTATTTATACCAATACGAATTTCGGCGATTCTGCTACCATTTGCGACCTTTCGTGACGGGAGACATTGCCAGTCGTATTTTCAGAGGGCTAGTATTCCGGATAGTTCGACCGGGTTTGCCTACGACCCGGCGCCATTTCCGTTATGCAGTTGTTCCCAAGTTCACAGAGCTTCACCAACGAAAGGCGCTTACCGGCGCCCGCGCAATGGAGTGTCTAGTTATGGCATGGTATGCCTACTGCATCGGTGAAAAGCAAGCATTTCCTGAACTAGCCCGGCATCGTAAACCTGTCCCGATGGAATCGGTCGTCGGAGTAAGCGGTAATCAGGTTTTTCTTTACCCAGCCAGTGACCTGGCCGTGATTGTGAGCGAACACAATCCCCAGGAAACCCTCAACCAGAAATCCGGCGTAGATCACGCGCGCGTGATCGCCGACTGTTTCCAGCACTCCACGGTGCTGCCGTTCCGGTTCGGCACCGTCTTCAACGACGACGAGAGCCTGCGCAAGTCAATCCGCTCCAACCAGCGGCAGTTCCTGGGCAATATCGACAAGCTGCGCGGCAAGACCGAGATGCACCTCAAGATCTTCGTGGACGACTGCTGCGGCCGCGAGGTCGAGCGGCACTTGCCGGCGGAAAGCGTGGGGCGGGAGTATCTGTCCAACCTGCGCGAGAACGCATCCCGGCAGCGCGAGCGGCAAACCCGCGCCCGCGCGGTCAGTTTCCAGATGCATCGTTTGTTCCTGCCTCTCGATGAAGAAGTCAGCTGCCGTCTCACGGAGAGCGGCAAGATGGTGCTGGATATATCCCACCTGATCGACCGCAAGTACGTGGAGCGCTACCAGAACAAGTTCATCACCACCAGCACCGCGATGCGGGAGTGCCAGATGCAGCTTTCCGGCCCCTGGCCGCCGTATCACTTTGTCCACCGGCTCACGCGGGCGGGCCATCCGCATCCGCAGACGGCCGTGGCGCAGACGCCCCAGGCAGCGATACCCGTTCCTGTGGTGCACATACCGGAGCCGGAAGCGGCGATGGCGTAGGGAAAGACTGTTTGTAGAACAAAAAGCCCCAGCCGGCAAGGCTGGGGCTTTTCGTCTGCGCTTAGCACCCGCCGAAGCCGTGGGACATGAACGCTGCGGCCGCCTAAAACAAGATGAACCACAACGAGGCCTTACGGCCAGTCCTGCGCACCGTGGAAGACGCGCGAAATCTCGACTGCGTCGGGCTTGACTTGATAGACGACGATGTAGGGTAACGGGGCGAAAGTCAGTTCGCGTCTTCCGACCATACGGCGACTGGCTCTGCCGAGGTTGGGAAAGTCCTTCAATCTGGCGCATTCGTCGTAGATCGTTCGCGCCACGCGGCGAGCCGCCTCGGGGTTGTCCCTTTCAATCCACCCGCAGATCTGTTCCAGATCCTCTGCGGCGGGCATGGACCAGCGAACTTGCATCAGGGCTGCAAGAACCGTTCCAGGCGCTGGCCCAGTTGTTCATGAGTAAGAAAGTCGCCGCGCTGCAGCGCTTCCTCGCCACGAGCCACCGCGTCGACGAATCGGTTTTCCTCGTGGAGATACCGCGACACGACCTGCCGCACCAGTTCGTCGGGATTTCGGCCTTGCTCAGCTGCCGACTGCGCCAACTTCACTTCCAAATCAGGTGGGAAATGGACTTCCATGAGGCTCAGATTACGCCAAAACCCTGCGCGTAGCAAAGTTGACGCAGCGACCTAGACGGTCTCACTCCGGCGCTACGGCGTGCCGGCGCTTTTGCGGCGGGTGAGGACGAACGCCTTCTTGCGGCGATCCTTGGAGGCGTGGTCGATCTGCTTCCAGAAGCCCACAAAGTAGTCCACCGCGGAGATGGTGGAAACCAGCACAGTGAAGTAGATGGCGGCGATGGCGATCCATCGGACCGGCACGATGAGCACGCCGAACTGCCACTGATCCCAGTGATGCGCCAGGAGGGCAGAGACCACGGAAACGATCTGGATTACGGTCTTGAGCTTTCCCAGATCGCTGGCCTGGATGGTAAAGCCCTCCGACGAGGCGATGGAACGCAGGCCGGAGATGAGGAACTCGCGGCCGATGATGACGACGGCAATCCAGACCTTGACCACGTCGGGGTTGTAGTGCACCAGGGCGATCAACGCGCCGGTGACCATGATCTTGTCGGCGATGGGGTCCAGAAGCATCCCGATGGTGGTGATCTGCTTCCACTTGCGGGCCAGGTAGCCGTCCAGGCCGTCGGTAATGGAGGCGAGCACAAACAGCACCGAGGCCAGAATCTCCTGTTCGCCGCCGTGGCCGCGCCAGGGGAAGTGATCCGACAGGATCCACAGCAGCAGCGGGATCATGACAATCCGGCTCATCGTGATGGAGTTGGGCAGATTCATGCGTCGCGCGCCGGGAAAAACACGTGCTACCGGATTCCCTCCATTATTGCACTGGTGTGCAAGCCCCGCTCCCACTGGCCGCCGGCGCACCACCGAGGATGTGCCCGCAACGGAACCCTCGGCCGCCATGATAGACTCCCGCACATCTATGCCCATCGATCGCCTGACCCGCCGCTCTTTTCTGACCCGGGGCTCCTTTGCCACGCTCGCCGCCAGCAGCGGTTCGCTGCTCTTTGCCCGAGACGCATTGGCTGACTTGCCCATGCCCACGCCGGCCGGCCCGCTGGAAGAACGGCTGGACAGTTACATCGCGGCCTACATGCCGGCCATGAACGCGCCGGGCATGACGCTGGGACTGACCGACACCAACAGGACGCTGCGCACCGCGGGCTACGGCTTTGCCAACGTGGACCAGCGCGTGCCGGTCAGCGTCGACCATCTCTTTGAGATCGGATCCATCACCAAGTCATTTGTGGCGCTGGTGATGCTTCAGTTGCGCGAAGAGGGCAAGCTCGACCTGCAGAAGCCGGTGCTGGAATATCTGCCGGGACTGCCCATCTACGCTGAGTTCGGCCCCATCACGGTCCATCACCTGCTGACGCACACGTCGGGATTGCCGGATAACCTGAGCGTGTTTGCGAGCGACCCGTCGGCGCGGCTGGTGCAGGGATACAAGCCGGGCGAGCACTTCCACTACTGCAATGCCGGCTTCGGCATTCTGGGCCTGCTGGCGGCCAAATTGGATGGACGGCCCTGGCGCAAGTGCGTTGAAGCGCGCATCCTGGAGCCGCTGGAGATGAGCTCGACCACGGGGGTTATCACTACGGCTTCGCGGGGCCGCAGCGCCACCGGCTACGAGCCCTTCTGGGACGACCAGGAGTATCCGCGCCAGGGCAAACTGGCGCCCGCGCCCAACCTGGTGATGGACGATACGGCCGGCTGCATCGCCTCCACGCCCGGCGACATGGCCCGCTACCTGCGCATGCTGCTGAATCGCGGACAGGGGCCGAAAGGGCGCATTGTCTCCGCGGAGAACTTCGCCCTGATGGCCACGCCTCACATCAAGGCGGAGGAATTCAGTCCCACCGCGAGTTACGGTTACGGGATCGCCGTCGATACGCTGGAGGGACACAAGATTCTGCGCCATACCGGCGGCATGGTTGCGTTTGCATCGTCGATCCATGTGGATCTGGATGGCGGCGTGGCGGCCTTTGCATCGATCAACGCCATGCAGGGTTATCGCCCCATCGCGGTGACCGAGTATGCCGTGCGCCTGCTCCGCGCCAGCCACGAAGCGAAGGCCCTGCCCGTGCTGCCCCCGATTGCGGACCCGCTCGACGTGGACAATGCAGCCGATTATGCCGGGACGTTTACAGCCGGCGATGGACGCAAGCTGGTGTTTGCGGCCGAGGGCAAGCGGTTGTCGCTGATAGACGGCGGGCAGGCAATTCCGCTGCAGCACGCAGGCGGCGACAGGTTTCTTTCGACCGTGGCGGGGCGGTTTGCCGAACACACCCTCCGATTCGGCAGGAAAGACGAGAAGGCCGAATCGCCAGCGCAGCCGGATGCGAAGAAGCCTGAGCCCCCTGTCGTTGAGGTGACTTATGGCGGCGATTGGTATGTGAACGCTGCCTATAGTGGGCCGCGCAGCTTTCCTGTGCCGGAAGAGTACGCAGCTTATGTGGGCCGCTACCGCAGCGACAACGCATGGGGCGGCGACTTTCAGGTCTACGTGCTCAAGGGGCAGCTGGTGATGTCGGGCATTCTCCTTGACCAGATTGGCGGCAGGCTGTTCCGTGCCGGCGAAGAATCGTGGACGCCGGAGACAGCCGAGTTTTTGCACGTGTTTGAAGGAAAGGCCAGGCTGGTGCGTTTCGCCGGGGCGGAATTCTGGAGAATCGAAGTGGATTAGGGACCATTCCACTTCGCATTGCGAACGCTTCCGACTCACCTAGCAACGCGGGATCATTTACCATTCACTGCGATGATCATGATCGAGGCTCAAGCCGCGGTGAAGGATGTGCTGCGCGCATTTCAACAGGATGCGCCCTATCTGTTTCTCGGGGCTGCCTTCGCCACGGTAGGGATTGTTTCGATTGCCTTTTGCGCCGTGCGACGCCGATTCGATCCGCTGCTGGTATGGATGGCGATCTTTGCCGGGCTCTACGGGCTGCAGTTGTGGCTTAGCGCCCACATTTTGCGCATCGGTCCGCAGACCGGCGTGCTGCTCAATCACCTGCGCCCTGCGATCGATTACCTGGTCCCGATTCCCGCATTCAGATTCTTTCAGGCGGCGGGTTTCCTGAAGCAGACGCGGCTTGGCCTTGCAATCCAGGCTGTGTTCCTATGCCTGTTCTTGGGAGCGCTCGTATTCGGCCCATTGCAATTGTTTTCCGTCATCGGCGGTGTTGTAGTGTCCGGTGGTCTCTGGCTGCTGTTCGCCCGATCGCTGGGCAAAAAGAAAAAGGATCGCGACTTCATCGTGGTGCGCGCGGGGTTGTTGTGCTTTGTGGCATTGGCGTTGTTGGACAGTGTGGTGTTCGTCGACTGGATGCCCAAGTCGGAGCCCTACGGATTCGCGATTCTGCTCGGCTGCCTGGGCTACGTTTCAGCCCGGCGCATCCTGGAGCACGACGTCGAACTGAGCGAGATCCAGAAGGAACTGGAACTGGCGCGGAGCATCCAGCTTTCGATCCTCCCAGCGGCCTTTCCCGATTCAAAGCATTTTCGCGTAGCAGCGCGCTATGTTCCGATGACTTCAGTCGCCGGCGATCTCTACGACTTCCTGGTCGCCGGCGACGACGAGGCTGGATTGCTGATTGCCGATGTGTCGGGCCATGGCGTGCCCGCCGCGCTGATCGCGTCGATGGTGAAGATGGCCGCCATCTCGCAGCGGCCCAATGCGGCCAACCCGGCGCAATTGCTCACGGGGATGAATGCCGCGCTCTGTGGCAACACGCAGGGCCAGTTCGTGACCGCGGCCTATGCGTATCTGGATGCGCGCGCGGGCGAGTTGCGCTATGCGGCTGCCGGGCACCCGGCCATGCTGTTGTTGCGCGATGGAAATGTTACAGAGGTCGTGGAGAACGGCATGATCCTTGCCGCCCTGGACGGAGCCTCGTATACGCAGGCCGTCCTTCAGCTGCGCCCTGGAGACCGTCTCATGCTGTATACCGATGGTCTTCTTGAAGCGAGAGATGCCGAGGGCGCGCTCTTCGGCGGAGATTTGCTGTCGGCTGCGTTGCGGCGTACTGCCGGTGCATCTCCCTCCGGAGCCGCTGACGGGCTGATTGCACAGGTGCAGGCGTGGGCGAGGTCCCAGGACGACGATCTCACCGTGCTCATTTGCGACTATCTCGACGCGTCGTGAATCGATTCGCTCGTCAATACGGAAAGACGGGCTGGGTTGGCTGCGTGGGCAGGGTGGGGTGATTCTCAAATTCATGATGCGCCACGACGGCGCCGATGATTACTCCTGCTGTGCCGATGGCGGCAACTGCAATGACAGCCCCGCGACCGATGCCGGTGTGCAGCTCGGCAACGTCGCTGTAGAGCACCGGAGTGGTATGTGGGTCGTTGTGCAGTTGCAGAGAGAAAGACGCCGGATCGATGGTGATGATCCTGCCCGCAAATGCCGTGCCGTTCTGCTCTACGACAATGACCCAATTGCCAATGCCGCGCTTGAGAATGCGCGCATGGACTTGATCGGGCGTTAATGGCTTGCGTGCGAATGCCGCGGACGGCGCCAGCAGTGCGCAGATCAACAGCAGACCAATGCCTTTTGAGAGTGTGCGACCAGCGTGATCCATCTTCGTCCTCCCACAACTCAATACGTGCGTTGATTAGAGGGGCTATACGCTGGACTGGTTAGGCTGGGCTCAAATGAAAGGAGCGGGATGGGCATGAATCCCAACCCGCTCGTTGAATCGGCAACAGCGCAGAGTTATGCGTAGATGCCGCGTTGCTTGATGGTGAAGGCTACGCGATCGATGGCCAGCATGTAGGCGGCGATGCGGTTGTTCACGTTGTGGGCTTCGGCATAGCGGACCACGTCGTCGAAGCTGTCGCGCAGGATGGTTTCAAGCTGCTCGTTGACGATGGCTTCTTTCCAGAAATAGCCTTGCCGGTCCTGAACCCACTCGAAGTAGCTGGCAGTGACGCCGCCCGCGTTGGCCAGGATATCGGGGACGATGAAGATCCGCTTGTCGGCCAGTATCTCGTCGGCCACGGCAGTGGTGGGTCCGTTGGCGCCCTCGACAACGATGCGCGCCTTGATGCGGTCGGCGTTGCGGCTGGTAATCACGTTCTCAGTGGCTGCCGGAACGAGGATGTCGCATTCGGAAACGATGAGCTCTTCGCTGGGCATGGCCTCGGCGCCGCGGAATCCCAGGGTCGTTCCGTTGCGGTACTTGTACTCGATCAGCTGATGAATGTCGATGCCATTGGGGTTGCAAAGTCCACCGTCGAATTCAGCGATGCCGGTGATCTTGTAGCCATGCTCCATCATCAGGCGGGCGGCGTTGGAGCCCACGTTGCCGAACCCCTGAATGATGACCCGGCAACCGTCGATGGGCAGGTTGAGGTAGCGCAGGCTTTCGTCGCACACCACCATCACGCCGCGCCCGGTGGCCTCGATCCGTCCGCGCGAGCCGCCGATGTTGAGCGGCTTGCCGGTGACCACGCTGGTTACCGTCTGGCGCATGTGCATGGAATAGGTATCCATCATCCAGGCCATGGTCTGTTCGTTGGTGTTGACGTCGGGAGCGGGAACGTCCTTTTCCGGCCCCAGGAATTCGATCATCTCCGAGGTATAGCGGCGAGTCATGCGCTCTAACTCGCCCTGGCTCATCTTCTTTGGATCGCAGATCACGCCGCCCTTAGCGCCGCCAAACGGGATATTGACGACGGCGCACTTCCAGGTCATCCAACTGGCCAGCGCCCGCATCTCGTCCAGTGTCACCTCCGGCGAGTAGCGGATACCGCCCTTGGCCGGACCGCGTGCGATGGAGTGCTGCACACGGAAGCCGGTAAACATCTCGATCTTGCCTGTATCCATGGTTACGGGAAAGTGCACGATGATCTCGCGTACCGGAGAGCTGAGCACCTTCCATAAGTCTTCGTCCAGGTTCAGCTTGCGCGCCGCATATTCGAAACGAGCAGCCTGGGCTTCCCAGGGGTTGATTTCCTGCTCGAGGGTTACAGTTGCCATACGGTTCTCCAATTCTGTTTGACTGCCGGGGCGGGGTGAATCCGGGGAGCGATCCGATCTGTGATTCCCACCCGTAACTTATAGACGCGAAGAGGGTTCCTCCAGTTCGCGAGAATTCTATCCGTCCCTCCAGGGCCCTTTGGGCTACTGGCCGGCTGGTTTGGGGCCGCAGACCTTTCCGCGCAAGCCCAAACCCCAGTGAGTCTAGGCCCGCCAGGAGACTCAGTCAAGCCTCCCTGAACCTGAATGGGAACCCCCATCCCACTCTGGTAACCCCATTTAACTATTGGTCATTGTCTGGGAAGCGACCGAATGGCGCATAACTCGATACCGCGCTCGCAAAATGGGTGTATAAAGTAGCTATCCAATTCGACGCCCCTTCCCCGACGGCATCATAGCGGTTCATTCATCTGCCGTTTCAACGACTCGTTAGCACGTTGGCGCCGATTCGCGATCAGGAAATTTTGCGCCTGGCAAGTCCGGGTATGCACGTTTTGCCCGTAACTAGTGTCTCTTGCGGGTGAACTTATGGCAACGGGTGTAGCTCTGGCCGCGCTTTACGATTACCATCTCGTTGCCATTCCGGCGTCTGTCTCGGCCGTCGCGGCATATTTCTCTTTGGACCTGGCCGAACGCGCCAAGACTGATAGTGGTAGAGCGCGGCTGGCATCCCTATTGGTTGCCGCGGTAGCAATGGGCACCGGCATCTGGGCGTCACGCTACAACAGTGGCGAGGAAATCCAGCCTCTCGCTCCGGTCCTGTATGACTGGCCGACCGTTCTGTTGTCATTCTTGGCTGCCCTGATCGCCTCTGGACTGGCCCTTTGGATAGTGAGCCGGACGACTCCAGGTCTGGTCCGCACGGCTGCCGGCGGCCTGGTGATGGGAGCCGGCATCGCCTCCCGGTTCTACATTGGGATGGAGGCTTTGCGGCTGCAAACCGTGCGTAGTTACTCTCCCGGCCTGGCCTGGCTTTGCCTTGTCCTGCCCATTGCCGTTTCTTTCGTCGTCCTTCGATTGGTATTTGCTCACCGGCAAGACCGCTCCATCTGGGCATGGAGGAAGCTCCTGGGCGCCGTCCTACTGGGCCTGGCGATCACCGCCACGTCTCGGATTAACCTGGCCGCCGTGACCCTGATGCCAGGCCATTCGCAGCAAGCGGATCTGGTACATGCCGTTGGCGCCACCAGCCTCAGATCGATCGGAACCCTTGTCGCAATGCTGATCATTCTCGGGCTGGTCCTTCTCACTTCGAGGTTTGAGCGGAAGCTCACTCTCCAGACACAACGGCTGGCGGAGAGCGAGGGCCAGCTTCAGGCGATCTTCGAAAGCTTGACCGAAGGAATTGTGGTGCTCGATCACGATATGAAGATTGTGCGCATGAATCGAGCGGCGATTCGCATCCTGGGTTCGCAGGTGGGGACCAGTTCCATCGAACAGGTTGCCGACAGCCTGGAGGTATTTCTGCCCGGGGGCGAACCGCTGGCTCACGACGAGCGCCCGAGCCTGCTGGCGTTCCAGGGCAAATTCCTGCAAAGCCGCGAGCTTCGGCTTTACCGGAAGGACACCGGCAAATCCGTGATCTGCGAAGTCAGCACGGCCCCTATCGCGGACCCGGCCGGCGAGGTGAAACAGATCATCCTGAGTTATCGCGACGTGACCGAGCGCAGACAGGTGGATGAGTCACGAAAACTACTGGCGGCCATTGTGGAGTCGTCGGAGGACGCCATCATCGGACTGGACCCGGAAGGCGCGGTTACGACTTGGAACCGGGGCGCGGAGAAGATTTTCGGCTATCAGGCAGCGGAGATGATTGGCCAGTCGATCCTGCGCCTGTTGCCGTCCGGCCGCGAACATGAGGAAGACGACATCCTGGCGCGCATCCGGAACGGGGAAACGGTTGAGCATATCGACACGCTGCGGAAAAGGAAAGACGGCCAGCTGATCCATGTCTCGCTAAGCGTCTCACCCATCCGGGACGCCGGCAATCATGTGGTTGGGGCTTCGAAAATCGCGCGCGATATCACCGAGAAGAAGCAGTTGGAGCGCCAACTGCAACAAAGCCAGAAGATGGAAGCCATCGGCCAGCTGACCGGCGGCATTGCGCACGATTTCAATAATCTGCTGGCCATCGTAATCGGCAATCTTGGCCTCCTGGAGAGGATGCTTTCAGGCAACGATGCAGCGATGAAGCGCGTGCAGACCGCGCTGAAGGCGGCTGGCCGGGGCGCGGACCTCAACCGGCGGCTGCTGGCTTTCTCCAGCCAGGAGGAACTGAAACCGACGGCCATCCGGCTGGAAGATTCGATCCACAACGTGATCGAACTCGCCGACCGTGCCCTGGGCCCCGAGATCCGGGTTTCGACGCGGTTCGACCAATCGGTGCCCGCGGTGTTTGTGGATGCAGGGGGATTGGAAAGCGCGCTGCTCAACCTGACTGTCAATGCGCGCGATGCGATGCCCAAGGGCGGCACGCTCACCATCACGACAAAGTTGAGCGAGGTGGATGAGAGCTATCCTCCGGTACAGACGGGCGAACTGAAGCGTGGGACGTATGCGTGCGTCTCGGTCTCCGATACGGGACATGGCATGTCGCAACAGACGATGGAGCGCGCATTTGAGCCCTTCTTCACCACGAAACCGCGCGATAAGGGAACGGGGCTTGGCCTGGCCATGGTCTACGGCTTCGCGAAGCAGTCCGGCGGCACCGTCCGCCTGTATAGCGAGCAAGGGTATGGAACCACGGTCTCGCTTTTTCTTCCGCTTGCGCAGGAGTTGAAACGGGCTGCCGACGCCCCGCAATCCCTGCATGCGCCGGGCGGGTTTCATGGTTATGTGCTGCTGGTGGACGACGAGCCGGATCTGCTTGAAATCGCGAATGCCTATCTTACCGAGATGGGATACACAGTAGTGCAGGCTGAGAACGGAGCCAGTGCCCTGGAGGCAGCCAAAGACTCGGAAAAGATCGATCTTCTGGTGACCGATGTGATTATGCCCGGTGGAATGAACGGGGCAGAACTCGCGCAGAGAGTCCGGCAGTTGAGCCCGGATACCAAAGTCATCTTCACCTCCGGATTCCCATCGCATGCGCTGGCGGAGAGAAGCGGAACCACCGTGGATGGTCCGTTGCTGCGCAAACCCTATCAGCGAGCAGAATTCGTAGCCATGATTCATCGCACCATGGAAGATGCTATGCAGCGATGGAGCCAGCCGGCCCCCTCCGATGCTGGAGCGGGGATCTGATGAACAGTGAACAGGCAGCACAGGGAGAAGCAATGGAAACGTCCGGCAAGATCCTGGTCATCGACGATGAGAGCGACGTAGGCGATTTTATTGCGACGGCCGCGCGTGAATTGGGCATCGAATGCGTGACGACCACCGAGGCCGCGACGATTCTAACCGTTTATACCCCGGATACCACGTTGATCCTTCTCGATCTGATGATGCCCGACATGGACGGGATCGAGGTGCTGCGCCAGCTTGGCGAACAGAAATGCAAAGCCAGCATCGTGCTGATGAGCGGCATCAGCAAGCGCGTGCTGGAGACCGCCGAGAAACTGGCACAGGCTCTGGGCCTGGCCATCGTCGGGCATCTTGAAAAGCCGTTCCAGCTCAGCGAATTGGAAGAGCTGCTCACCAAGCACGTGACCAGGGCAGCCTCAATCCCGATCAAGCTCAACCCGCGCATCACAATCCCGGACGCGGCGTTGCACAATGCCGTCGAGAATAACCAGTTCGTGCTCCACTATCAGCCGCAGATCGACATCGCGACCGGTGCAATCACCGGCTTGGAAGCCCTGGTCCGTTGGCAACATCCCGAGCGCGGGCTGGTTTATCCGGACAGTTTCATCGCCCGTGCTGAGGCGCTTGGCCTCATCGACCAGCTTGGCTGGCTGGTTGTGGATCGCGGCCTATCCGAAGTGAGGCAATTTGCAAATGGAAATCAGGTGTTGCCCAGGCTGGCCCTCAACGTCTCAGTGCATTCGCTCCGCGATCTTCGATTTCCGGATATGTTCCTGTCGCTCATCCGCAAGCATAACGTGGCGGTGAAGGACGTCATCATTGAAATCACCGAGAGCGGCCTGATTAACGAGCTGGCGCACACGTTGGATGTTCTGACCAGGCTGCGTATGAAGGATGTGCAACTGTCGATCGACGATTTTGGGACCGGTTATGCGATGATGCAGCAACTGGTCAACATTCCCGCCACGGAGCTGAAAATCGACAGGATCTTCGTCCTCAACATGGACATGAACGGCAGCGATCGGGTGATGGTGCAGAAGACCATCGAGATCGGCCACGAACTGGGCATGAAGGTCACCGCGGAAGGCGTTGAAACCCAAGCGCAGTTGGACTTCCTGCGCCAGCGAGGCTGCGATTCCGCGCAAGGTTATTTTTTCAGCCGCCCGCTGCCGCCCGCGGACCTGGTGGCCTGGCTTGCAACTTATCGATCCCGCCTGGGCCGGTGAACGTGCTCCCGGTATTCGTGATGAGAAGGCCACCGGGCAAACCGCTGGCCGGTGCACGGCTCGTCTGACTTCTCTCTAACTCCCTGCCGCGGAACAGCTTGTCAAATCCACGCCCCTTCGTAGAGACTGATCCCACTTTGCAGTGCTGGAATAGGATGTCCTGGAAGCGGATGTCTTGGAGAGTTGCCATGGTTGGATTTCGATTTGCGATTTTTGTTTCAGTAGCCCTGCTGACCTCGGGTGCGAACGTGGCGCAGGCGCCTGTCAGCAACGCCCAGCCGGCGCAGACTCCTCCGACGCAAGCCGCCGACCTGAAACTAACGGCCGGCACACCCGCTCCCGGGCATCCGCTGGAGCCAGCCGACCTGGAAGCCTTCTTCGATGGCATACTGCCGATGCAACTGGAGCGCAGCGATATTGCCGGCGCGTCGGTGCTGGTGATGCAGGACAACAAGGTCCTGCTTGAAAAGGGCTACGGCTACGCCGACGTGAAGGCCAAAAAGCCGGTCGATCCTAACACCACCATCTTCCGGCTGGCCTCCATCTCCAAGCTGTTTACGTGGGTCTCAGTCATGCAGCTTGAAGAGCAGGGCAAGCTCAACCTCGACACCGACGTCAACCGTTATCTCGACTTCCAGATTCGTCCTGCCTTCAACAAGCCGATCACGCTGCGCAACCTGATGACGCACACGGGCGGATTCGAAGAGGTGCTCAGCGACATCATTCTTACCGATCCCAAGAAAGCCATCTCGCTGCGCGACGACCTGATCCAGAACCAGCCTCGACGGCTGTTTCCGCCGGGCGAGGTCCCCGCCTACTCCAACTACGGCGTGGGGCTGGCCAGCTACATCGTGCAGCGCGCCAGCGGAGAGCCCTTCGAGCAGTATGTGCAGGACCACATCTTCACGCCCCTGGGCATGACGCATTCCTCCTTTCATCAGCCGCTGGAAAAGGCGCTGGTCAATCTGCCCTCCGAGGGCTACCACTCCAGCACCCTGAAGCCGGCGGTGGGTTTCGAGATTTTCAATCCCGTGGGCGCCGGCGGAATCTCCTCGAGCGCCTCGGATATGGGCCGCTTCGGGCAGGCATTGCTCAACGGCGGCGAGCTGGACGGCAAGCGCATTCTGAAGCCGGAGACGCTGGCCTTGATGTGGACGCCGCAGTTCCGGGCCAGCGATCAACTGCCGCCGCAATGCATGGGCTTCTATCAGGACTGGCGCAACAACCTGCGCTGGATCGGCCATGAAGGCGATTTGATCGCTTTCCATAGCCTGTTCTTCGTTGAGCCGCAGCAGAAGCTGATTCTGTTTGTCTCCTATAACTCGGCGGGCGGCGGAAACAAGCCGCGTCCGGAGATCATCAACTTTTTCTCCGACCGCTATTTTCCGGAAGCGCCCAGGCAGGAGTTCCTGAAGACGCCGGTGAGCGATCTGAAAGCAATGGCCGGAGCGTACGAAGCGACGCGGCGCGCGGACAGCACCAAGTACAGGCTTGCCGGTCTCTTTGGCCAGGCCCGGGCAACCGTGGACAAGGACGGCGTTCTGCAAATCAATGACTTCAAGGACTTGCGCGGACATCCCATCCAATGGAAGCCGATCGGGAAAGACCTGTGGCAGGAGGTGGACGGGCAACGGAAGATGTTTTTCATTCGCGACAGCGGCAACCGTGTGGTGCGCGCGGCCTTTGACTTCCCTGGCGCGCAATTGGAGCGCGTGCCCTGGTACGACGACAACCGGTTTGTGCTGTCGGCAGCGGGAACCAGCCTGGGCATCCTCGCATTGGTTGTCCTGGCGACGTTGCTGCGCCTTGGGCGGCGCATCTTCCTGCGCAAGCGCCCGCGGCTGGAGCCGCAGCCCGGCACGGCGTGGCTGACCTTCGGGCCGCGGATGGCGGCATTCGTGTGGGTCCTGCTACTGGGCACGATTGCCGTCTTTTTCATGGTGGAGGGCGATGACCTGATGCCGCCGACGCCGGATTGGTACAAGTGGTTTGTGCTGATGAACTGGGGCACGTGCGTGGCGCTGTTTTTCAGCCTGTTTGCGGCGATTGCGGCCATCCGCATCTGGCGTCGCGATGATTTGCGGCAAATCACCAGGGTGAAGTTCACGCTGGTCGGACTCGCGTGCCTGATCCTCTGCTGGTTTGCCGTGCACTGGAACGTGATCGGGCCGGCGCACCGGATTTAGCAACTGCATCGCAAAGCTGTTGCCGGCCCGGTTTACCCGGAGCGATGCGCCAAACAGGTACACTGGGGTCTGTGAAAGCCGCTGCCGATCTCGTTCAGCCCAGCCGCAAAGAGTTCCTTGCGCTTGCCAAAGAACACACGCTCGTTCCGGTCTGCCGCACGTTGACGGCGGACCTGGAGACGCCGGTGTCGGCCTTCCTGCGCGCGGCGTGGCAGGAGCGCGAGTGCTTCCTGCTGGAGTCGGTGGAGGGCGGCGAGCAGGTTGGCCGCTACACCTTCATCGGCGTTTCCCCCTACAAGCGCATCGTGGCGCGCGGGAGGCAGATCGCCATCACGGAAGGCAAGCGCGTGACGCGCATCGAGGGCGACATCTTCAACGTGCTGCGCGAGGCGCTGGGCGGGCACAAGCCGGCGCGGCTCAAGGGGCTGCCACCGTTTACGGCCGGAGCTGTGGGCTTCTTCGCCTACGACGCGGTGCGGCAGATCGAGCGGCTGCCCTCGCTGGCCGCCGACGAGCTGGGCGTGCCCGACGCGTGCCTGCTGTTCTTCGATGAGGTGCTGGCATTCGACCATGTGCGCAAGGAGATCTGGCTCGTGGTGACGGCCGACGTGACGCTCGACCCTCCGGGCGAGGCCTATAGCAAGGCCGTACGGCGGCTTGCAAAGCTCGAAAAGCGTTTGGACCAGCCGCTGCCAAAGATGAAAGCCAGGCCGGCCAAGGGCAAGCTCAAGGTCGCGCTGCGCACGCGCAAGAGGGATTTTCTGGCCGCCGTGGCCCGCACCAAGGAGTACATTGCGGCGGGCGACATCTTTCAGGCGGTGCTGTCGCAGCGCTTCGATGTGGAGCCGGGCGCGGATGCGTTTCAAGTGTATCGCGCGCTGCGCACCGTGAATCCCAGCCCGTATATGTACTTCCTGCGCTTTGCGCCGGAAGGTCCGCTGGGCAAGCAATCGAATCAACCGAAGAATCCGTCCACGAAGTCGAAGCCGTCAACGACCCTTGAACTCGCGGGTTCCTCTCCTGAGCTTTTGGTGCGCGTGAACAAGAATCGCGTGGAGTACCGGCCCATCGCCGGAACGCGCCCGCGCGGCGGCAGCGAGAAAGAAGACCAGGCGCTGGCCGACGAGATGCTTCACGACGAGAAAGAGCGCGCCGAGCACGTCATGCTGGTTGACCTGGGCCGCAACGACGTGGGCCGGGTGTGCGAGTACGGCTCGGTGAAGGTGGACCGGCTGATGTTTGTCGAGCGCTACTCGCATGTGATGCACCTGGTGAGCACCATCGAGGGGCGGCTCAAGCCGGAACTGACCGCCGTCGATGCGCTGCGCGCCTGCTTTCCTGCCGGCACTCTGAGCGGCGCGCCCAAAGTGCGGGCCATGGAGATCATCGAAGAGCTGGAGCCGGCGCGGCGCGGCACCTATGGCGGCGCGGTGCTGTACGCCGATTTCTCGGGCAATCTGGACTCGTGCATCGCGATCCGCTCCATGTTGGCGACGGGCGGCAAGGGCTATGTGCAGGCCGGCGCCGGTATCGTGGCCGATTCAGTGCCCGAGCTCGAACACCAGGAATCGCTCAACAAGGCGCAGGCGGTAATCCGGGCGATCGAGCGGGCTCGTGGACTTTAGAGTTTCCCATTTCCGAATTTGATTTCGTGATGACCCGTTCTGACACGCGAACCGCGTGCTTGAGGTGTTCGCCTCTCGCCTGCGCAGCTTGCCAGCCGTTGCTGTAGAGGTACCTCGGAATTCCTCCGCCTGCGAAGGCTGTGGAAGCCTGGAGGGATCCTCAACGGAAGGGACCACTCAACATGTCGATCGCAAGTATCAGCAACCAGATTCCTCAGCAGTCAGATCTCAGTTTTGCCTCGTCGTCGAGAACATCCGGATCCGAAGGCGGCCATCGGCACTCCTTTGCCCACGACCTTCACAGCCTGGCTTCCGCTATCCAATCTGGAAACACATCCGGCGCGCAGCAGGCATTGGCCACGATTCAGCAGCAGGTCCCTGCCAATGCGAACGCGACGAACCCCCTGTCCCAATTCCTGTCGAACGTCACCACTGCGCTCTCCAACAACAACATCGCCGGCGCGCAAACAGCACTCACGACCTTTGAAAGCGCGCGCAGGAGTCAGGCCACGGCCGCCGCTCCTGCTCCAGTTGCGACCGCGGCTCCGGCCCCCGCTCCCGCCAAAGCGCCAGTCACTGCTCCGGCTGCCACTCCGGCTGCCACAACCACGGGCGGATTGGGCCAGGATGTGCTGAGCCTGTTTACCGCTATCGGCTCTGGCGACGTGCAGGGCGCGCAGTCGGCTTATGACACGCTCACCAGCCTCCTGCTGAGTGGCACGGGCGCTTCGACGGCCAGCCAGGCTTCCGCGGCAAGCACCGGCGCCGCTTCGGCCACCCCTTCCGCGACCGGCGGCGCATTCGATGCCTTGCTGTCGAAGATCGGATCGGCGCTGAGCACAGGCAACATCAACACGGCTCAAACAGCGGTAGACAGCTTTCTCCAGGGCATTACCGGCGGCTCGCTTGTTTCTGTAAACGCGTGATTCGATTGCAGGACGCACCTTCCAGGCACCCAGTTCCTTTGAACCGGTTTGAGGTGGTGCTTATCCCTCTGCGCCGAAGAGGCGGCGGAAGAAGTGACCGACGCGCGTGAAGAAGCCGGGCTTCGTTTTTTGCGGCTCCGGGCTGGCTGTTGAACTCGTGGGCGATGTGGAGGCGGGCGTTGCGGCCGGGCTTGGCGGCTGGACCTCCGGCGCTGGCTGCGTTCCGTGATCGGCGCTCGAATAGGTCAGCGGCTCTATCGCCGGCGTCTGCGTGGCTGCTGGATTGGCGAGCGTGGGCTTGGGCGCAGGCAGAGGCGCCAGGCCTTCACTCTGTGCCAGGGGAAATTCATTCCCCTGAGGCGCAGCAGGCAAAGGCGGCGGGCAGCCGCACGGTTCTTTCTCCTGGTCCACCACCTCGTGCAGGTCGCCGTGCTGAAACATCACGCGCTGGCCAGGCTGCACACGATAGGCGCCATCGCCGAAGACGCTGGTCACCAGCACGTAGGGTGCGTCGATGCCGGGGTTGTCCACGCAGGTGTCGCCATGGTCGCCCAGGCGGACCTTGACATCCACTGCGCCAGGACCGCCGATGAGGATGCGGAAGTCGGGCGTGAGCAGGATGTCGGCGTTGCGACCAGTGGCGAAGCTGGCCTCCAGTGCGCCGTGGTCCAGGGCCATCAGCAGGCCGGGAACTTCGCCGGCCGGCACGCTGGTGTCAGAAGCCAGCTTGACCGTGGTGGAGGCGCAGACGCGGAGCATGCCGCGGTGGGGCAACAGCACCTGCGTTGTGGTAGAACCGGAGGTCACGGTTCCTGCGGCAGCGATGACGGCTTTGCCCTGCGATACCTCCAGCGCGCCCGTCACCTTGGCGGCTGCGTCGGGGTTCTGCATGTTGAGCGGGACGATTGCGATGGGGCCCGCGTCAGTCGCAGGGCCTTGAGACATTGGCGCCTCCTGGGCCGGCAGCATGCGTGCCATCGCGAGCACCGCAACGAACGACAGAACACGAACTCCAATTCGCATGGCGGCTACATTTCCATGAAGTTGCGAATCATCTGCCGGCCGCCCTCGGTGAGCACGCTCTCGGGATGGAACTGCACGCCCTCAATGGGCAGGCTGCGATGACGCAGGCCCATAATGACTGAATCGCCGTTGGTTCCAGGCGTGCGGGCGGTGACTGTCAGCTCGGCGGGCAGCGAGTCTTCGGCGACAATCAGCGAATGATAGCGGGTACAGGTCAGCGGCGTGGGCAGGCCGGCGAAGACGCCTTTGCCGTCGTGCTCCACGGAACTGGTCTTGCCGTGCATAAGCCGCTGCGCGCGGACAACCCGTCCGCCAAAGGCTTCCCCGATGGCCTGGTGGCCGAGACAGACGCCGAGGATGGGAGCCTTCCCTGCCATGCGCTGAATCAGCGGCACTAGGATGCCGGCCTCGCGCGGAGTGCACGGGCCTGGCGAAAGCAGAATGCGGTCCGGCTGCAATGCCTCGACCTGATCGACGGTGAGCTCGTCGTTCCGATAGACCTCGATCTCCGCACCCAGTTCGCCCAGGTACTGGACCAGGTTGTACGTGAACGAATCGTAGTTGTCGAGGACGAAGACCATCTTGAGTCCAGTGTAGCGCGTGGGGCGATGGCAGGAACGTTGCGGGCAGAGACGGCCGGAAGATATAGTAGGTCGTTGCCGGCACAATCCAGGAGCCAATCGGAACCATGACAGCGGAGATTCAGATTCCACCCATCTTGAAGATCGGCGCAGGAGCCTTTGCGGAGGTCGCTCCGATTCTGGCTCGCCTGCATTGCAACCGCCCGCTCATTGTGACCGATGCATTCCTCGTAAACTGCGGGCTGGCAGGCAAGTTGCACGATCAGATTGTGCAGGCAGGAATCCCGTGCGCAGTCTTTTCCGGCACGGTGCCCGATCCGACTACGGATGCTGTCGATGCGGGATTGCGCGCCTACCTGGAGGGCGGACACGACAGCCTGGTGAGCCTGGGCGGAGGCAGTCCCATCGATACGGCCAAGGCTATCGGGATGCTCGCGGCTAATGGTGGACACCCAAGGGATTACAAGGTTCCCAACCTCATTCCTAAGGCTGGACCTGTGCATATCGCGATTCCGACCACCGCCGGAACAGGTTCCGAAGTGAGCCGCTTTGCGGTCATCTCCGATTCTGTGAACGAGGAGAAAATGTTGATCGCCGGCATCGCCCTGGTGCCCTCTGCCGCGGTGGTGGATTATGAGCTGACCCTGACCATGCCGCGCCGTCTCACCGCGGATACAGGCACGGATTCCCTCACCCACGCGATTGAATCCTACGTGAGCCGCAGAGCGAACCGCTTTACCGATGCGATCGCACTCTCGGCGATGAAGACCATCTGGGAAGAACTGCCGATCGCTTTTCTCGAACCTGGCAATCGCGCGGCACGCGAGGGGATGATGCTGGCGGCGACACTTGCCGGGATGGCCTTTTCCAATGCAAGCGTGGCCCTGGTGCACGGCATGAGCCGTCCCATCGGGCTCTTCTTCCATGTGCCCCACGGCCTGTCGAATGCCATGCTGCTGCCCGCGGTGACACAGTTTTCGGCTTCAGCCGCGCCGGGCCGCTACGCCGATTGCGCGCGCGCGATGGGGATTGCCGCCGCGGACGATCCCGAGTCCGTCGCGGTGAGCAAGCTGGTCGAAGGCCTGTTTCGCCGCAATCAGGAGCTGGAGGTTCCCTCGCCGAAGGGCTTCGGCATTGCCGAGGAACGCTACTTCGAGGTCATCCCCACCATGGCCGCGCAGGCTTTGGCTTCCGGCTCGCCCAAAAACAACCCGCGGATTCCCTCCGCCGCCGAGATTGAGCAGCTTTATCGGGAGATCTGGAATTAGTTCGCGCGGATACTCCGCCAGCCAGACGAATCAGCGGTCCGATTCAGCAGCGGCCTGCGATTGACTCGCCTGCTCGTCTTCCAGCAACTCGCGCAGGCGCTTGAGCGCACGGCCGATCTCAGCCCGCTCCTCTGCCTTCGCGCGTTCCAGCGCCTGCTGCAGGGGACCACGCGAGAGCGCCGGTATCTGCTCGCGGACAAAGGCCTCTACCTCGGCGGAGGGATAGATCCGGGCAATCCGCCCGTCCTGAGAGTCGGCCCGCCGCTCCACCATGCCGCGCTTCTCCAGCCGGTCCACGATGCCGCTCACGGTTGAGTGCGCCAGGCTCACCTGCCGGCTCAGGTCTTTGAGACTGATTCCATGCTCGCGCACTGCAACCTGCATCACTGCACGTTGGGGCGGAGTCAACTCACCTCTAGCGAACTCGGCTTCCAGCGGCTTCCGCAAAGCCTGCCGAATCGCGCCCAGGTCCTGCTCCATCCGCTCCACCTGGGCGGCCAACTCCACCATCTTCCGGTTTTTCTTTTTCACCGTCACATTGCCTTTCTTGCCGCCTTACAGCAGGCCTGGGATCAATGCCTTTACCCGTTGCCGGTAGCGCGGATACTCCTCGGGAAAGGTCTCCATCATCATGCGCTCTTCCTGGCTCATTTTGATGATGAAAGCCAGCACCAGAAGGAACAGGCCCAGGAGGCAGCGACCTTCCCCGCCGGCCAGCGCCGTCCCTACCGCACCCAACAGCAGTCCGGTATAAATGGGGTGCCGGGCCAGTGCATACGGGCCCCTGACGATGAGCTCGTGGCCCTCTTTCACCGTGGCCCTCCCGCTCCAGTTGCCACCCAGCGTCAGGCGCGCCCAAATCGCGAACAGGCATCCGGCAACGGTCAACGCCAGGCCCGCAACCTGCAGCGCGTAATTCTCAGGCAGGAATCTCACCCCCAGCCATCCCCTCCGAAACCACGGGCTGCCCAGCATCATGAAGCCCAGCAGCACCATCAACATATGAAACAGACGTGGCGCGGTGGGTTGGGAACGCACTGTGCGCTTGGTGAAAGCCAGCCCGACGAGCCAAACCAGGCCCAGGCCTTCCCAGACATAAGCAAATGCGGAATCCAGATTCATTGTCATCGTGTTCAAATCTCCGTCGTGTACGATACGTCGTGTACGAAATATATTTCATGAAGCACGTGAGCGTGTCAAGTCCCGGCTGCGGATTCCGAATTCCTTCGCCTGCCTGCGGGTTCCGCCGCTGGCTGCCAGGGTGTATCGTGCTTGACGGCGGTCTTTCTCCCCGGCAACGAAGAATACGCAGCGGAGGCTGCCAAAGTTGCGTGCCTCAGGCATATCTGCAAAACTGGCCTTGGTTCCCGACGATGGTTCTTCATTTTCTGATTCAAGGGCGAGTGCAAGGCGTAGGCTTCCGCTGGTATGTGCACCGGGAGGCGAGCGAACTGGACCTGCGCGGCTGGGTGCGCAACACCGAAGACGGCGAGGTGGAGGTCGTGGCCGCGGGCGAGGCCGCCGATCTGGCCGAACTCCGGGCCAGCCTGCGCAGGGGTCCGCGCGGCAGTCGCGTCGATCGGCTGATCGAGCACGAACTGGCCGAAAGCGAAGCCGCGGGGCTGGGCTCGTTCCGCATTGAAGGAGCATGGTAGGGGACAATTAAGCAAGCGATAGTTACAAGATTTGAGGTTACCGTCGATTAGTGCTGGTTACTTCCGATTGTCGATTCTGCATTTCTCTTTTATGAATTCTGCGCAAAATGGAAAGGGCACTTGGCACACAAATACGATCTCTCCGTCCAGGTTGCAGTAGACCGCGCCGCAGGCTTGTTTAGAGCGCGATCCCCTGTGCTCATCGGCAGTTTTCATTATTTCGATTGTGAGCTACTTAGAATCGGACTTCCAGAAATGGAAGAATTGGGTGCCTGGATCCTGCTGTCAGGAAAGCCAGCGCTTGCCCGTCGTTAGAGCGTGCCGACACCGCGGAGTCACGATGCTCTTTGTGAGGTCGGAGGCGGTTCGAGGCATCTTTCATCCACGTGCCGGGCATCAATTAGTTCCAACTCGTGAAGGTACTGACCTTTTTTTATTGCGCAAGGAACTAAGTTGGGAATAAACTTACTTTGATTCCGTTTTTTCTTGTCAGGCCATATTTTAACGGTGCATCGTCACGGTATATGGGAGTTTTAGCAAGAGGCGCAAATCCTCCTAATGAAGCCGATCGAGGAGGTAAGCTGTTCCGTTGCGCAGAGGCGATCGTGCAGGATCGACTCCTCCCTTTATCCGCAGCATGAACCGAAGTCTCCCAGCACAGGGGGAGACGCGCCAGCTTATTGGGTAATTTCGTGCAACCTTAACAATATGATAGGGGAACTAACGGTATGCGAAGTATATTTCTATTGCTCTTGCTGGCAGGTGGTTGCCTGAGCCTTGGGGCGCAAACCGTGCGGCAGACCGCCGGGGCGAATGGCTCCAACACGGTCTCGTTCCCCGCAACCGCTGCCGGTAACCTGAATGTGATTGTAGTCAATGCCGGCCACTACACCAGCATATCCGGCCTAAGAGCGACGGACTCGAAGGGACAGTCGTACAAGTTGGACGGATCGTGCGGAACACCTGCGGGCGATGGCTATGTGTGTGCATTTTACGTGTGCAGCGGAGTTGGCGGAGTTACAAGCGCTACCGTGAATGGCGTAGATGGAGTTGCCGCCATCAACTTCTTAGAGGCATCGGGAATCATCTCTTCAAATTGCGCCGGCGCCACCAACTCGGCGGCGGGGACGCTCGCTCCCTGCCACATCAGCCTTACCCCGGATCAGCCGGTTGAGTTAGCCATCGTCGACTTTGCAACGGCTGGAGACGCCTCGGCCGTGAACGGCAACGTGACTTACACCAACGGGCAGGACTATGGCGCGGACCCGTTTGGCGTTGCGGTAACCTCTTCGACCGCACCCCTGACAGCTGAGACAGATGAGGGCAGTTCCGGCTGCGTGGTAACGGACGATGAGAATCCGAATGGCTACACCGGGACATTTGTCGCATTCCGGACCCAGCAACCGACAACCGTGAGTTGTCCATCCATTGCGCCAGTGCCCTCGCTCGCGAGTTGTTCTTATAGCGAGAACCTCGGATCGCAGGCGATCGGATCGGCAAGCTCCACGCTAAGCGTGAATGTTGCAATTGCCGCCGGCTCAACTTTGGGGGCGATCAGCGTATTGACTACCGGCG